>Ga0307505_10003260_pt1 | contig 10324 bp, 6 predicted proteins | sample 23_S_MG_FD_202183 | JGI IMG/M metagenome (GOLD analysis project Ga0307505, IMG submission 202183) | Soil microbial communities from Populus trichocarpa stands in riparian zone in the Pacific Northwest, United States - 23_S | ecosystem: Environmental > Terrestrial > Soil > Riparian zone > Trees... | reverse complement strand
GGGGTGGCTCAGGCCGGTCTCCTGACCGTGACCGCCGGTGGCTCGGTCAGGAGACCGGCCACAGCCCCGAAATATTGAGAAGTTACCTTCATCATTTCTAAATATGGAAGAAAACAGTTCGAGCCTGATGAATGACCTCAGGATCACCTGATGTTTCGCCGCCCTGGATGCGTTGGTAGGTGGTCAGCACCATGTCAGAAGGATGCGTGAAGTGGAATACGGCCTGGGCGTCGCTCAAATCATCCACAGCTTGGTAACTAAACTGACCATCCTTAACTGTGGCTTTCCACTGGCCGCCCCATTCACCATCGACTTTGACGCCATAAGCAATGTCAACCCCTTTAGCCGCATCCTGGTCAACGGAATATTGCCAAATAATGAACATGTACGGAATTAAGACACCCGCCGTTCGTTCGTCGAGTTTGGCGTCTTTGTCGCCCAATCCCCAGTGCATATCCCAGGTATGAACGCCGTAATCCATGATCTGGAAGGCGGGGTAGCAGAACGCCGGGGTAGGTCCAGAGAAAACATGCGAGACCATGAAATTGCCCCACTCATCCTCAGACAAACCCTGAAAGTGAGCCATCAGCCGGTCTGAAGCCGCTTTGAGGCGGGCGATGGCTTCATCGCGGGAGAGTGTACGTAGAGCCAACGCTCCTTTGTTCAACTCATCGGCCATGATAGTCCAGCCCACCCCGTTGGGGTATTCGCCTTTCTGGGCCATATCCCAGCGATTGAGATACCCCTCGCTGACATCAATCATGTGGCCCACCAGATCACGCACCTGCCAGCCTTCACAGCGTGAGTCAACATACCAGTTATCCGGATTGTCAATCACGTCATAAAAGCGGCCGCGTTCTGTGCGCACCACATCCAGTACCACCTCTTTGCTACTGTAAAGCATAGGATTTACTGCCATAGTTATCCTCCTTGTGCAGAACAAGTCACGTGAAACGATTGGTTTTGGGAACCAGCAGGAGTATACAAAGGAGGGCGTTATTGAGGTGTTATTTCAGGCGTTATTTTCGGCTGAATCATAGAGGAGAATTAATTCCGCCTGAGCCTGATGAACCATGAAAACTTGATGTGCCTGACGAAGGAGGGTGTAGCCTTCGTCGGTTGAAGGGGCAAAACGAAGCACTGCCTGACCCCAGGCAGCTTGTGTCCGGGCAATTTCCAGGGACAAGTTAAGTTTCGTGGCCCGGACCAGATTGTCGTGGAAACAAAGTTCAGCCTGGGTCCAACTCCCATCTGCGGCCGCAAGTGTGGCTTGTAACCGTTCGGCTTCCAGGAGCAGGAGCACCCGGTCATGGCGTTGCGCTGTCTCCAGAGCCGTGGTCAGATGCGGCCGCGCTTCATCCCATCGTTCTGCCTGCATAAGCGTTTGGGCCAGCCAGATCAACAGGCGGGTGCGTAAATGCCAATAGCCATGGCCGCTTATTAGCAATAAGGCTTCGTCCAGAAGGGCCAGTGCCCCATTCAGGTCTTGCTGACCCCGCGCCGCCAGGGCTAGACCAGCCCGACAACCCGCCTGGCGTTCCAGATTGCCCAGCTCCTCAGCCAACGACAGCCCTTGGTGGAACGACTGCCTGGCCGCTTGCCAATCCGCCAGATAAAGACCGATTTCCCCCTGGGTGCTGGACAGATGTAACAAAGCACCCAACAGTTCATAGGTCTCGGCGAGACGTTGGCCCTGCATCAGGGCCTGTTGCGCCGCTTTCAGCCGACCCAACAAGAGGTTATGGTAGGCCAGGTTGTTTCGGGCCAGGGTGTGCATGTAATGAGCCTGCCCGCCTTCGGCGACCTGAGCCGCTTCCTCGTATAGCTCTAGTGCCGGGAGCAGTTCTCCTTGCTGGGCTGCGACGTTGCCCAGTTCAAAGAGGCTGGCACATAAATCGCGCGGGTTTTTGGTCAGCCGATGCACGGCCGTTGCTTGCAGAAGGTGGCGTTTGGCCTGGGGTAGATCATCTCCTTCCATCGCCAGAGCATGACCCAACAGACGATGTCCCCGCCCTGCGAGTCGGGGTAAGGCGGGATCCGTTTCCGGGAGTGTGGCACAGAGAGATAGACCTGACTCTGCGGCCGCGGTAGCCGCCACCACATCATTGCTCACCAGAGCCAGTTCCCCTTGCTCCAGATAAGCCGTCGCCTGAGCGGTTAAGTCGCCTACCTCACGAGCCAGGGTCAGATATTGCTGTTGCCAATGCAGGGCTTCTGGCAAATGACCAAGGGATTGCTGAATACTGCCAATAACTCGTGCAAGGCGCATCATTTCCGTGGACGGGGCGGAAGGGACCAGGAGATCATAGAGGTGTTGCAGAAAATCTACCGTTTCGGCACCAGTGTAATCCTGGGGCAGGTTAGTCAGAATTTGCAGGCCATAATGCCGGGCCAGAGCTACATCTTCCCCCGCCACAGCGTGGCGGGCTACCGCCCAAAGGGGGAAATGGGCCGCCAAAGCCGGACATTGCGCCAGGAGTTGGGCCAGTTGCGCGTGTATCAGGCGGCGGCGCACATGACTAAGGTGGTGTAACACCGTCTCACGCACCAGGTAATGAGAGAGGACGAACAGGTCGCGGCCGCTTTCAATCAATAACCCCCGACCCGATAATTCTTCCAGCAGAGGGAGCAGCTTCTGCACCGAGATCCCGGAAAAATCGGTTAGCAGAGCTAAAGGTAATGGTTGACCTGCCACAGCGAATATCTCCAACAGGCTGTAGGCCGCCTCTGTCAGATTGCGTAACCGCCAGGAGACGAGATCATGGGTGGTTTCGGGTAAGGTGTACGTAGCCCGCCAACGAAGCCACGGTCCAGGATCAATCTGCCATTGCTCACCGACCCGCGCCAAAATCCCATCGCTCTGCAATTGGGCCACCATTTCATCCAAAATGAAAGGATTGCCCTCAGAACGCACCTGCAACCATTTGGTCAGCATAGGAATGGACGACGGGCTGACACCGATTTGCCGAAGCAACTCTGTAATAGCTCCTTCCGTCAGCGGTGGCAAGGGAAATACCTGTAATTGGCCGCGCCGTCGCTCCACCGTAATCAATCGTTGCAAAGCAGGGATGGCTTCGGGGCGTTGCACCGTTCCGATCAACAAGAGGGGGAGTTGATGTAAGCGCGTGGCCAGCAGGCCAAATAAGTTTAGGGTAGAGCGATTAGCCCACTGGAGATCATCAATGGCCAAAACCAGCGGCGCATTCTGACTAAGATGGCGCAGTGTCTGCAAAATACGGTAAATGAACTGATCACGAGCGGCAGGGGCATCGGTATGGGGAGCCAAAAGCTGGTCGGTCAGGTCGCCTAGAGGCGTGTCTTGAAAGGCTTCCAGAAACGGGCCATACGAAATCAGATCGTCAAAAGGAGAACAGCCTCCTTGTAACACCAGCCAGGGAGGATTATCGGCCGTGAGCCTGTCGAAGAATTCGCCTAAAAGACGTGTCTTGCCAATACCCCCTTCACCTTGCAAAAGCAGGGTACTTCCCTTGCCGGTTCTTATCTGTTGACTGATGGCCACCATCTGAGTCAGGAGTTTCTCGCGCCCAACAAAGGGTAGGGCCGACTGTGGGCTGGCGGTTCGTGGGGGATGGCTGGCAAGGGGCAGCTGGCGACGAAGCCCTTCTTGAAAGAGAACCTGTGTTTCCGTGGTTGGTTTTAGGCCCAGTTTCTCGCGTAACGTCTCGGCAAACTGCTGGTATTGTCGTAATGCCTGGCCGATGGCTCCTGTCTGCAAATAAAGCCGGATTAACTGTTGTTGCGCGTCCTCGGCTAATGGATCAGCCTGAACCAACTCGCGCAGGTAAGGGAAAGCCTGATCCCATTTTTGCTGTGCGGCCGCATCATCAGCCAGTTTTCTAAGAGTCGTAAGATAAGCCTGACTTAGTTTCTCATCTTCCAACCTCAACCACTCATCAAACAAGGGGGTGTCGGGCAAGACAAATCCTTCCAGGAGTGGACCGCGATAGAGCGCGATGGCCTTCTGCCAGGCCGGGGCATCCCCCTCAACCAGCAGACGGCGAAAGGCTGTTACATCACAGGCCTCGGGGGATAAGGGCAGGCGTAGTAGCTCGCCCTCATTCACAAGGAGCTGACCGAGGTCAACAGCTTGCAGTTGCTGGCGCAGTTGAAACAGAGTCGCCCGCAACGACTGTCGGGCATTCACAGCCGGGAATTCACTCCATAACAGCGTCGCCAGATGGCTACGGGTATGCGGTTGACCCGTCACCACCAGATAGAACAGTAACGCCAGGGCCTTCTGGTTTTTCAAGACCCAGGGTTCGGAATGGGTCTGAATTTCTGGCGCGCCAAATAGCCGCAGGGTGAGGGGGAGTAATTCTTTTGTCATGACCAGGGAAACAAATGCCTGAGAGGCAACAGGTTAGGGTTCAAATTGTGATGTGGGTTTGACGTTGGACACTGTTTATCTTAACACAGACGGCCATGGTAGGCATGATGGTTGCAGAACCATACCGTATCGTCTCTTGTTTGCTCCACACCTCATAAGGTGGCAGAATGGCATCGTTGCCTTTCACCCATCAAGGAGGTTCTCATGCCGGATAGCCTAAAAGGAATCTTAACGACTCATGCGGGTAGTCTACCGCGGCCGCGATCCCTTATCTCGCTTCTCACCCATCGTTATTCAGGGGACGCCATTGAAGAAGTAGCGTTGGCTCAGGCTATTGAAGACGCTTCACGCACGGCCCTGGCGAAACAGCTTGAGGTCGGTTTAGACATTGTCAACAACGGGGAAATGGGCCGAGAAAGTTTCTTCACCTATCTACAGCATCGCATGACTGGCTTCAGCGGCACGGGTACACGTCCTATCATGGCTGATTTACGCCGCTATCCGGGAAGCCTGGAGCGGCGACGGCAGGCAATGGGATCAGATGAACGGGTCGATCTCCTGAAGGCCCCAAAGGCTACAGGAGAAGTTCATTATAAAAACCCCACCCCAATTGAACAGGAGTGTCAACAACTCAAACAGCTACTGGATGAGACCGGCGGTGGTTTCAACGGGGCTTTCATGTCTTCCCCTTCACCCGGCATTATCGCCGCGGGGATGCAGAATGAGTATTATGAGAATCTGGAACTGTATGTAACCGCGTTGGGTGAGGCGTTACGCACGGAATATACAACGATTGCGGCCGCGGGTTTCATTCTCCAAATTGATGCCCCAGACCTGGCCCTGGAACGACATACCCTGTTTCAAGACAAGCCCCTGAGTGAATTTTTGACGTTTGTACGGATGGTTGCGGCCGCAATCAACAAAGCCCTCACCGGTATACCGCGTGAGCAGGTGCGACTCCATGTTTGTTGGGGCAACTACGAAGGGCCGCATGACTATGATGTCCCGCTTGAGGATATCTGGCCTGAAATTTCTCAGATCAATACCGGGGCGTTCTTGCTTTCCATGGCCAACCCCCGCCATGCCCACGAATACCGCTTGTTTGAAGACCCGGCATTCCTCAGTGATAGGGTCTTAATTCCCGGCGTCATTGAGACAACCACCAACTACGTTGAGCATCCCCAGGTTGTAGCGGACCGCATTGAACGGATTGCCAAAGCTGTCGGCGACCCCAGTCGTATCATTGCCGGTACCGATTGCGGCTTCGAGACAGCTGCTGGGTCTAAAATGGTCGTTGAAGAGATCGTCTGGGCCAAATTACGATCATTGTCTGAAGGTGCGGCCATCGCCTCAAAAAGGTTGGGTTATTTGGTGTGAGGGTTTTAGCTGGCAGTAAGGTGAGATTATCTCCAACCCTACTTTAGGTCTCAGACGTACAAGTTTGATGAGGCGAAACAAAATTTCAATTCACGAATTTTTATTGCTACTTGACCTGTAGACGGTGCACTCTATTTTCCTCGACTCATTAGATGAGTTTGTTCATTCGTCTAAGCACTTCAACGGCACCGTCGGCCTTCAGATCACCGTATTGTTTTGTGGTAAGTCCCAATTGGTTGCCGATTTCAACCAGGGCCGCACTTTTGAAGTTAAGTTTAGCCATCAGGTCGAAGCCATTTGATCCTAAAGCCGTTATCAATTGCTCGGCTTTTCGTTTCAAATCCGCATAGCTGTTAAACGGGGGCAGCTCTTCCTCTTTTAGAATGACATCGGTGAAGTAGGCGGTCATTCCTTCTAGCAGGACCTCACCTAACTTTGCTGAAACCTTTATAGCCATAGGCAGAATACCAACATACAAATTCGAAGAAGCCAGTTTATGGACGGCTTCATGTAATGCGGTTCCAAAACGAGCTTCAGGACGAAGATGAATTTTGCCTGCCTTTGGGTCATAAAAACCCATTACATGACCAGGAACTGGTTCTGATTTATGGAGATCGTATGCGTTTCTGTAGGCTGTATCAAAATCGCCATTGCTTGATTCTTTGACGAACTTCCCTTTCTCACCAATCCGAAAACCTGACTTAAGCTTATCACCGATATAAGGGTTTAGTTTTTGATTTCTTTGTAGCACCGCATCAATGATGTCCGCTGTTTTGCTAAATACCGGATCCTGAACCGTGTGGCCCACTTCTTTCAAGTTTTTATCTTTGCCAGGATGAGGGTTCTTTGGCTGGCGTTGTATTGTGGTCGCGCCGCGAAGCATTCTTAACACAGCCTGATTGCCTACGGTACGTTGTAAGTGGTGTAGAGAACGGGCCTTTGGATCAGAAATCAAAGTTTGGCCCTGCTCTCTTTTGAGTGACAGAACTTGATTACTGCGTGAAGCAGGCTTCTTTCCTTGAGCAAATGTACGCATCGTTACCCTCGCACCATTCACGAATACCGCTACTTCCCTCCACAGTATAAAATAGTTTCTAAGTTCTTAATCTGAATACGCCCTTTCTTCATACCGATTCCTCATCACGCTGTTCTGATTCATTATGCCGTGCGGCCGCAATCGCTCACGGGAAACCCTGCTCGGTGCGGGGGTTGATCAGGCCGTCGCTTTCTACCTGCGCTGTGTAGCTGAGGCCCTGTGGCATCTGGAACCGTTCCGCCCTGTTTACCAGATGTACCTGCACCGGATTAGTGCCGAGCAAGCGACGGCAATCTTGGAGAGCCAACCAGCGATCTGGTTCGTTTTTGTTTTGAAAATGCCCTGACCCATATTCAGGGTCACCCGGCACACGCGTTGCTAATGGCCTTATCGCTGTTTACGCGTTTACGCCCGATGGCAGCTGTGAAGCGTTGGGTGTCATCGCCGACTTGCCGGTTCTGGATCGCGATGAGGGGTTTGTGAAACTTGAGAAACTCTCTTTGGTAAACAAAAACAAAGACCGTTTCTCGTTTTTGCCGGTGACACGGGTGTTCGCGGCCGCAAAACTAGAAAAGGATAACGCTCGTTACCTGCGTTTTGGCCGCCGCTGGGTGGATTATCTCAAACAGCAATACATCACCCCGATTATGGGGCCGACCACTACTACCGCCTCTTCCTGGGCAAACACACCTCGCCCGCCGATGGGCCGAGCCTGCTCGCGGCCATTGAGTGGGCTTACCAGCATGTCACATCTGAGGACATCTTTGTACTGACCATTGCGGCCGCGGATTACCTGGATGTAACGGGGCAATCGCAGGCGTTACTGGAGTTAATAGACCAGAGCCTTTCCCTGGCCCACAGCAGTGACAACCCGACGGCGGTTGGTCGTCTGGCGGATATTAAAGGATGGCAGTTGGAGCAGAGAGGGGAGTACGCGGCCGCAGAGACCAGTTTCCGCGAAGGCATATCTGAGGCCAGAACAGACTTTTTCCCTTCCCCGCCACACGGCTACCTGCATCGGTAGTTCCCTACTGGCGCACGCGGCCGCGAACTCAATCCCTGCCTGTGCTGAACACGGTGATAGTTCCAGAACGCTTCACCTCGCCCAACCAAAAACACCTCTCGACTTACCGTCGAGAAGTGTTTTTTGCGCAGGACGGGTTATATCCGTTAGCTCACATCCAGTGACAAACACGGAATCTGAAGGGTAAACAAAAAGGGGGTCTTTGGGATTTCGCGGGGTGATCGACCTGTAGGGGCTGGTCTTGTGCCTGCCCAGCCGAGGGCAACCACAAGCGTTGCCCCTACCAATGGTGTCAACCCCCTGAATTCCTAAAGATCCCAAAAAGGTTCCTCGGCAACTAAAAACCCAGTAGCCTGACCAGGGCGTTAGTCGCGGCGGGTTCGGTGATCAAAAGCGCACGCACAGCCAACTCCATTTCAGTCAATTCAGTAGCGGATGTGGCCTCAACTTCAGCCGCTTGTACGGTCAACCAGGGTGGTCGCCACTGCTCTAAACCAGCTAAGGTTTCGGGAAAAATAGTCGTCGCTTCCTTCATCAAGGTATGTAGGACCCGCGCCTGCGGCCGCAAACGTAAAATAAGGTTGGGTAACCAGGGCATCAACACATGATCGGGCACAGTGGCAAACACCTTACTCAAGAGTTCGACCAGAAATGGGGCGATTTGCGGGGCAAAGTTCAGGGCCAGGGTAAAACCATTGAGATAGTCAGGAAAGGCGACAGTTAGCAACGGATTCGCCAGCACGTGATCGAAGAAGGTGCGCACCTCATCCAGAGAGCGAAGTTGCAATAGCCATTCAGCCGTCCAAAGTAACCCTAACTTCGCCGGATCGGTTTCGGCCTGACCCACTTGCTGTATGGCAATGAGCAACTGGCTACGTTGACAGCCTAAGGAGAGCGCTAGGCTTTCCAACGTGAAGATAAATCCTAACATACCAGCAATCTCATCCGGTGATGCTCCCCGATCAGTAAAGGCTCGGGGGAGTAAAGAGGTGTAGTGAGAATAACCAGTGATAACAAACTCTTGGACCCAAGCGGGCAAACCAACTGGGCTGGCCCGGTAATAATGCACCAGGCGACGTACCCGATCAAAAATGTCGAGCGCATCTTCAGCACTCGTTTCACCCCGTAGCCGACCAGCCGCATGTTCGCCCAATGCCTGAGTGAGGCGAGGGCTGTTCAAAAACAAGACACTGTCTTCAACTACAGCCAGAGCCACACTGGCGCGAGCATCGCTGGCATAGGCAATCTTCTTGAGCCGTTGTTCCAAGACTTGCTCAATCGTAATGCCTTCATAGCCCAACTGAATCAAAGCACCCTGATACTTGCCAATGCGAATTTCCCACGATTCCTGAATGGGCTTGTGGCCCAAAACATGCTCGCCCATAATGGGCTGAACCACGCGATCTCCCAAGATATAGTTCAAACGCCAGAGAGTAAGTGAGGCTGGCAATAATTCTGCATCGGTCTGAAAGTCAATCAGCGCACGCTGATTGGTCTTGGCCAGAAGGTTAACCTGTAGTGGAGCCAGGCGGTCGTAGACGTTTTGTGCCAGCGGCGGCAGAGAAGCATAGCCGACAACACCAATACGGTCGCCGCCCAGCAAAATCTGGCAGAGTTGGCGCACGTTGCGCTTCCTCGGTGTACGCTCTTTTTCCAGGCAGGTGATGGCCGCGTCCTGAAAATCGTAGGGAGAAGGGTGGGCACGGTTACGCAGGTTGGCCAACAGGATGGCCGTTTGGTAAATGGCAATAGCGTCAGCCACCGTCGCCAAGTAGCCGTTCTTACGTGCCAGGGCCACGATGTCGGCACACCAGCGCAGGAGTTGTTCTAGATCGGCCGCTAACAGGTTCGGTGGCCGCGTCAGAAACGCAAATAGGATCGTCGGATCGGTTGAGGGGATTGCGGGAACCACCGATTTCGTTTTATCTGGGCCACGCCTCACTTTTATCGCCGTTCCCTTCTCTTTTTGCAGTTTGAAGGGCTTGATGCCGATGGCCCTGAGGCTCTTGTGCCAGGTGGAATCAGCCAGGGCAACCGTTCCAGCCGGGTGGCCGAATTGATATTCGATAGCCGCGAAGCTAGACGGAATGAGGCCATAGAGCCACCTAGTATTCGTCCGTTCCGGGATGTGCCAAATCGCCTCACTTTCTAGGCCAAATTCAGCTACATCGCTGGCGGCGTGGATGGCGCCACAGATGTAAATGGCATCGGCCGGAGCAATATCACTGGCGGCGAGATGTTGCTTCATGCGCGTCCACATATATCTTCCGCGCTGGCGATCCGCTTCACTATCCGCATCTTTACGGCCTAGTCGTCGTAGCAGACTACCCACAAGGAACATAACCTGGCGGTAGGTTGCATAATCGGCCCCAATAAGAGCATCCTCCACATACTGCTTCCACCACTCAGCAAAGTGGCGCACATTCGCGTTGCGCAACAAGAAAGTCAGAAACAGATCAAAGGTCGGCTCGATAGAGCCTATTTCAACGCCGACAGATGAGCCATGCATCAAAGCCTCTTCAGATGGGTGTTCGGTCTC
>Ga0307505_10003259_pt1 | contig 10325 bp, 10 predicted proteins | sample 23_S_MG_FD_202183 | JGI IMG/M metagenome (GOLD analysis project Ga0307505, IMG submission 202183) | Soil microbial communities from Populus trichocarpa stands in riparian zone in the Pacific Northwest, United States - 23_S | ecosystem: Environmental > Terrestrial > Soil > Riparian zone > Trees... | reverse complement strand
CGTCGCTCCCCGCCGCCACCACCACCTCGCGCGGCGCGATGCGCGCCATCAGCGGCTCGAGCGTCGCCGCCGTGGCGACTGCCAACCGCAGCTCACCGGTGGAGATGTCGGCGGCGGCCAGACCGTAGATGACTCCGTTCCCTGACCCCTGATCCCTGGCCCCTGATCCCTGTGCCCTGACGGCTGTCAGTGCGCAGACATAGTTGCCGCGCGTGCCGTCGAGCAGGTCGTCCGCGATCGCCGCGCCGGGGGTGATGGTCTCCACCACCTCGCGCCGCACGATCCCTTTCGCGACGCGCGGGTCTTCCACCTGCTCGCAGATGGCGACGCGGAAGCCGTGCTGCACCAGCCGCCGCACGTAGTCGGCGGCGGCCTTCACCGGGATGCCCGCGAGCGGAACGTCGGACGCGCCGCCGTTGTTCCGCGAGGTGAGGGTCAGTCCCAGGGTGCGCGACGCCGTCTCGGCGTCGTCGTAGAACATCTCGTAGAACTCGCCCATGCGGAAGAACAGGATCGCGTCCTGGTGACGCGACTTGATCTCCCGGTACTGCTGCATGAGCGGCGTTGCTGCCACGACGGCTACGGCCGGGTGACCTGCGTGACGAATCCGTTCTGCCCCTGACCCTTCAGCGTCTGCTGCATGCGCGCCGCCTCGGCGCGCGTGGCATAGCGGCCCACGCGCACCCGGAAGGGCTGCTGCGTGCCGTCCACCCGCGCCTCGAGCCCGCGCGACACGAGCAGGTCGGCCATGCGGGTGGCCGCTTCACGGGAGTCGTACGCCGCCACCTGCACGCTGTAGAACGTTCGCGCCGACGACGCCTGTGACGCCGCCGGCGTCGCCGGTGCGGGAGCAGCCCTCGACGGCGGCGGGGCTGCGCGCCCTCGGGACGGCGCGGCGGACTTCGTCGCCCCGCCGGCCGAAGCGGCCGCGGGTGCAGCGACCGGCGGGGCGGCCGGGGCTGCGTCGGCGACCGCCTGCGCGTAGGCGCAGCGCGGCTCGTACGCCTCGAGCTGGTTGCGCAGCTCGATGTTCTCCGCCGGGATGGCGTCGCGGCTCAGCTTCACCGCCTCGCACCCGCGCGATGCCTGGTCCGGCTGCTCGAACAGGAGCCGCACGAGCCAGAGCGATACCCGCGCACGTGCCGGCCGCTCCGGGCTGTTGCCGTACGACAGCATGTAGCGATACAGGTTGTCGGTGGCGGCGCGCCGGTTTCCCCGCCCGGCTTCGAGCTGCGCGAGCTGGAGCAGCGCCTCCTCGGCGCGCTCCGAGAGCGGCGCCTCGATCAGCAGCCGGCGGTAGCTGCGCTCCGCATCCGCGGCGCTTCCCGCCAGCACCCCACGCCAGAACAGCGCCTCGGCGTGGCGATCGGCGTCGTCCGCGCTCGCGGCCAGCACGGAATCCACGAGCGCGCGCCCCGCCGCTGCGGAATCTCCCGCCACGAGCGCCCGGGCGCGCGCGAGCGCTGAATCGCGCGGCGCGCGGAGCGCCAGGTCCACGTCCTGGGCCGCGAGCGTGGACGCCAGCGCGAGAACGGCGAAGGGCACGGGCAGGAGGCGTCGCATCATGTCACGCGGCCGGGCTGAGGGTGGCGTCCCCGCACATCGCGAGGATCGTCGTGGCGAGGATCTGTTCTTCCGACGAGACGCGGCTGCTTTTCAGCGCGAAGTCGGCCTGGAGGAGCGCGGCGAGCGCGGCGTCGAGCCGCGCCAGCGTCCACCGCGACACGTACCGGGACCAGGCGTCGTTGGCTTCGCGCCAGGCGCGACCCGCCACGTTGGATCCGCCGCTCTTCAGGATGTCGTAGAAGTTCGCGCGGCCTCCGCGCGCCTGCGCGATCGCGAACGCCATGGTCTGCGTGGTCAGCGTCATGACGATGTACACCGCGGTCATCTTGGGCTGCTGCAGCACGCCGGGCAGCGCCGCGAGCGCCAGGCGCGTGTCGCGCGCGGCAATGGCGTCGAGCAGGTGCGCCAGCGTTTCCTCGCGCCGCACGCCCACCACCGCCGTGACCGCGGCTTCGTCGATCGTGCCGCCGCTGGCATACGACGCCAGCTTGTCGATCTCGATGGCGAGCTGCCCCGCGTCGTTCCCCACCGCGTTCTGGAGCAGGTCTATGGCCTCGGCGGTGATCCCCGCGCCCAGCTTCTCGGCCCGCGTCGTGATCCACCTGGGCAGCTCTGCGCCGGTGTGGGCGCGGATCTCCACCGACTCGACGTTCGGCAGGTCCGGCACCTTGTCATCGTCAGCGGCCGCGGTGAGCACGAGGAGGACGTCCGGCGCCGGCGCCTGGAGGTAGCGGTCGAGCGCGGCGCGCGCGTCCTTCCGCAGCCCGCCCGCGTCGCGGACGACCACGACGCGACGCTCCGCCATCATGGGCGGCATGCCAAGAAGCGAGGCCAGGGTTTCGCCGTCCAGCTCGGCGCCCCTGCGAACGTCGAGGTTGAAGTCGCGAGTGGCAGGATCTACCGCGGCGTCCAGCAGGGCACGGAGCGCGTCGTCCTTGCGGTACTCGTCTTCCCCGTGGAGGTAGTAGGCCGGCGAGAACTTCTTGTCCCTGATGGCCGCGGAAAGGGCCCGCATGCCCGCAATCTAGCGTTCGTCCGCGAGCTCCGCGGAAACGAAGTGCACCGGGGCGTGCGTGGCCGCGACGATCGCCGGCCATACCGACATTCCCGTCGGAAGCGTCGCCACCAGCGCCGCCGAGATGATGGACGGATCGGCCTCGGGCGTCGCCGCGAGCACCGGCTCCAGGCGGACTTCCGCCGGCTCGCCGCGCGACGTCATGTCCAGCGCGAGCAGCGCCGCGAGAACGAGGGTGGCGGCCAGCGCGCCGATCGCGCTGGACGGCAGCCGGCGCCGCGGCTCGGTCGGCTGCGCCCCGGCACGCAGCCGGGCCTCGAGACGCGCCAGGAAGTCCGGGGCGGGCTGGATGTCCGGCAGGCTGCGCGCGAGCATGAGGCTGCGCCGCACCGAGGCATCGAGCCGCGCGCAGCGCGGGCAGGCCTTCATGTGCTCGCGCGCCTCGTTCTCCTGCAGCGCAGAGCACTGCTCGTCCACGAGCAACGCGTGTTGATTCCGGAAACGGCGACAGTCCATGACAACTGAACTTACCCGGCGTGGGGACGCCTGTTCCGGAAAGGGGTCAGGGAGCAGAGAACAGGGGTCAGGGAGACGAACTCAGCCCCCTGACCCCTGAACCCTCACCCCTGGTCTCTGCTCTTAATCGATCTGCGGCTCGATGATCGCCGCGAACGCCGTCCTCGCGCGGTTCAGCCGTGACTTCACCGTGCCGAGGTTGCAATGCGTGATCTCGGCGATCTCCTCGTACGACTTCCCCTCGATCTCCCGCAGCACGAACACCTCGCGGTGATGCACGGGCAGCTGCGACACGGTTCCCTCCACGAGCTCCTGGAGGTGGCGCTTCCGGTACATGTCGTCGGGGCGCGAGGTGGTGTCCTCGAACTCGATGGGACGCTCCTCGCCTTCCTCCCCCTGGCCCCGCATGGCCTGGAAGAGCACGAGCGGGTTCCGCGAGCGGTTGCGCAGCTCGTTCTTCGCCAGGTTCGACGCGATCGTGTACGCCCAGGTCGAGAACTTCTTCGACCGGTCGAATCGGTGCAGGTGACGGTACACCCGGATGAAGACCTCCTGGACGAGGTCCTCGGCGCGGTCCCGGTCACCGATCGTGCGATAGATGAAGTTCAGCAGTCGGGTCTGGTACCGCTCCACCAGCTCGGTGAAAGCGCGCTCCTCGCCGTTCAGGAAGGCCGTCACCACCGCGGAATCGTCGGCGCTGCGGAGCTGTTCCCGGACGGACACGGCTCCGAAGAGCGGCGTCGCTGCAGTCTTGGTCGCGAGCTTTGCCATTTGCGGTAACCCCCTTGATTCACCATAGCGGGTTAGTAGATCGTGACCAGGCGTTGGTCATCCGATCCGCTCTCCCATGGTGTCTTGCCACCCCCCGGAAAGGCAGGTGGCATGCCCTGTAAGACGCCGGCTTGGCCGCGATGTTAAGCTGTTGAAAACAAACGCTTTACGGCGATGCACGGCTGCCAGCCCACCCGTCCCGTGTCTACTATATGAGACGTGTCAGGGCCGTCCACTTGGACACAATGGGGCCGGAAAGGGATGTCCGGGCTCGTCCGGGCTCGTCCGGCCTAGCGACGCAGGCTGAAGCCTGCTGCGTACAGGATCGAGAGGGCGCTCTTCGCGTCGTTGACCTCGCCAGTCTTGATCATCTCGAGGGCCCGGGAGAGGGTTACCGTCTCGAGGCTCATGATCTCGTCCTGCTCCTGCTCGGTATCACCGCGCGTCAGGTCTACCGCCATGAATGCGTGGATCTTCTCGTCGGTGAACCCGGGAGTCGTGAAGAACGTGCACAGGTGCTCCATGCGCGCGGCGGTGCAGCCGGTTTCCTCGCGCAGCTCCCGCGCGGCGCAGACGGCGGGATCCTCCTTTCCGTCGAGCTTGCCGGCGGGGATCTCGTACACGAAGCCATCGGCGGCATGACGGAACTGCCGCACGAGCAGCAGTTGCGGATCGTCGCCGGCGGGATCGGTGAGGAAAGGGACCACCGCGCTCGCGCCCGGGTGACGCACCATCTCGAGCTCACCGGTTCGCCCGTTCGGGAACTCGACGGTATCGATGTCCACGTTGATGACCTTCCCCGCGTACGCGCGGCGCGTGGAGATCAGCGTCATGGCTCGGTGACGGCGATCGGGCCGAACTGCATGGCCTCGAGCGGGGCGCGCACGGTGGCGGGATCGCCCACCACGAGCATCTGCAGCGCGTCGGGGTGCAGGTGCGCGCGCGCCACGCGGAGCACGTCGGCGGCGGTGACGCCGCGCATGCGCTCCCGGTAGGTGTCGAAGTAGTCGTCGGGGAGGCCGAAGCGCACCAGCATGGCCAGCGCGCCGGCGATGGCCTCGCTCGTCTCGTACCGGATCGGGAACACGCCATCCAGGTAGCTCGTGGCCAGCGACAGCTCGGTCTCCGTCACCTCGGCGTCGCGAATGCGCTCGATCTCCCGCAGCGCTTCGGTGGCGGCGGCCGCGGTGACGTCGCTCTGCACCGCGGTGGACACGACGAAGGGCCCCGCCTGGCGGCGCCAGTCGAACGCCGAGAAGGCGCCGTAGGTGTACCCGTGCTCCTCGCGGAGGTTGAGGTTGATGCGCGACGAGAAGAGCCCGCCGAGCACCGCGTTCATCACCACGGCGGCGTAGTAGTCGTCGTGCGCGCGAGGGAGGCCCACGTTGCCGATGCGCAGCTCCGACTGCGGCGCGTCGGCCTTGGCCACGAGGTGGAGTGCCCGCGCGCGCCGGGCGGGAGCGTCGCTCGTCCGCGCGCGCTGTGGCGTGTCGCCGCGCCAGTCCTCGAACCGCGCGCCGACCATCGCAACGGCGTCGTCCACGGCGATGTCGCCGGCGATCACGAGGGTCAGGGCGCCCGGGCGGTACCAGCGCTCGTAGTGCGCGCGAACGTCGTCGCGCGTGATCGCGCCCACCGATTCCTCCGTTCCACCCTCGGGCAGCGCAAATCGTGACTCCGCCGCATAGAGCGCGCGGGTGAACATCTCGTCGGCCAGCCCGCGCGGCTCCGTGCGCAGCTGGAGCAGGTCGGCGAGGCGCTCGCCCTTGAGCCGCTCCACCTCGCGCTCGGCGAATGCCGGCGTGCGCAGCACTTCCGCCAGGAGGGCGAGGGCGGGCGGCAGCTGCTCGGTGAGCGCGGTGAGCGTCACGCCGGCGCCGTCCCAGTCTGCCGACGCCACCACCGACGCGCCGAGCCGCTCGAAGCGGTCGGTGAGCTCGGCGCCGGTGTTCGTGAGGGTGCCTTCCACGAGCAGGCTCGCCGTGAGGCGCGCCACGCCTTCGCGTCCGCGCGCGTCGCACACCGCGCCGGCCTCCACGAGCGCCACGACCGTCGCGATCGGGAGCTTCCGCACCGGCGCCACCACCACCTGCACACCGTTGCCGAGCATCCGGCGCTCGAAGCGCGGGAAGTGATAGGGACGCGGCGCCGTCGGCGCTGGCCGCGCGACGCCCGCCGCCTTCACGCCGCCGCCTCGGCGCCGCGCGCGGCGCGCGGCACGAACAGCAGGCTGGCCCGGTTGTTCTCGCCGAGCCGCTCGCGGATGAAGTCGTTCACGTGCGACGGCCGGACCGCGGCATATCGCTCCACCTGCTCGTTGATCAGGCCGGGATTCCCGAAGTACGTCGCGAACATCGAGAGGCGGTCGGCCCGATCGCCCGCCGACTGGAGCGCCGTGACGAACTCCGTCCGGACGATGGAGACCGCGCGCGCGACGTCATCCTCGGTCACGCCCTCGGCCACCAGCGCGTCGATCTCGCGTGCCACCTCGTGCTCGAGCGCCTCGCCCTCCACGCCGGGCCGCGCCGTGACGTCCACCACCAGCAGGTCGCTGCCGCGCGAGAGGTCGTAGGTGAACGTCGCGGCCTCCGCCGCCACCTGGCGCTCGCGCACCAGGCGCGAATAGAGGCGGCTGCCCTTCCGCAGGCCGAGGATCGCGCCGCACACGCTCGCCGCGTAGTACTCGTCGCTGCCGAACACCGGCGCCAGGAACGCAAGGAACAGCCGCGGAAGCATCACGTCGTCCGGCACCACCTCGCGGCGCCACTCGCCGAACACCCGCGGCATCGTGACGTCGGCCATTGGCGGGCGGCCGCGCCCCCTGGGAATGGGCCCGAAGTGGCGCTCGATGAACACCCGCGCCTGCGCTGGATCGAAGTCCCCCGCCACGGTGAGCACCGCGTTGTCGGGCGTGTAGAACGTCTCGAAGAAGTGCCGGATGTCGTCGAGGCTCGCCGCGTCGAGGTCCTCCATGGACCCGATGAGCGAGTGATGGAAGGGATGCCCGGGCGGGAAGCACAGCGCGGGCAGACGCTCCCACCAGCTGCCGTACGGCTGGTTGTCCATGGACCAGCGCCGCTCGTTCTTCACCACGTCCCGCTGCGTGTCCAGCTTCTGCTGGGTCATGGCCGGCAGCAGCTTGCCCATCCGGTTCGCCTCCAGCCACAGCGCCAGCTCGAGATGATGCGAGGGCACCGTCTCGAAGTAGTTGGTGCGCTCCAGCCAGGTGGAACCGTTGAGCGTTCCTCCGGCCCGCTGGACGAGCTCGAAGTGCTCGTTGGCGCCGACGTCAGCGCTCCCCTGGAAGAGCATGTGCTCGAACAGGTGTGCGAACCCGGTGCGGCCGTCCCGCTCGTTCCCGGAGCCGACGTGGTACCACAGGTTCACCGCCACGATCGGCGCGGTATGGTCCTCGGACAGGGTGACGAACAGCCCGTTGGACAGCCGGAACGTGTCGATGGGAATCCTCATGCCACCCTAAATTGACGGGCCGCGGTAGAATGGACAACAATGACACGCATGCGCCGGGGGCTCAGGCGATTGGGAACCGCTGTCGGATTCGTGGTGCTGGCTGCGCTCGGCTGGATCGCGCTCACGGTGGTGCTGCTCTGGCACCGCCAGGAACGCGTGGTATTCCAGCCGCCCGCGCTCGTGCCCAGCGCGCCGGCGGTGGCGCGACGGGTGGACTTTGCCGCGGGCGACGGGCATGCGCTGCACGGCTTCCTCGTCACTCCCGGCCGGACGGCGGTGCCCGCCACGGTGGTGATCGGGTTCCACGGCAACGCCGACCTGTCGGCGTGGCTGGTGCCCTGGGGCCGGGAGCTCGCGGAGCGCAGCGGCGCCATCGTCTTCCTGCCCGAATACCGTGGCTATGGCGGAATTCCCGGCGCGTCCACCTATGCCACCTCGGCGCTGGATGCGCGCGGGGCGCTCGCCTGGGCCAGGGCGGAGTTCCCCGAGGCGCGCATCGTCCTGTTCGGCCATTCGCTGGGCTCGGCGATCGCGAGCGAGCTCGCCGCGCACATGGCCCCCGACAAGCCGGCGGCGCTCGTCCTGCAGTCGCCCTTCACCTCCGCGCAGGCCATGGCGACGCGCATGCTCGTGCCGCCGATCCCCGGGCTCTGGTCGCTGATCTCGCGGGTGCACTACGACACGCGACGCATCGTGGCATCGCTCGACGCGCCGGTCTCGGTCTCGCACGGCACGCGCGACGTCGTCATCCCCGCGCGCATGGGACGCGCGGTGCACGCGGCGGCGCGCCAGGCGGGAGAGCTGCTCATCGTGGACGGCGCCGGCCACAATGACGTCGCCGACGTCGCCGGCGCGGCCTACTGGCGCTGGCTCACCGCCGCGGTGTCACCGCCTGGCGTTCAGCTCCAGGAAGAACGACGCGGGCGCCTTCCAGGACTCATGTAGGGTGTAGCGCCAGTACTCCTCGCGGTTCGCGTGGATCGGGCTCGTGGGGGTGGGCGACGTCTGCGGCCGCAGCCCGAACCGCCGCGCCACGATGGAGAGGCGCAGCATGTGGAAGCCGTCGCTCACGAGGATCACGTCGCGCGACTCGTCCGGCAGCATCGCCGCGACGTTGCGCAGCGATTCGCTCGTGTTGCGGCTGCGCGTCTCCATGCGGATCGCCGTGTCGGGCACGCCGTGCGACATCGCGTACCGGCGCTCCACGGCGGCCTCGCTCGTCGTGTCGCCGGGCGCCTGCCCGCCGGTCATGATCAGCGTCGGCGCCATCCCCTTCCGCCACAACCCGATGGCGTGGTCCACCCGCGCGCGCAGCACGGGCGACGGCTTGCCGTCCCATTGCGCGGCCCCAAGCACCACGATGGCGTCCGCGTTCCGCGACGCATCCTTGCGCTGCCAGAGGAGCACGAGCGCCAGCGAGACGATCCAGGCTCCGACGAAGAGCGCGAGCGCCGTCCTGGTCAGCCGCCATCCGAGTGATGCGGAGCGACGGCCGGCGGGCGCGCTGGGTGACTCGAGCGGCATGATGAATTAACGCCGGACTACTCGGCGAGCGTCAACAGCGCGAGCCACAACGCGTCGAACGCCGGTCGGGGATCGCGCTCCGGCTCCAGCGAGCGCGACGCGGCCAGGCCGTCCACGAACGCCGCGAGCGTCTCCGCCAGAAGCGCCGCCGGCATGCGCGGCGCCAGCCCCAGTCGGTCGAAGATGACCGTTACGTGGCGCGCGGCCAGCGCCCGACGCGCCCGCGCGATCCGGCGGGCGGCGTCACGGACCCGCTCGCTGTCGCAATCCGCCAGGGACAGCAGGATCCGCAAATCGCCCCGCGCGAGCTCGCCTTCCAGCCAGCCCCAGTAGTCGTCCAGCGCGTGCGACTGCCCCTGCGCCACGATCGCTCGCTCTTCCCGGTCCAGCACGGCATGGCCGACGTCCTCCACGAGCGCCAGCAGGAGGGAGTCCTTGTCGCGGAAGTGGTACAGTACCAGCGCCTTGCTCACGTCGGCGCCCGCCGCGACGTCGCCCACGCTGATGTCGGCCGCGCCGCCGCGGGCCACGAGCGTCCGCGCCGCGTCGAGAATCCGCGTTGGCGAGGGCGCTCGGCTGGCCGGCTGCGGCGCGCGCATCACAGCTCCACGCGATCGCCCGGCGCCGGCGACTGCACCGTATACCCGCGCGCCGCCAGCCGCGTGGTGAGCGCCTCCTGCGCGGGCGCTTCGCCGTGCACGAGGCAGACGCGCGGCACGCGTCCGCCCTTCTCCCGCACGGTGTCCAGCCACCGGGTGAGCTCCGTCCGGTCGCCGTGCGCGCTGTAGCCATTCAGCACCTCGACCCGCGCGCGCAACGGGATGTCGTCGCCGAGGATCCGCAGCATCGGCCGGCGCTCCACGATCCGGCGGCCAAGGGTGTGCTCCGCCTGGAAGCCGACGATGAGGATCGTGTTGCGGGGATCCGAAGCCCCGTTCGCGAGGTGGTGAAGGATGCGTCCCACCTCCGCCATCCCCGACGCCGAGATGATCACCATCGGCCCGCGCTGGGTATTCAGCGCTTTGGACTCGGTGGCGTCGCGGGTGAAGTGGGCCAGGTCGAAGCGGAACAGCTGCGTGACGTCGCGCACGAGCTCCTCGGTGCGGTCGAACACGTCGGGGTGCGCGGCGAAGATCGCGGTCGCATCCGTGGCGAGCGGGCTGTCGACGTAGATCGGGATGGCCGGGATCTGCCGCTCGCGCGCCAGCGCATGCAGGTCGTACAGCACCTCCTGCGTTCGGCCGAGCGCGAAGGCCGGGATGAGCACGCGCCCACCCTTCGCCGCCGTTTCGCGCACGATGGCGCCAAGCCGCTCGCGCATGCTTTCCGCGGGCGGGTGATCGCGGTCCCCATACGTGGACTCCATGATCACGAGGTCCGCCGCGACCGCCGGCGGCTGCGGGTCGCGGATGATCGGCTGGCCCCAGCGCCCGATGTCCCCCGAGAACACCAGCCGCTTCGT
>Ga0307505_10003258_pt1 | contig 10328 bp, 9 predicted proteins | sample 23_S_MG_FD_202183 | JGI IMG/M metagenome (GOLD analysis project Ga0307505, IMG submission 202183) | Soil microbial communities from Populus trichocarpa stands in riparian zone in the Pacific Northwest, United States - 23_S | ecosystem: Environmental > Terrestrial > Soil > Riparian zone > Trees... | reverse complement strand
AACAGGTCCGGATCGGGCTTGGCATAGGCCACAAGATCGCGCGTCACCACCGGCACCTTGTCCGGATCTACACCGAGAATTTTGAGAACGGGACCCGCCGTCAGCATCCGGCCCGAAGTGGCGATGGCCCAGGGAATTTTCGTTTCGGTCAGGTATTGCAGCAGTTCGCGCGCCCCGGGCAGGGGCCGGGTATTGGCCGAGTGGGCGCCATAATGCTTGGCATGAAGCGCCCGCAGCCGCGTCAGTGTGGCATCGTCGAATTCAAGGCCGGTTTCCCGGGCGAGCGCCCGGGTAAACAATCCGCCCGACATGCCGATGCGCCGGTGAATGCGCCAGATCGAAACGTCAATGCCTTCCTCATGCAGGGCAGCGCTCCACGCCAGCACATGGTCGTAGACGCTGTCGACCAGCGTGCCGTCCAGATCGAACAGGAATGAAGTGGGTTGGCGGGCTTTCATGGGCAGGTTCTCCCTCTCAGAAGGGAGAGACCTAGAACGGCTGCGCCGCCCGCGCAACCATCATTCCTGCACGTCAGATCAGCAGCTTTTCGACAATCACCGTATCGCGCCATTGGCCGTCGAGCCTGCCGTGCTTTTCGTAAATCCCGACTTCCCGGAAGCCAAGCGCCGCGCAAAGCTTGCGGCTCGCCGCATTCTCCGGAAAAATCCGCGACAGCAGCTTCCACCAGCCGCGCGCCTTCGCATCGTCAATCAGCGCCGCAAGTGCTGCCTTGCCAAATCCATGGCCCCTGCCTTCGCGCGCCACATAGACCGAAAATTCGCGCACCCCGTCATAGCAGGGCCGGGGCCGGTAGGGGAAAGCTGCGGCATAGGCTTGCACGGTTTGCTTCTCGCCGGACACAAAAACCGGATAGCCCGCGTCGAACCACGTGAGAATCTGTTCGGCACTGCGCGGCTCCGTTTCGAACGTCGCAAAGCGGTCGTCGATGCCCTGATTGTAAATGGCGGCGATCCGTGCCGCGTCTGATCGTGTAGCGGCCCGCGTAAAGCGGCCGCTCACGCAGCCGTTCCCAGCTCCGCCCGCACCTGCTGGCGCAGCACATCGATGGGAATGAGATTGGCGCCCCGCCGCACATGCCAGAAGGTCCAGCCGTTGCAGGCCTCGGCTCCCTGCACATAGGCGCCGATCTTGTGGATGGAGCCGCTGTTGTCCTTGCAGGCAATGGAGCCGTCGGCGCGCACCCGTGCCGCCACGCGGGCCGTGGGGTCATGCAGCGTGTCGCCGGCTTTCACCAGCCCGCGCTCCAGAAGCGAACCAAACGGAATGCGGGGTTCCGCCCGTTTGGCCGTAGTCGTCCTGAGGGCCTCCTCTGACAACTGGTCGGTAGCCTTGATGCGCTCAACTGCCGAGCGCGCATAATTCTCTTCACGTTCGATGCCGATGAAAACCCGGCCCAATTGCTTGGCGACGGCACCCGTGGTTCCGGTGCCAAAAAATGGATCAAGCACGACATCTCCTGGATTTGTGGATGAAAGCATGATGCGGTGCAGAAGCGCCTCGGGTTTTTGCGTGGGGTGCAGCTTGTCGCCGTCACCGTTCTTCAGGCGCTCGCCGCCGGTGCACAGCGGCAGGGTCCAGTCCGAACGCATTTGCGAATCGTCGTTGAAAATCTTCATCGCTTCGTAATGGAAGGTGTATTTCGAGGTGGCGCTCTTTCCGGCCCAGATCATAGTTTCATGCGCGTTGGTAAAGCGCCGCCCGCGGAAATTCGGCATCGGATTGGTTTTCCGCCAGATCACGTCGTTGAGAATCCAGTAGCCCAGGTCCTGCAGGATGGAGCCGACGCGGAAAATATTGTGATAGGAGCCGATCACCCACAGCGCCCCGTTGGGCTTCAGGGCGCGGCGGCATTCCGTTAGCCAGGCCCGGGTGAATTCATCATAGGCGGCGAAGCTCGCAAACTTGTCCCAGTGGTCGTCAACCGCATCGACCTTGCTTTGGTCCGGCCGCGTAAGATCGCCTGCGAGTTGCAGGTTATACGGCGGATCGGCGAAGACCAGGTCAATCGAGCCCGTTGGGATCTTCTTCAATTCGGCCAGGCAATCGCCCACCAACACGCGGTTGTGGAGCGGCCTGATATCCGGCTTTGTTTCGAAACCCATCGATGAACTCTGTACCCAACGCAACAAACGTGATGCTGAAAAGCCATCATGAATCTTTGCGGAGTCCGCGTGAATCGAATTCAGGAATTGTGGTTAACGCGCCAGCAATTGGGCGACCGGTGCGAAGCTTCTGCGGTGGTGAATGCAGGGGCCAAGTTCATTGAGCGCCGCGTGGTGGAAGGCCGTGCCATAGCCCTTGTGGCGGGCAAAGCCGTAACCCGGAAATTCCTCGTGGAGGGCCACCATGATCCGGTCGCGCGTCACCTTGGCGATGATCGAGGCGGCGGCGATGGACAGAGAGCGCGCATCGCCGGAGACAATGGTCTGAACCCCGCAGGAAAGTTTCGGCGCGCGGTTCCCGTCAACCAGGGCGTAGTGCGGCGACTCGGTAAGATTTTCCACCGCCTCCGCCATGGCCCATAAGGTGGCGGCAAGAATATTGTCGCGGTCGATGCGGACGCGGTCGCCGATGCCGACGCCAATTTTCGCAGATTTCACAAGCTCGGCATAAAGCGCTTCGCGGGTTTCCGCGTCGAGTTTCTTGGAATCATTCAGGCCGCGCGGAATGTTATCGGGATCAAGCACAACGGCGGCGGCAACCACCGGCCCCGCCAGGGGCCCGCGCCCCGCCTCGTCAATGCCGCACACCCATGAAAATCCCTGGGCCCGTGCCGCAAGCTCAAAACTGAAATCCGGTTCAAGGGAATCGCTGCATGCCATGCTGCATATGAGACATAAGCCGTTGACTAGCGCAAGATGAACTCCTTCGTCCTCTCCCGCTTCGCAGGAGAAGACATAGCTTCTAAATCAGCGTCAACTGTTCGCCGGCCTGCGGCGGCCTTTGGAACAGGTCGGTGGCAAGCGTTGCCCGTTTCGCATTGATGCCGAGGCGCTCCGCCGCCAGTTGAAAGCGCCGCCCGATGGTCCAGGCATAGGGTCCGGTGCCGCTCATCCGCCGGCCGAACGTGGCGTCATTTTCCCTGCCGCCCCGGGTGGATTTTACCAGCGCCATGACCTTGGCGGCCCGCTCCGGCATTTCCGTCATCAGCCATTCCTTGAAAATGTCTTTCACCTCGAGCGGCAGCCGCAGCAAAACATAACCCGCTTCCTTTACGCCGGCCACCGCGGCCGCCTTCAGAATGGCCTCGATTTCCATGTCGTTCACCGCCGGAATGACCGGACCGATCATCGCCACGGTGGGAATGCCCGCAGCCGACAGCACACGAAGAGCCTCGAGCCGTTTGGCAGGGGTCGAGGCTCGAGGCTCCATGGCGCGCGCCAGCTTCCCGTCAAGCGTCGTGACGGAAATTGCGACCTTCACCAGTCCACGCTGCGCCATTGACGTGAGGAGATCCAGGTCGCGCAACACCAGCGCTGACTTGGTGACGATACCCACGGGATGATTGAACTCCGACAGCACTTCCAAAATTTGCCGCGTGATGCGGTAGGTGCGCTCAATCGGCTGGTAGGGATCCGTATTGGAGCCCAGCGCCATGGTGCGCGGGCGGTAATTGGGCGCGGTTAATTCCTCCCGGAGAAGCGCCGCCGCGTTCGGCTTGATGAAAAGCTTGCTTTCGAAATCCAGCCCCGGCGAAAGCCCCATATAGGCGTGGGTGGGCCTGGCATAGCAATAAATGCAGCCATGCTCGCAGCCCCGGTAAGGGTTGATCGAGCGGTCGAAGGAAATATCCGGCGACTGGTTGCGCGCAATAATGGTTTTGGGCTGCTCTTCAAAAATCGTTGTTTTGAGCGGCGGCAATTCCGCCAGCGTCTCCCAGCCATCGTCGAAGAAGGAAACCTTGTTCTTCTCGTAACGGCCTTTCTCATTATTGCGCGCCCCGCGCCCCCGCATCTGCTGCGGCAGGGCCGTGAGTTTCCCGGCACCCATGATGGTGGGATCGAAGGAAACCGAGGGTCTGTTATCTATCAACGTGGGCATGGCTGATATGTAGCGCAAAGCTTGGAACATAACAAGAACAAACTTGTGATAAGTCCCGAATAACGCCATTGCTGGGCAATGAACCCCAAAACCCTGTTGCTGGCTCTTGTTCCCCCATTTTGCTGGGGAACCGGCCTCGCCATCGCCAAGCCTGCCGTCGCCCATTTCCCGCCCATGTTCATGATGCTTATGGTCTACTCCGCCATAGCCGTGATCATGCTCCTCACTGTCCACGGAAGAATAAAAACCCCGTGGCGCTCCCTGCTGCTGATTTCCGCCTTCTCCGTCACCATCCAGGGCGCTTTCGTCTTCTGGGGATTGCGCGGCGTCGAGGCGACAACCGCCAATTTGGTGCTGCAGACACAAGTGCCCATCGCGGTCTTTCTTGGCTGGCTCGTTGCCGGCGAAGAACTGAACCTGCGTAAAATCCTCGGAACAATGATTGCCCTCGTGGGCGTTGCCATTGTCATTGGCCTACCGGAGCAGCGTCCCGCCCTGCTGCCCGTCACACTCATTATCCTGGGCGGTTTCTTTTGGGCATTTGGCCAAACCCTCGCCCGCAAACTGAGCCAGGACAGCGGCATCGTGCTGCTCAAGGCCAATGCGCTCATGGGCATTCCGCAGCTCATCCTCGCCACCGCCATTTTCGAAACCGGCCAGTGGCACTCCATAACCTCCGCCGGGTCAATCGAATGGGCAACCCTCGCCTTTGTCGGCTTCGTCGGTTTCTACCTCGCCTATATCGCCTGGTTCTCGCTGCTCCGCCGCTGCCGCATGGATGAGGCAGCCCCCTTCGTGCTGCTGATGACGCCCATCGGCCTTCTCACCGCGGTCATCGTGTTGGGCGAGAGAATGTCCGGCGCGCAATTGCTGGGGGCGGCGGTCCTGTTGCTGGGCTTGGCAATCGTCAACGGCTTCCTCATGCCGAAGCAGAAGCTGGCCTAGCCCTTCGTGCGCTTCTGGTGCTCTTCCAGGCGCGGCATGATTTCCACGAAATTGCAGGGCGGATGGCGGTAATCCAGCTGGTACTTCAGGATTTCGTCCCAGGCGTCCTTGCAGGCTCCGGGCGAACCCGGCAGGCAGAAAATATACTTGCCCTTCGCAACGCCCGCCGTGGCCCGCGATTGCACCGTCGAGGTTCCGATCTTGGGAAATGAGACCATGTGAAACAGCGTGCTGAAGCCATCGATTTCCTTTTCGAACAGCGGGCGCATCGCCTCGATGGTCACATCGCGGCCCGTAAGGCCGGTGCCGCCCGTTGAAATGATGACGTCAACATCTTTGCGCTTCACCCACGCTTTCACGATGCGGCGGATCTTTGCGACATCATCCGGCGTGATCTGCCGGTCGGCAACGCTGTGGCCCGCCGCCGCAATTCTCTCCTGCAGGGTCTGCCCCGATTTATCGTCGGCCAGGATGCGCGTGTCTGACACCGTCAGGATCGCGATGTTGAGGGGAAGGAATTCGCGTGGTTCTGCCATTTATTTTCTCTCGAATACCAGCCGCGCTGCCAGCAGCAAGAAAAGTCCGGCCGAGATGCGCGAAAACCAGCGGCGGAATTTCAGGTTCGTTGATAGCGCCGCGCCAATTCTTCCCGCAAAAATTGCCACCCCGCAATTGATGATCGTTCCGCCCACATTGAATATCATTCCCAGAATGAAAAGCTGCAAAAGCGGCGTGCCGTTTTCCGGCCGGATGAACGGCGGCAGGAAGGCAAACATGAACACGATGATCTTCGGGTTGAGCAGGTTGACCAGAACCCCATCGCGGAAAGCCGCGAATGTGCTGCGCTCGCTTTCGTCCCGCTTGAGCGCCGTCAATGGCGAGGTGAGCGTGCTGTAGGCAATCCAGACAAGATAGGCCGCACCCGCATAGCGGATGAGATTGAACAGCAGCGGATTCTGCGCCAGGATGACGGCAACGCCCAGCGCCACGAACCCGAGATGGATAAGCGAGCCGCCCGCAATGCCAAGGCTCGCTGCAATGCCGCCGCGCGCCCCGCCCTTCAAGGATTGCCCCAGCACATACATCATGTCGTTGCCCGGCGTCAGGTTGAGGCTCAGCGCCGCCGTCAGGAAAATCAAAAGATCCGCATAACTAATGGGCATCAAGGGCTTCCTTGAACGAGAGCAGGTCGCGCCACGCCAGGCGCTTCTGCCCGGGCTGCTTCAGCAGGTAACTCGGATGGAAACTTGTAAGCACCGGGATTTTCTTGCCCCCAACGGCGAGGTCAAACCATTTGCCGCGCAGCGAAAGCAGCCCATCGCTCTTGCCCGACAGGCGCTGCGCCGGATGGCCGCCAAGGCAAAGGATGAATTGCGGCCGGCAAAGCTCAATCGCCCGCAGGATAAAGGGCTGGCACAGTTGCAGTTCGGCGTCGGTCGGCGTGCGGTTTCCCGGCGGCCGCCACGGAATGAAATTGAATGAACTGGTGGACGCAACCGACAGCCCGATGGCCCCCAGCATCTTTTCCAGCAGCACAAGATTTTGCCCGGCGAATACCTTGCCCTCGATGTCTTCATCGCGCCCCGGAACATCGCCAATGATCATCACTTGCGCCGTTTGGTCGCCACCGGCAAAGCACAAATTGCTGGCGGTTTTTTTCAGCGGAAAGTTTTCAAGCCGCAGCAGCGCCGCCTCGAGCTCAGCCACAGTGTTGCAGGCCTCCGCCGATGAGGGGGCGGCAATGGCCGGTCCAGCCTTGCTTGCCGGCGCCGCAACCACCGGCGGGGCAACCGCCACCGCAAAGCGGTTGACCGAAGCCTCGCTCACAATCTCGTCGGCCCCCATCTCGATGAGCCAGGCAAGTGCCGCCTGGGCGTCAACCGGGCTCATGTCGTTTTGCTTTGTTTGCATGTCCGAATTGGTTATCTTGTCTGCCGGGTCAGGCCACTATAACAGGCGCTGTCCGGAAACGCATGCCCTTTGAGGAGAATTGTCTGTGGAGCAAGTTCAGCGCGAAACGATGGAATATGATGTCGTCATCGTTGGCGCCGGCCCCGCGGGCCTCGCCGCCGCCATCCGCCTGAAACAGCTTTCCGCCGATGTCTCGGTCTGCGTGCTGGAAAAGGGTTCCGAGGTTGGCGCCCATATCCTCTCCGGCGCGGTCGTGGACCCAATCGCCCTCAATGAACTCATTCCCGACTGGAAGGAAAAGGGCGCACCGCTGAACACGCCCGTGACTGATGACCGCTTCTATGTGCTTGGCCCCAAGGGCGCATTGCGCATGCCGAATTTTCTCATGCCGCCGCTCATGAATAATCATGGCAACTATGCAGTCTCTCTTGGCAATGTCTGCCGCTGGCTGGCAACCCAGGCCGAAAGCCTCGGCGTTGAAATCTATCCCGGCTTTGCCTGCTCGGAAGTTCTGTATCGTGAGGACGGCTCCGTGCGCGGCGTCGTGGCCGGCGTCATGGGCATTGCGAAAGACGGCAGCCACAAGCCTGACTATCAGCCGGGCATGGAACTCATCGGCAAATATGTTTTCATCGCCGAAGGCGTGCGCGGATCGCTGGCCAAGGAAATCATCGCCAAATACAAATTGTCGGAAGGCCGCGAGCCGCAGAAATATGGCCTCGGCATGAAAGAGCTGTGGGAAGTGAAGCCCGAAAACCACAGGCAGGGCCAGGTCACCCACACCATGGGCTGGCCCCTTGGCGTGAAGGCCGGCGGCGGCAGCTTCATGTATCACCTGGAAGACAATCTCGTTTCCATCGGCTTCGTCGTCCATCTCAATTACCAGAACCCCTACCTCTACCCCTACATGGAATTCCAGCGCTTCAAGCACCATCCGCTGATCTCTCAGGTTCTCGAAGGCGGCAGGCGCGTGGCCTATGGCGCGCGCGCCATCACCGAAGGCGGCTTCCAGTCCGTGCCGAAATTGTATTTCCCCGGCGGCGTTCTCATCGGCTGCTCCGCCGGCTTTGTGAACGTGCCGCGCATCAAGGGCTCGCACAACGCCATGAAGACCGGCATGATGGCCGCCGAAGCGGCATTCGCCGCGCTCAATGAAGGCCGCGCTGGCGATGAACTTGCCGATTATGAAGCGGCTTACGAAAACTCCTGGGTCTATGAGGATCTGAAGCGGGTGAAGAATGTGAAGCCCATGTGGTCGAAACTCGGCCTCGTTGGCGGCGTCGCCCTCGGCGCTGTTGATATGTGGCTCAACACGCTGTTTGGATTTGGCTTCGGCACCTGGAGGCATGGCAAGCCCGACAGCGCAACCCTCAAGCCCGCCGCCGATTCAAAGGTTATTAACTATCCTAAGCCCGATGGCGTGCTGTCCTTTGACCGCCTCACCGATCTGGCCTTCTCCGCCACCAATCACGAGGAAGATCAGCCCGTCCACCTCCAATTGAAGGACCCCGGCATTCCGATTGCGCTAAACCTGCCCATGTGGGCCGAACCGGCCCAGCGCTATTGCCCGGCAGGGGTTTACGAAGTGATAATCGAGGACGGAAAATCGCCCCGCTTCCAGATCAACCACCAGAATTGCGTCCATTGCAAAACCTGCGACATAAAAGATCCTTCACAAAACATTAACTGGATCGTGCCGCAGGGCGGCGAGGGGCCAAACTATCCAAACCTGTAACAGGCCGGGCCCGATTTGCGTGGACCCGTTAAGCAGGGATTAGCCTTGGATGCGTTTCTTTTGAAATTCTACAAAGTGTCTAAAATGCAACCTTTCCCCGCAACATGTCTTTCACCGGCATGGAATAAGTCTCTCCCATATCAATTCCTCAAGGAGAGGCAGCAATGCGCAACTTTATCGATGCTTTCGCGGTTTCAGCACGCCGGAAACTGAAGGCGTTTCGCAACGATTGTCTGGGTTCGGTAACCCAGATCACCGCGGTTGCCGCCATTCCCATGATGCTTGCGGCAGGTGCTGCCATCGATACCGTCCGCATCAACCGCGAACAGGTTGCATTTGGCGCGGCGGTGGATTCCGCCGCTCTGGCCGTTGCCGCCGATGACCGCGCCAGCCTTGCGGGCCTGAGTTCAAGCCAGGCTGCTACCCGCATCGCCGAGCTTGAGGCCTATGCCAAGAAATACATGCAGGAAAATTATACTCCCCAGTTTGGCAGCCATCCGGTGGTGGATGTGAATGTCGAAATCACCGGTCAGTACGTTGAACTGACAGCCGCCCATGATTTCCCCACCACGATCATGAGCCTGACGGGAATTGACAAGGTCAATCTCGTCGCCAAGTCCCAGATCATGAAGGCCATGCGGCCAATCGAAATGGTTTTGGTCATGGATACCACCGGTTCCATGTCAAGCGACAGCAAGCTGGCTGGCGCCAAGACCGCCGCCCGGAACCTGCTCAATACGGTTTATGGCGGAACCCTGGCGCAGGTGCCGGAAAGTGAATACCTCCGCGTTGCCCTCGTGCCCTTTGCGGCCGGTGTCAGGCTCAATCCAAGCGCCTATGACTTTAATCTGAACTGGATCGACACAACGGGAACAAACCCGCTGTCGAAAGTCAACTTCAACGATGCGACTTGGAACAATTATACGACCTGGGCGAAGTTGAAAAGGACCAGTTCCGCCTTTCATACATGGAACGGCTGCGTCGAGGCACGCATGCGTGGCACCTCAGCGGCTGGAACCGACTACAACGTAAACGATGTTGCTCCAACCACCGTCACTCCGGCTACAAGGTTTCCGGCTTATTTTGCTCCTGATACCCCCTCCTTCAGGGATATTTCAAGCTATCCTTCGTCGTTTCGTGGCAAGAACTGGAGCGGCACCTACATTCCTGAAGACACAACTACCCCGAACGAAATCACCGGTATTTCGGCTGCCAACGCGGCTAAAACGTCTGATGCCGATATACTGCAGTACCGCCAGAAAAATCAGGCGAAGTATCTCAACCGGAACATTGGGGCCGAATCCCTCACCTCCGCCACCGAAGGCCCATGGAAGGGCTGCGCCAAGACACCTATCGTGCCGCTGACCTACAAGCGGGCAAACGTTGAAGCCGGTATCACGGCCATGGTTGCCGCAGGCAACACCCTGATTGCCGAAGGCGTGGCCTGGGGCTGGCGCGCTATTTCGCCAGGCGAGCCTTTCACGAAAGTGGAAGCTTCGACCTCGTTCCCCGCTGACACGATTGCCGCCTATCATCATCCGCGCTGGCTGAAAATCATGGTCATCATGACCGACGGTGACAACGACATCAGCGCCGGCGTCGATACGCTGAATGGCACAACCTATACGGCCTATGGCCGCGGCAAGGAACCGCTTGCCCTGAACCGCTTCGGAAC
>Ga0307505_10003257_pt1 | contig 10330 bp, 5 predicted proteins | sample 23_S_MG_FD_202183 | JGI IMG/M metagenome (GOLD analysis project Ga0307505, IMG submission 202183) | Soil microbial communities from Populus trichocarpa stands in riparian zone in the Pacific Northwest, United States - 23_S | ecosystem: Environmental > Terrestrial > Soil > Riparian zone > Trees... | reverse complement strand
GCCCCGGTGTTTTCGAGAGGGCCGTCTTTCCATTCCCCTACATAGTGCAGGCCACCAAAGACATTTAGCTCCCAGTGCTCTGCCCAGCCAGAGTAATCGCCGTCCTTGTCTCTGAAATTCCAAAAGCCGATTCCAGCCTGAACAGGGGCGAACTCAAACGCAGTGTCTAAGCGGAAACTATCTGGAAATGTTAGTCGAATCTGAGCCAATTGGCGGAGTTTCGTACGCTCCGTCAGAGGGGAGTATGGAAACTTTGGCGTGATGTGAAATTCAATAATCCGTTCGTGCTGTAGTTTAAATTCGCGCTCAAATCGCGCCCTGCATCTGGTCACTAGCTCCACTCGAAGCTGATCCGCTTTGGCTCTTCTGCTCTCAAGCCACTGAATCTTGCGCAGGTCTGCCCGCATGATTGGTTCGTTCTGTGAATTAATTCTGTAGTACACTCCCGTGCCAAGACCAATTGAGTGTGGTGTTTGTGAACTCTCATGAATCCCGATGACGACGATACACCGTGAGTCATCAGTTTCGAGTGGAAGTATCTTGATCTCGGGTACAACGGGAGGGTCAATTGCCTTCCACGAGATACTTGTAACGCGTTCGGTAATTCCAGATTCAGACGAGATTCCAACAGGGGGCCACTTGGGACGATTGTGATCGTCGGTCTCGATCCCCAAAATCACTATGCCGCCGTGAGTGTTCGCGAATGAACTTAGGCTCTTCTCCAGTTTTGTCGGCCAATCTCGCTTATACTCAACGAGGATCGCTTCTGAAGATGCCGCGCCCTTACAGAATGACTCGATATCTCGAATCTCAATACGGTCAATCGGCACCTTTAGCATTAGGAGACCCGTCTGTCGTCTCCAGTGAAATACTCCGCAAGCCATCCGCGACGTCCGACAGAATGAAAGACGAACTGCGCGATCTTCTCTTCGTCCCGGGGAAAATCAGGCGGGATTGGGAACGGTGTCAGGTTGCCGAGCAAATGCGTGTCGATGAGATGACGCACATACGCCGCGAGGTACTCCGGGCTTTGCTTGTCGAATGGATCTTCGCCCGGCACCCAGATGCGAGTAATCTTGGCGCCACCGGCAGGAATGCGGCTGAAGTTGGTCATGAAGACCAAATCGCCGGTCCAACTGCGACGGAAGTAAAGTCGCGAGCCACGGCAATCGATCAGCCACATGTCTTCGGCAACTTGTGGACGCATCACTGTGTCAATCGATTCTGCCTGCTCGAAATCGAAATCCCAAGTGACATCGACGAGCCACGACTTGGCGGGGGTCTTGCCCTCAAGTTCGCTGCCGTCGGATTGCGTATTGTCAGCGAAGCGTTCGAGTGCCTCAGAGTCTTTGGTCACCAATTGCACACCGAGCGCATAGGCACGGCAATCGAGGCATTTGCGGCCGGTCGGCGAATCTTCACCATTCAACCACTCGACCTTCGGCAGATCGACCATCGAATCGTCGGATTCAGTCGCGCCACGTTTGCGGCCGCGCTCGTAGGCAAAGTGAAATCCCCACACGAGCAGAGCCAGCGTGAGGCCACCGTAGAAAGCGTATGAGGTCAGTTGGTCCATATGATTCTTTAGAACATCGGCGGTTCGGTGTACTCGCCGTAAACACCACGTAATACGTCAACTATCTCACCCAAGGTACAGTAGACACGGGCGCAATCAATAAACGCCGGCATCAAATTGTCACTGCGTTCGGCTGCCGCTTTCAGATCTACAAGCGTGCGTTGAACCTTGTCATTGTCGCGCGCTTGCTTGAGTTGACGCAACGATTCGATCTGCTCGCGTTCCACTGACTGATCGATCTTGAGGAGCGGAATTTCGATCTTCTCATCGTCCATGGTGAACTTGTTGACACCAACGATGATACACTCGCCCTTCTCGACCGCCTGCTGATAGATGTACGCCGATTTCGCCAGTTCGCGTTGGAAGTATCCCTGATCGATGGCAGAAAGAACACCGCCGCGACGTTCGATCTCGGCAAAAATCTCCTCGGCGCCATCTTCCATTTGTTTTGTCAACGATTCGACGAAATATGAGCCGGCGAGCGGATCGATGGTGTTTGTCACTCCGCTTTCGTACGCGACCAGTTGCTGGGTGCGTAGAGCAATCAGGGCTGCCTTTTCGGACGGCAGCGCCAGGGTCTCATCCATCGAATTGGTATGCAGCGATTGCGTGCCACCCAGGGCCGCCGCCATCGCCTGCCAGCCGACTCGGACAATGTTGTTCTCGGGCTGCTGTGCGGTGAGAGATACACCGGCTGTTTGCGTGTGGAAGCGCATCAGCAGTGAGCGCTCGTTCTTGGCACCGTAGCGGTCGCGCAGATGACGCGCCCAGATCTTGCGGGCGGCGCGGTACTTGGCGATCTCTTCGAAGAAGTCGAGATGCGAATTGAAGAAGAGCGAGAGTCGCGGCGCGAAGTCATCGACATTCAGACCGCGCTGCATTGCCGCTTCGATATAGGCGAAGCCATCAGCGAGTGTGTACGCCAATTCCTGGACTGCGGTCGCGCCGGCTTCGCGGATGTGATAGCCGGAGATCGAGATCGTGTTCCACTGCGGCATGAATTGGGTGCCGTATTCAATCGTATCGACAACCAACTTCATCGATGGCGCCGGCGGGTAGATCCATTCTTTCTGTGCGATGTATTCTTTGAGGATGTCATTCTGCAATGTGCCGCGCAGTTGCTCGGGCTTGATGCCCTGCTTTTCAGCGGCAACGATGTAGAACGCGAGAATGATGGCGGCGGGTGCATTGATTGTCATCGAGGTCGAAATCTTGCCGAGATCGATCCCCTTGAAAATCACTTCCATGTCCTTGAGCGAATCAACTGCAACGCCGCAAACACCGACCTCGCCTTTGGAGCGCACGTGGTCGGAGTCATACCCCATCAGCGTTGGAAGGTCGAACGCGACCGACAGCCCCATCTGACCGTGCGAGAGAAGGTAGTGATAGCGCTGATTGGTCTGCGCGGCGGAGCCCATGCCGGAGAACTGACGCATAGTCCAGAGCTTCTGACGGTACATCGACTGATGGATGCCGCGTGTGTAGGGCCAGTAACCCGGATACCCGATGTCGCGATCAAAGTCGATGTCGGCGGTATCATCGGGGGTGTAAAGCGCCTTGACCGGAACGGATGAGACCGAGATGAACTTGCGACCATCAAGATTGTCGCCCTGAGTGCATTTCTCGGCCCACTGCTCTTTAACGCTCGGGCCGCGTCCGGGCAAACGGCCCAAAATGCCGCGGTCCGTCTGTGGTTTCTTGGCCGTTTTGGAGATTTCGGTCATGAGCGAGTGATCCTCTGGCTTTTTGGGATAGATCGACTTACGCGCGAGCAAGACTGAACCCAATCAATATGTCGCGGTTTGGCCATGTTGTCCAATGGTTTATACCGCGTTGCGTGTCATTATGTTGCAGTGGATCGCCACTCGCCAAAGAGCTTCTGCGCCATCGTGTACGGGTCCGCCTTGTGTGAGACAATCTGATCGACAGCTTGGTCCAGAATCGGTGACTGGAGCAGATCATGATCCAATTTACGTCGCGAGAGTTCGAGGATTGCCAAAATCAGGTCGGAGCGGACTCGTAGACGTCGGTGCCCGGCGGGATCGCTCGCTTCGCGAAATGCACGGTGTTTCTCGATTGTCTCCCAGAGGACAGGTATCCCCTCCCCTGTCAGGGCCACTGATGTCACGACCGGCGGATGCCAATCGGAAAATGTCTTGAGGGATTTGCGCACTTCTTGTCTCACCTCGAGAATGCTCTCGAGTTCGGCTTTGACACGTTCGGCGCCGGGACGATCGGCTTTGTTCAGGCAGAACACATCAGCAATTTCCATCAACCCCGACTTCATCGCTTGGATGGCATCGCCGGATTCGGGCACGAAAACGACCGTGACTGTATCGCAGACTGCCGCGACATCCAACTCGACTTGTCCGACACCGACAGTCTCGACAAGCACGATATCGAAACCGAATCCTTCCATCACAACGCAGACATCTTTCGTGGCAGCAGCCAATCCGCCTGATGAACCGCGTGTCGCCATGCTGCGAATGAAGACATTCTCGTTGCCATGAAGTGCTTGCATGCGCACACGATCTCCGAGCAAGGCGCCTCCCGTGAACGGGCTCGATGGATCCACCGCGATGATCCCGACCTTATGCCCATCGGCCGACAGCTTGAGTGCGAGCTGATTCACGAGCGAGGATTTGCCAGCGCCGGGCGGGCCGGTCAATCCGACACGATACGCACCGTGTTTGTACGCGAAGATCCGCGAGAGGACATCGTTGTAGCCATCGGCGCGGTTCTCGACATGCGAGATGATCCGCGCAAGCGCGACACGGTCACCGGCGAAGAAGCGTTCGAGTAAGGTCATCGTGCAGGCAAAGTAAAGGCGGCGTGTGCATCGCCGCTACCAGACAATTGTCAAATTTCAGGTCACTCAATCTGTGCCCGCCACCCGCCCTCGGGTGGCGGCTCTTGGTGGGAGGCAGGGATATCAATCTACACTCGTGCCGTGAGTCACACGCCAAGAACGACGCGGTGAAACATACAGTGCCCCGCAGCGCGACGCCACGCGAGGGCGCGTGGCGAGCACACCTGAGAGGTCACGCGCTGGTCGGCGGCGCATCAATTGATTGTGGACCCCGGGCGTCTCGCCTGGGGCGGTACGTTTCAGCCATAGGTCTTCACCGTACTATTGCAAATTTCTTCGTGAAGGATGTGTCTTCCGATTTTATCCTACAAAAGTATATGCCTGAGTAAATGCGGCAATTGGCGCTATCAGCAGGCAACTCAGGCGGGCGCAGCGTAACTTCGTAGACACCCGGAACACGGTATATCGAATCAGGATGGACAAGTAGCGGCACGCCCTTGGCGTTGTAGACTTGAAATACTACCTGAGTTGACTCCTCAAATCCAAAGTGAAATCTACTATACGAACTGGATAGGTAGGGAGATTCCGAACGGATGCCGTTGCTGTCAGTAGAATCGGCCAATGAAAGCGTGAGTTGGATTTTGTACTCCGCGAGATCCGGAGTCGGAGCTATTGATTCCGGGACGTCCGAGGAAGCCGCGCAAGCGCCAAGTAGGGCTAGCGTCACAACCACAGATATCGGGCGATGGCACATGGCGAACTCCCAACCGAATTGCCCCAGGCGAGACGCCTGGGGTCCACCGTGAGTTCAGGGAAGAGTGAGCGGTGTTATGTAACTCGTATCAGTCAATGTTACTCTGCACAAGTATGATGCTCTGGGTACCCGCTTACCTACACCGTCGTCCCCCCACCAACTGACCCTCTGGAACCCAGCTGGCATGATATCGTCGAATAGCGGTCCGACCGTCATGCTATCTTTGCAGAGGAGCTCAATCAATACTCTCCCTGGTTCAGTAACTCTAAACGAGACCGAGCCCACGTGTGAAAATGGATTGGGATAGCCATCCGGCAACTCTGGCGCCGGTGCCAAACAGTCCGGGTTTGCGGTCGCGGTCTTAGCCCAGTCAAATGTCGGTTTAGCCGGATGATTAGTAGGTGTCTCTTCCTTCGGCACTCCGAAAACCGCACAGCCCAAACACACCAATGCGATTGAAAGCGATGATACGAATCTACCAAACATCTTGCCTCCAAACTGGGCACTCTGGTCCGTCAGATTCTAACCCGCCACTGCGCAGGCAGTAGCGCGTGGATGCACCCTTATACTACGAAAGCTTAAAATCTTTCACTCGTAACTGTAGCCGTTTGTTGTTGTCCCATTCGGTGCGTTCGGGGACGTAGACCATGTCGATGGGGCCCGAGTGCGAACCGAGTGCGTTGGCGCGGTCGCCCATGTTGAAGCCGATACAGTCAAAGAGGCTGCTGTTGCGGCGAATGCGGAATTTGAGATGGTTGTTGCCGACCACAAACGGATTGCCAGCCAACTGGATATTATCGGTCACGAAGACGGGACGCGTGTTCTGCGGTCCGAATGGCGCGAAACCTTCCAGTGTGTCCATGAAGCTCTCGGTCAGTGCATCGGGGTCGAGACGCGAATCGATGGTCAGCTTAGGGACCATGTCGTCTTCGGTGAGACGTTCCATAGCCACGCGTTTGAAGCGTTCGATGAAGGCCGGGATCTTGTCCTGCGCGATTGACATGCCTGCGGCGTATTTGTGGCCACCGTAGCGGAGCACGAGATCACTGCACTCGCGGAAAGCATCGTAGAGATCGAAGGCGGCGATCGAACGGGCCGAGCCCTTCCCCTCGCCGTTGTCGATGGCGATCATCACAGTCGGGACGTGGAAGCGTTCGACCAACCGTGAGGCGACAATTCCGATCACGCCCTGATGCCAACCCTCATTGGCGAGGACAATGGCCCGGTCGCGTTCGGGATCGAAGTTGCGTTTGACCTGCTGCAACGCTTGCCTGAGAGTTTCCTCATCGAGCTTCTTGCGTTTCTGGTTTTCGCTTTCAAGATGATGGGCGATTTCGCTGGCAACGCCCTCATCGCGCGTGGTCAGTAGTCGCACGGCAGTCTTGGCGTCGCCGAGACGTCCGACGGCGTTAATGCGCGGCGCGAGCACGAAGACAATCTGGCCGGTCGTGATGGAGCGACCCATCAGACTTGAAACGAAGCAGAGCGATTTCAGGCCGGGTTTATTGGAGCGTTCGATTTGACGCAGGCCATACTTGGTGATGATGCGATTCTCGCCGGTCAGGGGCACAATGTCGGCCGCAGTTCCGAGCGCGACCAGATCCAAATGCTCTTCCAACTCTGCTTCGTCCTGCGAGAGCGCGCGGTACAGCGCTTGGGCCAGTTTGAATGCCACACCCACTCCGCACAGATCGTCGATCTGGGTTCCTGGTGGGATGAGCTTCGGGTTGATAATTGCTGAGGCCAGCGGCAACTCGGGGCCCGGCTGGTGATGGTCGGAGATGATGACTTCGATGCCCTTGGAGCGGGCATACTCAACCTCGGAAACTGCGGTGATGCCGCAATCGACAGTGAGGATTACACCGACACCATGCTCGACTGCGTAGTCGATGCCATCGGGCGAGAGGCCGTAGCCCTCGATCAAACGGTTGGGCAGGTAGTAGATGACTTCGGCGCCGAGACGGTTAAGCACAAGGTACATGAGCGAGGTCGAGGTGATGCCATCGACGTCGTAGTCACCGTAGACCATCACGCGTTCGCGTTCACGCATGGCGCGTACCAAACGGTCAACCGCCTTGTCCATCCCGGTCAGGATGAACGGGTCGGCGAGCTCGTTTAAGCGTGGCTCGAAAAACTGACGAACGCGTTCGGGTGTGTCGATCTGCCGCGACATCAAAAGCGACGAGATCGGCATTGGCAGCTTACACGTGTCCGAGATGTGACGCGCCGTCTCACCGTTGGGAGTCTTGGAGAACTCCCATTGTGCTTGTAGCAAGTGGGCCTCTGTGCGAGGATAGGAAATTGTTCGGATCGGTGAGCCGTAAGCCGGGTTCTGTTATCTGCAAGCACGGGGGCCCATGATGAGACGGTCGACCACAAGTGGTTCGACTTCGCTCACCATAAGCAGATACGACGGCCATTGATCTAAGCCGTTCTGTTGCCAGAACGATCATGCAGCCGACCCGGGAATCTCATGGCTCGATTTCTCTCACCATATTGGAGCGAGCAGCTCCTCTTCCCTGCTTGGCCTTGCTCCGGGTGGGGTTTACACGGCCATCGCGGTTGCCCGTGATGCCGGTGGTCTCTTACACCACCTTTTCACCCTTACCCTGCTTCGCTGAATGCGCCATTGGCGCATTAGCTTCGCAGGGCGGTAATTCTCTGTTGCACTATCCGTCGGATTACTCCGCCCAGCCGTTAGCTGGCACCCTGCTCTGTGGAGCCCGGACTTTCCTCCCTGCTACGCTAAAGCTTCGCAGGGCATGCCCGCGAACGCCTGCGAAGCCCTGCAAAGCTTTAGCGTAGCAGGGCGGCCGTCTCACTCACCGATCCGTGGTTCTCCTTATCACTCTTCTCTTGAGGGTTATATAACCAAACAACAATAACTTGCGAGGACAGGCAATGCCCCGGGTGGAGTCACCGGACGGCGTCGCTTTGACAATATACTACGGCAGAATCGGGCGCAAAGGTGAAAAGCGAAGTTAATTCGAGCAGAAAAGCCTCAGAAAGACCGGAGATGCGGTCGCCTACGCCCTCGGGTAGTTCGGTGCTTCCTTAGTGATCGCGACATCGTGCGGGTGGCTTTCGCGCAATCCGGCCGAGGTGACACGCACGAAACGCGAAGTGCGCTGGAGAGTCGGGACATCGGGTGCGCCGCAGATACCCATGCCGGCACGCAGACCGCCGATCAACTGGTGGATTGTCTCGGCCAGTTCACCTTTGTAGGCGACACGTCCTTCGATGCCTTCGGGGACCAACTTCGAGAGTTCTTCATCGGCTTGGTAGTAGCGGTCGCGCGCGCCCTGAGTCATCGCGCCGATTGACCCCATGCCGCGATAGACTTTGAAGGAGCGTCCTTCGAGCAGGACCTTCTCCCCCGGCGCTTCTTCGGTACCCGCAAAGAGCGAACCAATCATTACGGCCGATGCGCCGGACGCCAATGCCTTGGTGATGTCGCCCGAGTACTTGATGCCACCATCGGCGATGACTGCAGTTCCGGTCTTTGCTGCTTCTTCGCAGCAATCCATTATCGCAGTGAGTTGTGGCACGCCTGAACCAGTCACGATACGTGTAGTGCAGATCGACCCGGGTCCGATGCCGACTTTGATGACATCCGCGCCGGAGGCGATGAGATCATGCGCGCCATCGCGTGTGGCGACATTGCCAACGATCAGGAGAACGTCGGGGTACATGGATTTGACTTTCTGAGCAGTCTCCATCACCGACTTTGTGTGGCCGTGCGAAGTGTCGATGCAGATGCCATCGACTCCGGCTTCCACCAGCCCCTGCGCGCGTGCAATGCCTTCGTGTGGCCCGACTCCGACAGCGCCGAGAACACGGAGACGTCCGCGGTCATCTTTGCAAGCGTGGGGATACTGCCCCTTCTTGATGATATCCTTGACCGTGATCATGCCTCGCAGATTGCCGGCATCATCGACGATCAGAAGTTTCTCGATACGATTCTTATGCAGGATTTCCTGCGCCAGATTGAGGTCGGTGCCTTCACGTACAGTGATGAGCGGCGCCTTGGTCATCACATCACCGATCGACACTGACATGTCCTGCTGAAAGCGCATGTCGCGGTTGGTGATGATGCCGACCAGGCGGCCGCTTTCGGTCACTGGAATGCCGGAAATCGAGAATCTGCGCATGACCTCGAGCGCTTCGCGTAAGGGGCGATCCGGAGTGAGCGTAATCGGGTTATTGATCATGCCGCTTTCGGAGCGTTTCACTTTCTCGACTTCGGCGGCCTGATCCTTGATCGACATGTTGCGGTGAATTGTGCCGATTCCTCCCTGACGTGCCAGGGCAATCGCCAATCGCGATTCGGTCACCGTGTCCATCGCGGAGGAAACTATCGGGATGGGCAGGACCATTGATCCCAAACGGGTCGAGATGTCGGTCTCGCGCGGCATGACTTCTGACTTGGCGGGGACCAGAAGGACATCGTCAAAGGTCAGCGCTTCCCCGAGGATGCGGTCGCGTGGCGACACGAGATCGGCGTGGGTGGTAGCGCGTACGGCCGGCTTATTTTGCGATGCGGTGGACGTTGGGTTCATCGGTCATTCTTCCCTTGGTTTTGCTTCAGAACGCGCACAGCGTGTTGGAGGTTCCCCCAACACGCTGTGTGTATTCTTTCAGTCTCATTTGGCCCCTGATACGGCACCTGCGGCTGAGTGTTTGCCCGCCACTATTCGTCGTCGGACCAGATCAGGATGCGTCCGCATGAATCGCAAGTGATGATGCGCTCGGCGCGCCGGATTTCCTGCACTCGCTGGGCAGGCAGGGTCTTGAAGCAGCCCGAGCAGGCGCGGTTCTTGATGTAGACGATCGCACCGCCGCCCTTGCCTTTGCGGACACGTTCGTAAATCGAAACCATACCGTCCTCGAGACGCACGATGATGTTTTTGCGCTCGTCTTCCTTGATCTTGATCTTATCGCCGACCGAATCCATCTCGCCTTTGATCGAAGAGAGCTGGGCGCCGTTGGTTTCGGCAAGCTGCGCGACTTGTCCTTCTTTTTCTTTGATCTCGTTTTGGAGAGCTTCGATGCGCTCGAGGGTGGACAGGATTCCCTCTTCGCTGGCGCCGATGTCAACTTTCACGTGGTCAATTTCGCGGGAGAGAGCATCGTACTCTTTGTTGGTCTTGATGACCATCATCTGCTTTTGCAGCCGTTCGAGCTCGACTTG
>Ga0307505_10003256_pt1 | contig 10335 bp, 8 predicted proteins | sample 23_S_MG_FD_202183 | JGI IMG/M metagenome (GOLD analysis project Ga0307505, IMG submission 202183) | Soil microbial communities from Populus trichocarpa stands in riparian zone in the Pacific Northwest, United States - 23_S | ecosystem: Environmental > Terrestrial > Soil > Riparian zone > Trees... | reverse complement strand
CCATGGTAGGGTCCGTCGTGTGGAAGGGCACGGCTTACAGGGCAGGGCTGAGCACTGTAAACCATCAGCCCGGTCTGATGTGTAAACCATCAGCCCGGTCTGTACCCCGATAGCTGATAGCTCATAGCTGACAGCTGCCAGCTATCAACTACCCATTTCCCTCAGCGCCTCGCCCTGCAGCCGCATCAGCCGCCACTCCGACATTTCCGTCGCGCCGACGCGCCGGTAGAAGTCGAGGGCCGGCGCGTTCCAGTCGAGCACGACCCAGTCCATGCGGTCCGCGCCGGCGTTGACGGCCTCGGCGGCCACGGCACGCAGCAATGCGACGCCGTGGCCCTGCCCGCGGGCGGCGGGGCGCACGAAGAGGTCCTCCAGGTAGAACCCCCACGTCGCGCGCCAGCTCGAGAACGCGCGGTAGTAGAGCGCGCAGCCTACCGGCGCGCCGGCGTCGTCCTCCGCGATCAGCGCGTGCAGTCGCGGCCCCTCCACTGCCTCCAGGGCCCGGCGAATGGCTTCCGGGGTGGTGCGCACAGCGCCGGCCGGCGCGCGCTCGTACTCCGCGAGCTCGACGACGAGGCTGGCCACGAGGCCTGCATCTTCGGGGGTGGCGGGGCGGATGGTGATGGAGTTACCAGTTATCAGCTGTCAGTTGTCTGCTCTCAGGGCTGGCGGCTTGCGCCGGCACCCTGCGGGAATCCATTGGCTTTTGTCAACCGCCGTCTACCACCGTCCACCGTCTACCGTCCGCCGTCCGCTTGCCCACCGAACGCAGCCGCTACCGGCTCAACTGGCCATCCCATAGTCCTCGTCGTCCTGCATCCTGAGGCCGCCTAGCACGCTGCCCATCATGTCGCTGTACGTGGAACTGCCCTCGTGGAGGTCCTTGCCCAGGAGCGAGTGCTGGTACAGCGCCTCGAGGACAAGCTCCATGGCCGCGGCGGTCGCGCCGGCGCCGGACGGACGCGCGTACTTCGTCGCCAGCTCGCGGAGGCCCTCCACCGATTCCAGCGCGGCGCGATATGCCGCGTCCGGACCGCCGGCGTCGATGTCGATGCGATTGCCGGCCGCGAACCAGCCCAGGACGCCGGCGTAGGCCGCGCGGCCGGGGCCGGCCTCGGGACGGCGAGACGCAGCGCCGCGCTGCCCGGGGTCAGGGAACGTGCTCTTGAATACGGCCGCGACGGCCTTGCCCACCAGGGACCGCGCCACCTCCTGGGCCCCCTCCTGCTCGCCCTCGTAGACGAGCTCCACCTTGCCGGTCACGGCGGGCTCAATGGCGATGAGATCGGCAACGCGGACTGTGGTCTCGCTCTCGCCGTTGAGCACGGCCCTCCGCTCGGCGGCCGACAGCAGTGCCTCCAACGCGGCCCGCGTGAGCCGCGCGCTCACGCCCGACTTCTGATCGACGTACTCCGACGCGCGTGCCTCGAAGGCCACCTGCTCGACGATCTCCCGGAACACGTGCGGGAGCTCGACCTCCGGCACGGCGTCCCCCACGCCGGAACGGTCCTGCCACGCCTCCTGTCGCGTGATCTCGATACCCGTCTCGAGGTCGCGGGGGTAGTGCGTGAGGATCTGGCTGTCGATGCGGTCCTTCAGCGGCGTGATGATGGAGCCTCGGTTCGTGTAGTCCTCGGGATTGGCGGTGAACACCATCAGGACGTCCAGCGGGATGCGCACGTTGAATCCGCGGATCTGGACGTCCTGCTCCTCCATGATGTTGAGAAGCCCGACCTGGATGCGCGGCTGAAGGTCCGGCAGTTCGTTGATCGCGAAGATGCCGCGGTTGGTCCGCGGGATGATGCCGAAGTGGATCACCTCCTCGTCGGCGTAGGTCAGCTTCCTTGTCGCCGCCTTGATGGGGTCGATGTCGCCGATCAGGTCGGCGATGCTGGTGTCGGGCGTGGCCAGCTTCTCGCCATAGCGCGCGCTGCGGTGCAGCCACTCGACAGGCGTGTCGTCACCGCGCCCGGCGACCAGCATCCGCGCGTAGCGGGAGACTGGCTGCATCGGGTCGTCGTGCACTTCCGAGCCGGCGACGACGGGTACCCACTCGTCGAGCAGGGTCGTGAGCAGGCGCACGATGCGGCTCTTGGCCTGTCCACGAAGGCCGAGCAGGATCAGGTCGTGCCGCGCGAGTAGGGCGTTCTGCAGCTGGGGAACGACGGTGCTGTCGTAGCCCAGCACGCCCGGGAAGACCTTCTCGCCGGCGCGCAGCTTGCGGAGCAGGTTGGCCCGCACCTCGTCCTTGACAGGCCGAGGGCGGTAGCCCGAGGCGCGTAGCTCGCCGAGGGTGCACGGTGAAGGCGGTTGAGTCACGCGCGGCCGGATGGGGCCGTCGCTCACTCCGCCGCGCGGGCGCTGTTCCGCCGGCCGCTACACGCCGTCGTTCTCGTCCCGCGACGCGAGCAGATCCGCGACCGAAGTCGCCGTGTCGTGCTCGAACACCTCCGCGGCAGCCTCGCTCGAGAAGTCCGGGGACGTGGCCGGTACCAACTCGAAACCCTCCGACCTTGCCACGACGATGGCCGTAAGGATGTCGCCAGTGATGTTGGGCACAGTCCGCGACATGTCCAGGATGCGGTCCACCCCCAGGACGAGTGCGATGGCCTCACCGGGTACACCGACCATTATGAGGACCATCACCAGCAGCGGTATCGAACCGCCGGGCACGCCGGCCGCGCCGATCGCCGTGATGATCGACATCGCGATCACGATCAGCTGCATGCCCAGGCTCAGCTCGATGCCGAAGACTTGCGCGAGAAACAGAACGGTCATCCCCTCGAAGAGGGCGGTGCCGTTCATGTTCATCGTCGCGCCGAGCGGGACTACGAATCCGGCGATCTCGCGCGGCACGCCGAACTCCTCGACCGACGTGCGGAGTGTCGTCGGGAGTGTCGCGTTCGAGCTCGACGTCGAGAACGCCGTGATCATCGCGTACTTGCACCGGCGGATGAACGTCACCGGATTGATGCCTGCGAGTCCTTTCGCAAGCCCCGGTAGGATCAGGAACTGGTGTATCGCGAGTCCCAGCAGGACCATCGCCACGTAGGCGCTGAGCGACCTAAGCAGGTCGAAGCCGAACCGGGCCGTGACGGCGAAGATGAGCCCTGCGACTCCGTAGGGCGCGAGCTTCATCGCGAACCCGATGATCTCGATGACGGCTCGCGCGATGCCCTCCAGGAGCCTGATGACGGGGTCGGCGACAGGCGCCGGCAAGCGCGTGAGGGCAACGCCGAACATGAGCGTAAAGAAAATCAGCCCCAGCATATCGCCCCGGGCCATCGAGTCGACAACGTTGCGCGGGACGATCGAAACGAAGGTGTCGATGCCGAAGCCCGTGCCGAGCGCCGCCTCGGTCGTCGCGGCTGCCTGGTCGGCGTAGGTCGCCAGCAGGCCAGCGCGGACCGCCGGATCGAGCCCGACGCCGGGCTGCACTACGTTCGCCAGGATCAGCCCGAGCGTCACGGCGATACCGGTCGTAAAGACGAAGAACCCCAGCGTCTTCCCCCCGACGCGGCCCAGCCGGCGCAGGTCGCCCAGCGTGGCGACACCCAGCGCGAGCGTCGAGAACACCAGCGGGATCACCACCATGAACAGCATCCGCAGGAAGACCTGCCCGACCGGGTTGGCGACGTTGTCGATCACCCACGCCAGCTGTGGCGCATCGCCCCAGAGCGTGTTGGCCGTCACGCCAGCGACCGCACCGAGCAGCAGTCCCAGGAGAATCTTCGTGTGCAGGGCCATGCCCTTGCGCGGAGCGGGGGTCTCAGTCATCGCGGGGGCACTCCTGCCCGTTGCTTCAGGGGGCAGGATCGCCCGAGCGGCCCGGCGCGGTCAAGCTGGTGGGCGTCCTATCCGTCTGCGCCGGCGCCAACTCGCCCTCGCGCGCCGCCTCGTACATGTGCCGGGCGCCGGAGGCGTAGGGCGCCAGCAGGAGGCCGAGCAGCAGGAGGAAGTTCACCGAGGCGAACGCTACCCGAACGCGCGACTGCCTGTGCAATCGCACCGGTGGCGGATAACGGCCGGCGGTACCCTCTATGAGGAACACGATCAGCGCCGCGTGCAGCATCGTGTGGCCTATCACCTCCAGCTTGCCGAATACGAGCGTCGTCGTGAAGAACACGAGCGTGATGATGAGCGCGAAGGGCCGCTCCAGCAGTCCGATAATGAGCAGGTAACCGAGGCTCAGTTCGACGAACGCCGCGATCACGAGGAAGAGGTCGATGGGGAATCCGAGGGCCAGCGCCGGGTTCTGGCTTAACACGTAGAGACTCCACTGCGGGTAGACGAGCTTCTCGAGCGCCACCCAGCAAAGTGAGAACCCGACGGTGGCGTACAACGCCGGCAATCCCAGCGAGCGCGCCCGGCCGGCGGGCAGCACCGACACGAGGAAGTAGAGACCGAAGCCTACGTAGTAGGCGTAGTCGAGCATGTGGAACATGCCGAAGCGCGCGATCCCGATAACGTAGAGCGCGAGCAGTCCGAGTCCCGCCAGCGGCACCGTTCGGTGCGACAGGAGGGCGATGGCTACTCCGAACTGGAACCATCCGAGCCACGCCGCCTCCGCCGGGAGCTCTGGAACCAGCATCGCGTCGGCCTGCCAGTTGAGCAGCATCACCGCGCCGGTCGCCACGCGCAGCACGAGGCCGCTTTTATCGCGATAGCGCTCCAGCGACAGCACGATTCTGCGGTACCACGGCGCCGTCGCAAGGCGGGCGTCGAGAACGACGAGGGCGCCGATTACGACAGCCGAGAACACCGCGAGGGCGATGAAGATCGGCGTAGCGACCTCGGTCGCGGAGAGGGGCCGGTCGGAAAAGGTGAAATCCGCGAACCACTTGACATGCGCCCGCGCCGGCGCCGGCGCGAGCGCCAGGGCGGCCAGTACCGCGTATCGATGGAGGGGAGCGCGCATGGGGATCGATCAGCTCGGGGTCGGCGGACCTTGCCAGCGGAGCATCAGAACGTACCCACCGGGCTCCGACAGGACGCCGCCCGGGCGCTGCATGACGAGCGCGATCAGCGCGCCGGCGCTGTCGCGCCGCGCCGCGATGTCCACCGGAAAGTGCTCGTGGGTTGCCTCCGGCGCGGGGTAAACCAGCGCGCGCTCAAGCCTGCCGTCGGCGTCGAAGACGTCAACGCGCAGGTGGTCTCCACGGAGGTTGATCACCAGCAGGCGGTCGCCGAGCGCGACTGCCGAACTCGTCAAGAGCGGTGGCTGGTCCGCCTCCCCGCGGATAAACCGGTGGCTGCGCACCATCTGCGGCGAGTCGAAGCCTACAAGCGCGAGAGTATCCGGCGCGGCGCCGGCCGGCGCGCCGGGCGCCAGGACATCGACCACGGGCCGGTACCCTGACAGCGACAGCAGCGAGTCGCCCCTGGCGCGGAGGAAGCCGATGCGCCGCCACGAGGGGCCTGGAAGCGGGTAACGCGCGATGACGGCGCCGGCGCGGTCGATGCGCACCAGCCACGCCTCGCGCTCGTCGGATCGCTTCACCCACGTACCCGCCGAAGCGACGAGGGCGGCCGTCGCGCCGGCCGGGACGGGGGCACTGTGCACCGCGCGCATGGCGCCGGCGGAGAGGAGGATCCATATGAGACGGTCCTCGCCGCGGACGAGCACGGCTACCGTGTCATGGACGGCGCCGGCGAGGTAGGGATAGCCGAGGGCCTCCGCCGTCGCCGACGCGGGGATGAAGGTCCCGGTGAGTGCGTCGAAGAGGCGCAGGGCGCCGGCGCGTGTGTCCGCCACCACGAGGCGGCCGGCACCACCGCCTGAGGCGACCCATGCGATGGACGTAGGAAGGTCGAACGTGCCCGGCGCCGAGGACCATACGCGCACCAGGGTATCGACGGGGGCCGCGTCGGCGACCCGGCGCGACAGCGAGTCAGACGGCAGCAGCGACGTCGTCCCGCCGCGCCCGCTCGAAGGCAGACAGCCGGCCAGGAACAACGCGGCGCCGGCGCCTAAGACCAGGCGCTGGCGCATGCGAGCGAGCCCGGGCAGCAGCACCCGCTACCCCGTGGCCCGCTGAAGGCGCAGGGGCAGCGTGATGGTGCGGCCTTCGCGTACCACTGCCAGCTGGATCGTGTCGCCCGGCCGCGCGTCCAGGAGTCTGGAGCGGACGTCAGCGGTGGTCTCGACGGCCTCGCCGTCGATGGCGACCACGATGTCGTACGGCGCGAGGCCGGCGGCCTCCGCGGGGCTGCCGGGGTCGACGCTGGCCACTACCAGGCCGCGTGCGTCGGGGCGGCCCAGCGCTCGCGCAACCCGCTCGTTCAACGGGCGAACGTTGAGGCCCGTGTAGAAGCTGCGGTCGACGGCGCCGCGTTCGCGGAGCTCTTCCACGACGCGGGCCACGCGCCAGCCGGGAACGGCGAACCCGAGGCCCACGGTGCTGCCCGTGTTCGAGAAGATGAACGTGTTCATGCCGATGACTCTCCCTGACGCGTTGACGAGCGGTCCTCCCGAGTTGCCCGAGTTGATCGCCGCGTCGGTCTGGATCATGTCGCGGAAGACGCGGCCCTCCTGGAGGGGAAAGTCGCGGCCCACGGCGCTGACCACGCCAACCGTCACGCTCGGCTCCGCGGCCATGAACAGCCCGAAGGGGTTGCCAAGGGCCACCGCCCACTCGCCGACGATCGCGTCCTCCTCCTCCTCGAAGGCCAGGTAGGGCAGGTCGCTCTCCGGCGTCACCTTCAGCAGCGCCACGTCGGTCTCAGGGTCGGTGCCCACGAGCCGGGCGTCGAGCTGGCTCCCGTCCGGGAAGGCGACGGTGATGCGGGCGGCGTTGGCCGCGACGTGGTCGTTCGTCACGATGTAGCCGTCCGGCGAGACGACGAAGCCGGAGCCGGCGCCCTGGACCTGCTGCTGCATCACGCGGTCCGGCCGGCGCCCGAAGAACTGCTCGAAGAATGGGTCGCCCGCCCACGGGTCGCGGACGCGCACCTGCCGAACCTCCAGGACGTTGACCGACACGACCGCCGGCGCGACGGTCTCCACCGCCGTGGTGATCGCTGTGCGCCGGCTGGAGGTGATGTCCCCGGCGACTGAACTCGGATCCACCGTCTGCGGCGATCGTTGGGACAACGCAGGTTGCTGGCAGCCTGCGAGCAGGACGGCGAGCGGCAGCGCGGCACGGAAGAGCATCCGGACGGCAGGGCTGGTTCTGGCTTCGCTGGTCATCGGCTTCCGAACAGTGGGCGGGCGTGATCCGGCAGGCGGGCGTAACGACGAGACGGCACCAGTTGGTTCGCGCAGAATGCGGCGATTCCGTGTCGGACCCTGTAGCGCCGGGAGACGTTGCAGGCGCTCACCCACCGCGTCTCCACGTGTCCATCGCCAAGATCATCGAGGTCTCGTCCGCTTCTGACAAGGGATTCGACGACGCCGTCAAGCAGGCTTACACCGAGGTGGCCCGCACGGTTCGCCATATCAAGAGCATCTACGTCCAGGACTTCATCTACGAGCCGGGGAGGCCGACGAGACCGGCGGCAAGTACCGCGTGCACTGTAAGGTTACGTTCCTCGTCAACGGCGACGTCTAGTCGCTCACAACAGGGCGCCGGCCAGCAGGCGGGCCGCCACGAGGAGAGCCACGATCCCGAAGGAGAGCCTCACTGCGCGTACGGGCAGGCGCCGGCCGGCGATAACGCCCGCGCGCGCGGTGAGCATGGCCGGAGCAGCCAGGGCGACGCCGCTGAGCAGGTCGACGTATCCGACAGCGCCCGTCGGAACAGCGGCGCCCCGGCCGAGGATCGCGTACGTCAGCGCACCGGCGGCGGCGATGATCATTATGGCCGCCGTCGAAGTGCCTACCGCGGCTCGTGTGGGGATGCGCAACATGCCGTGGTAGAGGGGCATCAGGATGACCCCGCCGCCGACGCCGGCCGCGGCCGCCAGTCCGCCCGCGAGGGCGCCGGCCGCCGCCGGAAGAGCGGTGCCCGCGCGTTCAGGTACGATCCCGTCGTCCGTGCGGCCTGCGCGGGCCAGGATCATCTGGAGCCCCACGAGGGCGAGGAAGCTTCCGAAAACCAGCTGGAAGGCCTCTCGGTCGTACCACGCGCGGGTGGTCACGAGTGCACCGGCGAGCGCGAGCGCGAGCGCGGCGGCGACCCCGCTGATGACGGCTACGCGGCCGCGCACTTCGCCGGCGCGCCACTGGGCGCGCGCGCCGGACGCCGCGGCGAATCCCACGCAGAAGAGGCTGGTGCCAAGCACGAGCGGCGTCAGGACGGGGTCCACTATGCCGCGGTGCTGGAGCGACACTAGCAGGACCGGCGCGTAAACGATGCCGCCTCCGACGCCCACGAGCCCGACGAGGAACCCGCCGGCCAGGCCGCCCAGCACCAGGAGGACCAGGTCGAAGAGCAACACAGCTAGCGCTGGCTGGCGTCAGCCTCCCAGCGTTCGGCGATACCGCGCCGGCTCCGCGAGGACTTCGAGTGCCGCGTCGAGTTGCGGGTCGGAAGCCAGGGCCGCGCGCACGGCCTCGGCCCGGCCGACGTAGCGCGAGAGGATCTCGTCTCGCAACCGCACACGCAGGCGGGCCTCGTGCCGCCGGAAGTCGCCCGCCTTCTCGCGATCGACCTCGGCGCGCAGTGCGGCTACCTCGTCGGCCGTCGCGCGGTACTCCGCCCCGTCGAGGTCGGCGGCGAGTTCGTCCAGCATGCGCTCGGCGCGGGTGCGGTATGACACGGAGCCCTGCGCCTGCACCCACGACCTGAACTCCGCCAGCAGCCCCTCGTCGACAGCGAAACCGTCAGGTAGCTGCGGGTGGCGGGCGGCGTACGCGTTCGCGAACAGGAAGAACGCGGCCGCGCGGTCCAGCGCGGCCTCGAGCTCGCCCTCGGGGCCAAGCGATGCGGTGATGTCGGGCTCGATGCCGGCGCCGTCGCGCACGGTCCGGCCGGCGGCCGTGCGATAGGAGCGGCGCAGCGAGTCGGGCACCTCCGTCGGCGCGCCGGCCGCCGCGTAGACGACGGCCTGGATGCTGCGGCCCGAGGGGATGTAGTAGCGGGACGTGGTCAGCTTCAGCGCTGTGTGGTAGGGCAGAGGGCGGATGGTCTGCACCAGGCCCTTGCCGAAGGAGCGCTCGCCCACGATCACGGCGCGGTCGTGGTCCTGCAGCGCGCCGGCGACGATCTCCGATGCCGAGGCGCTGCGGCGGTCGATCAGTACCGCCACCGGAACATTGCCGACGGGTTCCACGCGGCTGCGGTAGGCGCGCTCCGTCTCAGCCGCGCGGCCACGGGTGGAAACGACGTGGGTGTTGCGGGGGACGAACAGGCCGGTCACATCGACAGCGGCGTCGAGGAGGCCTCCGGGATTTCCGCGCAGGTCCAGCACGATCCCGGTGAGACCCTGCGCGCCGGCCTCGGCCGACAGACGGTCCACTGCCTGGCGCAGCTCCGGCGCGGCCTGCTCGCTGAACCGCTCCAGCCGGATGTAGCCCACCCGGCCCGATGATCCCACCAGGCCGGCGTAGGTGACGTCGTGAACGCGGACGTCCCGCCTCGCCAGCGCGAAGCGGAGCGTGCCGGGCTCGCCCTCGCGCTCGACCTCGATCGCCAGGGTGGTACCCGGGGAGCCGCGGAGCAGGCTCCGAAGGTCCGCCGGCTCGAGCGCGCCGGCGTCGCGACCCTCCACTCGCGCGATAACGTCGCCCGGACGAAGTCCCTGCTCGGCGGCCGCCGATCCGTCGAGGACGGCCGTGACGACCAGCCGGCCGGCGCGCCGGCCCACGGCGATGCCCACGCCGCCATAGTGGCCCCGCGTCATGATCTCCATGTCTTCCGTCTCGCCCTCGTCCAGGAACACCGTGTACGGGTCGAGGGACGCGAGCATGGCGTCGATGCCGGTGCGCATGAGGCGCTCGGCATCGACCGGGTCTGCGTAGCCGGCCGCGAGCTCCTCGTACATCCGCGCGAAGAGGGTGAAGTTTTTCCTAAGCGCGAAGTAGTCGTCATCTACCGCCAGCCAGCCGGCGCCGGCGAGGACTGCGGCGAGGAGAGAGGCATACAGGGTGGCGCGGCGCATCGGGTTGGGGGTTTGTATATGGTGAATGGTATATGGTGAATGGTTCGCGTTGGCTGCTCGTTGGCTGCTCGTTGATTGGATGCTCGTAGCTTATCGATTCGTTGCACGTTGCTGAAATTGCTCGAACACTCCCCCTGGTCTTTCTCCTCATTCGTCCGTCTACTGCCTACCGTCTACTGTCTACTGCCTACCGTCTACTGTGAAGAGCCGGGCTGATCCGATACAGAGTAAACCGGGCTGATGCGATACACTTTGTCACGGAATGAGGAGGCCTGCTCGCTCGTCGAGACGAGC
>Ga0307505_10003255_pt1 | contig 10337 bp, 9 predicted proteins | sample 23_S_MG_FD_202183 | JGI IMG/M metagenome (GOLD analysis project Ga0307505, IMG submission 202183) | Soil microbial communities from Populus trichocarpa stands in riparian zone in the Pacific Northwest, United States - 23_S | ecosystem: Environmental > Terrestrial > Soil > Riparian zone > Trees... | reverse complement strand
TGTGCTTGCGAAGGCGTTGAGCAGCAGGCCGATCGGGATCATGGACAAGAGGATGACCGATCCGACGATGCCGATGGGGATGTCACGCTCGGTGATATCGACGCTGTCCTCGCCACCAGCGCGGCGGGCACGGTTGGCGGCGAGCGCGGCGACGATGCCTCGGGCAATCGGACCGATGACCTTGAGCAATGTCCATAGTGCCGCGACGCCGATTGCCCCTGCGCCGACGAACCGCACCTTTTCGCGGAATACGGTGCCGACGAAATCGGCGAGCGCGATGCCGCCCGGCGCTCCGCCGGCGGTGTAGAGCGGCAGCAGCACCAGGAAGCCGATGACGATGCCGGTGAGCATGGCCAGGCCGACCGCAAGGCCAACAAGGTGACCTACGCCGATATAGGCCAGCGATAGTCCCGCCGAGAGGGTCGTGGCGCCGGCGCCGATCCGGAACGTGCCCTCGGCCTGCTCGGCCACCAGCCGCATCTTCGCCAGCAGCGGGTAAGCGGCACCTGTCAGCGCCCCGAAGATCATCGCCTTGAGCCCGCGCTTATTCTCTTCGGCGCCACCGACGCCGGCGCCGACCTTTAGGACTTCGGCGGCGGCGACCCCTTCCGGATATGGCAAGTCGGAGCCGGTAACGAGCGCCCGCCGCAGCGGCACGGAGTACATCACGCCAAGGATGCCGCCGATGGCAATCACGGCCACCGACAGCCAGTATGGAAAGCCGGTCCACCACCCGACCATGACCAGGCCAGGCAGCACGAAGACGATCGCCGACAGGGTCCCCGCCGACGACGCGATGGTCTGGACGATGTTGTTTTCCTGGATGGTCGAATCGTGAAAGAATTTGAGGACCGCCATGGAGATGACCGCCGCCGGGATCGACGTCGCGAAAGTCAGGCCGGCGCGCAGCCCCAAATAGACGTTGGCCGCTGTGAACAGGACGGTGATCAACGCGCCGAGAATGACGCCGCGGATCGTCAGTTCTTTGACGAAACCCGCCGGCCGCACGACCGTCGCTCCACTCGTAGCCATGTCTTGGTCCCCTTAGTCCCAGCCGCTCTGCAGGAAATGCGCCGCGAATGCGCAATGCATGGCGACGCCGCGCGGCAGCACGGCTTCATCGACCAGCATCTTCGAATTGTGGATCGGCGCCCGAGCGAACGGGTCGCCGTCCGGCGGCGCCACGCCAAGGATCGCCATGGCGCCGGGCACCTTCTGAAGCACGTAGGAGAAGTCTTCGGCGCCCATGATCGGAGCCGGGACTTCGTGATAGGCGCCCCCGCCAAATTGCTCGGCCGCCAACCGCTTCACCAGGTCCACGGCGCGCGGGTCGTTGACGGTCGGCGGATAGCCTTCGTCAATGCGTACCTCCGCGGTCGCTCCATGCGCCTCGGCGATTTTGGTGACGATGCGCTCGAACGCCGCCTGCATCTGCTCGCGCATCTTGTCCGACAAGGTGCGCAGGGTGCCGAGCAGCTCAACCTGGTCGGGGATGACGTTGTGCGCCGTTCCGCCGGCGATCCGGGTTATAGAGAGGACCGCGGGGTCGGTGAAGGTGGTGCGCCGGGCGACGTGCGACTGCAGCGCCAGCACCGCTTCGCAGGCGATCGGCACCGGGTCGATGGCGTCGTGCGGCATGGCCGCATGTCCGCCACGCCCGCGTATGGTGGCGGCGATGGTATCCGCCGACGCCAGCAGCGCTCCGGCACGACAGGCGACAATGCCGCCCGGCACGTTGGGGAAGACGTGCAGCGCGAACGCGGCATCCGGCGCCGGATCGTCGAGCAGCCCTTCCGCGATCATGTGGCGCGCGCCGTGCATGCCCTCCTCGCCCGGCTGGAACATGAAGAGGATGGTGCCCGCAATGTCGTCGCGGCGGGCGCACAGGATCCGCGCCGCGCTCGCCAGCATCGCCGAATGGGTGTCGTGACCGCAGGCGTGCATGTGGCCCGCCGTCGCCGACGCGAACTCGAGTCCGGTTTCCTCGTGGATCGGCAGGGCGTCCATGTCGCCGCGCAGCAGCACCGTTCGGCCGGGCCTGGAGCCGTCGAGGCGGGCGACGAAGCCGCTGGTCGCCTTGCTGTCGCGGATCGCCAGCGGCAGGCCGGCGAGCGAGGCCTTCAGCTTGGCGGTCGTGCGCGGGCAATCGAGGCCGAGCTCGGGATCGGCGTGGATTGCCCGCCGCAGTTCCAGCGTCGCCTCATGCTCGGCTTCCGCCGCCGCGCTCCAGACGCGGGCCGCCTCTTCGAGGCTCACGGTTCAGCCCGGTAGAAGGTGAAAACGGTATCGTGCCGGCGCATGACCAGCGAATCGCCGTCGATCGCCAACTGCTCGTCTCGGAAGTTGGCGTCGCTGCGTTCGATCGCGGTCAGCAGCGGCATCGCCAGCGGGTCGCTGTCGAGGTGGACGACGCCAGCAGCGGCTGTCCATTGGCCGTCGGAGGCTTCGGACACCGCGCCATAGTCGAGCATGTAGCGGAAGCTGCCGTCGGCCTTCAGATCCAGCATGGCCACGACCTCGATCTGGCGGGTCTCGTAGCTCCCGACCAGCGGGTCCATCGCCGCCGCAGGCGCCGGCGCAAAAGCGAGCTGAAGCGCGGCCAGCCAGGCAATCATGCGATGTTCACGCCCGCGGGCACCGGGCTGGAATGGCGACGCACCACTTGCCACCCATCCTCGGTCTTGACCCAGACGTCGGTCAGCAGCACCCGTTCATCGATCTCATGGCCCATGAAGCGCAGCTTCCACTGCGCATCGACGGTCGCGACGATCGTCTGGTCGAGCCGCACCGAATCCATCACCCGCACCTCCAGGCTGACCAGGTCCATCTTCTGCAAGGCGACCAGCCAATCCTCGAGGCCGACGGCGACGGTCCCGGTCGAGCGGATTCCGACCAATTTGAACTGCGGATGGATCAGGGCCCGAAGCCTGGCTTCATCCTTGGCGAACAAGGCGTCGCGCCATTGCCGCTCAAGCGCGCGGACATCGGCGCGCTCACCGCCCACGACGCATCAGGCCCCCGAAGATGCCACGCAGGATCTGGCTGCCGATTTGCCGGCCGACCGAGCTAGCGGCGGCGCGCGTCGCCGATGTAATGATCTTGTCGGACATGCTTGGCTTGGCCGCCTCGCGCGCCGCCCGCGCCGCGACGCGTTCTTCCTCGCGCCGGCGCTGCGTCTCGAGCCGCTCCTGCGCCGCCTGCGCCCGTGCCGCTTCCTTGGCGGCGATGGCGTCGAGGCGGGCCTGCTGGGCCGAAGCCTTTTCCGCCTCGGTCTCGGCCTTGGCGGCGGCGGCGGCAGCGGCGGCTTCGTCGCCCTTGGCCTTGAGAATTTCCTCGGCGCTCTCGCGGTCGAGGATCGTGTCATATTTGGCGCCGATGGCGTCGGTCGAGATGATCACTGCGCGCTCCTGGGCGGTGAGCGGCCCGACCCGCGACGATGGCGGCTTGATGAGGGTGCGCTCAACCGGCGACGGGGCGCCGTCGGGCTGCAGCAGCGACACCAGGGCCTCGCCGACCTTCAGTTCGGTGATGACCTGGGTGACGTCGAGGCCGGGATTGGGCCGAAAGGTCTCGGCCGCTGACTTGACCGCGGCCTCGTCGCGCGGCGTGAAGGCGCGCAGCGCATGCTGGACGCGGTTGCCGAGCTGGCCGGCGACCCTGTCCGGAATGTCGATCGGGTTTTGGGTGATGAAATAGACGCCGACGCCCTTGGAGCGGATCAGGCGAACCACCTGCTCGACCTTCTCCAGCAGCGCCGGCGGCGCATCGTCGAACAGCAAATGCGCCTCGTCAAAGAAGAAGCAGAGCTTTGGCTTGTCGGAATCACCGACCTCGGGAAGCTGCTCGAATAGCTCGCTTAGCAGCCACAACAGGAAGGTCGAATAGAGGCGTGGGGACGCCATCAGCCGGTCGGCGGCGAGAATGTTGACGATGCCCTTGCCGGTCTCGTCGAGCTTCAGAAAATCCTCGAGTTCGAGCGCCGGCTCGCCGAAGAAATTGTCGCCGCCCTGGGCACGCAGCTGCAGCAGCGAACGCTGGATTGCACCGACCGACGGCTTGGCGACATTGCCATATTCGAGCGTCAGCTCGTCAGCGCGCTCGCCGACATGGACCAGCATCGCCTGGAGATCATCCAGGTCGAGCAGCATCAGCCCTTCCTTGTCGGCGACATGGAAGGCGATCGTGAGCACGCCTTCCTGGACATCGTTAAGGTTCATCAGCCGGGCGAGGAGCAGTGGCCCCATCTCGCTGACCGTGGTGCGGACGGCATGGCCCTGTTGCGCGAACAGATCCCACAATTGCACCGGCACCGCTTCATAGGACCAGCCGGTCAAGCCGATCTCGGCGGCCCGGGCGGCAAAGGCTTCATGCGGCTTGGCGGTCGCCGATCCCGGCATGGCGAGCCCCGCAAGGTCGCCCTTGACGTCGGCTACGAAGGTCGGAACGCCCGCCGCCGAGAACCCTTCGACAATGCCTTGCAGGGTGACGGTCTTGCCGGTGCCGGTGGCCCCCGCGATCAGCCCGTGGCGGTTGGCGCGCGACAGGTGCAGCGCTTGCGGCTGGTTGCCGCCAGGGCCGGCGCCAATGAAGATCGTCGTCGGCTGGTCAGCCATGGGTCGCGCCGCTCCTTCGGACTAAGCCCGTGAGCCTAGGCCGAAGACGCAAGCCCGGGCAAGTCGTTACGGCCTGATGTCGATGCCGACGAACGCCTCGGGCGAATTGCCGACCTTGATCAGCAGCAGCACGCTGGTCCGCCCGGCGCGGCGGGCGGCTTCGATGGCGGCCGCAACCTGCGCTGGGGTCGTCACCGCCTGCCGGTTGACCGACAGGATCAGGTAACCCGGACGAAGGCCTTCTTCCGCGGCCTTGCCGGCCGGGTCTACGGCGGTGATGATCACCCCGCGCGCCGTCGCCGGCAGGTTCGATCGCTGCGCCAGCTCGGGCGTCAGCGGCGCCATCGTCATGCCAAGCGCCTGGGCAGAGCCGGCGGCGCCGGCCGGGCCGGTCGCGGCATTGTCGTTGGCGCTGCCGCCGCCGGCCTGGAGCGCCAATTGCTCCTCCGTCGGACGCTGGCCGACGGTCACCGTCAACGTCTGGCGGCGACCGTCGCGAATGATGTCGACCGGCACTCGCGACCCGACCGCGGTATTGGCGATCAGAAAGGACACGGTCTGGTCGGGGTTCACCTCCTGGCCGCCAACCCGGATGATGACGTCGCCCTGCTGCATGCCCGAGCGGGCTGCGGCTTCGCCGGGTACGACGGAGCGGACGATCTCGCCCTGGTCCTTTGGCAGGCCGAGCGAGGCGGCGATGTTCTCGTCGAGCGGCTGGAGGCCGACGCCGAGATATCCGCGCTGGGGGCGCTGGCCGCGGCGCAGGGACTCGATAACGGGGCGCGCAAGCTCCGCCGGGATGGCGAGGCCGATGCCGACGCTGGCGCCGGTCGGCGAGATCAAAGCCGAGTTGATGCCGATGACGTTGCCGCTCAAATCGAACATCGGACCGCCGGAATTGCCCATGTTGATGCTGGCGTCGGTCTGGATGTAGCGGTCGTAGGCGCCGACCCCGGTGATGCCGCGGTGAAGCGCCGAGACGATGCCGGCGGTAACCGTGCCGCCGAGGCCGTAAGGATTGCCGATAGCGATCACCCAGTCGCCGACCCGGGTGCGCGTCGAATCGCCAAAGTTCACATAAGGCAGGTTGGTGGCGTCGATCTTCAGTAGCGCCAGGTCGGACGCGGAATCGCGGCCGACGATGCGCGCCGTATATTCCTTGCGGTTGGTGAGGGTGACGGTGACCGTGTCGACCGTGCCCGAGCCCCCAACTCCTTGGATCAAATGGTTGTTGGTGACGACATAGCCATCGGGCGAGATGATGAAGCCCGAGCCGAGCGAGCCGGCCTCGCGGGTGCGGCCGGGCTGTCCCTGCTGCGGCGATTGCTGCGGAGCCTGCGGGTTGGCGTCCGGCGCGCCGAAGCGGCGGAAGAATTCCTCGAACGGGTCGGTCTGGGTACGCACCGGCACCCGCTGCCGAGTCGAGATGTTGACGACCGACGGCTGCAGCCTGGCGGCAAGGTCGGCGAACGACTGCGGCGCACCTTGCGGCGGCATGGCGGCCGGGGCGTTCTGGGCGACCTGGGCTCCCACCGGGCCGGTGGCGACGGAAAAGGCCGTCCCGCCAATCAGCAATGCGGTGGCGACTCCATAGGCGTAACGCACGAGTCCGGACTCCTTCGCAACCATTCCTAACCTTTCGCTCGAAGCTGGCGTTGATGAGGCGACGCTAGGTCGAACGCATGAACGCGAATTGAACATCGCCGGATGCCTATCGTCCAGAAAATTCCTTCAGATAGTCGTTCTGAGGCGACAAAATGACGGTCGTCGGCCCTGGTTTGCCGTTGCCGTCGCCAAGGAAGGTCGTCTGGTACGACTGCATCGCCCGGTAGAATTCGTAGAAATCCGGGTCCTTGCCGAACGCCGCGGCATAGGTCTGCGCGGCTTCGGCGTCGGCGTCGGCACGAATGATCGCAGCGCGCTTGAGGCCTTCGGCGCGGATCGAGCGGGCTTCCTGCTGCCTGGCGGTGGTCATCCGCGTATAGGCGGATTGCAGAGGGGTGCCGTCCGGCAGATCCGCCTTCTTGATGCGGACGTCGATGACTTCGACGCCATACTGGCGCGCGACGCGATTGAGGCCGGCCTGGATATTGTCCATCACGCCCTCGCGCTCCGGGCTGAGCAGCGAGGCGAACGGCCGTTTGCCGAGCTCGTTGCGAAGCTGCGAACCGAGGATCGGCCGAAGCGCGCTTTCGACGCGCTCTTCGCTGCGGGCAGAGATATACATTCGCAACGGATCAACGATCCGGTAGCGGGCAAAGGCGTCGACCTCGAGGCGCAGCTGATCGGTCGAGAGCACCTGCTGGCGCTCCATGTCGATACTTCGCACGCGCTTGTCCAGCCAGACGAAATCCTCGGCAATGGGAATGCGCCAGGCAAGGCCTGCGCTCCAGGTCCCGAACTGCTGACCCGGTTCATAGCGGTTGTAGATGCGCGCCGGCTTGCCGAAACGGACGACGATCCCCTGCCGTGTTTCGGGGACGATGGCGACCGTGCTCAGCGCCAGGAAAAGGAGGATGAGGGCCAGCGCGCCGGCCACCATCGGATGATTGCGAATGAAACCGGTCATTGCGCATTCCCCTTGGGCGCCGTGCGCTTGAGTTCGTTCAGCGGCAGGTAGCTGGTGACCCCCGGGGCTTCCAGGATCGTCTTGTCGACGCCTTGCAGCACGCGTTCCATTGTCTCATAGTACATGCGGCGCTTGGTGACGTCCGGCGCCGCCTTGTACTGCACGTAGATGCGGTCGAAGGCGCCGGCCTCGCCCTGCGCCTTCTGCCTGAGCTGCAGAGCATAGGCGTTGGCCTGGTTGACGAAGCTCTCCGCTTCCTGCTGCGCCGCCGTGACTTCCTTGAACGCGTCGTTGACCGCGGCCGGTGGGTCGGCCTGGCGGATGGCGACGCCCTGGATGTCGACGCCGGCGTGGTAGGAATTCAGCGTCTGTTGCATGACCTCGGCGACGCGGCCTTCGATAATGCCGCGCTGGGCACCCATTGCCCCTTGCAGCGAAACATTGGCGACGACCTGGCGCATGGCGCTCTCGGCCACCTCCCTTATCGTCTCCTCGGGCTGCGCGAGCATGAACAGATAGAGCTCCGGCTCACGGATGTTCCAGCGCACCTGATAGGCGATGTCGATGATGTTCTGATCGCCGGTCAGCATCAGCGTCTCTTCGCTGGCGGAGCCCAGGTTGATCTCACGGATGTTTTCGATGTCGACTTTCTGCACCCGGTCGATCGGCGCTGGCAGCGTGAAGCCGATGCCCGGTCCTAGCGTGTCCACGTAATTGCCGAAGCGGGTGACCACGCCGCGTTCCTCCGGCGCGATGCGGTGCATCGTGGTCGTCACCAGCCACAGGAGGAGGATACCGAGCGCCGCCCATTTGATCATCGATCCGCTTGGCCGCGTCGGCAGCCCGCCGCCTCCACCGCCGCCGAAACGCTCCTTCGATCGCGCGATCCAGTCGTCGAGGCTGGAGATGTTGCTGCCGCCCAGTGGCTCTGGCCGCCGGCGCTTCTTGGGCGTATCGCCCCACGGCCCCGGCCCGCCCGGCGGTTCCGGTGGATCGCCGCCGCCAGAGCCGCCGCCCGGCGCCTGGCCCCAAGGTCCCTTATTGTCGCTGAACAGTCCGCGACCCAGCGCGCCCAGCCCCGTAAATATGCTCATGCCCCCCACTATAGGAAGCCCGGCGAGCGAAAAACAGTGGCAAGGCGAACGAGAGCGCTTAAGGGCGCTCGCCATGCCCGGCCTCGACGCGCTCGACCATCATCCGCAAGCCGCGCGCATCCGCTCGCGCAAGCTGGCCGGTGGGGTGGCGACGCTGGTGGTTGACGCCACCGGGCTCGATGATGCCGGCCAGAAGGCGCTGGAGCAGCAATTGCGGGAGGCCGCCCTTGCCCTCCCCGGAGTGTCGGAGGCGCGGGTCGCACTGACCGCCGCCAAGCGCGGCCGCACTTTAATCGCCGTCGGCAGTGGCAAAGGCGGGGTCGGCAAATCGACCCTCGCTGCCAACCTCGCCGTCGCCTTGGCGCGACTCGGCAAGAAGGTCGGCCTGGTCGACGCCGACATTTATGGCCCGTCGCAGCCGCGCCTGTTCAACGCCAGCCAGCGCGCCGAGGCCCGGGACAAGCAGCTGATTCCCATCCACGCGCACGGCATCCGCCTGCTGTCGGTCGGCCAGCTGGTCGCTGAGGGCACCGCGCTGGCCTGGCGGGGGCCCATGGCCTCGGGTGCGCTCAACCAATTGCTCGAAGCCGACTGGGGCGATGCCGAATTGCTCATCGTCGACCTGCCGCCGGGGACCGGCGACGTGCAACTGTCGCTGATCCAGAAAGCGCGCCCGGCCGCGGCGGTGATCGTCTCCACGCCGCAGGACCTGTCGCTGATCGACGCGGCGCGGGCGATCGACTTGTTCGAGAAGATGCACGTGCCGGTCGCCGGCATCGTCGAGAACATGGCCGGTTATGAGTGCCCGCATTGCGGCCAACCTTCCGACCCGTTCGGCCATGGCGGCGCCGAGGCGGAGGCGAAGCGGCTCGGCATCGCCTTCCTCGGGCGCCTGCCCTTGTCGGCAAGCCTGCGCGAGGCGTCCGACGCCGGCCAGCCGCCGGCTGCCGGCGACGGCCCGGCCGCCGCCGCCTTCGCCGACCTCGCCCGCAAGCTGCTCGTCCAGCTGGAGACAATCGCCGGTTGAAGCATTCTCTTGCTCGAGGAGACGGCCATGCCCTTGACCCGCGACGAAGACATTTACGAATTGCTCGCGAGCGCCCGCACCATCGCCATGGTCGGCGCCTCCGACCGGCCCGATCGCGCGTCCTACGGCGTCATGAAGTTCCTCCAGGATCGCGGCTACCGAGTGCTTCCGGTCAACCCGCAGATCACTGGACAGCACCTGCACGGGGAATTCGTCTGGCGCGAGCTGGCACAGATCGGCGAGCCGATCGACATTGTCGACATCTTCCGCCGGCCAATGGCGGCGGGCGAGGCGGTCGACGAAGCCATCGCCGCCGGCGCCAAGGCGGTCTGGCTCCAGATCGGCGTGATCAACGAGGAGGCGGCGGCCCGCGCCGAAGCGGCCGGCCTGAAGGTCGTCATGGACCGCTGCCCCAAGATCGAGCTTTTCCGCCCGTTCTGGAAGCCCAAGCTTCACCTCGGCCTCTGAGAGACCTCTGCGAGAGCGCGAAGCCCGCGTTCACACGGGTGAAGAAGTGGTTGAGACCTGTGCGCGGGACGCTCCTTCCGCGTTTGGATGGAGGTAGCGCGGTAGTTGGGGATGAGCGGCAAGGCGATCGCTTGGCTGAGGGCCGCGACCCTGGCCGGCGCCATGCGCGCGCTTACCTGCCGCGCGATCCGCGGCGCTCGCGGATCGCGTCATCGATCGCCTGGCTGTCATAGGCGGATCCGCCCAGATCCGACCCGGCCGCGCCGGCAGCACGGGCTCGACCCCGCGGCTGTCATGCGTCGAGGCCGGCGTCACCACCACCCGCCGCACGACGCCGCCGGCTTCGTCGGCCGCGATATGCGCCTTATAGCCTTTGACCGGCATTCGGTGAGGCCCGTAGACGCACCACGTCGCCTCGCCGTCGGTCTTCGCCGCCTGCCGGATCACGGTCGCATCGACCAGCGTTCCGGTCTTCACCACCAGGCTCTGCGCCTCCAACTGCCGCACCACCGGCCGAAACAGCCGCTCGTCCAGCCGCTGCTCGACCAGCGCCTTGCGCAACCGCA
>Ga0307505_10003254_pt1 | contig 10339 bp, 7 predicted proteins | sample 23_S_MG_FD_202183 | JGI IMG/M metagenome (GOLD analysis project Ga0307505, IMG submission 202183) | Soil microbial communities from Populus trichocarpa stands in riparian zone in the Pacific Northwest, United States - 23_S | ecosystem: Environmental > Terrestrial > Soil > Riparian zone > Trees... | reverse complement strand
GCGACCACCATGGCCATCGGCCGCATCACGATTCCGGAGATGCTGCGCCACAAATACGATCCGGGCCTGGCGACCGGCATCGTTGCTTCGGCGGGTACGCTCGGAATCCTGATCCCGCCGAGCATCATCATGGTGATCTACGGCATCTTCGTCGAAGTCTCCGTGGCCCAGCTCTTCATCGCCGGCGTTATTCCAGGCCTGCTGACGGCGAGTGTCTATGCCGGCCAGATCATGATCCGCTGCACGATCAACCCGAAGCTTGCGCCGATGCAGGACGAGAAGCCGACCTGGGCGCAGCGCTGGTCGTCGCTGCGCGACGTGTGGCCGCTGCCGCTTCTGATCCTCGGCGTGATCGGCGGAATCTATAGCGGACTTGCCACTCCGACAGAGGCGGGCGCGCTCGGCGCCATGCTCGCGGTCGTCATCGGCGTGGCGATGCGCAAGCTCACGCTCGCCGCCTTCCGCGAGGCCTGCCGCGAGGCGATCTTCAGCACCGCCTCAATCTTCTTCGTGGCGGTCGGCGCGATCCTGCTCACGCGCTTCATGGCCTTCAGCGGAGTGCCGATCTTCCTCGGCGACTTCGTGCGCAATTTCGGCATCGAGCCGCTCGTGCTCGTGCTGTCGACGGGCTTCATCTACCTCATCCTCGGCATGTTCCTCGATCCGCTCGGCATGATGCTGCTGACGCTGCCAGTGTTCCTGCCGATGCTGCATGCCGCCAACATCGATCTGATCTGGTTCGGCATCCTGCTCGTGAAATACGTCGAGATCGGCCTGATGACGCCGCCGGTTGGTCTCAATGTGTATGGCGTCAAGGTGATGATGCCGGAGATCCCGCTTGGCGTGATCTTCAAGGGAACGTGCTGGTTCCTGGTGAGCGAGGCCATCATCCTTACGCTGCTCATCGCTTTTCCGCAGATCACGCTTTTCTTGCCCAGCCTGATGCAATGAACGGGGCGGGAAGAACAAGGAACGGAAAATCCGGCCACTACCAGGGAGAGAGACGATGTTAAGGAAAGTCACGATTGCTGCGGTCGCCGCGGCTCTTACGACGACGGCCGTCATGACGATCTGGGCGTCGCCCGCGCAGGCCCAACTGAAGGAGTTCCGGTATTCGTCGTGGACGCCGCCGCCGGCTCCGAACAACCGCTTCGGTACGGTGCCGATGTTCGAGGCGATCGAAAAGGAACTGAAGGGCACGCCCGACGAGTTGGCCATCCGCAACTTCATGGGCGGTCAGCTGTTCAACGCGCGCACGACGCTTGCCGGCATTCGCGACGGTGCGGTCGACGCAGGCGTCACCGTGCCCGTCTACAATCCGGGCGAACTCAAGGCGCACGTCACGACCGGCGGCCTCCAGCAGCCAACCCGCGACGGCTATTCGGCGGCGGCGGCAAGCTCCGAGACGCTGATGATGGGCTGCCCCGAGTGCGTCGAAGACTATGCGAAGAACAACTCGATCACGCTCGGAGTCTATGCCAGCGCGCCGTACTATCTCCAGTGCAATTTCGAGGCGAAGAGCATCAACGACTTCAAGGGACGCAAGTCAGCTGAAGGCAACCCGATGTTCGCGCGCTTCGCGGCAAAGCTTGGCATGTCCGGCGTCCAGATGGGCCCGGCCGACTATCTCCAGGCGCTCCAGCGCGGCACGGCCGAGTGCATCTTCGGTCCGCTCGACTGGCTCAACGCCTACAGCTTGAAGGACGTCGTGAAAACGGTCGTCATGGACGAGCCGTTGGGCGTCGTTCCGGCCGTCAGCATGATGACGGTCAACAAGAACTCCTGGGCGAAACTCTCGCAAGGCCAGCGCAACGCGTTTCTGAAGCACATGCCCGACGCCATCATGCGCGTCGTGCACGGCTACTACGTCGACGAAAAGCGCGGCGTGACCGACGCAACGGCGAAAGGCGTGAAGTTCGTCAAGCTCGGCGCCGACTACTCGAAGGCCTGGAATGAGTTCAAGGTCGCCGACATCGACGTCGTGGTCGCTGACGCGAAGAAGCGCGGCGTTACCAATCCCGAGCAGCTCGTGAAGACGAGCATCGAGAACCTGCGCAAGTGGGAAAAGATCGTCGATGGCATTGATCGGGACCCGAACAAGGTCGCCGACGAGATGCGCAAGAACATCTTCAGCAAAGTGAAGTTCTGAAGAAATGAAAAATGCCGGGCGGGCGCCTTGCCCGCCCGGTGTCTCCTGATAGGGGCGGACGCCATGGCCAACGAGACCTTCGACTATGTGATTGTCGGCGCGGGTAGCGCCGGCTGCATTCTTGCGCACCGGCTTGCGGAAGATGAGAAGGCGACGGTCTGCCTCATGGAAGCCGGACCGCCCGACAAGACCATGTTCATTCACATGCCGGCGGGCTTCATCCGGATCCTGTTCCATCCCGTCTATAACTGGAAGTTCATGTCGGACGGGGAGCCGCAACTCCGCAACCGCCAGATCTACGCGCCGCGGGGGCGGACGCTTGGCGGCTCTAGCTCGGTCAACGGCATGATCTACAACCGCGGCCACAAGGCGGACTTCGACGAGTGGAAGGCGCTCGGCAATTCCGGATGGAGCTGGGACGACCTGCTGCCGTATTTCCGCAAGTCGATCCGCAACGAGAACTACGACGACGGTAAGTATCACGACCGCAAGGGCCTCCTGAACATCAAGTATCTGGAGGAGCCCAACAAGCTCGATGCCGCGTTCATCCAAGCCGCCGAACAGCTCCAGAAGAAGCGCATCCCCGACTTTAACACGGGCGAGAGCGAAGGCTTCGGCATGTTTCAGGTGACGATCCGGGACGGCCGGCGCGAATCCGCGGCAACCGCCTTCCTCAATCCGATCAAGAACAAGCAAAATCTGAAGATCGAGACCGACGCGCACGTCTCACGCGTCGTCGTACAGAACGGCCGCGCCACGGGCGTCGAATTCCTGCGCGACGGCGGCACGCACCGCGTCAACGCACGGCGCGAGGTGATCATTGCCAGCGGCACCTTCCAGGCGCCGCAGGTGTTGCAGCTTTCCGGCATCGGCGATCCCGCCGAACTGAAGGAGCACGGCATCGAGGTAAAGCACGCGCTGCCCGGCGTCGGAAAGAACTTGCAGGAGCACGTCTGCGCGCCCGTGCATTTCCTGAGCCCGAGCACCGACACCTATGGCGTCTCCTGGGGCGCGATGCCGAAGATCGCCTGGCAGTTCCTGCGCTACGCCATCGGCCGCAAGGGGCTGCTCAGCAACAACCTCGTCGAGGCAGGCGGCTTCATCCGCACCGAGCCGGGGCTCGACCGGCCCGACGTGCAGCACATCTTCGTCGCGACTCATCAGGGCAAACCGGGCCGGCTGCTCGCCTGGGGCCACGGCTTCCGCATCTCGACCTGCGTGCTGCACCCCAAAAGCCGCGGCACGGTCGGGCTCAATTCGGGGAAGGCCGGCGACCCGCCGAAGATCAAGTTCAACTTCTTCACCGACCCCGGCAATCACGACATGCAGGTTCTGATCCGCGGCATCCGCGACGCGCGGCGTATTCTCCAGGCGCCGGCATTCGACAAGTATCGCGGTGCGCCGGTGTGGCCCGGCGACAACGTGCAGTCAGACACCGAGATGGAAAACTTCGTGCGCGACATCGCCACGACGCTCTTCCACCCCGTGGGCACCTGCAAGATGGGCAACGACGGCATGGCGGTCGTCGACGACCGTCTCCGCGTTCGTGGGGTGAACGGATTGCGCATCGCCGACGCGTCGGTCATGCCCACAATCACTACCGGGAATACCAACGCGCCGGTCATGGCGATCGCCGAGAAGGGCGCGGACATGATCAAGCAGGACGCCCGCGCGGCGTGAGCGACGGAACCGGGAAAAAAGTATAAGCTCGACCGATGCAAAATGGTCTGAATGCCGAAGCGGCCAAGCGGAAGCCGATCGCGGTTCCCGAGCCGAACCTCACCCCGAAACAAATGGTTGCGCGCGCGGTCGCGCTGCGTCCGAAGCTGCGCGCGCAGCAGGACGAAAACGACGAGCGCGGCACCTATTCGCCCGAACTGCACGAGGATTTCGTCAAGGCGGGCTTCTACCGCTGCACGCAGCCGAAAATGTTCGGCGGCTACGAGTTCGATCTGCCGACCTTCTACAAGACGATGACCGAAATCGCGGCCGGCCATCCCGGCGTCGGCTGGTGTCTCGGGCTCGCGGCCTCGCACGCATTCGAGGTCGCCTCGCACTGGCCCGAGCAGGCGCAGATCGATTTCTTCGGTAAGGACGGTCACTTCATCGCGCCGCATCGCGCGCCGCCCATGGGTACGCTGACGCCCGCCGACGGCGGTTACATCATGAACGGTACCTGGGACTACTGCTCAGGCGTTCCGTACGCCACGCACTTTATTGGCGGCTGTTTCATCAAGCGTGACGGACAGCCGCCGAAGCATGCGCATGCGGTGGTGCCGAAAGGCAGTTACAAAATCCTCGACGACTGGGGCGGCGACAAGGTGCTCGGCATGCGCGCGAGCGGCTCGAACAGCGTGCAGGTCGAGAACATTTTCGTCCCCGAGCATCACGTCGGCTATCTTTCCGCCGGTCTCGGCTCCGATCCCACCGGCATGGAGAAGGGCACGCCCGGTACGCGGCTGCACGGCAATCCGATGTATCTCGGCCGCCTCGCGGGACCGTTCCACGCCACACTCGTGATGCCGGTCGTGGGTGCCGCCCGCGCCGCGCTCGACGAATACGAAGAGATCATCAGGACGCGCAAAACGCTGTCGATGCCGCAGATCCCGCGTTTCCAGCACGCGGACTTCCAGCGCTCGTTTGGCGAAGCGCTGACGCTGACCGACGCCGCCGAGGCGCTGATGCTGAAGGGCTGCGAGATGTATCACGACTACTGCGACCGCTGGGCCAAGGACGGCACGCCGATCACGCTCGAAGAGAACATGCGCCTCTGGGGCATGATCCAGCATGCCGGCCGCATGGCCTGCGACGCGGTCGAATTGATGTTCCACACCGCGGGCTCATCGCCCGCGCGCAAGGGCCACAAGATCCAGCGCTACTTCAACGACGTCGCCATGTATCGCGGCCATTCCTCGTCGCAATTCAACGCCTATCAATCGGGCCTGGCGCGGCTGCATTTCGGCCTGCCCTGGGGCATGTACGGACTCTGACCATGAGCGAACGCGCGGAGCCAGCCGGCACATTCGATTATGTGATTATCGGCGCGGGCTCCGCCGGTTGCGTGCTCGCCAATCGTCTCACGGCCGATTCCGAAATCCGTGTGCTGCTGCTGGAAGCCGGCGGCAGTGATAACCGCTTCTGGATCAAGACGCCCGCCGGCTTGCCCTATCTCCTCGGCAACAAGGACGTGGACTGGTGCTACCAGAGCGAGCCCGAGCCCTTCGCCGATAACCGCGTGACGCCCGTGCCGCGCGGCAAGGTGCTCGGCGGATCGTCCTCCATCAACGCCATGTGCTACATCCGCGGCCACGCGCGCGATTACGACATCTGGCGCCAGCTCGGGAATAAGGGCTGGGGCTGGGATGACGTGCTGCCCTACTTCAAGAGTATCGAGAAATATCCGCGCAGCGGCGACGACGCCCATGGCTGCGACGGCGAGCTCGGCGTGCAGGAAAACAGGATCAGGTGGGAGATTGTCGAGGCTTGGCGCAAGGCCGCGCTCGATTACGGCATTCCGCCGAACGACGATCACAATCGCGGCGACAATGAAGGCGTCGGCTACTTTCAGGGCACAGTCAGCAAGGGCCGCCGCGCGTCGGCGTCGCGGGCGTTCCTGCATCCGGTAATGCACCGGCCCAATCTGCGCGTGCTGACCCACGCGCACGTGAAGAAAATCCGCATCGAGGGCAGGCGCGCCACCGGCGTTGAATACTGGCACGACGGCAAACTCTATTTCGTAGAAGTCGGCGGCGAGACGATTTTGGCCGCCGGCGCCATCGGCTCCCCGCAGATTTTGCAGCTATCGGGCGTCGGGCCGGGGGCGCTCCTGCGCGAACACGGCGTTGAAGTTCTGCATGAGCTTCCGGGCGTCGGCGAGAACATGCAGGATCACTGGCAGATCCGCTGCACCTATCGGGTGAAGAACACCGTCACCTTGAATCAATGGGTGAACAGCCCGTTGCGCCGTTACGCCATGGGCGCGTACTATCTACTGACCCATCGCGGTCCGATGAGCGTGCAGCCGCCGCAGCTTTGCGCCTTCACGCGCAGCGACCCCTCGCAGGACACGCCGAACCTGCATTATCATATCTCGCCGATCAGCTCCGACCGTTTCGGCGGCCCGCTGCACAAATGGCCGGGCCTCTCCTGCGGCATCGCGGTCGTCCGTCCGCAGAGCGTGGGTTATGTCCGCATCAAGAGCGCCGATCCGCACGCGCATCCCGCAATCCTGCACAATTTCCTCGGCACGCCGGAAGCGCGCCGCGTTGCTGTCGATGCGATCCGCATCACGCGCGAGATCGTTCACAGCGCGCCGCTCGCGCGCTTCGAGCCCGAAGAGCTTACGCCGGGCAGGGGCGTGCAGTCGGACGACGAAATCCTCGCTTACGCGCGGCAAACCGTCATCACGGTCTTCCACCAAGCCGGAAGCTGCAAGATGGGGCAGGACTCGATGGCGGTCGTCGACGAGCGCCTGCGCGTGCATGGCATCGAGGCACTGCGCGTGATCGACGCCTCGATCATGCCGAACGTGATTTCCGGCAACACCAACGCGCCCTCGATGATGATCGGCGAGAAGGGTGCCGCGATGATCAGGGAAGATCGGAAAGTGTCGGCCAGCCGCGCGGCGGCTTGACCCGCCTCATGGTGAGGAGCCCCGTCACCTCACCCTTCGAGACGCCTCGCTTCGCTCGGCTCCTCAGGATGAGGTGACGGGGCGTCTCGAACCATGAGGCGGGATGTAAGCGTTCAGAAGCGTCCGAACATATACTGCTTTGTCCCGTCCGGTCCCTTGGAGCCGGGCGGTTCGTTCGCGACGATGAACTGCAGCTCGACGATCACGCCGTTCGGGTCGCGCGTGAAGAGTTGCCATTGGCCGAGCAGTTTCACGTTGTTCTGACGATAGTCGCAGCCGTGCTGCTCCAGATGCGCGCGCCACGCGTCGTAGCCCTCGGCGCGGACGGCGAAGTGATCCACATTCGCGCCGCCATAGGCGTTCTGGTCGTCATCGCCATAGGCTTTCGGCCCCGCGATCACATGGATCTGTGTGCCCTGAAAGTCGTACCAGACGCCCGGCGCGGGCACGGTCGGCGGCCGTTCGGGATCGACCTTGAGGCCGAGCACCTCGCCGTAGAATTTCATCGTGGCGTCGAGATCCATGGTGCGGATCGCGACGTGCAAAATGTCCCCGAGCTTCATCGCCGTCTCCCGCTACGCAATCGCTGCGCCGCAAACTCGCGCACGGGCCGTATCGCGGCGAGTGGCTGCTGCTGCCGCGCCGTGCGCAGCGACGAGCGCGCCAGCCCATGCTGTGTCTTTTCCCATTTGTAGGGTGCGTGCAGGATTTGCAGCAGCGCGCGCCACGCGGCATAGGAGAGAAACAGCCAATAGATCGGTACCGTGAGCAACACCCAGCTGAGTCCAGTCATTTGGCGCCGTCGCAGCCCGGCGAAGCCAAGCGCAACAGTGCCGAAATAGCCGACGCAGAGTACGACTAGCGCAAGCACCTTGCGGAAGGAATGTTCGAGCGTTTCGCCTGCTGTGAACAACTCGCCCGTCCATGCATCGAACACTACAAACCACATGAAGATGGGATGCACGAGCGCCGAGAGCAGCGAGCCGCCGATGAGGAGCTGAAGCGCGAAAAATCCTTTCGCGCCCATTTCGCGCCACAGGCGGACGGGATGCCGCATATGCACGAGCCAGGTTTGTAACCAGCCTTTCATCCACCGTGTGCGCTGTCCGATCCATTGGCGGCGGCCGACCGGCGCTTCTTCCCAGGTCGTGGAGTCGACCACGCCCGTGCGATAGCCGTAACGCGCGAGCCGCATGCCGAGATCGGCGTCCTCCGTCACGTTGTACGGATCCCAGCCGCCGACTTCGCGCAGGATATCCGTACGGAAATGGTTCGATGTGCCGCCGAGCGGCAAGGGCAGGCCGATCCTCGCGAGGAGCGGCAGGAAGACATCGAATTGTCCCGCATACTCCGCGGTGAACTGGCGACTGAACCAGCTGTCGTGCGCGTTGTCGATCGCGAGTTTCGCTTGCACACAGGCGAGATTGGCAGGCCCGCTCAGGAACGCGGCAATCGCATCGCGTAGCTGTCCGGGCTCCGGCTCATCCTCTGCGTCGTAGATCGTGACGAACGAACCGCGCGCGAAGGGCAGGGCGGCTGCAAGCGCTCTCGGCTTCGTCTGCGGGCCGATAGTCGGCGGTGCGATGATTTCGAACGGCGCGTGCAGCTTAAGCTTTGCGATCGCGTCGCGCGTATCCTTGTCGTCTTTCTCGAGCACGAGCTTGATGTCGAGTTTCTCGCGTGGATAACGCAGCCGCTTCAAGGCTTCGACAAGCTTCGCCGCTACCGGCGCTTCGCGATAGAGCGGCACGATGATCGTGTAGATCGGCAGTTGCCGGTCGGAAAGCTGAAGCGCAGTCTTTTCGCGTCGAGGATAAATGCAGGCAGCAAGCCGCAGCACCGTCCAGGCAATGAAACAGAACGCCAGACAATACTCGGCAACGATCAGCGCAGTCGCCGGCGCGAAAAACGCTGCGGTACCTGCCGCAGCTGCTGAAAATATCCCGATTACCCCGAGCGGCGACCAGCCGTACGCCACGGCGGACAGATCGCGTCGCCGGTCTCGCAGCCCATACACCGCCTCATGTGCGAGTTCGCCGGCGGCGAACTCGCGTACATATTCCCCAATCCGCTCCGGCGCGGCGACACGCAATACCGCACGCGCGTCGGGATCTTCGGCAATGCGCGTGGCGAGCCACCGGATGCCGGTGCCTCGCGCCGCAACGGTGAGGATCGGCTCGCCATGCTCGTATTTCAGGAGGACGCCCGCGCACGCCGCTTCGAGCGCACGCGAAGCGAACGGGCGCGTGAGCGGATCGACGGCAATTCCAAGCGTGGCGGCGATGCCTGCCGCGATCTGCTCTGGCGACAGGATGCCGGCGGAGCGCAGCACTTCGTCGCCGCCGACGCCAAGGCGCTTGGCGCGGCGGGCGGCCGCGTCGAGCACGGCAGGGTCAAGCACGTCCTCGAAGGCTGCGAGTTCAACCGGAAGTTCAGGCGTCGCGAAGTCACGACGGAGGGGCGGATGCGGGGAAACAGGCTGCGAGCGCGGCTCCCTGCGCGCCCGCAGCGGCCACCGCTCAGGTTCTGCCGCCGCCCCCGACATGCCCCAACGCCCAGCTACTATCTTGGGTAGTGTAGCAGGTTTACAAAGCCTGTCGCGGCGGCGACATTCGCCGCCCATTCAGGAATCGCCCATGCGATTGTTGCAGCGCTGGGACATAGCGAGCGTGTACGGAATTCTTTGCTTGCTGGCTGCGGCCGCGGGCTGGTTCGCGCTGTCCGCACCTGCGGCTGCTCAGCAGGCGGCGAGCAAGGTGACGGTGCCGGGTTTCTGGGATCCGAACCGCCGTCCCGAGCGCCCTGACCTCGGTCGTCTCAACGCCATCCGCTTTCTTACCGAAGAAGATTATCCGCCGTTCAATTTCACGGGTCCGGACGGTCAGCCGATCGGTTTTAACATCGATCTCGCTCGCGCGATCTGCACCGAACTTTCGCTCACCTGCACGATTCAGGTCCGCCGCTTCGATACGCTCATTGAGGCGCTCGAGGAGAACCGCGGCGACGCGGTTGTCGCTTCGCTCGCGATCACGCCGGCCTTGCGCAAACGTGTGGCTTTCTCCGACCGCTACTACCGCACGCCGGCCCGCTTCGCAGCGGCGAAGGACTTCCCGCCCGCCGACGTAACGCCCGAGACAATCGCCGGCCGCCGCGTCGCGGTCGTCGGCGGTAGCGCGCACGAGGCGTATCTGCGCGCGTTCTTCGCCGAGGTTGCGATCCGCGCCCAGCCGAACCTCGAAGCCGCGCTCACTAGCTTGCGTGCGGGCGAGGCCGATCTCGTCTTCGCCGACGGAGTCGCGCTGGCTTTCTGGCTGAACGGCTCCGGCTCGGCAGGCTGCTGCGTTTTTCGCGGCGGGCCCTTCACCGAAAGCCGCTTTTTCGGTGAAGGTATCGGCATTGCCGTCCGCCGCGAGAACGACCCGCTGCGCCTCGCCGTCAACCACGCGCTGTTCAGGCTGTGGGAGAAAGGCGTGATTGCCGATCTCTATCTGCGCTATTTCCCGGTCGGCTATTACTGACCCGCAACTGGAACGCCGCGCCGAACTGCGCTAGGGCAT
>Ga0307505_10003253_pt1 | contig 10343 bp, 11 predicted proteins | sample 23_S_MG_FD_202183 | JGI IMG/M metagenome (GOLD analysis project Ga0307505, IMG submission 202183) | Soil microbial communities from Populus trichocarpa stands in riparian zone in the Pacific Northwest, United States - 23_S | ecosystem: Environmental > Terrestrial > Soil > Riparian zone > Trees... | reverse complement strand
CGTTCCGGCGGCCGCGCAGATGATGCAGCTCGACCTTGCCGGAATCGCCGTCTCGGCAGGCAGCGCCTGCTCGTCGGGCAGCCTCAAGACCAGCCATGTGCTGACCGCGATGGGGATGGACGAGGCGGCGGCACGCGAGGTGATCCGGGTCAGCTTCGGGCCGCAGACCTCAGCGCAGGAGATCGACGCGCTGATCGGCGAATGGACCAAGCTTTACGAGAGGCGCCGGGCGGCGTGAGCGCGCCGATCTATCTCGACTACCAGGCGACCACCCCGGTCGCTCCGGAGGTCGCGGCGGCGATGCAGCCGTGGATCGAGGAGAAGTTCGCCAATCCCCACAGTCCGCACAAGCTCGGGCGCGAGGCGGCGGCGGCGGTGGAGGTGGCGCGGGACGAGGTGGTCGAGACCATCTACTACAGAATGCCGGAATCGGACCGGTTGCCGGACTGGGCCGACAAGAAAGACGCCGGCAACTTGTATTTCACAAGCGGCGCCACGGAAGCGCTGAATTGGGCAATCAAAGGTACCTATGCGCAGGCTGGCCCCGACCGGCGCCGCGTCGTCGCCGTAGCCACGGATCATGCTGCCGTGCTCGACACGATGAACTGGCTTGGGTCGCTGGGTGCGGAGGTCGTCGTTCTCCCGGTCAAGCGCGACGGCAGAATCGATCATTTAATTGCACCGGACCTGATCGACGAACGAACCGCGCTCGTCGCGATGCTCTACATCAACAACGAGATCGGCGTTATCCAGCACACCGGATTGATCCACCTGGCCGAACGTGCCCGGAAAGTCGGCGCGCGGGTGATCTGCGATTGTGTCCAGGGGTTCGGCAAAATGACCTTGCCGGTTGGCTTGTGCGACATGATCGCGATCTCATCCCACAAGATTCACGGGCCCAAGGGCATTGGCGCACTCTGGGTCCGGAAGGGACATGAGCCGGCGCCGCTGATGCATGGCGGAGGGCAGGAGGGCGACCTGCGATCCGGGACGTTGTCTCCTGCGCTTTGTGTTGGGTTCGGGGCTGCGGCGAAGTTGGCGCGGGAGTTTGTGCGACGGGACCACCATCATGTCGAAGAGCTCTATCAGCGACTTCGGCAGGGTCTGGGCGACGAGTGGCATGTCAACGGCAGCCGCAGCCAACGGTGGCGCGGCAATCTGAATGCCTGGCGCGCAGGTGTCGATGCATCACGCCTGATTTCCGAGCTTCGCGGGCTGGCTTTCTCGGCAGGATCGGCATGCGCCAGCGGCTCCGGCCGACCGAGTCATGTCCTGGAAGCAATCGGCCTCACCGATGCGCAGGCCCGTAGCAGCATCCGTTTGGGCTTCGGCCGATACACGACGCCCGAAGAAGTCGACGCGGCCGTCGAAATGATCGACGCGGCGGTCGCCCGCCAGTTGCAGTTTGCATGACCCTGGTCCGCTTCATCTCCGCCGACGGACGCGACGTGACCGAGGTCGACGCGCCGGCGGGCGAACGGCTGCTCGACGTCGGCCAGAATGCCGGCCAGCCGCTCGAGGGGACGTGCGAGGGGCAGATGGCCTGCTCGACCTGCCACGTGATCGTCGACGCCGAGGATTTCGCGCGTCTGCCGCGCGCCGGCGAGGAGGAGGAGGATATGCTCGACCTCGCCTCGCACGTCACCCGCCACTCGCGCCTTTCGTGCCAGATCTGGCTGACCGAGGAGCTGGAGAATCTGACGGTGCGCATCCCGGGCGGCGTCCACAACATGCAGGGTCGCTAAAGGCTGGACCGACTCAAGTAGAATCCCACCCGTTCGGGCTGAGCCTGTCGAAGCCCGGTCCTTCACTTCATCTGCATAAATGAAGTGAAGGGCTTCGACAGGCTCAGCCCGAACGGTGTTTCCTGTCGATCAGGACAGACTCTAATGGCTGAGCCGAGTTTTTCTGCCGCTGTCCGCGCCGCCGGGAGCCGCTAGGCCCGGGTTCAAGGAGGCCGCATGATCGACCGTCGCACCTTTCTCATCAGTGCCGCCGCGCTTGCGGCGTGCAGTGAAGCCCCCAGCCTGAGCGGGAATGAGGCGCGCGCCGCCGTGCCGGCCGCACCAGATTTCGGGCCGATCCTCGCCGGCCTCGGTGATGGAGCGCGGCTTGGCGTCGCCGCGCTCGACAGCGGCAGCGGCCGCACGATCCGTCATGACGCCGACAGCCGCTACGCAATGTGCTCGACCTTCAAGCTGCCGCTTGCCGCGGCGGTGCTGGCCGAGGTGGATGCCGGGCGAATGACGCTGGAGCAGCCACTCGAATTCGGCCGGCAGGACATGATCAGTCATGCCCCGGTCGCCGAGCGACTGCTGGCGCGCGGGCGGGTGTCGATCGCGGAAGCCTGCAACGCCGCGATCGAGGTCAGCGACAATGTCTGCGCGAACCTATTGATGCGGCGGGTCGACGGGCCAGAAGGACTGACCGCCATGTTCCGCCGCTGGGGCGACAGCGAGACGCGCGTCGACCGCTACGAGCTGGCGCTCAATACCAACCTGGCCGACGATGCGCGCGACACGACGACGCCGGCGGCCATGCTCGGCCTTCTGCGCACCATCCTCCTCGGCACCGCCCTCTCGGACCGAACGCGCTCGCTGGTAATCGGCGCGATGGAGCGCTGCGCCACCGGCCGCGACCGGCTGCGCGCCGGGCTGCCGCCCGACTGGCGGGCCGGCGACAAGACCGGAACCGGCGAGCGCGGCGCCGCCAACGACGTCGCCTTTGCGGTGCCGCCGGGGCGGCAGCCGGTTTTGATCGCTTCCTACCTCAGCGCGCCGGCGGCGACGCCGGCAATTCGCAACGCGGCCCATGCCTCGGTGGCGCGGCTGGTGGCGCGCGCCTTCGCCTGACGGCTCGCTTGCATCGCTGCCCGGCTTTCCCCATATGGCGCGCGGGAGTCGGGCGGACGGCGCTCTCGCCAACCCGGTCAGATCCGGAAGGAAGCAGCCGTAACGAGTTTCGTGCCGGGTCGTTCCGGCTCCCACCTTCGCTGAAGCTTCGGCGGGCAAGCCCACCTGAGACCCGAGATTTTCGACTGAACCTCGCCGAAGCCTTGGCGCGGGTGGGGCTTCCCAGCTAGACCGGGACCGATGTCCGAATCTCCCCAGCCTTACCGCGTCCTTGCCCGCAAATACCGGCCCCAGCGTTTTTCCGAGCTGATCGGCCAGGAGGCGATGGTGCGCACCTTGGCCAATGCGATCGCGCGCGAGCGGCTGGCGCATGCCTTCCTGCTCACCGGCGTGCGCGGCGTCGGCAAGACCTCGACGGCACGGCTGATCGCCAAGGCGCTGAACTGCATCGGCCCGGACGGGAAAGGCGGGACGACCATCGACCCGTGCGGCCAGTGCGAGCCGTGCGTGGCGATCGCCGAGGGGCGCCATATCGACGTAGTCGAGATGGACGCCGCCAGCCATACCGGCGTCGACGACGTGCGCGAGATCATCGAGGCGGTGCGCTATGCCGCGGTGTCGGCGCGCTACAAGGTCTACATCATCGACGAAGTCCACATGCTGTCGAAGCACGCGTTTAACGCGCTCTTGAAGACTCTCGAAGAACCACCTGAACATGTTAAGTTTCTGTTCGCGACGACCGAGGTTCACAAGGTCCCGGTCACAGTCCTGTCGCGCTGCCAGCGCTTCGATTTGAGGCGGATCCCGGGGGAAGTGCTCGCGGCCCATTTCGGCGAGGTCGCCAAGGCCGAAGGGGCCGAGATCGAGGCCGAGGCGCTGGCGCTGATCGCGCGCGCCGCGGAGGGCTCGGCGCGCGACGGGCTGTCGATCCTAGACCAGGCGATCGCCCATGGCGGCGGCGTGGTGACCGCCGACCAGGTCCGTTCCATGCTCGGCCTGTCCGATCGCGGCGCGATCAGGCGGCTGCTCGGCCTGCTGCTGGGCGGCGACGCCCAGGGCGCGCTCGCCGCCTTCAAGGACCAGCACGATCTCGGCATCGAGCCGACGGCCCTGATGCGCGGCCTGCTCGAGGCTGTCCACGGCATCACTCGCGCCAAGGTGGGCGGCGCCAACGATCCCGCTCTGTCGGCCGAGGAACGCGAAGCCTATCGCGAATGGTCTGCGAAGCTGAGTTTCGCTGCGATCCACCGGCTGTGGCAATTGCTCCTGAAAGGTCTGGCCGAGGTCCACGGCGCGCCGGCGCCGGTCGAGGCAGCGGAAATGGCGTTGCTCAGGGTGATCCACGCCGCCGAGCTGCCCGATCCGGGCGAGTTGGTCGCTCGATTGAGCGGCGAGCGGCCGCCCCGGCCGCCGCCGACCGAGACGCCGCCGCCCGACAACCAGGGCGAGCTGCTCAAGGTACCGGCCAATTTCACCGCGCTCGTTGCTTTGGTCGCCGCCAAGGGCGAGCAAATCCTGTCGCACCAGCTGAGAGAGGAGTTCCGGCTGATCGACTATGCGCCGCCGCTGTTGCGCCTGCAGGCGGCGCGCGCGCTCGACAGCCGCCAGCTCGAGGACAAGGTCGCGAAGCTGCGGACCATGCTTCGACGCGAGCTCGGGCCCGAATGGCAGGTCAGCCTCGCCGAAGGCGACGCGCAGCCGAGCCTGCGCGAGCAGGAACTCGAGACGGAGAGGCAGGCGGAGCAGAGGATCAGGGAACTGCCGGTGGTCAAGGCGGCGTTCGAGGCGTTTCCCGACGCCGAGCTCGCCGGATTCACGGTCAACGACAAGCGGAGCGCGTAATGCCGGATTTCGACGAGATCATGAAAATGGCCCAGGAAGCCCAGGCCAAATTGATGCAGGCGCAGCAGGAACTCGACAAGGTCGAGGTCGAGGGCGTCTCCGGCGGCGGCATGGTCAAGGTCCGCGCGAGCGCCAACGGCCGGATCGTCTCGGTCGACATCGACGAGAGCCTGCTCGTCCCGACCGAGAAGCAGATGGTCGAGGATCTGGTGGCGGCGGCGATCAACGACGCCCGCGCCAAAGCTGACGCCGCCGCCCAGGAGGCGATGCGCAGCGCGACCGGCGGGCTGCAGCTGCCGCCTGGGATGAAGCTGCCGTTTTGACGAGCGCTTATTGGTAGATGCAGGCGTCCAGCCCGTCGCGCTGGACTGCTCCCATGCGGGCCGAGATCAAATTGCCGTAGCGGCGGGTGAAGCCGGCCGGCGCGATCGCCGCGCGCCGCTTCGGCAAGGGCAGCACCGCGGCGATCCGCGCCGCCTCCTGGCGGGTGAGGCGCGACGCGTCATGGCCGAAATAGCGCTGAGACCCGCCATTGGCGCCATAGGTGCCGATGCCGGTCTCGGCGACGTTGAGATAGACCTCCATGATCCGCCGCTTCGACCAGAGATTCTCGATCAGCAGGGTGAACCAGGCCTCGAGGCCCTTCCTGACATAGCCGCCGCCCTGCCAGAGGAAGGCGTTCTTGGCGGTCTGCTGGCTGATTGTCGAGCCGCCGCGAATGACGCTGCCGCCGCGGGCGTTGCGGCGCATCGCGGCCTCGATCGCCTGGCGGTCGAAGCCATTGTGGCTGCAGAATTTGCTGTCTTCGCCGGCGATCGCGGCGCGGACCATGTCGCGGTCGATCGCGCCGATCGACATCCACTGGCGGCTGAGGCCGTTGCCGCCGATCACGTCGCCCAATTGGGTGAAGGTGATCGGCGGATTGACGAAGCGGTAGAGAAGTACCCACAGCACGCTGATCAGGACGAACCACAGCACGCCCTTGAACAGCCAGCCGACGACGCGACGGAACCAGCCGCGCCGACGCCGGAGGGGGCGGGCGGCTGGTGCCATGGCGTCGGGATCAGCCGGCGGGGAGTAGCCTGCGCTCGCCGGCAAGGCCCATCAGCGCCTTTTGGAGCTTCTCGAACGCGCGCACCTCGATCTGGCGGATGCGCTCGCGGCTGACATCGTAGACCTGGGAGAGCTCCTCGAGCGTCTTCGGCTCGTCGGTGAGGCGCCGCTCGGTCAGGATGTGGCGCTCGCGCTCGTTCAAGGCCTCCATCGCCTCCTGCAGCAGCTCGTGGCGGACGCGCGATTCCTGCGCCTCGGCGACGCGCTCGTCCTGGAGCGGCTCGTTGTCGACCAGGAAATCCTGCCAGCTGCCCTCGCTGTCGTCGCGCAGCGGCACGTTCAAGCTTGTGTCGCCGCCCATCGCCATGCGCCGGTTCATCGACACGACGTCCTCCTCGGAGACACCGAGATCGGTCGCGATCTTGGTGACGTCCTCGGGGCGAAGATCGCCGTCTTCAAAGGCTTCGAGGCGGTTCTTCATGCGGCGAAGGTTGAAGAACAGCTTCTTCTGCGCCGCCGTGGTGCCCATTTTCACCAGGCTCCAGCTGCGCAGGATGAATTCCTGGATCGAGGCGCGGATCCACCACATCGCATAGGTGGCGAGGCGGAAGCCGCGCTCGGGCTCGAACTTCTTCACGCCCTGCATCAGGCCGATATTGCCCTCCGAGATGAGCTCGGAGACCGGCAGGCCATAGCCGCGATAGCCCATCGCGATCTTCGCGACGAGCCGAAGGTGCGAGTTGACCAGCTTGGCCGCGGCATCGGTGTCCTGATGCTCGGTCCAGCGCTTGGCCAGCATATATTCCTCTTCCGGCGTCAGAATCGGAAATTTCTTGATCTCGGCGAGATAGCGGTTGAGGCCAGCCTCGCCGCCGCTCGCCGGGATGGTCGCCGGTACATTCCTGCCTGCCATGACGATTCTCACATTCTCCCTGGGTGCGTGGCCTTATCCTGTCGTCCGTCGCCGGCACCTGCGCCTTTATACGGAAAGCGTCCCGAACAGTTCCTGAATATCAGATGGAAGCGGACTTTGGAAGGATAAGTTTTCTTTCGAAACTGGATGAACGAAACCGAGCGCCGTCGCGTGCAGCGCCTGGCGATTAAAACCAAGGTTTTTCAATAACTCACGAAGCTCACTAGGGGTCCGGCCATACACCGGGTCGCCGAGCAGCGCATGGCCGATCGATGCCATATGCACCCTAACCTGGTGCGTGCGGCCGGTCTCGAGGCGGCATTCGACCAGAGCGGCGGCGCGCAGCGGCTGCACGATTCGGTAGCGGGTGACGGCACGCTTGCCGCGCCCTTCGCCCACGATCGCCATCTTCTTGCGGTTCGCCGACGAGCGGGCCAGCGGCGCGTCGACCGTTCCGGCGGCCGGGACGGGCACGCCGGCGACGATCGCCAGATAGCGCCGGTCGATGCTGTGCCGGGCGAACTGGGCGGCCAGGCCTTCGTGCGCGACATCGGTCTTTGCGACCACCAGCAGCCCCGACGTGTCCTTGTCTATGCGGTGGACGATGCCGGGCCGGGCGACGCCGCCGATCCCCGACAGCCGCCCCGCGCAATGGTGGAGCAGGGCGTTGACGAGGGTGCCGTCGGCATTGCCGGCGGCGGGATGGACGACCATGCCGGCCGGCTTGTCGACGACCAGCAGATGCTCGTCCTCGTGGACGATTTCGAGAGCGATCGCCTGGGGCAGATTGTGCGCCGGCTTCGGCTCCGGAACCTCGACCTCGTAAAGGCCGCCGGGCACGGCTTTCACCGCCGGATCGCGGACCGGTGCGCCCTGCGGGCCGAACACCGCGCCGCTGCCGATCAGCGCCTTCAGCCGCTCGCGCGACAATGTGGGAATTGCGGCGGCAAGCGCACGGTCGAGACGCCAGTCGATGGCGTCCTCAGCAACCCGCGCGTGAATGATGAAGCTGCCCCCCGACATCCGAGAGCCTAGATGGGTTCGACCTGCGAAAATTCAAGGTGCGGAACCGCTTCTCCAGCCGACCCGAATCGCCCATAAGTTCATCGCGCGCTGCCGCGCTTCGAGGTCGTTCGGCCTTGGCTCCCGCTCGCATTGACGGCGGTGGTGGGCGATGGTCTCGGCGAGCGGCGGCAACCCGATCCCGGCACGACGCGCATCGACGCCGGCGGGATCCTCGATCGGCAGCGGCGACATCTCGCCATTCGCGTCCCAATCGAACTGGGTGCCGTAGAGCTGCGGCCGACCCTCGAGCGTGCGGATGCGGTCGGACAGGAAAGCCGGCTGCCAGGCGGGGACGTCGCCGCGCGCTGCTGCGGCTTCGAGCAGGGTCAAGACCCGTCGCTGAAGGTCGGGCCTGGCGATCGCATGCTGGACGATCAGCCACGCGGCCTCGGAGCCGTCCTCGGCGACCAGCGACTGGTCTGGCCAGCCTTGTTCCAAAAGGATCGCCTCGAACTCGTCGGCATTGGCGTCGTGAACGGCCTGCATTTCGGGATGATAGCCGTCGAACAAGGAGCCGTCGGCCGCCAGCCGCTCGCGCACCGCGGCGTCATGCGTCGCCATGGCGACAAGCCGATCGCGCAACTCCTTGTCCATATTCGCCTCCTTTGGCGCGCCGCCTTGCCCCACGATCTTGCATCCGCGAATCCGTACGTCCAATAGGGGCCGGGGCCAGACGGAGGAACGGGGCGTGACGGCATGAAATCGCACGAATTCGCAAGCTTGCTGTGTTCGCGACTCTGCCACGATCTGCTGTCTCCCGTCGGCGCCCTCAACAACGGCATCGAGTTGCTCGCCGACGAGCATGACCCGGAAATGCGCGCCCGCTGCCTCGACCTGCTTGGCGAAAGCGCGCGAGCCAGCGCCAACAAGCTCAAGTTCTTCCGGCTTGCGTTCGGCGCCGCCGGAGGCTTTGCCGACGAGGTCGATTCGCGCGAGGCGCGGGCGGCGATCGAGGGCCTGTTCGGCGGCGACGGCCGCATCCAGCTCGGCTGGATGGTCGACGAGCCGGTGATGAGCAAGGCGGCGCTGAAGGTCCTGCTGAACGTGGTGCTGATCGCCGGCGACGCTTTGGTTCGCGGCGGCAGCCTCGACGTCGGCGCCGAAAAGCATGACGGCGGGCTCGACATCGTCGTGCGCGCCGAGGGCAGCCGGATCGTGCTCGACCCGGAACTCAAGCAGGTGCTGATCGGCGCGACCGATGCGGACGAAGTGGCGCCGAGGGCAGCCGCGGCGTGGCTCGTCCACTGCCTGGTCGAGGAAGGGCAGGGCCGCATCCAGGTTGCCGACGAGCAGGACGGAATGCTGCTGATCGGTGTCAACCTACCTTCGTAACCTTCTGAAATTCAATCTAGAGTCGTCCGGTAGCGCGCCAGCGCAAGCGCCGCGACCGCGAATACGAAGATGGCGAGCGCGAGCAGGCTCGGCACCATGTCGACGAAGTCCTGGCCCTTGAGCAGCGCGCCGCGAACGATCCGCAGGAAATGGGTGACCGGGATGATCGTGCCGAGCGCCTGCGCCCATTCGGGCATTCCGCGGAACGGAAACATGAAGCCCGAAAGCAGGATCGACGGCAGCAGATAAAAGACCGAGAGCTGCATCGCCTGGAGCTGAGTGCGGGTGAGGGTCGAGATCAGGAAGCCGAGCCCGAGCGAGCCGATGATGAACAGCAGCACGCCGAGGATCAGGCCGGGCCAGCCGCCGGCCATCGGCACGTTGAACAGCAAACGGGCGACGATCAGGATCACCGCGGTCTGGATCAGGCCGACGATGACGAACGGCGCGAGCTTGCCGATCATCACCTCGAGCGGCTGAACCGGGGTCGCCAGCAGGCCCTCCATCGTCCCGCGCTCCTGTTCGCGGGTGACTCCGATCGCGGTCATCATCACCAGGGTCAGGGTCAGCACGATGCCGAGCAGGCCGGGGACGATGTTGTAGGCGGTGATGTTCTCGGGATTGTAGCGGCGGTGGACGACGATTTCGAACGGCCGCGCCGGATCGGCGGGTTCCAGCGCGGTGGCGCCGGTGAGATCACGGCGCAACGCTTCCTGAGGCAGGCGGGCGAGCGCGGCGAGCGCGCTTCCGGTCGCGGTCGGATCGGTAGCGTCGGCCTCGACCAGGATTTGCGGCCGGTCGCCGCGGACGACGCGGCGGGTGAAATCGCCGGGGATGGTGATCGCGAACTGGACCTCGCCGCTGCGCACCATCCGCTCGAGCTCGGCCGGCGAGCGCGCCTGACGGACGATGTCGAAGTAGGAAGTATTGCCGAGCGCCGCGACCACCGAGCGCGCGAATACGCTATTCTCCTGGACCAGGAGGGCGGTCGGCAGGTGGCGCGGGTCGGTGTTGATCGCATAGCCGAACAGCAGCATCTGAACGACAGGAACCGCCAGTATCAGCGCATAGGTGAGCCGGTCGCGGGTAAGCTGGATGAACTCCTTGACCAGCACCGCCACCATCCGGTCGAGCGAGAAATTGCGGCCGCGGACGGGCTTGCGGTCCGGCGAGGTTGCAGCGGCGCTCACTGGAAATTGTCCTCGACGCGGCCGATCAGGTGGATGAATACGTCTTCCAGGGTCGGCTCGGTGCGAGTCCAGCGGAACGGCGCGCGTCGGTAGGGC
>Ga0307505_10003252_pt1 | contig 10345 bp, 13 predicted proteins | sample 23_S_MG_FD_202183 | JGI IMG/M metagenome (GOLD analysis project Ga0307505, IMG submission 202183) | Soil microbial communities from Populus trichocarpa stands in riparian zone in the Pacific Northwest, United States - 23_S | ecosystem: Environmental > Terrestrial > Soil > Riparian zone > Trees... | reverse complement strand
TGGTGATGCGCATGTACACGGCGCATCCCATCGACCGCCAGGCGGCGCCGGAGCTGTACGACATGGTGGATCGCCTGCGCCAGCGCGCCGGGCTCCCCATGCCCACGGTGGCCATCGCGCCACACGACCAGCCGAATGCGTTCGCCACCGGACGCAATCCCGAGAACGCGGTCGTCTGCGTGACCGAGGGCATCCTCAAGCTCGTGAGCCGCGAAGAACTGGAAGGGGTGATCGCGCACGAGCTCGCGCACATCAAGAATCGCGACATGCTGCTCCAGACCTTCACGGCCACCATGGCCGGCGCCATCGGCATGATCAGCCAGTTCGCGTTCTTCCTCGGCGGCCGCGACGGCGAGAACCGCAACCCCATCGTCGGACTGCTGGTGATGATCCTCGCTCCTCTCGCCGCGGGCATCGTCCAGATGGCGATCAGCCGGCAGCGCGAGTTCAAGGCCGATGCGGTCGGGGCGGAGATCGCGGGCCGCTCCGAAGGGCTGGCCACCGCGCTGCTGAAGCTGGACAGCTACGCGAAGCGCATCCCGATGGAGGTGGCGCCGTCCGCGGCTCCGCTCGCGCAGGTGAACCCGCTCCAGGCGCACGGCGGCGGGATCGCGTCGCTGTTCTCGACGCACCCGCCCACGGAGCAGCGGGTGGCGAAGCTGCGCGCGCTCGCGGTCTGAGTGACCTGGATCACGACCGCGTCGGCGCATCCACGGTGCCGCCGCGGTCGTGGTAGGTTAGTGCGCCATGTCCGACGACATCCTCTATCGCCGCAAGATGACCCACGGCCCCGAGGTGCGCATCCGCCGCACGTCGGAGAAGGGTGCGACGCCGGTGATCGCCGTGATCGACGTGGATCGCCGGGCGGGCACCCCGCGCGAGAAGGAGGGCGGCACACCGCCTCCGCTCAAGCAGGTACAGGGCGAGAGCGAGGACGCCGTCGTCGCGATGCTGAAGGCCGAAGCGGATGACGATCGCGCGATCGCCGGCCTGCTGAGAGCGAAGGGGCTGAGATAGAGGATCGAGGAGGGAAGATCGAGGTTCGATCGAGGTCCAATCCTCATTCCTCGATCCCCGATCCTCGATCCTCGATCCTGAAAAACACCGCCTCCTCGACGACCCGCCCTTCGACGAGGTGCTCGCGCACGATCCGCTCGAGGAGCGCCGGCGTCACGGCCTGGTACCACACGCCCTCGGGATAGACCACGACGATCGGGCCGCCCGCGCACACGCCGAGGCAGGGCGTCTCCCCGCGCTTGACGCGTCGCGGCCCGAAGAGCAGGTCCGCGTCCTGCAGCAGCCGCGGCAACAGCGCGTACAGCTCGCGTCCACCCCGGTTGGGCGAGCAGTAGCCGCCCGTGCACACGAGGACGTGGCGCGCGTAAGGTTCCATCACCGCCTGCATGGCGATATACTCGCGACGAGCCGGTTCACAGACAACAGCGGGTCCGGAATCGCGCGGGAGCACACGTGACGACGCCAGCCATCCACGTCGGGGATCTCAACGTAAAGGTCGCGCGGCCGGCACAGCCGTCGGCGCGCCCCGACGTGCTGCTCATTCACGGGCTGAGCGGCGGCGCATGGCAGTGGGAGGCGTACCAGCAGCTGTTCGCCCGCCGCGGCTACGCCAGCCACGCACTGGACCTGCGGGGGCATCACGGCAGCCGGCCGGTGCCCGACATCGGGAAGGTCTCGATGCACGACTACGTGGACGACGCGATGCAGGTGGCTCGGCGTCTCGACAAGCCCATCGTCATCGGCCACTCGATGGGCGGGCTCGTCGCGCAGAAGGTGGCGGAGGCGGGTCTCTGCCGCGCGCTGGTCCTCGTGACGCCGGCGCCGCCCCGATGGATCCCGATCGCGAGCTGGCCTCTCCTCCGGCGCCAGGTGCGCTACATGCCGGCGCTCGTGCGGCACCGTCCCCTGCTGATGCGTCGGGCCGACGCGGACGCGCTGATCTTCAACCGCACGCCCCGCGATGCGGCGAACCTCTTCTTCACCCGCCTGGTGGCCGACAGCGGGCGGGCCGGCCTGGAGATGAGCGTTGGCGCGGTGGCCGTGAACGAGTCGCGCGTCACGGCCCCCGTGCTGGTGGTCGTCGGCCTCGACGATCGCTTCATCGTGCCGCGGGTGGCGCGCGCCGTCGCCCGGAAGTACCGCGCCGAGCTGCGCACCTATCGCAGCTTCGGCCACCTCATCCCGACGGAGCCGGGATGGGAAGGCCCCGCCGACGAGATCGCCACGTGGATGGATGGAGTGCGGCTTGCCTGACTTCCAGTCCATCGACATGCGCGTGGGCACGGTGCTCACCGCGGAGCCGTTTCCCGAGGCGCGCAAGCCGTCCCTCAGGCTCACCATCGACTTCGGCCCGGAGCTCGGCGTGCGCCGGTCGAGCGCGCAGATCACCGTGCACTACAGCCCCGCCGATCTGGTGGGCCGGCAGGTGGTGGCCGCGGTGAATCTCGGCACCCGCCGCATCGCGGGGTTCGAGAGCGAAGTGCTGGTGCTGGGGGCGTGCCCAGAGCCGGCGAACGTGGTCCTGCTGGCGCCGGATCAGCGGGTCCCCGATGGCACCCGCATCAGCTGACGATCACCTTTCAGCCATGACGACTCCCGACATCAAGCCGCCCGCCCGGCCGTCCACCGGCAACCCCATCGCGCGCTCGCACAACGTGTGGCGCGGCGGGCTGCTGTTCGAGTCCGGGGTTGGGGAGCGCGTGCATCAGCTGGACGGCAACTCGAAGATGGCGCCGTCTCCCGTGGAGACGCTGCTCGGCGCGCTGGGGTGCTGCGCGGGCGCCGACGTCGTGGACATCCTCACCAAGCAGCGCACCGCGCCCCGGAAGCTCGAGGTGGACGTGGAGGCGTCGCGCCGCGCGGAGTTCCCGCGCCGCGTGATGACGGTGGAGGTGAGCTTCCTGGTGGAGGGCGCGGGACTGGAACGGCCGCAGGTGGAGCGGGCCATCGCCCTGTCGATCGAGAAATACTGCACTGTGGCGGCGAGCCTCGCCGGCGACATCCCGCTGCACACCATCCTCACGCTCAACGGCGAGCGAGGCGAGCCCGTGACGCAGCCGATGTTCAGCGCGACCTTTCCCGGATAGCGAGCGAGTCGCGCCAGTCGCTGTGCGACGACGCACAGGCAGTCCCAGGATCGCTGGAGGGCTACGGGAGCGATGCCAGGTACATGTGTATCGCGGTGAGCTCCACATCTGTAGCGCGGCCGTAGACGTTCCACGGCATCATCAGCGAGTCGAGCTGCTTGCCGAACGGCGTCGTGCCAGTGCGGAACGTGGTGATGAACTGGCCCGCGCTCCAGTTCTTCACGCTGCGGAGGTTGGGCCCGATCGGCAGCACACCGCCCCCGCCTCCGGTGTAGTTCGGGCCGTGACACTCATCGCAGCCCATCCAGCGCACCATGTACTTGCCGTACTCGAGCGTCGCCCCGGGGGCGGGAGCGATGATGGTGTCGGGCGCCATTCCCGGAAGCAGCGGCAGCATGTTCGCTCCGGCCATCGCGACCGTCAGGAAGCTCGGTCGGGGCGGCGGCGTCTCGTGCTGCACCGGCGGCTGTGACCGGATATACGCGATCACCGAGTAGATGTCTTCGTCGCCGAGATTGCGGACACGCTGCGCCGACATCACTGGAAGGCGGCGGTTGCGGTCGTCCGCGGCATGGCGAATGGCGCGGAAGATCTCGCCGTCGGTCCAGCCTGCAAGCGGGCCGGCGGGGGTCAGGTTGATCGTGTAGAGGTCGCCGAGGGGCATCCCGGCTTCGTCGCTGAGATTCTTCCCTCCCGAGAGCGGCAGCTGGCCGTTGAGCGAATGGCACCCCACGCACGACGTATTCGCGATATGCTGGCCGCGCGCCAGGCGCTCCGGCGTCGCTTCCACCGTGATGTCGCGGACCGGGCCGCCCCGCGGGCCGTAGAGGAGGAATAGGCCGCGTGAGGCTGCAACGCTCACGGCGAGGAAGATCAGCGAGAACACGGCGCCAGCGCCGAGGCCGACCCAGCGGCGCACCGGGCTGGCCGAGCGCCGCGCGCGGAGGGTGAGCCAGATGAACAGGGAGGCAAGCGCCAGGACGAACAGGGTCGCGAGGAGGTTGGTGAGCATCGGCGGAGGGAGGTGGGAGGTTACGTACGGCGATGCCAGTCGTGGAAAAGATTCCTGCGGCGGGCGGGCTCAGGCAAGAGGCCTGCCTGGCGCAACAGGTGCGCGTAGAGGGCAAGCCTGCGCCGGAGTGGATGAAGAAGGGCGTGCCGTACCTCGCGAAGGGCCGCGACCAGGTGCCGGCGGCGAATGCACCGGTGCAGGCCGGAAGCGCCGTGCCCGAGCGGGACTAGTACGCGATGGTGACACCGGCATTGAACGTTCGCCCGGGACCCGGCTCGAAGAAGCGCGCGCCGAACGCGTTCACCGTCACCGCGGTGATGTATTCCCGGTCGTACAGGTTCTGCACCGCGAGCGTCGGCGTCGCGCGCATGCCGCCGAGGCGCAGCGCCCGGGCGCCGAGGCGCGCGCCCCACAGCGTGTAGCCCGGAGCGCGGTCGCTGTTGGCGTCGTTGACGGGAACCGAGGAGTACACGCGCGTGTCGAGGTCCACGAACGCGGCGCCGCGATGCACCGAGAGCGTCCCCTCGAACCGGTTGGCCGCCACGCCGGGCACCCGGAGCCCATCGAACACCGTGGTGCCGGTGCCGGTGGTGACCGAGTAGTCGTCGAAGCGGGCCTCGGTGTGCGTGTACGCGCCGCGCATCCCGACGCCGCCGGGAAGCAGCAGCGACCCGGCGGCCTCGATCCCCCGGTTCGACGTTCCCGCCGCGTTCCGGTAGTAGGTGCGCCCCACGGAGTTCTGGTACGGAATGAGGGCGTCGCGCACGCGCGCCGCGTACAGTGAGACATCCCAGGTGCCGACGAGGCCCGCCGCGAGCAGGGTGCCGCGCGCGCCGGCCTCCGTGGACAGGGATCGCTGCGGCCCGAGGTCGGGGTTGAAGCCTCCCTCCCCGCTCTCGCGGTTGGCCAGCTCGCTCGTGGTGGGGGTCTCGAACGCGGTGCTGACGTTGGCGTAGAGGTGCGCGCGGGGAGCCGCCTGCCAGGTGACGCCCACCGACGGGCTCACCGTGCTCATCGCGCGGTCGCCCGAGTCATCCGGGTTCGTCCCCGTGATCAGGTGGTCATCGGCGCGAAAGGCGACGTGGTCCCAGCGTACGCCGCCCTGGAGTCCCAGCCGCGCCGACGCCTCGGCGGTGGCCTGCGCGAACAGCCCCGTGTTGCGCACCCGCTCGCGCTGGTCGAGCGTCACCGTGCCGCGCTTCGCCTGCACGCGCGTCATCCAGCCCGAGGTGTCGCTGGCGAAGTTGCGCCGATCATCATGCTGCAGCTGCACCTCTGCGCCCGCCGCGATGCGCGCGGAGCGCTCGACCGACGCGACCGCGCGCTCGAGGCCGAGCCTGGCGCCTCCCGCCACCCGGTCGATCGCGACGATGGTGTTGGGGATCGGGTTCTCGATGGTGCGCTGCAGCCCGTGCGTGGCGAACGAGACCGACGTCGCGCCAAGCTCGCGCTGCCACGTGGCGCCCACCTGCGCCTGCGTGCCGGTCTCGCCGGTACGGAAGAAGAGGTTGTTCTGGAAGGCGGTGTCACGGCTGACCGTGAGCAGCGCCCTCGACAGGGCCCCCGGGTTCCTGCCGTCGTAATCCACGACGTTCGCCACCAGCGACGCCGTTCCCCCGCCGACGCCGCGCGTGAAGCGCACGTTCGCGTGGTCGTTGCGCGCGTAGGCCCATTGCCGGAAACCGCCGAACCGAAGCCGCGAGACGCCTGCCGTGAAATCCGTGGCCGGGCGATTGCCCGCGATCGTCGCACTCGCGCGCTCCAGTCCGTGGCTGCCCGTCATGAATCGCGCTTCCCCTCCCAGGGGATGCGCGGTGACGTCGGCGGCGCGATCGGAGTCGAGCTGGATCACGCCTCCCGCCGCATTGCCGTGCAGCATGGACGCCGGCCCGCGGATCACCTCGGCGCGCGCCAGCTGCGCGACGTCCACGTTGTTGAGCGAGGTCTGGCCGTCGGCGAGCGTCATCGGGATGCCGTCCAGGAGGACTCGCACGCCGCGCACACCGAATTGCGCCCGCGCCCCCGCGCCTCGCACGGAGATGCGCTCGCCGAGCGCATAATTGAACCGGTTGTCCACCTGCACACCCGGGATGGCCGCGAGCGCCTCGTCGAGCCCGAGCCCGGGACGACCGCCCTGGATCGCGTCACGGCCGTTGACCGCGATCGCGAAGGGCGCGCGCGCGAGCGGCTGCGAGGTGCGGGTGACGGTGACGATCGTGGGCGCGAGCAGCGCGGTGTCGCGCCGGGCCGTCGTGTCCTGAGCGTCGAGGGAGCGCCCGACGGCGACGAGTCCGAGCGCGATGAGCCTGATCCGCATGGAGCGGAAGGTATCGCGCCCGGACGCGCCGCCGCGAGCGGCGACCGTGCGCGCTAGCGGGCTGCGAGCTGCGCCGCGCGGGCGCGGAGCCCCGCATCGACGTCGCGCATCGTGACCCCGGTGGGCACGAGCCACTGGCCCTGGCGGCGCGTCGGCACGTTCACCGCGGCCACCTGCCCGTTGCCGGCGAGCTCCACGAGCGCCTGCGCGGTGTTCCCGTCGCCGTCACCCTGTCGCACGGCAAGCACCAGCGACCACACGCCGGTGCTGTCCCACTGCTTGTGCAGCGCATAGACGCCGGGACGCGAGGTGGCGCGGAATTCGAGCGACACCGTGCGCCGCGCGCCGTTCACCAGCCCTTCCGCGGTGCCGCTCACGGGGAAGGCGACGTTCTGCCCATGATGGAAGGCGTGCACCAGCAGGAAGGCGCCGCGCGACGCGGCGTCGTACGGATTGGCGGGATACTCGATCGAGATCCAGGGCGGACCGGAACGGACGAACGCGGTGGTGAACAGCAGCGCGACAACGGCGAGTGCGCGGGCAACACGCATGGGGCACCTCTCAGGTGTGGAAAGCCGCCTCAGGGTGCCGGCGAGATCCGGACGTTCCCCTTGAAGCTCCTGATTGAGACGCGGGCTACCGCGCTTCCGCTTGAAAAGCCGAGCTCCATGCCGCGTCCTTCACGCCCGGCGATGGGCCGCGAGGACGACCAGGCGTTCTCGATCGTCCCGGTGATCGTCAGCGCGTCCATCTCGAGGTTCGAGGGACGCGGGAGGCGCAGGTCCACCGCGCCCGAGTGCGTGTCGAACCGGAGGTCGGCGCCGCGATCCAGCTTCCCGGTATAGGAGATGGGTCCGGTGACCGACTCGAAGCGGCCGCGCTGGAAGTCGCGCTCGCCCGGCGCGACGCGGATCGCGCCGCTCACCGTGGAAAGATGGAGGTCGATCCCGCCGCCTTCCGTGACCGTGATATCCCCCGCCGCGGTCTTGAGGCGCGCGAAGTCGGTATATCCGGTGAAGGTCACCGGCCCATCCATGGATTCCACCAGCAGCTCGCGCGGTTTGCCGGTCACCCGCACCGACCCGCCCATGATGTTGAGGTCGAGCCCTCCGGCGACGCCGTCCACGGTGATGTCGGCGCTGCCGGCCTTCACCCACACGCGCGCGTTCCGCGGCACGCGCAGCTCCAGGCGGTTCCCCGCGGTGGACGCACCTTGCGCGGTCTCGACGAAGAACTTCATCCCCTGCACCGGCCCCGTGGGGTTGAGCGCACCGCCGTCGAAGCGCGTGCCCGGCCCGACGACGCCGGTGAGCGCGATCGAGTCGTGCGCCCACTGCGTCACGGCGAGCGAGGCGAAGTGGCCGCCCAGGCGCACCGACACGGTGGGCGTGGCGGCGCGCCGGATGTCCACCTTCTGCTGCGCCGAAGCGAGCGCGGGGAGCGCGACGAGCGCGAGGGCGAGTGCTGCGAAGCGATGGGACATGCGATTCCTCATGTGGCCGGCACCAGCTTCGTCACGCGCTGGAGCAGGCCGAGCTTGTGTTCGTACTGCGCCGACAGGATGCCGGCGAGCGCCGCGTTCGCCGGATCGGCGGCCAGCGCCGCGCGCGCCTCCGCGATGGCGGTGTCGATGAGCGCCAGGCTGTGCTCGAGCACCCGCACCGTGTGCGGCGACAGCGACCGTCCCTGCTGCTCCAGTGTGCCGCGCAGCTCGGCGATCGAGGCCACGTAGTTCCGGTCCACTGACGCGAGCCCCGCCGGCAGCGCCGCAACGGCGGCAGACGTTCCACCGGCGAAGTGCTTGTCCGAGCGACCGGGCCGGCTCAGCAGGTTTCCCGCGACGAGCACGACCGCTGCCGCGGCGAGCGCCCCCACCCCGATCCACGCGCGGCGCGCGCGGCGCACGCGACGCGGCCCGGCCTCGCGTCGGATCCGCGCGCGAATCTCCTGCCACGCCGCCTCCGGTGGCTCGGCGTCGGGGGGAAGGGCCGCGGCCGAGGCGACGAGCGCGCGCACCTGGGCGAGCGCTCCGCGACACGATGTGCACTGCGCGACATGCGCATCCACGCGGGTGCGCGCCAGCGCCGGCAACTCGCCGTCGCCGTACGCGCTCAGTGTCTCGATATCAGGGTGATCGTGCATCATCGGTTCAGTGCCTCCATCAGCAGGCGGCGGGCGCGGTGCAGCTGCGCCCGGCAGGTCCCCTCCGCCGTTCCGGTCATCGTCGCGATCTCCGCGTGCTGGTACCCCTCCACGTCGTGCAACACGAACACGGTACGCGCGCCGCGCGGGAGCCCCGCGATCGCCTGCTCCAGGTCCAGACGGTGTTCGGTCGTCGGGTTCCGGCTCTCGGCCTGCAGGTACTTCGGATCGTCTTCAGGCATCTCATGGGTCAGACGCCGCTGCTCGCCCCGAACGTTGCTCAGCACGAGGTTCACGGCCACCCGGTAGATCCAGCTCGAGAGCGCCGAATCACCCCGCCAGCTGGCGAGCCGTTGCCAGACGTGCACGAACACATCCTGCGTCAGCTCGGTGGCCCGCTCGCGCGACCCGCCCATCCGCAGGCAGAGCCCGAAGACGCGGCCCGCGTTCGCCCGGTAGATGGTCTCGAACGCCGCCTCGTCTCCCGCCACGGCGCGACGCGCCAGCGCCATCTCGGCGCTGCGGTCCTCCGGGACGAGCTCGAGTCTCGCGGTCATCCGTGAATTAAGACGCCGCGTCCCGGCGAATCGCTTGCATCGATTTTCGCCGGATCGATATCCCCTCGGCTGGCCCGGGTCGGGCCACTCTATCCCCTGTGGAGACCATTCCGCCGAACGATAGAGCCAGAAAGGACCATCTCAGTTGACGAATATGCGCCAGTTCGTAAGTTTTGCCGCATGATCGACGAAATGGACAGGCGTATCCTATCCCTGCTCCAGCAGGACGCGCGGCTACCCAACGCCGAGATCGCCCGGCGGGTGGGAATGGCGCCGAGCGCCACGCTGGAGCGGCTGAGGAAGCTGGAAGAGAAAGGGGTCATCCAGGGATATGAGTGCCGCCTGGATCCGAAGAAACTCGGCCTCGGCCTCACGGCGTTCATCTTCGTGCGATCCAGTGATGGCACCGATCATGACGCGGGTGAGCGGCTGAAGCAGAACCCGCACGTGCTCGAGGTCCACCACATCGCCGGCGAGGACTGCTACCTGGTGAAGGTACGCGCCGCCGACACCGACGATCTGGGGCGCATGCTGCGCACCGATTTCCGGACCATTCCCAACGTGCAATCCACCCGCACCACCATCGTGCTCGGAACCCTGAAGGAATCCTCACGGAACCCCATCCCCGAGGACGTCCCGGGGATCGCGCTCGCGTGACGCCCTCCGCGAAGCGCCAGCGGACGCGCATCCTCCTCGCGTTCGCCGCCGTCTACTTCATCTGGGGCTCGACGTACCTGTTCATCAAGTACGCCATCGAGACCATCCCCCCCTTCCTCCTCGGGGCCACCCGCTTCGCCGTGGCCGGCGGGCTGCTGTACGCCCTGGCCGTCTGGCGAGGCGGCAAGCCCGCGACCGGACGCGACCTCCGACTCGCCATGCTCACCGGCGTGCTGATGCTCGGCATGGGGAACGGCGCCGTGGTGTGGTCGGAGCTGACGGTGCCGTCCGGGGTCGTGGCGCTCATCGTGTCCGCGGTGCCCATCATGATCGTGCTCATCGACTGGCTGCGGCCGCGCGGGGTGCGGCCCGGCGCCGCGGTGTTCGTGGGGCTCGCTCTCGGCTTCATCGGGATGGTGGTGCTCATCGGTCCCCGCGCGATCGTCGGCAGGGGGAACGTGAACGAGATCGGCGCGCTGGTGCTCCTGGTGGGGTGCACGAGCTGGGCATTCGGCTCGATCCTGACGCGAGGGAGGTCGGGGGCCGCGTCCCCACT
>Ga0307505_10003251_pt1 | contig 10346 bp, 8 predicted proteins | sample 23_S_MG_FD_202183 | JGI IMG/M metagenome (GOLD analysis project Ga0307505, IMG submission 202183) | Soil microbial communities from Populus trichocarpa stands in riparian zone in the Pacific Northwest, United States - 23_S | ecosystem: Environmental > Terrestrial > Soil > Riparian zone > Trees... | reverse complement strand
GGGGACTTGAACCCCCAACCCCCGGAGCCACAGTCCGGTGCTCTAACCAGTTGAGCTACAGCCACCATGGGGGCCCGCAAGCTCTCGCTTGCAGAGCTATACAACGTAATCGAGGACGGAGCGGGCTTCAATTGTGTAGACGGGGCTCTCGGCTTTGAGCTCTCGCTTTGGGCTTCGTGGCCTTACGGTTGAAGCCGAGAGCCGAGAGCCCATTACCCAAGACCCGTTCTTTATTTCGCCCGCTCCTGGTACTCCCCGGTGCTGGGGTTCACCCGGACCTTGTCGCCCGTGCCGATGAACTCCGGCACGTTGACCGTCACGCCATTCTCGAGCTTCGCCGGCTTCTGCGACGCCGTCTTGGTGGCGGTCTTCATGACCGGCGACGTCTCGACCACCTCGAGGGTGAGCGAGTTCGGCAGGCGGATGCCCACCGGCCGGCCGTCGTAGAACTCCGCCTGGATCTTCATGTTCGGCTGCATCCAGGGGGCGTTGTCACCGAGCGCCTCCTCCTCCATCTCGAGCTGCTCGAAGTTCTCGGTGTTCATGAAGTGATACGTGCCGCCCGAGTCGTACAGGTACTCGAGCTCGTGCGTTTCCATGGACGCAGGATCGATCGAGTCGGCCGCCCGGAAGCGATGCTCGAAGTTGGCGCCGGAGCGGAGGTTCTTGAGCTTCGCCTGCACCATCGCGCGCAGGTTGCCCGGCGTGTGGTGCCGGAACTCGGTGATGCGGCAGGGATCGCCTTCGAAGACGATCACCATGCCTCGGCGGATTTGCGTTGCGGGGATTGCCATGACAGACAGGGATCAGAGATCAGGGGTCAGGGCCCAGGGCTGCGCGACAGGCTCCCTGACCCCTGTGCCCCGATCCCTGACCCCTAATAGGTTGCAACCTATAAACTTACGTCAATCCAACAGCGGCCTCAAGCCCTTCCATATATTCTCGGCCACGAGCCGCGCTCCCTCCTCGTTCGGATGGATGCCGTCGCCCTGGTTCAGCGAGCGCACCCCGGCCACGCCTTCCAGCAGGAAGGGCAGCAGCTCCACGCCGGCCTCGCGCGCGATGCGCGGGAACGTCTCCCGGAACTCCCGGGTGTATTGCGCGCCCAGGTTGGGCGGCGCTTCCATCCGGACGAGCGCGATGCGCGCGGCCGGGCGCGCGGCGCGGATGGCCGCGATGATCTGGCGGATGTTCGTCCGCATGGTCTCCACCGGCACACCGCGCAGGCCGTCGTTGGCGCCCGTCTCGACCACCACCCAGTCGAACGGCTGCTGGAGCAGCCAATCGATTCGGCGCAGCAGCGCCGAGGACGTTTCCCCGCTCACCCCGGCGTTCACGACCTCGAATGGAAGGTTCGCCGAATCCACCTTCTGCTGGAGGATCGCGGGATAGGCCTGCTCCGGCTCCAGTCCCAGTCCTGCCGTGAGGCTCGTTCCCACCACGAGGATCGTCTGACGGGGCGCGGGCGCGACCGCGCTGTCCCCCGCTGCCTGCGTCGCGCCGCCGGCGTCCGGCGCGCTGCCAGAGCACGCAACAAGACCGAGTAGCGCGCCGTAGAGTAGTGCGGCGACCTTTCGCCGTTGGCTGTTCGATCTCATTCCCGTCCCCGTCGATACATGCTGTCTGCCAGCAACCTCACGAAGGAATATCAGTCCGGCGACCACCAGCTCACAGTGCTGCGCGACGTGAACTTCTCGATCGAGCAGGGCGAGCTGGTCTCGATCGTCGGGCCTTCGGGCAGCGGCAAGACGACGCTCCTCGGACTCCTGGCCGGCCTCGACACGCCGACACGGGGGGCCGTGGTGCTCGACGGCGTGGATCTCACGTCGCTCGACGAGGACGCCCGCGCGCGGTTGCGCGGCGAGAAAGTGGGCTTCGTGTTCCAGAGCTTTCAGCTGATTCCCACCCTCACGGCCATCGAGAACGTGGCGGTCCCGCTCGAGCTGCGCGGCGAACCCAACGTGATGGCGCGCTCGCGCGATGTGCTGGCGCGCGTGGGGCTCGGGGACCGGCTGGACCACTTCCCCACCCAGCTCTCCGGTGGCGAGCAGCAGCGGGTGGCCATCGCGCGGGCCTTCGCCAACCAGCCGCGGATCCTGTTCGCCGACGAGCCCACCGGGAATCTCGACAGCGACACCGGCGCGCGCATCGTCGAGCTGCTCGAGACCCTGAATCGCGAATCCCGCTCCACGGTGGTGCTCGTGACGCACGACCTCACGCTGGCGGCGCGGTGCCGCCGGATCGTCCGGCTCAGCGACGGCGCCGTGGTTTCCGACCAGGCCACCGCGAACGCGCGGCCGGTGGCGGCCACCGCGTGATCAACACCCCGTTCGTCCGGCTCAGCCGGATCGCGTGGCGGGAGAGCCGCACCGCGCGCCGCCGGCTGCTGCTGTACATGTCGTCCATCGCGCTCGGCGTCTCGGCGCTCGTGGCGATCGACTCCTTCACCGCGAACGTCTCGGATTCGGTGCGCGAGCAGTCCAGGGCGCTGCTCGGCGGGGATGTCTCACTGCGCTCCCGCGCCGCCTTCAGCCCGGCCGCGACGGCGCTGCTCGACTCGCTCCAGGCCACCGGCACCACCGTGAGCCGCGTGACGACGTTCGCCTCCATGGGCCTCATCGCGCAATCGGGCAACACCCGGCTGGTGCAGGTGCGCGCGGTGACCGCGAACTACCCGATCTACGGTGCGATCACCACGGAGCCCTCGGATGTGTGGCGATCCCTGTTCGCGGGACGCAATGCGCTCGTGGACCCGGCCGTGCTCATCTCGCTCGACGCGCAGGTGGGCGACACCCTGCTCCTCGGCAGCGCGCGCTTCGCGATCATCGGCACCATCCGCAACGTGCCCGGTGATGCGGGCGTGAGCGCCGCCGTGGGGCCGCGCGTGTTCATTCCCGCCGACTACCTCGAGGAGACGGGGCTGCTGATCTTTGGCAGCCGCGCGGAGTACGACGCGCTCCTGAAGATGCCGCCGGACCTCAGCCCGGCGCGGTTCGCGGGCCGCTTCAACCAGCGGTTCTCCACCGACACGCCGCGCGTTCGGCTCGAAACGGTGGCCGAGAACGAGTTCGACCTCACGCGCTCGATCGACCAGCTCGGGAACTTCCTCGGCATCGTCGGGCTCGTGGCGCTGTTGCTCGGCGGGCTGGGCGTGGCCAGCGGCGTTCATGCCTTCGTGATGCGCAAGATCGACACGGTGGCGGTGTTGCGCTGCCTGGGCGCCACGAGCCGCCAGGTGCTGGTGATCTACGTGCTCCAGGCGGCCGCCATGGGATTCCTCGGCGCGCTGGCAGGGGCGGCCCTCGGCGTCGCCTTCCAGTTCGCCCTGCCGCTGCTCGTGCGCGACTTCCTCCCGGTGGATGTGAGCGTCTCGCTCGCGCCGCAGGCGATCGCACTGGGCCTTGGCATGGGTGTCTGGGTCGCGCTGATCTTCGCGCTGCGCCCGCTCCTCGCGCTGCGGCGCATTTCCCCGCTCCAGACGCTTCGGCGCGAATCCGATTCCACGGTGCTGCGGCGGGCGCGCCGCGATTCCGCGGCGATGGTGGTGACCCTCGCGATCGTCGCGAGCGTGCTCGCGATCGCGCTCATGCGCGCGGGATCACTGGAACGCGCGGTGGGCTACGCCGGCGCGATCGCCCTGGCCATCGGTCTGCTCTGGGGCACGGCGGCGCTGCTCGTGCGGGCCTCACGCGTCACCTCGCGGCGTCTCGGCTCCTACGTCGTGCGCCAGGGGATGTCGAACCTGTACCGTCCCGGCAACCAGACCCAGGCCGTGGTGCTCGCGCTCGGCTTCGGCGTCTTCCTCATGAGCACCATGTACCAGGTGCAGCACAACCTGCTGCGCCAGCTCGACATCCAGCTGGACCAGTCGCGCGCCAACGTGGTGTTCTTCGACGTCCAGGAGGACCAGCAGGCCGGGGTGGACTCGATCATCGCCGCCACGGGCCACAGCGTGATCCAGCGCGCGCCGATCATCCCGATGCGCATCGCCGCCATCAACGGCCAGAGCAGCGCGAGCATCCTGCAGTTCCAGGACAGCGCGCAGCGCGCGCTGCGGGGCACGGGCCGGACGCTCACCGAATCGGGGATCAAGGTGCGGCAGCCCTGGGCGCTGCGACGCGAGTTCCGCAGCACCTACCGCGCAGAGCAGATGCCGTCGGAAAAGCGCATCGCCGGGGTGTGGTGGGCCGCGAACGACACGACCCCGCAGATCTCGGTGGAGCGGGAGCTCGCGTCGGACCTGAAGATCGGGATCGGGGACACCATCACCTGGAACGTGCAGGGGGTGCGGCTGGCCACTGTGGTCTCGAGCATTCGCGAGGTGACCTGGGCCCGCTTCGAGCCGAACTTCTTCGTCGTGTTCAATCCGGGCGCCATCGAGCGGGCGCCAAAGCAGTTCGCGATCCTGGCGCACACGTCCACGAGCGCGGAAGTCGCGCAGCTCCAGCGCGCGGTGGTGCGCCAGTATCCGGGGATCTCCAGTCTCGACCTCACCCTGATCCAGTCCACGATCGCCGACGTGCTCGGCAAGGTGACGACCGCCATCCGGTTCATGGCGCTGGTCTGCCTCGCGTTCGGCATCCCGGTGCTGTTCAGCGCGGTGGCGGCCACGCGTCGCGAGCGGCTGCGCGAGGGGGTGCTGCTCAAGACCCTTGGCGCCACGCGGCGTCAGGTGGTCAGGATCATGCTGACGGAGTACGCGCTGCTCGGCGCGCTCGGGAGCCTCGCGGGCGTGGCGCTCTCGGTGGGCGGCGCGTGGGCGCTGATGCACTTCGTGTTCGACGCGCGGTTCTCACCGGCGATCGGGCCCGTGCTCGTCGTGGGCGGCGTGATGACGCTGCTGGCCATCAGCATCGGCCTGGCGACCGGGCGCGAGGTGTTCCGGCAGACGCCCATGGCCGCGCTGCGGGAGAGCTGAGGTAGACGGTACTCGGCGGGCCGCGTGCACTAACAAGAGACGCGGCCCGGACGGTACTCGGTTCTCGGCCGAGAACCGTCCGGCGGCCGTCAGTCTACTCACGGCCGCCGCCGAGAACCGATTACCGGGCCTAGGGCCCAAAGCCGGGCTGGGCAGCGAGGTGCGCGGAGCAGGCGAGGAACAGGCCGGTGGTGAACGCCAGAAACAGGCGCTGGAGCAGGAGCTTCTGGTGGAACTTCATGGCGGGAGTCTCGGCGCGGCTTCGCGCTGTGGTGGGAAGGCGTCCATTCCTTAGACGCCCGACGCGCGCTATTGGTTCCGCAGCAGCCGGTCGATGGCGACGAAGAGCTTGTTCTCGTCCACGATGGGTTTCGTGACGTAGTCGTCGAAACCGGCCTCGAGAAACTTCTCCCGGTCGCCCGCCATGGCGTGCGCGGTCAGGGCGATGACCGGCAGCGTTCGCAACGCGTCGTCAGCCCGGATGCGCTGGAGGATCTCGGTCCCGTCCATCCCCGGCAGCGAGATGTCGAGCAGCACGAGGTCCGGGCGCGCGGTCGCGAACCCGGCGAGCGCGTCCGCGCCGTTCTCGTACTCGACCAGCTGGTATCGGTCCCCGAGCAGGGCCTGGAGCAGGAGGCGGTTGTCCGCGTTGTCCTCGACGACCGCGACGGTCGGGGAAGTCGTCATGCCTGAGCGGGGCGAATGGTGAGTAGCGAGTCGCAGACTAACGGAAGGTCGTGCTCGATGCTCGCGACGTGGTCCGCGCAGCCGGCCAGGTCGCCCCGGGCGGCCATCTCCTCGCCGGCGGCACAGGCGGCGTGCACGGTGCTGGCGCCAAGCTGGCCCGCGCTGGACTTGAGGCCGTGCAGCGCCGCCTTGAGCGCGGGCGCGTCGCCGGCGTCGAGGGCGGTCCGGGCCGCCGTGGCCTTGTCGGGCGCATTCTTCACGAACAGCTCGATCATGCCGCGCAGGAGCTTGTCGCCGCCAAAGTCGCGGAGGCGGTCGAGGGCGGTCTGGTCGAGAAGATTCATGGAAAAAAGATACGGCTCGATGGGCGGCTTCAACGGCGGCTTGAAAAGCAGCTTTCAAGCGGCAGTTCGAGCGGCCCCTCTCAGTGCTCGTTCTTCCGGATCGAGCTCTGGACGGTCTGCGCGAAGCGCGCCCAGTCCACGCCCTGTGCCGGCCGCTCCGCGTCCGCGGCGGCGTTCCTGTCGTCCGGGATGTTCTCGGGCAGGGCGCGCACGGCGGTGGTCGGGCGCAGTTGCGGGCGCTGGGCCGGCGCGTTGAGGGCCGGCATCATCATGTCCGTGACCATCAGGGCGAACTCCTCGCCGGCCGCCTGCATCTCCATGGCCTGCGCGACGTCCACCGCCTCGCTCACCTTGAAGCCGCCGCTCTCGAGCAGCGCGCGCGCCATGCGGCGCCACGCCGGGTCGGCGTTGACGACGAGAATGGAGGCCGGTCCGCCATCCTTGGTCTTCTTCCGGTCGTCCTCGACGCTGTCGCCGACGACGCGCTCGATCTCCTGGAGGGTGGTCTCGCCGCGCCGGACGCGAGCGATCGAGACCTCACGGAGCGTGGCCATTCCCTGCCCGATCGCCGCGCGCTGGAGCGCATGCGCCGCCGCGCCGCCGGCAATCATGTCCGCGAGGGCGGGGGTAATGACCGCGATCTCGATGAGCGGCAGGCGTCCCTTGTAGCCCGAGTTCCCGCAGCGCTTGCAGCCCACGGCCCGCGACAGGGGAAGCACCCCGTATCGCGCGCTCAGCATCTCCTCTTCCTCCGTCAGCGAGCCGATGAGCGGCTGCGCGCAGTCGGCACACACGCGGCGGATGAGGCGCTGCGCCACCACGCCCCGGAGGGTCGTGGCGATGGTCTGCCGGTCGAGGCCGAGGTCGACGAGGCGCGCGATGGTGCTCATCGCGTCGTTGGTGTGCAGCGTCGCCAGCACAAGGTGGCCCGTCATGGCGGCCTGCGCCGCGATGTGCGCCGTCTCGTCGTCGCGGATCTCGCCGACGAAGATGACGTCGGGGTCCTGGCGGAGCAGCGCGCGCAGCGAGTTGGCGAAGGTGACGCCGCGCTTGGTGTCCACCTGGATCTGCGTGATGCCCGGCAGCTCGTACTCGACCGGATCCTCCACCGTCGAGATGTTCACCTCGCCCGTCGCGATCTCCTTGATGGCCGAGTAGAGCGTGGTGGTCTTGCCCGATCCCGTGGGGCCGGTGACGATCACGATGCCGTCGCGGCAGTTCAGCAGCTGCTTGAACCGGGCGAGCTCACGCGGCGTGATCCCGACGTCGTCCAGGGTGCGCGTGTTCTCCGGGCGCAGGACGCGGATCACGGCCTTCTCGGCGTCGCGCGTGGCGACGGTCGAGATGCGGAGGTCCACGTACTTGCCGTCGAGCGCGATGCGGGAGCGGCCGTCCTGCGGACGCATGCGGTCGGCGATGTCCAGGCGTCCGAGCACCTTGATGCGCGAGACGACGCGGTTGAGCGCCACCATCGGCAGGTGCATGTACATCCGCATCACGCCGTCCACGCGATAGCGGACGGTGCCGCCCTTCTGGCCCGGCTCGATGTGGATGTCCGAGGCGCCCTGCACCACCGCGTCGCGGAGGATGAGGTTCGTCAGCTTGACGACGGGCGCCGACTCGACCTCGGCGTTCGAGATCGCTTCCGGCTCGAGCTCCTCGACGATCTTGACGGCATCGGCCACCTGCTCGTCCACGCTCTCCAGCAGGCTCTCCATCGCGCGGTCGCTGGCGTACGCGTTGAACAGCGCTTCGTCGATGTTGGCCGGCGACGCGAGCTCGAAGATCGGGCGGCGGCCGGACGCGAAGCCGATCGCGTGCTCCACCTCGATGTTCGTCGGGTCCGCGGTGGCTACGACGAGGTGGCGATCGTCCTCGCGCAGCGGGAAGACGTGATACTTGCGCGCGATGCGCTCGGGCAGGAGGGAGAGGGCCCGCAGGTCGGCCTTCTCGAAGTTGGCTTCGGCCAGGCCGAACGTCGGCGCGAGGGCGTTCGCCAGCTCGGCAATGCTCACGCCGAGGTTGCGCGCGGTGATATCCCAGGAATCCGACAGCGAGATGTCGCCGGGGATCGACAGGGTATCGGCACCCTTCAAGCCCGCTCTGAGAGCGGCGGCCGCCAACCAATGCATAGTTGTTCTCTCTCCATGCGCAGGCACCATCGTCGGCACCCGCCGCAGAACTGCCCAGAATGCGCCCGGAACGCCCGGGCACAGGAGGGAAGGTAGGGTAAACCCGGCCTCTGACCAGCCCGGGTTCGATTACATGTCTGTCAGAAACAGGTGCTGCGCGGACAACGATTTACGCCTTCCATGGACGCCTTGGCAGTAACCCTCGTCACCCTCTACCAAACCAGACGCGCGAGGTGCCAACTTCGATAACCTTTGTATCACAACGATACAGGTTACTGAAACGAATACCTCAGCCTGAGCGTGCGCCCTGCCTGAGGTAACCTGCATTGGTCATAAGTCGTTGTGTAACCGCCTGTTATTCCTCGACGACCTGATGCGATGCCGTCCGACGGCGGCGCTTGGCGTCCAGCACCGTGCGGACTTCGTGCGCCAGCGCAGAACCGGTAAACGGCTTCTGGAGGAGGCGCTGGCCGCGCTCGAGCAGCCCACGGCGGAGGATGTCGTCGTCGGTGTAGCCGGACATGAACAGCACCTCGGTGTCCGGTCGCTGCGCCATGAGGCGTTCGGCCAGGAGCCGCCCGCCGAGCTCGGGCATGACGACGTCGCTGAGGAGGAGGTCGATGACGCCGGCGTAGTCGGCGGCGAGCCGGAGCGCGGCCTCCCCGTTCACCGCCTCGAGCACGGTGTAGCCCTGGCCCTCGAGCACGCGCCGGGCGAGGCGCCGGACGCTGTCCTCGTCCTCCACGAGGAGGATGGTCTCGCCTCCCGACGCCGGCGCGCGCCGCTCGGAGCCGGCCGACCGCCGCGGGGCCGCGTCGCTGGCGATCGGGAGGTACACGCGGAACGTCGTGCCCTGCCCCGGCTCGCTGTCCACGGCGATGCCCCCGCCGCACTGCTTCACGATGCCGTACACCGTGGACAAGCCAAGCCCGGTGCCGCGTCCGGGATCCTTGGTGGTGAAGAACGGCTCGAACGCGCGGGCCATGGTCTCGGTGGTCATCCCCATTCCCGAGTCGCTCACGGTGAGCACCGCGTACGTGCCGGGGCGGAGCGAGGGATGCCGCTCGCTGAGCTCCGGGGTCACAGTTCCGTTGGCCACCTCGACAGCGAGGCGCCCGCCCTGCGGCATCGCGTCGCGCGCGTTCACGACGAGGTTGATGAGCACCTGTTCCACCTCGTGCTCGTCGGCGAGCACCGGGCTCACCGCGTCGGAAACGCGGGTGTCGAACTCGACGTCCTCGCCAATGAGGCGGCGGAGCATGGGCTCGAGGCCGCGCGCGACGCGCGCCATGTCCAGCACCTGCGGCTGGACCACCTGCTTCCGGCTGAAGGTGAGCAGCTGGCGTGTGAGCGACGCGGCCCGGGTGGCCGCGCGCGCGATTTCCTCCACGTCCTCGCGCAGCGGATCCACGGTCCCCATCTGGGAGAGGAGCAGGTCGGTGTGGACGTTGATAATCGTGAGCAGGTTGTTGAAGTCGTGGGCGACGCCGCCGGCCAGCTGCCCGATGGCTTCCATCTTCTGCGATTGCCGCAGCTGCTCCTCGCGCTCCTGGAGCGCGTCCTCGGTGCGCTGGCGCTCCATGGCGCTCGCCAGGAGGTGCGCGGCGGAGCGCACGAAGTCGGCGTCCTCCGCCTCCAGGTGCACGCCGGCGCTGGGGCCTTCGCCGCTGAGCTCGATCCCCTTCAGATCGGTGAGCCCGTGCTTCCGCAGGAGCTCGAGCGCCGCGCGGCCCGGAATGCCGAGGGTCTCGCACACCGCGTTCACCGCGCCGCGCGTGAGCTCCTCGATGTCGGTGTTGCCGGCGGCCAGGGCCCCCAGCGACGCGAGCACCGCGTTCTGCCTGGACCGGCGGCGCAGCTCCGCCTCGTGCTCCAGCCGCGCGGTGACGTCGGTGGCCACCGACAGCGCGGCGACGATGTTGCCTTTCGCGTCCCGCAGCGGCACCGCGCGGTTCTCGACGATGCGGCGCGTGCCGCGCGCGCCCGTGATCTGGAACGACGACGTCACGGCCCCGCCGGCGAACACCTGGCGCGTGGCGTCGGCCACGGCCCGGCGATCCGGGGGAACGACGTACGGCTCGAGCGAGGAGCCGATGAGGTCCTGGTACGTCGTCACCTCGAATAGCTCGAGCCCCGCCGGGTTCGTGTCGAGGACGAGACCCGCCGGGTCGATGAGGATCACCGCGCCCGGCTCGGTGTTCAGGATGGCGCGGAAGCGCGCCTCCTTGTGCCGGAGCTCGTCGGAGGCGCGGCGCAGCTCGGTGA
>Ga0307505_10003250_pt1 | contig 10347 bp, 8 predicted proteins | sample 23_S_MG_FD_202183 | JGI IMG/M metagenome (GOLD analysis project Ga0307505, IMG submission 202183) | Soil microbial communities from Populus trichocarpa stands in riparian zone in the Pacific Northwest, United States - 23_S | ecosystem: Environmental > Terrestrial > Soil > Riparian zone > Trees... | reverse complement strand
CCTGCCCACCGAGATCCGGGCGCCGCTCATGAGCGGCCGTCAGGGTCGCGAACGCCGCCGGACGGTGGCGGACGAACTCTTCAAGAAGCTGGTGGAAGAGCGCGAGTCGTTCTGGAATGCGGTGTATCCGCTGTACATGAACCGCGAGATCACGCGCACGAACGTGCGCGACCTCGTGCACAAGGGACTCGAGGAAGCGCGCGGCAACTACAAGATTGTGTTGCGGTTGTTCAACATGGAAGCGGGCGACTACAAGCGATTCCTGAATTTCCTGCGGAAGCACGAATGTCAGCTGCCGTTCAAGGAATACCGGTGAACGACGGGCTTGCCCCGCCGAAGCCCGAAGGGCGAAGGCGGGAACGACGTGGCGAACGGATTGAACGGATTCAGCGGAGTGAGAGTCATGACGAAACGAAAGCGCATCGTTGGAATCGGCAGCGGACTCGCGGTGGCGGTCATCGTGTTGTCTGCCGGCACGGCGACAGCTCAGGTGACGCAGCGCGCCGGGGTCCCGGCTGAGCTGGCGAACAAGCTCAAGCCGACGCCGCCGCAACCGCTTGTAGCGGTGCCGGCCGACTACGTCATTGGCGCCGAAGATGTGTTGAACATCGTGGTCTATAACGAGGCGACCCTTTCCGGGGAAGTGACGGTGCGGCCGGACGGCCGGATCACCTTGCCGGTGGGTAACGACATCGTGGCGCTCGGACTGACGCCGGCGGAGTTGAAGGAAAAGGTCGCCGCAGAGTTGAAGGCGGGCCGTTTCCATGACGACCCCACCGTCACCATTCAGGTGAAGTCGATCAAGAGCCGCCAGGTGTACATCACGGGCAGCGTGGGCAAGCCCGGGCCGTACGCCCTCAACGGACCGATGACTGTGTCGATGCTCATCTCAACGGCCGGCGGCCTGCAGGAGTTTGCGAAGAAGAAGGACCTCATGCTCTTCCGGACCGGCGCGGATGGAAAGACGATCGCCGTCAAGATCAACTACGCGGACCTGGAAAAAGGCAGGAACGTCGACAAGTACGACATCGTTCTTCGTCCGGGCGACCGGATCATCGTGCCCGGAGGCGGAGCGTAACCTCCGCCATCGAGTTTCAGATGACCCAGAAACCCTTCGTTCTCGTGACGCTGCTGGTTGCTGCTCTTGTGGCGGCCGCCGTGCCGGCGTTCGCGCAGACGCAGCCGACGCCGCGTCCCGGGCGTCCGAGCCGGAGTCTGTTCGGCAATGCCGCGCAGAATCTCTCGCAGCGGCTGACGTTGAACGTCTCGTTTGGCGCCGGACACGACCAGGACCTGGCCGAGGAAACGCCGGGGACGGGCGTGGTGATCGGCGCCGCGCCGCGACCGCGATCCGGTCAGTTTGGCAGCGGATCGGCGCGGCTCAGTTACGGACTGGAGCGCGGTGCGATTTCTGCGGGGCTTGGCATCGGCGCGCACGCTCGCTACTACTCGGCGTCCAGCGATCCGATCATCGGCACCTACTCAGGCAACGGGGACCTGGCCGTCACGCTTGGCAAGCGCACCACGGTGTCGACGTCGTTCCATGCCGGCCTGTTCCGGCAGAGTCTGGCGCTCGTCAATAGCGGAGCGCTCGGCAGCGGCAATGAGTTCGCGTCACCGCTGGATCCCACGGCGTTGATCGACACCGCCACCTATCAAAACGTGCGCGCGACCGCCCAGGTGAATCACCAGGTGTTCAGCCGGCTGACCGTGAACGGCAGCTACTCCTATTACACGAACAACGTCTACGCCTCGATCGGACCGGGACGATACGCGGCACAGAGCGCCACGGGTGGCGTCACGTACCAGATTCTCAAAGGTGTGGGTCTACGGCTGGGCTACACCTTCACCGACGCCGCGCTGGGGCCGTCGGCGGCGGGCCAGTATGCCGGGCGCAACTTCGACGGCGGCATCAACTTCAGCCGCGAGTTGTCCCTCACGCGTCGAACGACACTGACGTTTTCGACGGGCGCCACCGGCGTGACCGATGCGAGCGGGTCTGTGCGGTACTTCGCCACCGGGCAGGCCAGCTTCGGCCACGAGATCGGGCGCAGTTGGAACCTCTCGCTTTCCGGTGGCAGGAACGCAGACTTCTTCCACGCGCTGGGACAGCCGGTAATGATGGACACGCTCGGCGGCGGCGTGTCCGGCCAGTTGGGCCGCCGGCTGCAGCTCAGCTCGCACGTCGCGGTCGTCCGTGGCACGGCGCTCACGTCGTCTGTCTCATCCAAGTTCAGTTCGGCCAACGCCGGTGTGGGGCTGCAGGTCAGCGTGTTTCGCAGCCTCGCCGTGAACGTCAGCTATACCTACTACCGTTACCAGTTCGACGACAGTCTCCTGTTGCCGCCAGGCGTGCTGTCGCAGTTGGATCGGCAAAGCATCAGAGTATCGCTCAACGTGTGGGCGCCGCTCCTGATGCGCGCAAGGAGAAACTGATGCTCCCCGGCAAGAAGTATTCGCCCGAAGACCTGATCAAGATCCTGAAGAAGCGCTTCTGGGTCATCGTGCTGCCTTGGGCGATCGTGGCCGCGGGGACCGCTGGCTTCGCCCATCAGCTGCCCGATCTGTACCGGTCGGTGGCGACGATTCAGCTGATACCCGCCCAGGTCCCGGAGGGCATCGTGCGCCCGGTTAGTACCGTGAAGTTCGCGGATCGACTGAACGCCACGAAGCAGACCATTCTGAGCCGCAACCGCCTCGAGCTGATCATCCAGGAGTTCGACCTCTACAAGGAAGAACGCAAGACGATGATCATGGAGGAGGTCGTCGACAAGATGCGCGCCAATATCACCGTGGGCCCGCGGCCAGGCGACACGTTCGCCGTCCAGTTCGTCGGCCGCGACAGATTCGAGGTCTTCAAGGTCACCGAAAAGCTCGCCGGACTCTTCAAGGAAGAAAGCAGCAAGGAAGGCGAACGTCGCGCGCAGGGAACCAGTACGTTCGTGGATGCCGCCGTTGAGGACTCCCGCCGCAAGCTCCTCGACATCGAGAACAAGCGCAAGGACTACATCATCCGGCACTCCGGCGAAATGCCGACCCAGGCCGGCACGAACCAGCAGGCCATCTTCACGCTGCAGATGAACCTTAATCAACTGGCGTCGGCCATGAACAACGACACGACGCAGAAGGCGAACCTCGAACGGATGATCGAAAGCACCGAGGCGCAGGTGGAACCCGCCGGGGCACCGTCCGGGATGCCGGATCCGACCGCGCCGGTTGGGACCGTCGGTGAGCAGTTGGCGCGAGCGAAGGCGGAAATGACGCGCCTTCGTGAAGTGCGTCGTCTCGGAGAGCAGAATCCCGAGGTTCGAGAGTTGAACAAGACGATTGCCAGCCTGACGAAGCTGCTCGAGGAAGAGGGGCGTCGTCCGGTCCCCGTCGGAGGCGCTCCGGTGGCGACGATGTCCGCGTGGGAACAGGCGCGCCAGTCGCGCCTGGCCGGCCTCCGGGATGACCTCGAGAAAATCAACAAGAACCTCGCGAACTACCAGACGGAGGAAAAACGCATCCGGGCCGAAATGGCGTCCTATCAGACGAAGCTCAACAACGTGCCGGTGCGCGAGGCCGAGCTCATCGATCTGACGCGGGAATATGACCAGCAGAGCAAGCAGTTCGCGAACCTCCTCAACACGCGCGAGGCCTCAAACTTGTCCGTCAACCTCGAGCGGCGGCAGGGCGGTGAACAGTTCAATCTGCTCGATCAGGCCCGCGTGCCCGAGCGCCCGTTCAGCCCCAACCGGCTCGTGATCAATTTGATCGGCATCCTGGCGGGTTTGACGGTCGGCCTCGGCCTGGTGGCCTTGCTCGAGTATCGCGACAGCACGTTCAAGACCGACTACGAAGTGTCGGGCCTGCTGGCGCTGCCGGTGCTGGCGGTCGTGCCACTCATGCGATCGGCCGCTGAGAAGAAAGCGAACTTTCGGAAAAAGATGCTGCTCAACGTCGGCCTTGGCAGCACCGTCGCCCTGTGTCTCGCCGTGCTGGCGTATTCCTTCGTGAACCTCCGTTGAGGATGTGATGTACGAAGAATTCTTCGGCCTGCGCGAGCGTCCGTTCGATCTGACGCCCAATCCCAAGTTCCTGGTGATGACCGAGTCGCATCGGGAAGTACTTCTCAATCTGGAGTACGGGATTGCCAGTCGAAAGGGCATCACGCTGCTCATTGGCGAGGCTGGTTCCGGCAAGACGACGGTGATTCGGGCGGCGATGGAGAAGCAGCCCGTGAAGGTGCACTGCGTGCATCTGCACAATCCCACGCTCTCGCGATCCGAATTCAATGAACTACTGGCAACGCGGTTCGGTCTGTCGGATCAGGCGATGGGATCCAAGGCCCTCATGCTCGTCGAACTCGAGCGGTTGCTGATCGAGCGCCGCGACGCCGACGAAAAGACCGTCTTGATCGTGGACGAGGCGCAGAGTCTGCCCTTGGAACTCCTCGAGGAGATTCGGCTGCTCGCCAACATTGAGACCAACGACGAGAAGTTGCTGTCCGTGATTATTGCCGGCCAGCCGGAACTGGCGACCCGGTTGAACGATCGCACGCTGCGACAGTTCAAACAGCGCGTCGCGCTGCGCTGCGAGTTGAAGCCGCTCACGCCGCAGGAGACCGCCGCGTACATCGTCGGCCGCATCCGGGCGGCCGGTGGCGTGGCCGCCGAGGTGTTCACGCGACAGGCCGTGGCGCTGATGCACGAGCGGTCGCTGGGACTGCCGCGGACAATCAGCGTGATTGCCGACAATGCGCTCCTGGGCGGTTTTGCCGCCGGCCAGCGGCCGGTCGGCACCGAACTGGTCGCGGAGATTTGCCGGGATTTCGACTTCGCGAAACCGATCGACACCAGGCTGATCGACATGGAGCTGCCGCCGGTTCCGGCCGAAAGGGTCGAGACGCCCGAGGATGCCGGCCTGTTCGGCGCGTTCTCTGCGAAACGCAAGCGATTTTCGTTTTTCTGGAACTGAGGAGCTGAGACATGGGCCGGTTGGACAACGCAATGCGCCGCGCGGCGGACGAGCAGGCCGCCAGAGCGAGCGTAGGCACGCTCGACGCGCGGGAGCTGACGGAGGACTTCCCGAGCGAGGAGCCGCAGCGGCCGACGCCCGCGCCCGTCAGCCCGGTTGAGATCGTCCCCGGACCCGTCGGGCGTCTCGGAGCCGCCGGACCAACAGAACCCGTCCGGCCGGTGGATCCGGCCGGTCCAGTGGGGGAGGCGCCGCTCTCGGAACCGGCCGCGCCGGTCGCGCCCGCCGCGCTGGGTCCCGTCGCGGTCGCCGGCGCGCCGTCGTTGCTGCAGCACGTCAACGCCAACTTGGCCACCAAGACGGTTATCGACGAGAGCATGCTGCCCGCGTCGCGCGAGCAGTACCGCCGTCTGGCTGCGGCGCTGCATCAGGCGCAGCGGGCCAACGGCTTCAAGGTGGTAATGGTGGCGAGCGCCGTTGCGGGCGAGGGCAAGACGCTGACGGCGGCGAATCTGGCGCTGACGCTGAGCGAGTCGTATCGCCGCAATGTGTTGCTCGTCGACGGCGATCTGCGCCGCCCGTCGCTCCATACCGTGTTTCAGGTCTCGGGCACGCCCGGCCTGTCCGACGGCCTGATCTCGACCGAGGAACCGAAGCTGCCGCTGCATCGCCTGTCGCCGCGATTGACGATTCTTCCCGCCGGCCGGCCAACGTCCGATCCGATCGGGGCGCTGACGTCCGATCGGATGCGCCGGTTGATCGAAGAGGCCCGGGAGGTGTTTGACTGGGTGATTCTGGACACGCCGCCGATCGGCCTGCTGACCGACGCGGCGCTCCTGTCGTCCATGGCCGATGGTGTGGTGCTGGTGGTCAAGGCGGAGTCCACGCCATACGACATGGTGAATCGCGCCGTCGAGCTCATCGGCCGCGATCGGTTGATTGGCGTCGTGCTCAACCGCGCGACAGAGATGCCCAATCGGTCGACGTACGACTACTCGAAGTACTACTACGGCGGCGGGGCCGACCTCGAGACCACCCGCGGCTAGGCCAGAAACCCGATGCAACGTTCCCTTCTTCGCACGCTGGCGATCGTCCTGTTCGAGGGCGCACTGATCTTCTGGACAGTGTGGGCCACGGCATGGCTGCGCATGGACGCCAAAGAGTGGGACGCGTTCCTGTACCAGTTCGGCACGGCCAAGGTGGTCTTCTTTACGGTCATCGTCCAGACCTGCCTGTACTTCGCCGACATGTACAGCCCGCGGCAGGGCGCCGATCGCCGCGATCTGTTCATCCGGATCCTGCAGGCTTTGGGCGCCGCCTGTTTTATCCTCGCGGCGGTTTACCAGTTTTTCCCAAGCCTGTCGTTTGGCCGTCTGGTGTTCCTCATCACTCCGCTGGTCGTTATTGCCGCCATCGTTGCCTGGCGGCTGATGTTCGAAGTGACCAGCAAGGCACTCGGGCCGCGCGAACGGCTGCTGCTTGTCGGGACGAGCGCGGCGGCGGTGGCGCTGGCCAAGGAACTGCACGAGCACCGCATCGAACTGGGCGTCGAGATCGTGGGGTTTGTCGATCCGGATCCGGCGCGCGTGGGCATGCCTTTGCTGAACCCCGGCATCATCGGGACGGTCGCGGACATTCCGAGCATCGTGCAGAACCGTCACGTGGACCGCGTAGTAGTCAGCCTGGTCGATGCCCGCGGCAAGCTGCCGATGGACGATCTGCTCAAGATGAAACTCGACCGCGGCGTGACGTTCGATCACCTGCCGACAGTGTATGAAGAGTACACGGGCAAGATCGCCGTCGAGAATCTGCGGCCGAGCTGGCTGATTTTTTCAGGCGGTTTCAAGAAGACACGGGTGCTCGCGTTTGCGAAACGCGCACTTGATATCCTGGCGGCACTCGTGGGCCTCGCGCTGCTCTCGCCGGTGCTGGGCCTGGTTGCGCTCGGCGTGCGCATGACGTCAAAGGGCCCCGTGCTCTACCACCAGCAGCGCGTGGGGAAGGGCGGCCGCGTTTTCACCGTGCACAAGTTCCGATCCATGCGGCAGGACGCCGAAGCGGAGACGGGCGCGGTCTGGGCCCAGGCCAAGGATACGCGCATCACGCCGATCGGCGGATTCATGCGGCGAACCAGGCTCGACGAACTGCCGCAGTTGTGGAACGTCCTGGTCGGCGACATGAGCATGGTGGGGCCGCGTCCCGAGCGGCCGGAGTTCGTCGGTCAGCTCACCGAGCAGATTCCCTTCTACGGCCTCCGCCACACCGTGCGACCCGGCGTGACCGGCTGGGCGCAAGTGCGGTACACCTACGGCGCGAGCGTCGAAGACTCGATGGAGAAGCTGCAGTACGACCTCTTCTACATCAAGCACATGACGATCGCGTTCGATCTGTTCGTGCTGTTCTCCACGGTCAAGACCGTCATTCTGAGACGAGGCGCTCAATGAGCGCGGCAGCCTCGGCTGACCAAATCGTCAATGCCATGACGATTGACGTGGAGGACTATTTCCAGGTCAGTGCGTTCGATGCGGTGGTGTCTCGCGACGAGTGGGACACGCTGCCGAGTCGTGTCGTCGGCAACACGCAGCGGCTGTTGCGCCTGTTCGATGAATTCGGCGTGAAGGCCACGTTCTTTGTGCTGGGGTGGGTGGCCGATCGGTGTCCCGGCCTGGTGCAGGAGATCGCGGCGGCCGGACACGAAATGGCGTCGCACGGCTACGGCCATCGACTGGTCTACGACCAGACACCAGCCGCGTTCCGGGAAGATGTGCGCCGCGCCAAGCACACCATCGAAGACCTGTCGGGCCGGCCCGTGCGCGGTTATCGCGCGCCGAGTTATTCGATCACGCGCCGATCGCTCTGGGCGCTCGACATTCTCGTGGAGGAGGGCTATGGCTACGACGCCAGCATTTTCCCCATTCGCCACGACCGCTACGGCATTCCTGACGCGCCCCGGCATGCCTACGCGCTGTCGCGCGACGCCGGCCGGCTGACGGAGACGCCGCCGTCGACCGTGCGGATCGGCTTCGTCAATCTGCCGGTCGCAGGCGGCGGGTACTTCCGGCTGTTGCCGTATCAGTGGACCCGATGGGGCATCGGCCGGATCAACCGCGTCGAGGGCAAGCCCGCCGTGTTCTACCTGCACCCGTGGGAGATTGACCCTCAGCAACCACGCCTCCAGGCGAGGGCGCTCAGCCGATTCCGGCACTATCGCAACCTGGACAGGACGGAAGGGCGGCTGCGCCGGCTCTTGCAGGATTTCCGCTTCGGACCGCTCGCGTCGCTCGTGGAGCGTGTGGCATGACGCCGGAGTTCTTTCGGCCGATCCCGGAAGCACCCGAGCAACCGCCGGTGCTGCACATCGTCGTGGACACCGAAGAGGAGTTCGACTGGTCCAGGCCGTTCGCGCGCGAGAACGTGTCGGTGACCGCGATTCAGGAAGTGGGGCGGCTGCAGCGCGTGGTGATGCCCTACGACATGAGGCCGACCTATGTCGTGGACTATCCCGTCGCGTCGACGTCGTCTTCGGCCCAGACGTTAGCCGAGTTCGCGTATCGCGGCGAGTGCCGGATCGGCGCGCACCTGCATCCCTGGGTGACGCCGCCGTTCGACGAGCCGCTCGTGCCGGAGATGAGTTTTGGCTGCAACCTGGGCCAGCACATCGAACGCGCGAAGATCGGGCAACTGCGGGACGCGATCGTGCAGAACATGGGCGTGATACCGACGGTCTACAAGGCGGGCCGATACGGATTCGGCAAGACGACCGCTGACATTCTGGAGTCGCTCGACTTCACCACCGACACGAGCGTGATTCCCCACATGGATTTCAGCGGCGAGCGCGGTCCCAACTTTGAGGGATTCCGGCCGGGGCCTGGCCGATTCGGGACGTCCCGCGCGTTGCTCGAATTGCCGTGCACGACGGGCTTCGCCGGTGCCGCGAGGGCGATGGGCGAACCGTTGCATCGATGGGCGTCAGCGGCCTGGCTCAGGCCGGCGCGCGCCGTCGGGGTGCTGGCGCGCACCGGCGTGCTGAACAAGATCATGCTGTCGCCGGAGGGCAACACGTTCGACGAAATGCGGGCGCTGACCCACGCGCTCCTGGCCGACGGCGTGCGCACCTTTTCGCTCACGCTGCACAGTCCCAGCTTGAAACCAGGCTGCACGCGCTACGTCGGCAGTCTGGCCGAGCGCGATGCATTTCTGGCGACGATTGACCGGTATTGCGATTTCTTCTTCACGGGCCTGGGCGGGAAGCCCACAACGGCGGAAGAACTGTTTGGGGCGCTCGTAGCTGCATAGCGCTTGAGGATGACTTAGATGAAGGTACTTGGCATTTCCCCGCTCGACAAGGACTCCACCGTCACTATCGTGGAGGACGGCGTGATCACCTATGCCGCGGCGGAGGAGCGTTTCACTCGCGTCAAACTCCAGGATGGCTTTCCGTGGCGGTCGCTGGAGGACGCGCTCGATCGCACCGGGACGCGAGCGGAAGAGATCGATCGGGTCGTCTACCCGTTTCTTCCGTACGACGAGGAGACGCGATTGTTCGAGCGTAACCTCGCCAAGGAGCGGCAGTTCCTGACGGAGACGGAAACGGCGGCGACCGGTGAGGAACTCGACCGGGCGCGCGCGCGCATTCCGTCGCACCGTGAACCTGTGCCTGGCCTGGGCGACCCGAACGAGAAGCTGGAGAAGAGCCTTCTGAAGAAGCTGGCCTACCGTCTGCTGGCCAGTGAGGGCGTGGTATCTCGCAACGTCGCGAAGCGGGGATCCGAACAGTGGGGCCGTGACGCCGCGCAGTTCCATCTTCAGTGGCAGCAGCAACTGGAAAGCGGTCTCAGCGAAGTGGGCCTCGGCGACAAGCTCAAGCGCGTGGAACACCACCTGAGCCACGCCGCCAACGCGTTCTATACCAGCGGGTTCGATCAGGCGCTGATCGTCACGCTCGACGGCTATGGGTCCGGCCTGGCGGGCAGCATCAACACCGGGCGGGACGGCAAGATCGAGCGGGTGCACGGGCTCGAGTATCCCCATTCGCTCGGCACGTTCTATGAGTCGGTGACGCAGGCGCTGGGCTTCACGCCAAGCCGGCACGAGGGCAAGATCGTCGGCCTGGCGGCGTACGGCGATCCCGAAGTTCTGGGTGAGGTGCTCCGTCGCCGATTCGTGCAGAGCAATGGCGGCTTCCGGATCGTGGAGACGAACAACGTCTATTTTGCGCGACTGCTCGCGTCGCAGTTTCCCAAGATCGACGTCGCGGCGGCCTATCAGCGCGTCCTCGAAGAGGTCGCGGTCGCCTACGTGTCGCAGTACGTGAAGAAGACCGGACTCCGCAATCTGGTGCTGTCCGGCGGCGTGATCGCCAACGTGAAGCTCAACCAGCGCCTCCGG
>Ga0307505_10003249_pt1 | contig 10348 bp, 1 predicted proteins | sample 23_S_MG_FD_202183 | JGI IMG/M metagenome (GOLD analysis project Ga0307505, IMG submission 202183) | Soil microbial communities from Populus trichocarpa stands in riparian zone in the Pacific Northwest, United States - 23_S | ecosystem: Environmental > Terrestrial > Soil > Riparian zone > Trees... | reverse complement strand
AGGGATATTGGCAACAACCGGAAAAAACAAAGGCCACGTTTGGGGCTTATTTGCTGGACAGCGGCCGCGGCCCTTATTTGCGCACCGGTGATTTGGGATTTCTCCATGAGGGTGAGCTTTATGTGACTGGACGCCGCAAAGATTTGATCATCATTCGCGGCCGCAACTATTACCCTCAGGACATTGAGTTAACGGTCGAGCAAAGCCATGAAGCCGTACAGCCATCGTGTGGGGCCGCCATCACCGTCACCATCCATGACACGGAACAGCTTGTTATTCTTCAGGAACTCAAACGCCAGTATGTGCGCAGCGAAGGCAAAGACGCCATTATTAATGCCATTCGCGAAGCCGTGTTTCAGGAATTTGAGTTACCCATTTACGCTGTTCTCCTGCTTAAACCCGGCACAATCCCCAAAACATCCAGCGGCAAAATCCAGCGCCATCTCTGCCAAATCCGCTTTCTGGAAAATGATTTTGATGAAGTCGCCAGTAATGTTTTAAGCCCAACAACCCCAGATGCCCAAACGACTTCAGCACCAGAGGGTAGTTTTATCCGCAAAGCTTTAGAAACGACCCCCGACATGGCTATCCGCCGATCTTTGCTCACTCTGTATCTGCAAGAGCAGGCCCAACGCCTTCTGCCCTTATCTGGGGCAGAAATTTCCCCGGAACAACCGTTAAGCCAGTTGGGGATTGATTCACTAACCGCCGTCGAGTTTGCCCATCTTCTGGAGACCGAATTGGCTATCTCCTTGCCCCTCACCCTCTTTTTGGAGGGGATTACCCTCAATGAGTTGGCAACCCATATTCTCCAGGCTGAAACCACCCTAAACGAACCTGCTCCGTCTGCGGCCGCTCTTCCCCCCGGCATGGCCCCAGCCTCTCATGGGCAACAAGCATTATGGTTCCTGCAACAGCTTAACCCCACGAGTGCCGCTTATAACATTGCCAACGCCGTGCGTATCACCACACCACTCCATAAAACTGCCTTACAGCGTGCCCTGCAACAGCTCATGGAACGCCATGCCAGTCTGAGAACCACCTTTGTTAGAGCAGATGAGCGATTGGTACAGCAGATTGCCCCTGCAGCCCCCCTGGATTTCCAGGCGATAGATGCCCGCCAATGGTCACAAACAGAGCTGGACGAACAGTGTGCCCAGGAAGCGCACCGCCCCTTTGATCTCCAACAGGATGTTTTGTTACGGATTCGACTCTATGAGTTGGGGGATGACACCCACATATTACTCCTGGTGATACACCATATCATTACCGACTTTTGGTCATTGACTGTTTTGGTGCAGGAGTTAATCGAAATTTATAACGCGGAAATTCGGGGTCAAACGGCTACCTTATCCCCCCTGCCTTGGTCATATGGCGACTATGTCCAGCGTGAAGCCCTGCTTTTAGCAGGTAAGCAGGGGCAGGAACGTTGGCACTACTGGCAGAAACAGTTGGCTGGTCATCTGCCCGTCTTGGATCTGCCCACTGATTTTAGAAGACCGATTCTTCAGACCTTTCAGGGGGCGATGCAGTCGGTGCAATGGGGGCCTGAATTGGCTACCCAATTGCACCAGTTCAGCCGCCAACGGGGTGTGACGCTATACATGACGCTGGTCGCCGCCTTTCAGGTTTTACTGCACCGCTACTCTGGTCAAACGGACATTTTGGTGGGTTCTCCAAGTGCCAACCGTAGTCATTCTGATTTGGCGGGTATTATTGGCTATTTCGTGAACCCAGTGGTTCTGCGTGCCAACCTGGAAGGCGACCCCACCTTTGAGATGTTTCTACAACAGGTACGGGGCACAGTGTTAGACGCGTTTACTCATCAGGATTATCCCTTTGCTTTGTTAGCAGAACGACTACAGCCTCAGCGAGATGCCAGCCGTTCGCCTGTTTTCCAGGCGATGTTTATGTTCCAGAATGCGCCCTACCGCGGCCGCGCCATAGACCTCACTCCCTTTGCCCTGAGCGAGCCGGGTAATCAAATAACCGTTGGCGATCTCCACATCGAGCCTGTGCCACTCCCCACCCAAACTTCACAGTTTGACCTCACCCTCATATTAGCGGAAACGCCACAAGGTTTACGAGCCGCCATTCAATACAATAGTGATCTCTTCCGGGCTGAAACGATAGAACGGATGCTTAACCATTACGCTATTCTGCTCAACGACATGATTGCCAATGTCCAGCAACCTATCTCCCGTCTGGCCTTGCTGGCTAAACATGACAACCAACGTATCTTACGTGCCTGGAATCAATCAGATATACGCCTACCTGAGATGCAGTGCCTCCAACAGCAGTTTGAAGCCCAGGTAGCTCGCACCCCGAACGCCGAAGCTATCATTTTTGAGGATCAGGTTCTCAGTTATGCGGAACTGAATCAGCGGGCCAATCAATTGGCGCATCATCTCCGCACTCTGGGTGTTGGCCCTGATGTGTTGGTGGGGGTCTGTATGCGACGTTCCCTAGAGATGATGGTGGCTCTGTTGGGGGTGTTGAAGGCTGGAGGCGCGTATGTACCACTTGATCCCACCTATCCAGCGGAGCGGATCGCCTTTATTCTCGAGGACGCCGAGGCCCCGCTCTTACTTTCACAACATGTTTTGCAAGAGCGTTTAACAGCTTATCGCGGCCGCGTCCTCTGCCTTGACTCCGATTGGCCCACTATTGCTCAAGAACCTGCATCCAACCCTGCTCGGCCAACAACTCCGCAAAACCTGGCCTATGTCATCTATACCTCAGGCTCAACCGGACGCCCCAAGGGGGTGATGGTGCAACATGACAGCGTCCATAACTTTTTTGTGGCTATGGACGAGCGGATTGCTTGCACTCCCAGTGACACGCTCCTGGCTGTAACCAGTATCTCGTTTGATATTTCCGTGCTCGAACTTTTTTGGCCCTTGGTGCGCGGCGCGCGGGTTGTGCTTCTGGCCGAAGAAGCCATCAGCGATACTTCTGCTCCTGTAGCCGCTGTTTCTACGCGGCCCATTGCGTTTACTCTTTTTTATTTTGCGGCCGATGAATCACAGACAAATCAGGACAAATACGAACTATTATTAGAAGGGGCCAAATTTGCGGATCAGCACGGCTTCCAGGCTGTATGGACCCCGGAACGCCATTTCCATGCTTTTGGCGGCCTATACCCTAACCCTTCGGTGATCGGGGCGGCTTTGGCGACCATCACGAAAAAGGTGCGCATTCGGGCGGGGAGTGTTGTGTTGCCGCTACACCACCCGGTCCGCATTGCTGAAGAGTGGTCGGTGGTTGACAATCTTTCACGCGGCCGCGTAGATATTGCCTTTGCTTCAGGCTGGCATGCCAACGACTTCATCTTCTTCCCCCAAAATTATGAAAAACGGCGCCAGATCATGGCTGAAGGTATCGAAACCGTGCGCCGCCTCTGGCGGGGTGAAACAATCCAGGTGACAGGCGGGGCTGGTAACACTGTTCCGATAAACATTTTGCCCCGGCCCATTCAGGCAGAGTTACCCATCTGGATAACCGCCGCGGGCAACCCGGAAACCTTTGTCGAAGCCGGGAAGGTCGGAGCCAACGTCCTGACCCATCTTCTGGGACAATCGTTAGAGGAACTGGCCGAGAAAATAAAACTTTACCGCCAAACCCGTGCCGCCCATGGTTATCCAGCCCACACAGGGCATGTTTCTCTCATGTTGCATACTTTTGTGAGTGACGACGCGGCCGCGATCCGAGACATTGTACGCATCCCCTTCATTAACTACTTACGCACTTCTGTTGGCCTCATTGCCGGACTGGCCCGTAGTCTCAATTTGCCCTTTGATGTTGACAAAATGAGCGAGTCCGACATGGCCACCCTGCTCAATTTCGCCTTTGATCGCTATTTCGACACCAGCGCACTCTTTGGCACACCCGAATCGGCCCTGGCGATCATTGAACAAATAAAAGAGATAGGGGTGGATGAGGTGGCCTGCCTGATTGATTTCGGCATTGCCCCTGATACCGTCTTGAATAATTTACCCCACCTGGCCCGCCTCCAAGGGAAGGCCAACCCTACCCGGCAAGAAACCCATTACAGCCTGGTAGCCCAGGCCCAACGCTACCGGCCAACCTTAATGCAATGCACCCCCTCACTCATGAACCTTATTTTACTTAACCCGGCTACCAGTGATGCTCTACAAAGCTTGCGTGGGCTAATGCTAGGCGGTGAAGCCTTACCCGCAACGCTGGCCCAGCAGGTTAAGAGCCAGCTACCAGCCCGGCTTGTCAACATGTACGGGCCTACCGAAACAACCATCTGGTCGGCCACGCACAAAATTGAAACAATTGAGAATACCGTTCCCATCGGTAGGCCGATTGCCAACACCCAAATCTATATCCTGGATCGCCACCTGCAACCTGTACCGACAGGGGTAAGTGGCGAATTGTGCCTGGGGGGGCAGGGGGTAACCCGGGGTTATCAGCGGCGGGCCGGGCTTACGGCGGAGCGTTTCGTGCCCGATCCCTTTAGCCTGCAACCGGGCCAGCGTTTATACCGAACTGGCGATCTGGCCCGCCACCGACCTGATGGCACGGTTGAATTTCTGGGCCGCCTTGATTTTCAGGTCAAGGTGCGCGGTTTCCGGGTAGAGCCTGGGGAAATTGAGCGTGTTCTCACGAGTTCAGACAAGGTACGAGACGCCATTGTAATAGCCCGCGAAGATACGCCCGGAGATGTTCGGTTGGTTGCCTATGTGGTTCCCCACCCAGATCTGAACGGTGCTGATGGCAGCCAGGAATGGCGAACTTTCCTGAAATTACATCTCCCGGATTACATGATCCCTTCCCTTTTTGTGAAGTTGGACCGGTTACCGCTTACGCCCAACGGCAAGATTAACCGTCAGGCCTTACCGACTCCTTCCGGTAAACGGGAAAGCAGTGGTTTTGTCGCGCCACGCAGCCAGATAGAGCAGAAAATTGCGGCTATCTGGCAGCAGGCACTCAAGGTTGACAGCGTAGGGGTTGATGACAACTTCTTCGATCTGGGGGGGCATTCCCTACTGATGGCCCATGTACATAGCCAGATATGCCAGACATTTGACCGCCAGATTCCCCTGGTTAAAATGTTAGAACACCCTACCGTCAAGGCGATGGCAAAATTTCTGGCCGAAGAACAAAACGAGCAGGCCATTGTTGTGCAAGGTCAGGAGAGGGCACAAAAACAGCGGGCGGCCCGTCGCCAGGTGCGGCGTGTTGGTTAAGTTGTCGAAGGATTTAAGATTTTATGAATGAGCAGGCGGGCAACGAACTCCACACCAATTACGATATTGCCATTATCGGCATGAGCGGTCGCTTCCCCGGCGCACCCAATCTGGAAATGTTCTGGCGTAATTTGCGCGATGGTGTTGAAAGCATCACCTTCTTTACGGATGAGGAGCTAAAAGCCAGAGGTGTACCCGCCAGCTATCTCCGGGCGCCCAACTTTGTCAAGGCCGCGCCTGTCCTAGAGGGGATCGATCAGTTTGAGGCCGCTTTTTTTGGTTACGCCCCGCGTGAGGCCCAGCTTCTTGATCCGCAACATCGTCTTTTGCTGGAGTGTGCCTGGGAAGCTTTAGAGAACGCTGGTTATAACCCGTATGCGTTTCCGGGCATGATAGGGGTGTTTGCCGGAACCAGCCTCAGTACCTATTTGCTGTTCAACCTGATGACAAATCCCGTATTTTCGGATAGTGAACATAGTTTTGAGGCGATGATCAGCAATGATAAAGATTTCCTCAGCACACGTATTTCCTATCATCTCAATTTGCGCGGCCCCAGCCTGGATGTGCAAACCGGTTGTTCCACTTCTCTGGTAGCAACGCATCTGGCCTGTGAAGCGTTGCTTAGTTTTCAGTGTGATATGGCTTTAACTGGGGGGGTGTCGGTGAATGTGCCCCAGCGTACTGGTTATTTTTATGAGGAAGGGGGGATAACGTCACCAGATGGTCATTGTCGTGCTTTTGACGCGGCCGCGGCCGGGACACTCTTTGGCAGTGGTGCGGGCATTGTCGTCCTCAAACGGCTGGATGATGCGCTACGCGACCGGGATAATATCCTGGCTGTCATCAAAAGCTCCGCTGTCAACAATGATGGCTCACTCAAAATTGGTTATACTGCTCCCAGCGTGGAGGGGCAGGCTGAAGTGATTGCCCGCACTCTGGCCCTGGCGGACATTGATCCCACAACGATTCAATACATCGAAACGCATGGTACTGGCACGGCCCTGGGGGATCCCATTGAGGTGATGGCGTTGACGCGCACCTTTCGGGCCAGTACAGAAACAAAACAGTTTTGTGCCTTGGGCGCGGTGAAGAGCAACATTGGACACCTGGACGCGGCCGCGGGCGTGGCTGGTCTCATTAAAACGGTGCTGGCACTCCAGCACAAACAGTTGCCCCCTAGTCTCCATTTTCAGCAGGCCAACCCCAAACTAGACCTGGAAAACAGCCCATTTTATGTCAATGCCACGCTCAAACCCTGGCCGCTCAGTCCCACCCCATCCCGCGCAGGCGTCAGTTCGTTTGGCATCGGGGGGACGAATGCCCATATCATTCTGGAAGAAGCACCCCCCACAGAAGAGAACGTGCCGGAACGGACAGAGACATACCAACTGCTCCTGCTCTCCGGGCGCACGGAAACCGCCCTGGCTCAGGCGACCACCAATCTGGCCCACCATTGGCGAGCACATCCATCCCTGACAGCGGCCGATGTAGCTTACACTTTACAGACGGGGCGCAAACGGTTTAATTATCGCCGCGCCCTGGTGTGCCAGGGGCGGGATGATGGGCTAGAAAAGTTGGAACAGTTGACGCCACAAGCTGTTTTTACAGCTTATGCAGAGGCTAATGAGCGTCCGGTTGTTTTTATGTTTCCCGGCGGTGGGGCACAGTACATAGACATGGGACGTGATTTGTATGAACAAGAGACGGTGTTCCAAGAAGCGGTAGATGAATGTGCCGCCATCCTGAAACCCCTGCTAGGCTATGACCTGCGCCGCCGCATCTACGCCCAGGTGATTGATGAAGCTGCGACAGAACGGTTTAAAGATACGGGTCTGGCCCTACCCGCCTTGTTCACGGTGTCGTATGCCACCGCCAGGCTGCTCATGGCCTGGGGCATCAAACCGGCGGCCATGATTGGGCACAGTTTAGGCGAGTACGTCGCGGCCGCGTTGTCTGGTGTCTTCTCCTTGGCCGATGCCTTAGCCCTGGTCGTGCGGCGGGGTTATCTTTTCGAGCAGCTTCCCGAAGGGGCCATGGTTAGCGTTCCCCTTGCGGCCGCCGAAACCCACCCTTTTATGAACGAGCAACTCTCCTTCGCTGCCATCAACGGTCCCGGCCAATGTGTTGTTGCCGGGCCGGTCGCCGCCCTGGAGCAGTTCACCACCCACCTGGAAGCTGAAGAAATCGAATACCGCCGCCTGCCGATTCATGTCGCCGCTCATTCGGTGATGGTCGAGCCGCTCGTGGCTACCTTTAGCCAATTTGTGGCGACCTTGCCCCGCCATGAACCACAAATTCCCTTCATCAGCAATGTGACCGGAACCTGGATCACTGCCGCCGAGGCGATGGATCCCGCCTATTGGGGCCGCCATCTGCGCCAGACAGTGCAATTTGGTGACGGGATCAACACGTTACTGGCTGAACCGGGGTATGTTTTTCTGGAGATAGGACCGGGTCGCACGTTGAGCACTCTGGCCCGTTTTCAAGCCAGTAAAGAGCAACGGCAGGCGATTCTGTCCACTCTGCGCCATCCTTATGATCAGGTTGATGATAATGCTTTCCTATTAGAGACATTAGGCAAGTTGTGGCTGGCTGGTGTTGCCCTTTCGTGGCCAGAGATATATGGAGCAGAGGCGCCCCAGCGTGTTCCCCTACCTACCTACCCCTTCGAGCGACAACGATATTGGATTGAACCGGGCCAGACCACCACTGCCGCGGCCGCACCACAAGGTAAACTCCCCAATATTTCAGACTGGTTTTACACACAAAACTGGCAGCGTGCGGCCGCGCGGCCGCGCCTCTCTGCCCAAACGCTTAACCGCCAGACGGGACGCTGGCTCATCTTTGACGACGGCGGCACATTAGGACAGGCTCTTGCTGACCAATTGCGGCAAGCTGGGCAAGAAATTGTACAGGTCACAGCCGGGGCACGGTTTTATAGCGGACACAGTTACACCATCCGGCCCGATATGCGCAGCGATTATGACGCCCTCATCCGGGAACTGTCACAGCAGGAAAAGATGCCCGATCGGGTGGTGCATCTGTGGAACATAGTCGAAACAGAAGCCGATTTTGCCCAAACACAGGGGTACGGCTTTTACAGCTTGCTTTATCTGTCCCAGGCGATTCAGGCGTACCAGCCCAATGCTGATCTCTCGTTGTGGATTGTGACCAATGGCCTGTACCAGATTGAAAGCCGGGATAGTGTGAACCCTTACAAAGCCACTGTATTAGGGCCAGCCACGATTATTGCGCAAGAACATGAACGTATCCGTTGTTATACGGTGGATGTCGTGCCACCGCCCGATGCCCAGATAGATCGCCTGGCCCACTTTCTCCTGGCCGAAATGGTGAAGCCCTCTGCTACGCATACTCTGGCTTATCGCGGTTTACAGCGATGGGAGCGTGTGTTTACCCCACTTCCGGCTCTGGGTGATGATGAAGAAAAGGGGTGGCCCCTGCGGCCGCGAGGCACCTATCTCATCACCGGTGGTCTGGGGAACGTGGGTTTGCAACTGGCTGATTACCTCTCCCGCCAGGTACAGGCCAGGCTGGTGTTGGTCGGTCGTTCGCCGTTCCCGGCCCATGAAAGCTGGACTGAGTATCTGGCTGAGCATGACACGGATGATCCCCTCAGCCTTAAAATTCGTAAGCTCCAGGCAATTGAGGCAGCGGGTGGTGAGATAATGCTGGCAATGGCCGATGTGGCCGATCTGGCCCAAATGCAGGCCGTCCTGACCCAGGCCGAGGTGCAGTTTGGCCCCGTACATGGGGTGATCCATGCTGCTGGTATGGCTGGTGAAACAACCATCACCCTCATCCCCGAACTCAGCCCGGCCGAGTGTGAACGTCATTTTCAAGCCAAGGTGCATGGCACACAGGCTCTGGGTCATTTGTTGCAAGGGTGTGAACTGGATTTTGTTTTGCTTTTTTCCTCTAACGTTTCGGTGTTAGGTGGGTTGGGGGCTACAGCCTATGCGGCCGCGAACTATTTCATGGACAGTTTTGCGGCCGCGCAGGATATGAACGGCCAACGCTGGATCAGTGCCAACTGGGATGGCTGGTTAGGCCATGAACAGGCCTCGCTCAGTGGCAGTTTCCGTACCAGTATTGATCAATTTGCCATGCACCCCCATGAAAGCAACGAAGCATTTGACCGAATCGTGACTCAGGCCCTGACGCCCCAGGTGATTGTCTCAACCGGACATTTACCAACCCGCCTTGATTTGTGGATTAACCGAAAAGGTACGTCTGAACCGACTAACACCTCTGTACTCCATCCTCGCCCTCAATTAGACACAGCCTATGTCGCCCCAGAAAACGAGCTTCAGGCCATGATCGCCGACATTTGGCGCTTACAGTTGGGCGTTGATGAGTTAGGCATCCATGACAATTTCTTTGACCTGGGTGGGAATTCCCTGATCGCCCTCAAGGTGATTTCTCGCCTCAAAAAAGAGTTGCAGCGTGACATCCCCATCGTTTCTCTCTTTGAAGGGCCGACCATTTTCACTCTGGCAGAGTTGTTGAGCCAGCACCAAAATGGGTATAAAGAGTACGAAGAGAGCCGTAGCCGGGGCGAACAACGACGACAACGGCGGCAGGGCCAACATGTGGGTTGAAAAGAGATAAGTGCTCACGGTAACAACCTTCCGAAGGGGTAAGCGTTCACTTAGCCCGCCCGGCGGTCGAACCGCCGGGCTAAGCGTACCAAGCCCTCCGGGCTAAAAACCAGGCCAACGGCCTTTGTAACCATAGCCCGGCCCGTTTTACGGTCGGGCGGTCTAGACGGATAAACGAATCCGACTGAACGATTACCCGAAGGGTTCATTCCAGGAGCAACGCCATCAGCGAAACCTTGGAAGGTCTTCTAAGGGATTTCATGCCCAACAGTGTCTTATCAGTTATGAACGAACCCCGATACAACGGTAATGAGATTGCTATTATTGGAGCGGCGGGACGTTTTCCCGGCGCGCCCGACCTGGCCGCTTACTGGCACAACCTTCGGGCGGGTGTTGAATCCATCCACCATTTCAGCCCCGAAGAGTGGCGCACCCTACCTCTGCCCCAGACATTGCTTGAAGACCCCCATTATGTCAGAGCGGCCGCATTTCTTGACCAGCCCGAAGCGTTTG
>Ga0307505_10003248_pt1 | contig 10350 bp, 8 predicted proteins | sample 23_S_MG_FD_202183 | JGI IMG/M metagenome (GOLD analysis project Ga0307505, IMG submission 202183) | Soil microbial communities from Populus trichocarpa stands in riparian zone in the Pacific Northwest, United States - 23_S | ecosystem: Environmental > Terrestrial > Soil > Riparian zone > Trees... | reverse complement strand
ACATCAACCTGCCGTCCGGCAGCGGCTTCGACGTCTGCAAGGCGATCCGCGGGCGTTCCGAGGTGCCGGTCATGATGCTGACCGCCCGGGGCGACGAGGAGGATCTCGTCCGCGCGCTGGAACTCGGCGCCGACGACTACCTGACCAAGCCCTTCAGCCCGCGCACCCTGCTCGCGCGCGTCAAGGCGCTGCTGCGCCGCGCGGGGATAGAGCAGGGCGACACGATCGAGTCGGGGCAGGTCGCGCTGGACCTGGAGGCGCACACGATCGCGATCGCCGGAGGCGCGCCGCTGCGGCTCACGCGGCTGGAAACGCGGCTGCTGCAGATCCTGGTCGCCCAGGCGGGGCATGTGGTGTCGGCGGAGCGCCTGCTGGCGCACGTCTGGGGTCATCGCGGGAGCGGCGACCGCCAGCTCCTCAAGCAGCTCGTGCACCGGCTGCGGCAGAAACTGGAAAAAGATCCGGCGGGCGCAGACCTGCTGCACACGGAATCCGGCGTCGGCTACCGCCTGAAAGCCTGAGGAAACGAAAAGGGGGACAGTCATTCCTGACTGTCCCCTTTGATTGAAGGGGTGCGTCCCCTTTGATTCTTACTTCGCGTAGATGCGGTCGAACAGGCCGCCGTCGTTGAAGTGCTTCGCCTGCACCGCTTCCCAGCCGCCGAAGTCGGCGATCGTCACCATCTTCACGTCCGGGAAGAGGTTCGCATGCTTCTTCAGGACGTCCTGGTTGCGCGGGCGGTAGTAGTGCTGCGCGATGATCTCCTGGGCCTCCGGCGTGTAGAGGTACTCGAGGTAGGCGCGTGCGAGGTCCGTGGTCTTGCGCCGGAGCGTGATGCGGTCCACGACCGCAACCGGCGGCTCGGCCAGGATGCTGAGCGAGGGGATCACGATGTCGAACTTGCCCTCGCCGAGTTCCTTGGTTGCGAGGTGAGCCTCGTTCTCCCAGGAGATGAACACGTCGCCGATGCCGCGCTGCGCGAAGGTCGTCAGCGAGCCCCGCGCGCCCGTGTCGAGCACCGGCACGTTCTTGTAGAGCTTCCTGAGGTATTCCTCGGCCGACTGCTCCGTCGCACCCGGCTGGCGCAGTGCCCACGCATACGCCGCCACGTGGTTCCAGCGCGCGCCGCCCGAGGTCTTCGGGTTCGGCGTGATCACCGCGACGCCCGGCCGCGCGAGGTCGCCCCAGTCCTTGATCTTCTTGGGGTTGCCCTTGCGCACCAGGAGCACGATCGTCGAGGTGTAGGGCGAGCTGTTGTTGGGCAGCCGCGCCTGCCAGTTCGCCGGCAGGAGCTTGCCCTGCTTCACCAGCGCGTCGATGTCGTAGGCGAGCGCGAGCGTGACGACGTCAGCCTGCAGGCCGTCGATCACCGTGCGTGCCTGCTTGCCCGAACCGCCGTGCGACTGGCGGACCGATACGTCCTGGCCGGTTTTCTTCTTCCAGTGCTCGGCGAACACCTTGTTGTAGTCGGCGTACAGCTCGCGCGTCGGGTCGTACGAGACGTTCAGCAGCACCGTCTCGGCGGATGCCACCGCGACGAACGCGAGACTGCCCGCGACGACGCCGAGGATCCGGCTCCATGCATTCCTGGACTTCATGATTCCCTGTCTCCTGTTCTCAGAAACCGACTGCGAGGCGCAACTGGTAGGCGTCTTCGTCCGGGCGGTCGCCACCCGCGGCGGCGCCGCCTTCGAAGCTCGTGCTCTCGTAGTTGAACAACCACTTTACATTCTCGTTGAGGTACCAGTTGAAGCCGATGCCCCAGGAGTCCGCCTGGCTCGCGGCCACGGCCGAGTCCGCGAACGAGTTGGCGCCGCCCGCGAAGGCGTTGTCGTCCACCGACAGCGACTGCGCGCGGGCGACGATCTCGAACGCGCCCCAGGTGCCCTCGGACAACGAGAAGTTCGCCTTCGGCTTGAAGCCGCGGAACGCAGCTTCTTCGCCGGTGAGGAAGTACGAGGCCGCGAACTGCCAGGCGTTCGTGTCGACGGTGGCGCTGCGCTCTCCGCCCGGGGCCAGGCGCGAAACGTCCTGGGACACTTCCGTGTACTCGCTGAGGAGCCCGAGACTCCCGACGTAGTAGTAGAGCTGCGGCGCGATGCGCGTGCGTTCGCCGTCGGCGATCGTGCCTGCGCTGGTGCCGAACCCGCGATAGCGGAAGAACGTCGCCTGGCCCGGCGAGCGGAAGGCTGGCAGCAGCGGCTGCGCCGCATTGCCCGCCTGGTCCGTGTAGGTGCCGGCGACGCCGAACCCGAGCCCGCGCAGCGCGAAGCTGTCGCTCTCGGCGAACGGGTGCGTGAACAGGCGCAGCGCCCACTCCTTGTCGTCGTTGATATCGGTGTCCGTGAAAGCCTCGCTGCTGCCGCCGTCGTTCGAGCCGTTCAGGAACGCGGCCTGGTAGGAGAACCGCCCGCCGCCCAAGTCGCCACCGAGCTGGAAGCCGATGTCGCGGTTCGGCGCGAGGCTGGTCGGGAAGCCACGCTGCACCCACTTCATGTCGTTCGCCGACTGCAGGCGCTCGAGGCCGACCGGCGACTTGAACTTGCCGACGGTGAGCTGGGCGGCCGGGTTGAAGCGCGCCGTGACGAAGGCATCCTGGATGACGGTCCGGCCCTGGCCGAAGTCCGGCATGATCTTGAAATCGTAGATGCCGCCGAACGTGCCCTCGATGGTCGGGCGCACGCGGGTCGCCTGGAAGGTGTCGATGACGCCGTGGTCGTCGTCCGGCAGGTAGCGCCCGTCGAGGTGCACGGTGCCGCGGAAACGGATCGAGTGCTTGCTGTCCGCCGAGCGGATTCCGAATCCGCGCGTGCCGGCCGTGACCACCGGGGTCGAGGTCTTCGCGGCGGCCGCGGCCTCGTCCTGGAGTTCCAGCTTGCGCTCCAGCACCAGGATCTGCTGCTGCTGCGCATCGACTGCAACTGCCGCCTCCTGGGCGCCAGCCGCGGCTTCCTCTTTGGCCTCGAGCTTCTGCTCGAGCAGCCCGATCTTCTGTTCCTGCGCCTCGAGGCGCTTCAGCAGCTCCTCGACGGTGACTTTCTCCGCCTGCGCGGCGAGCGGCAAGGCAAGTGCCGCGAGAACGGCGGCGCGCAGCGTGTGCTTGGTAACCATGTGATTAGCGGACCTCCCAGTCCTGTTGCATAGCAGGGTCTGGGGGTCATGCTAGGGAGCGGCGGTTAGGCCGTCAGTCGGCGGGCGGTCACGAAGCGGTCACATCGGGGACCCGCCACCGCACACGGCGGTCTCGGCGGCGATTTTGTGACGCAGTTCCGCCGATTCATCACAGCGGCACCCGGGTCAGTTCGATGACGTTCGTGATAGACCTGCCGTCCCAAATGTACGTGTAGTGCGTCGCCTGAGTGAAAGGTGTTACGCAATCGGGCCAGAAGACGGCGGCGCACTGGCCACCGGGATTGCGCACGCTGTCATAGGCGATTCCATCGGAACCGGAGCTGCGAAGATCCCGCGCGAGGCGCTGACTGGCCGCGTAGTCATCCGGGTCGTGGAACTGCTGGAATCCGCCCCGCACGTCGTGCAGCCGCCGGTTGATTGTCGTGACGTAGCGTCGCATCTGGATCTGGAGCGGCGGCTCGTGCGTGCGCTGGAGGAAACGCTGCCGATGGTGGACGGTTTCCTTGATCGAGGTTTCCGCGCTGTTGCCGATGTAAAGCGTACCGAAGCTGCTGTCCGAGAAACGCGACCCTTCGGGATTCAGGTGGGTGAACGCCGCCATGATGGGGGTGCTGCCAGGACCCGTGGCCCAGCGATGCCGCGGGATGAGCGAAAGCGCTCCCGATTCTTCCCGGATACGCGGATTCGTCAGCCCCTCGAGTTCCGCCAGCGCCTCGAAGTCCTCGGGTCGGGCGATGCGATCCCAGGGACCCACCGGTGGAAACCGGCTCGCCACGATCCGGTGCGCGGGGCTCCACTCGACGTTTGCCGTCGGAATCGTGCCGACGACTGCCAAGTCAGCCCCTCTGTGCGTCCAGGTACTGCCTGACGGCGTACAGGTCCCCGACGTTTCCGCCGAGCATTCGATCGAGCGCGCTATTCCCGTCAAACATCGGCGCGGTGTTGGGACTCGAAATCCAGACATCCGCCCGTGCTTCGTCTGGAATCAGGATCTGCAGGGCTTTGTAAATTCCAAGCACGTAGCTGATGCGCTCGAGCACGTCCCGCGGCAGGCTTCCGGAAAGCTCTCGCTTCCACTTGAAGAAGGTTGAGCTCGGCGGATTGCCGAGCAGCTTTCGCTGCTGGGCGGTGTTCAGGTTCCAAGTGGAGACGATGTTGAAAAATGCCCGCAACGCCGGTCCGGAGAGTTCTCTCGGCTGCGTCGCCGGCAGGCCCTGCTCGATGAACTGACGGGACATCACGCAACTCCTCGGGCGCAATGTACTCCATATGTGTACTTTTGTAAATGTAAAATACACCCATGTATTACTATGGAATTCACTTGCCAATACAAAAGGTTGCGAACACCGCACCGAGCAGGGCGTCGCTCGACACCTCGCCCGTGATCTCGCCGAGCGCCTGGTGGGCCTGTCGGAGCTCCTCGGCCACCAGCTCGAACGAGGCCTTCTCGCCGATGCGCGCCTCCGCGACCTCGAACAGGCTCCTCGCCCGCTCGAGCGCGTCGAGATGCCGGCGCCGCGCCGACCAGGCGCTGCCGTCCGATTGGTAGCCCGCGGCGGCCTTCAGCTGCTCGCGCAGTTCCGGCAGCCCCGCGCCGGTGAGTGCGGATACCGGGAGCGCGAGCCGGTCCTCGAGCGCGGGCGCCGGCCGCGCTTCCGGCAGGTCCGCCTTGTTCCAGACCACGAGCATCGCGGTGCCCGCCGGCAGCGCGCCCTGCTCGCCTTCGGCGAAGCCGCGCGCCGCGTCCACGACGTAGAGCACGAGGTCCGCGCGGCTCATCTCCATGCGCGCGCGCCTGAGTCCCTCGACCTCGATCACGTCGTCGGTGTCGCGCAGCCCCGCGGTGTCCACCACGTGGATCGGCAGGCCGTCGACGTGGATCCGCTCGCGCAGCAAGTCGCGCGTCGTGCCCGGGATCTCGGTGACGATGGCGGCGTCGTGGCCCGCGAGCGCGTTCAGCAAGGAAGACTTGCCGGCATTCGGGCGGCCCGCGATCACGACGTGGAGTCCGTCGCGCAGCGCCCTGCCCTGGCGCATCGTGTCCGCGATCGTCGCGAAGCGCTGGCCGATCTCCGTGAGGCGATCCTTCACCTCCTGGGACTCGAGGAACTCCGCGTCCTCGTCCGGAAAATCGATGGCCGCCTCGACGTAGGCGCGCAGCTGCATGACGCGCAGCGCGAGCGCGCCCACCTCGCGCGAGAATTCGCCGGACAGCGAGCGCAGCGCGGCGCGCGCGGCCTCCGCGGAACCGGCGGCGATGAGGTCGGCGATCGCCTCCGCCTGCACCAGGTCGAGCTTGCCGTTGTGGAAGGCGCGCTCCGAGAACTCGCCCGGGCGCGCGAGGCGCGCGCCGAGTTCGACGGCGCGAGCAACCAGCAGGTCGCTGACCACGGGGCCGCCGTGGCCGTGCAGCTCGAGCACGTCCTCGCCGGTAAAGGAAGCCGGCGCCGGGAAATACAGCGCGAGGCCGACGTCGATCGTCATGCCGCCGGCGCCCGCGAAGATCGCCACCGTCGCCTGGCGCGCGGCGGGAAGGCTGCCGAGAACTTCCGTGGCGATCTGGCGCGTCTTCGGCCCGGACACGCGCACGATGCCGATGCCGCCGCGGCCAGGCGGCGTCGCGGTCGCGACGATGGTGTCGGGCGTCGCCGCGCTCAGGGGCGCGCGCGCGCCAGCACGGCGAGGCCGAGGAGCCCCGGATGCGGGTGCCTGATCAGGAAGGATGGGATCGCGCGCAGCCATTCCCCGTATTGTCCCTTGTCTTCGAACGCGCGTCGAAAGGTAGCGACATCGAAGCGCGCACCCCAGCGCGGCAGGATGCCGCCAGCGAGGTATACGCCGCCGCGGGCGCCCGCGACCAGCGCGAGGTTGCCGGCAACCCGGCCGAGCCAGCGCGTAAAGAGCGCGTGCGTACGCACAGCGTCCGGGTCGCCGCGCCAGGCCGCCGCGTCAATCTCGGCGGCCGCGAGGGACTTCCCGGAAATCGCGGCGTAGAGCCGCTCGAGCCCCGGGCCGGAGAGTACGGTCTCGGCCGAGACGCGCCCGTGGGCACGCCGCAACTGCTGCCAGATCTCGAGTTCTTCGTCGTCCACCGGCGCGAGGTCGGCATGTCCTCCGTCGCCCTGGATCACGTGCCAGCCGTGGGGCGCCTGGGCGCCGATCGCGGTGCCGAGGCCGGTGCCCGGACCCAGCACGACGACCGGCTCGCCGGCGACCGCGGTGCCGCCACCGCAAGGATCGAGCGAGGCCGGCGGCAGGTGCGGAATGGCTGCGGCGATGGCGTGGAAATCATTCACGAGCAGCACGCGCGACAGTCCCGCGGCCCTCGCCAGCGCGGCGGCGTCGAGGCGGAAGCCGGCATTCGTCAGCCGGATGCTGCCGTCCGGGCCGATCGGCCCGGCGGCGCCGAACGCGGCCGCATCGACTCGCCGCGAGTCGAGAAAGCGCTCGACCTTCGCCGCCAGATCCGGTGTCGTCGGGCTTTCCTCGAGTCCTGAGATCTCGAGGGTCGCATTCGCCCGCGCCGCCAGCGCGAGCCGGGTGTGCGTGCCGCCCACGTCGCAGACCAGGATCATCGTGCTTTCCGCAATCCCTGGCGCCCGGCGGGCACTTCGCTGAGCGCCGCCAGAAAATCGCGGCGCCAGCGAGACACGTCGCGCGCGCGCAGCCGGCGCATCAGCGCCTCGTGGCGGCGGCGGCGTTCCTGGATGCGCATTTCGCGGGCGAGATGCATGGCGGCAGCGGTCTCTTCGCCATCATACGGGTTCACGATCAGGGCCTCGCGCAGGTACTGCGCCGCGCCCGCGAAGCGCGACAGCACCAGCACGCCGGGATCGGCGGGGTCCTGGGCCGCGACGTACTCCATGGCGACCAGGTTCATGCCGTCGCGCATCGGCGTGACGATGCCGACGCGGCTCGCGCGATAGAGCCCCGCGAGCGTGCGCCTCGGCAGCGCACGGTTGAGGTAGTGCACCGGCGTCCAGTCGAAGCGCGCGAAGCGGCCGTTCACGCGCGCTGCCTCGCGGTCGAGCTCCTGGCGGAAGCTGCGATAGGCGATCAGGTCGCTGCGGCTCACCGGCGCGACCTGCAGCAGGATCACCTTGCCGTGCGCCTTCGGGTGCCCCTCGAGATAGCGTCCGAAGGCGTCCATGCGCCGCAGCAGCCCCTTGCTGTAATCGAGCCGGTCGACGCCGATGAACTGGTCCCGCCCACGCAGCACGCTCTGCATGCGCGCGAACTCGCGGTTGCCCGGTGCGGTGAAGGCGTAACGATGGAACTGGTCCACGTCGATCCCGATCGGGAAAGCGCCGGCGCGCAGCTCGCGCCCGAAGGCGGTGACCACGCCCCCCTTCGCCGTGCCGCCGCAGGCGCGGCGGATGTGCTCCTGGAAGCGGACCAGGTCCTCCTCGGTCTGGAAGCCGATGAGGTCGTAGGCGAACAGCGCGCGGATCAGCGACTCGTGCTCGGGCAGCGTCGAGAGGATCTCGGTCGGCGGGAACGGCGTGTGCAGGAAGAAACCGATGCGCTGGCGGACGCGGCGCCGGCGCAACTCCTCGGCCAGCGGGATCAGGTGATAGTCGTGCACCCACACCCGATCGCCGGCGCGCAGCAATCTCGCGAGCGACTGCGCGAACCGGGTGTTGACCCGTCGATAAGCTTCGAGCTGGCGGTGCTCGAAACGCATCAGGTCGATGCGGAAGTGCATCAGCGGCCACAGGCAGTTGTTGCAGAAGCCGCTGTAGTAGCCGTCGAAGTCCTGCTGCGTCAGGTCGAGCGTCGCAAGCGTGATGCCATCGGCCATTTCCTGGCGCAGGCTGCCACGACCTGACGCCGTCCGTCCGCTCCATCCGAACCAGAGTCCGCCGCGCTCGCGCAGCGCATCGACGAGTCCCACGGCGAGTCCGCCCGCCGCCGCGGCGCCGCGCACCGGCCCCACGCGATTGGAAACCGCAACCAGCCGCCCGGTGCGGCTCACGTGAAGGCCTCCCAGCCGCGCGACAGCCGCATGGCGGCGTTCACGATGCCGACCAGCGAGTAGGTCTGCGGGTAGTTGCCCCAGTGCTCGCCGCTGTCCGGGGCGATGTCCTCGGAGAGCAGCCCGAGGTGATTGCGTGCCGCAAGCATGTGTTCGAAGAGCTCACGCGCCTCCTCCCGGCGGCCGACGCGCGCCAGCGCGTCGATGTACCAGAAGGTGCAGATATTGAACGCCGTGGTCGGCTGGCCGAAGTCGTCGGCCGCCGCATAGCGGAAGAGATGGCGCCCGCGGCGCAGGCGCTGCTCGACCAGGGCGACCGTGCCGGCAAAGCGCGCGTCCCCGGGCGGCAGGAAGCCCGTCTCGGCCATCAGCAGGAGCCCCGCCTCCACGTCGTTGCCGCCGAAGCTCTCCATGAAGCTGCCGCGCGCCGCGTCGAAGGCGCGCGACTCGATCGCCTGGCGGATCTCCGCCGCGCGGGCGTCCCAGTGGCGCGCGCGTTCCTGCAGGCCCCGGTGTGTCGCGATACGGGCGAGCCGGTCGCAGGCGGCCCAGCACATGAGCGCGGAAGAGGTATGGATGCGCTCGCGCGTGCGCAGCTCCCACATGCCCGCGTCCGGCGTCGCGTAGACGCGCCAGGCCTGTTCGCCGACGCGCTCGAGACGCAGGAAGTCCTGCTCGGTCGCGGCGCGCAGCAGCCGCCGGTCGAAGAACGATTGCGCGGTCGCCAGCACGACGTTGCCGTAGACATCGTGCTGATGATGCTCGAAGGCCTGGTTGCCGACGCGGACCGGGCCCATGCCGCGATAACCGGAAAGCGCCGGCGCCTCGCGCTCGTCCAGCCGGCGCTCGAGCGCGATGCCGTAGACGGGCTGCAGGTGCCCGTCGGTCGCCTGTCCGACGATGTTGCCGAGGTAGCGCAGGTAGTGCTCCATCGTGTCGACTTCGGAGAGGGAGTTCAGCGCGCGCACCACGAAGAACGCATCGCGCAGCCAGCAATAGCGGTAGTCCCAGTTGCGTCCGCTCGCCGGCGCCTCGGGAATGCTGGTGGTCATCGCCGCGACGATCGCCCCGGTCTCCTCGAACTGGCACAGCTTCAGCGTGATGGCCGCGCGGATCACGGCGTCCTGCCATTCCGCAGGGATGGCGAGCCGGCGTGACCACCGCCGCCAGTGGTCCTCGGTCGCCTCCTGGAATGCCCGGGCCATGGCATCCGCGCCGTCGGAGAGCGTCTCGTCGGCGCCGAGCACCAGGCTGATGTCCGACTCGAGCAGGAACGGCGTCTCCGCCAGCACGTAGCTCACCGGCGCGTCGGTGGTGAGCCGCAGCACCCGGTCCTCGCTCACGTAGCGGATGTGGTTGCTGCCGTGCGTGATCGCGGGCGCGACCGCCCCATAGTTGAACGACGGCCGCAGCCGCACGCAGATGCGCGGCGTGCCGGCGAGCGGGCGCACGCGGCGCACCAGCATCTGCGGGCGGAACATGCGCCCGAGGCGCTCGAAGCGCGGGCAGAAATCGATCACCTCGACGGCGGAGCCGTTGGAGCTGTAGAGCCGGGTGCGCAGCACCGCGGTGTTGCCGATGTATTCCTGCTCGCTACGCTCGAACCCGCCCAGCTCGACCGACCAGAAGCCGCGTGCGCCGGGCTGGTCGGTGCGGTCGACCAGCGCGTGAAAGACCGGGTCGCCGTCGAGCCGCGGAAAACAGCTCCAGACCACGCGCGCCTGGCGGTCGACGAGCGCGGAAACGACGCAGTTGCCGGTGACGCCGAGCTCGAGCGAGGCCTGCCCCGTCACGACGCCGCTCCGCTCGTGAGCGCTTCGAGGCTCTCCGCGAGCCAGGCATGTACCTCGTCGACGCCGGACATTCGATAGCGGGCGGCGGTCTCGCCCGGACCGACCTTGACGCCGTAGCCGCCAAGTCGCGCTGCCGCGCGGAATCCGTCTTCGTCGGTGACGTCGTCGCCCACGAACACCGGACGCCGCCCCGCGAAAGATCCGTGCCGCGCCAGCGCGGCGAGTGCCGCGCCCTTGTTCGTACCTCGAGGGCGGGCCTCGATCACCGCGTTGCCGCGCAGGATCTCGAACTCCGGCGCGGCGGCGGCTTCTGTCAGCGCCGCGATGCATTCTTCCGAACGTTCCGGCGCCCGGCGCCAGTGCAGGGCCACGGCCGCTCCCTTGTCCTCGACGACGACGCGCGGATCCGCGGCAAAACGCTCGCGCAGCTGGCGCGCAACGCGCGACGCG
>Ga0307505_10003247_pt1 | contig 10351 bp, 6 predicted proteins | sample 23_S_MG_FD_202183 | JGI IMG/M metagenome (GOLD analysis project Ga0307505, IMG submission 202183) | Soil microbial communities from Populus trichocarpa stands in riparian zone in the Pacific Northwest, United States - 23_S | ecosystem: Environmental > Terrestrial > Soil > Riparian zone > Trees... | reverse complement strand
CGAACTCAAGGACGCCGACGGATACGTTCTGTTCTTCGGTCGCCCCCGTGCATGAGCGCCAATACAGTCGGGAGCGGTGACCTGAGTCCGGCCGAAGAGGGCGGCGGGCTCGCCGCAGCCGAGTTCGCGCACCTGCAGGGGGCCAGCTACCTGAACCACGCCGCGTCCTCCCCACTGCCCAGGCGGAGCAGCGCGGCACTCCGCGCCTACGTGGCCGACCGCGAGCGGGTCTTCCACCTCTATCAGGCCGGGCAACCGGACTACGCGCTGCCCGTGCTGCAGGCCAAGGTGGGCCGCCTCCTCAACGCGCCCCCGGAGCTGATCGGTTTCGTCCCGACCACGACCGAGGGGCTGGCCGGCGCGGTCAACAGCATCGCCTGGCGTCGCGGCGACAACATCGTCGTCCCGGCCAACGACTTCCCCGGGGTGCTCTACCCCTGTCTGCATCTGGAACGCCGCGGGGTCCGCGTGCGCCAGGTCCCCGTGGACCGGCATGCCGACCTCGACCGCGTCCTGGAGGCGATCGACGGGCGGACCCGCGCGGTGGCGATCAGTTGGGTGCATTGGCTGACCGGCCACCGGCTCGACATCGCCCGGCTCGGTGCCGCCTGTCGCGCGGCCAACGTCCTGTCGATCGTCGATGCGATGCAGGGGGTCGGCGCCATTCCGCTCGATATCACCGCGGCCCAGGTCGACTGCTGCATCGCCGGCAGCTACAAATGGCTGATGGGGATACCCGGCACCGCGGCGATGTACACCTCGCCACGCTTCGTGGCGGAGGTCACGCCCGATCGTGCCGGCTACGCCGGCATGACGACCAGTGTCTTCGCCACACCCCGCATCGACTGGCTGCCTGGCGCGGCGCGCTTCCAGGTGGGGGGACCCATCAACCCGGCTCTGGTGGCGCTCGAAGGTTCCATCGACCTCCTGCTGGAAATCGGGGTGCCGCGAGTGCAGTCGCACCTCGACGCCTTGCTCGACACGCTCCGGACACGAGCGGAGGCGGCGCAGTTGCGCGTCAACTCGGATCTCTCACCGGCGCACCGCTCGGGGTTCCTGAATGTGACGACCGGGGATCCCGCCCGCGATGACCGGGCGGTGAAGGCCCTGCTCGCGCAACGGATCGTCGTCGGGCGGCGGGGACCCGGAATCCGCATCGCACCGCACCTGCACAACACCGTCGGCGAGATCGAACGGGCCGTGGAAATCATCGCGCGGGAAGCCTGACCGTCGCTCGCCCCGGACCCGCCGCGGCACGATGAGACCCCGGGAGGGGCTTGCCGGCCGCGGCAAAGCTCGGCACCCTTCGAGGTTCTCATCCCGCGTCGGGCCAGCATCCGCCCTCCCGGCGTGGCGACCAGCCGGTCCACACTTGTTCCGGAGCACCCCGTGCGGTCACCCGTCATCTTCACGCTCGCGCTCTCCCTGACCCTGGCCGCCTGCGGTCCGGCTCCCGCCCCGCTCGATCTGGATGCCTTGCGCATGGTGGACCTCACCCATGCCTTCAACGCCCGGACGATTTTCTGGCCCACCTCCCCCTCGACCTTCGCGCTCGAAGTCCTGGCGCATGGCCAGACCGACGGCGGCTACTTCTACTCGGCCAACGCCTTCAGCACCCCGGAGCATGGCGGGACGCATCTCGACGCCCCGATCCACTTCGCCGAGGGGCGGCAGACCACCGATCAGGTCCCGCTGGAGCGGCTGATCGGACCGGCGGTGGTGATCGACATCGCCGCCCAGGCCGCGGCCGACCGCGACTATCAGCTCACCCCGGACGATGTTCTCACCTTCGAGCGGGCCCATGGGCGGATCGCGCCCGGCACGATCGTTCTCCTCCGCACCGGCTGGAGCCGGCGCTGGCCCGACCGGCTGGCCTATCTTGGCGACTCCACCCCCGGTGACGCCTCGCGGCTCCACTTCCCGAGCTTCGGCGCGGACGCGGCCCGGCTCCTCGTCGAGGAGCGCGAGGTCGCGGTGCTGGGCGCCGACGTTGCCTCGATCGATCATGGCCAGTCCATCGACTTCCTGGTCCACCGGATCGCCGCGGCCCGGAACGTCCCCGGCCTCGAAAACCTTACCAACCTCGACCAGCTTCCCTCGACGGGCGCCACGGTGATCGCCCTCCCGATGAAGATCGAGGGCGGCTCGGGTGGGCCGGTGCGGGTGGTGGCGCTGGTGCGCGGGGAGTGAGCCGTACCAGCCGGAGCAGTATCGGTACGAGCGGGAACAGCACGGTCCGCGCTCGGGAAGGCTCCGTAGACGGTGAGAGGGAACCGCCGAAGTTCCGCTGACAGGTAGGATCGTCGCATGGCAAGAGGGAACAGCCCCAGCAGGCCGTTCCCTCTTACCGTGCGAGGAAAGTCGCCCGAACGGGGAGCCCCGCAGTTCCCGCTGACTGCTTGCGGAGTTTCCGCATGCACGGAGCGTGCTGTTACCGCTGTCTTGCCAGACTCCGATAGTACTCCTCCACCAGCGCGCGGTATTCCGGCGGCACCTGGCCGGCGGCTCCGAGCGCGGGCCGGTCGGCGGCTCCGGCGTTGAACTGCCGCCACAGCGTGAACTCGAAGGTCTTGAGCCGTTCGATCAGGGCGGCCTGCAGCTCGTCGAGTCCCTTGGGGTCTCCGAACGGACGGCCATTCTCCAGACGCCGCAGCGCCTCGATGAGCCGGCCGAGCTCACCCGCTTCCACTCCCTGCTCCTGCAGATCGCGGCGGAGTTCCTCCGCGGCCTCCCGCCGGAGCCGGAATTCCCGGCCGAACTGGCGGGCATCGCCACCGGAGAGGCTACGCGGGGTCCCGTCGGGGGCTCCACCCATGCGGTTGCCGTCAGCTCTCTGGCCCTCGCCCTGTCCTTGACCCTGGCCCTGTTGCCCTTGCCCTTGTTGTCCTTGCTGGCCTTGGCCCTGCTTCCCCTGTTGGCCTTGCGCCTGTTGTCCTTGCTGACCCTGCCCCTGCTTTCCCTGTTGGCCCTGGCTCCCCTGCTCACCCTGTTGACCGGGCTGGCGCCCCTCCTGCTCGGCGCCTTGAGCGCCCTGCTGTCCCGCCTGCCCCGTGCGCTGCCCGGTGCGCTCGCGCAGGGACTCCAGCCCGCGCACCAGATCGCGCGCCCGCTCGAGCGACCGTTCCTGCCGCCGCTCCGCGGACTCGCCCACCGCACCGGCCGCCTCGCGGAATCGCTCGGCGACGGAGTTCAGGTACTCCCCGATCTGTCCCTCGAACTCGCGCGCGTACTCGGGCGAGCCGCTGCGGATCACCCCCTTGGAATAGGCGATCCGGTCCCGGAGCCGGCTGTCGCGAATCTCGCTGGCCGCCCCATCCAGGCCGGCCGACGCCGTGGGCTGCTCGCGCCGCGCGTCCCGCGCGAGCCGCTCGGCGTCGGCCTGCATCCGGTCCACCTCGGTGGCCATCGCGTCCTTGCGCTCATCCAGGCGGCGGATCCGCTCGGCCCGATCGGCGCCCGCCGCGCCCGGGAGACCCTCGACGGCGCTCTGCATCTCGCGCTGCCGTTCACCCAGCTCCCGGGCCCGCCGCTCCAGGTCCCGGATGCCCTCGGTCATCCCGGCCGCCTTGGCGGTCTCCAGATCCTGGGAGGCCCGCTGCAGGCGCTCCAGCGCGGCGTTCCCCTGCGCGGCGTTGCCGCTCGCCGCCCGCCGCATCGCCTCCGCCGCCTGCTGCAGTTGGCGCGCGGCCTCCGCCAGTGCCGGCGAGTTGCGCTCCCGCGCCAGCCGCTCCAGACGCCGGGCATCCTCCTCGGCTTCGCGGGCCAGGTCCCGCTGCGCGCCGCCGCCGCCGCCGCTGCCGGACTCGCGGCCCAGGCGGTCGCGCAGCGCCTCGGCCATCCGCTGCATCCGCTCGTTCTCCTGCTGCTGCCGGGCCGCCAACTGCCGGAGGCGCTCCCGGGTCTCGTCGAGCTCCTGCTGCGCGGCGTTCGACGACTCCCGCTGCACCGACTCGTACTGGTTCCGCACCCGGTCGGTTTCCAGCTCGAAGAGGTCGGCCAAGTCCTCGGCACTGCTGGACCCGCCGCCACCCCCACCGCCGCCGCCGCCGCCCATCTGGACCTGCACATCCCGGTAGGCCGCCTCGGCCCGCTGGACTCGCTGCAGCGCGCGCTGTTCCGCGGGCAGCGCCGCCTCGGCGCGGCCCAGGCCCAACGCTTCCTCGGCCTGCTGCATGTCGCGCACCGCGGTGTCGAGCTCCGCCTGGATGATGGTAAAGAGCGAATCGACCCGGGCCACGTTGCGCTCCGCCATCCGGCGTGAGAGGGTGGCCACCTCCTCCTTGAGCCGTCCCTGCATGATGGCCAGGGTGGTCAGGTTCTCCCGGCGCTCCCGCTCGCCGGTGCGCGCGCTGTCGCGCACCCAGTTGAAGGTGCCCGCCACGATCTCCCGCTGCCGCGCCGAGAGCCCCTCCACCGACTCGCCCCCCCCGCCGCCGCCGCCACCCCCGCCCTGCTCCGCCTGACGGTAGTTCCGGTTGAACGGCCGGATCTCCAGGAAGTAGATGTCGCTGGAGGCGGTGTTGCCGGCGCCGTCGGTCGCCACGGCGTGGTAGGCCACCAGGTCCCCGGGCGCCAGCGGCCACTCCTCCAGGAAGAAGGTGTGCGCGGCGCGCAGATCGGTCGTTCCTCGGCTGGTCCCCTCGGCCAGCACGATCCGCCGCTCCTCGCCGCCGTTCACGGCGTACCGGAGTTCCAGGCCGGACACCCCGAAGTCGTCGGCGACGCGAACCGACACGGTCACCTCCTCGACGGCGGTGACCTTGGTGTCGCGCCCCGGCTCGTCGATCCGCACGATCGGCGGCTGGTCGTCGAGCGACTCCATCGTGTAGTGCACCGTGCCCGGCACCAGCGTGCCATCGGGAGCCGAGAGGTCCACCCGGTACCAGCCATCCCGGGTCAGCCGGAACGAGCCGCCGACCCGGCCATCCTCGCCCACCGTGAGCGGCACGGTGGTGCCGTCGTCGAACCGGAGCGAGCCGCCCTGCACCGGCATCGTGACCGCGGCGCGTACCAGCACGGTCGTGCCGCTCACGGCGGCCACGTCGCCCCCGTCGGGAATCGACTCGGGCGGCAGGCCGGTGTGCGCCGGGAACCGGAGTTCGAGCCCCACCTGCCGCACCGCCGGCAGGTGGGTGATCGTGAGGCGGAAGGTGGCCGAGGTGACCCCTTCGGACTCCACGAAGTAGTCGGTATTCTGGACCAGGTCGAACAGCCGCACGGTAAAGCCGGCGCCGGTCGAGTCCCGCAGCATCGGAACGCGGATCCAGTCGGTGTCGGCGCTGTCGGCGCGCATCACCAGTTCCGCCGCGGGCGCGCTGAAGCCGTGGAGTTCCGCCCGGATGTCGAGCGCCGAGCCCCGCGGCACCGCGGCGTGGCCCGGCGACACGCCGACCGCCAGGACCGGCGCCGCCGCGGCTTCCGACCAGGGAATGAAGAGCACCCGCGCCACGTCGCGCAGGATGGCGGGCCCGAAGACGGTAAGCAGCGCGCCGGCGGCCACCGCGAGGCCCAGCCCGCCCGCGGCGCGGCGCACCCGGGGCCGTTCCAGCGTGGCGCCGCGCTCCAGCCGCTCGACCGCCTCGATGGCGCGATCCATCAGCCGGGCGGTGAGCGCGGGCGAGGATCCTTCGCCGCGGGGCCGCCCCATTTCATGCACCGCCGAGAGGAGCGTCTGGCGGAGTTCCGGGGCCTGCTCCTCGACATACAGGGCAATCTGCTCGTCGCCCACCCTCCGCCACAGCGGCCGCACCAGGAACCGCGCCGCGGCCGCACCGATCAGCAGGTATCCCACGACCCGGACCACCGTGGCGGTGGAGGACCCCGGTCCCAACAGCGCGCTGAGCACCGCCCCCAGCAGCAGCGCGCCCAGCAGCGTTACCCCCACCACCGCCGCCCCTTCCAGCAGCACCCGCCACCGCCAGTGGCGGCGCACCGCCGCGACCGCCTCCCGGAGTGTGGCGTCGCGCGCGGCCAGTTCACGTTCGATCGGGGTCATGGGGCACTCCTTGTCGGGGCGACCGCCACCGCGCGGCCGGCGATGCCACGCCAGCCACGGCTGGCGACCAGCGTTTCCAGGATTACCAGCCCGGCCACCAGGAGGAGGAGCGCCCGCCACAGGCGTTGGCGGCCCTCCACCTCCTGCGGCGTGGGCGGGGGACCGAACTCCCCCGTGGCGCTTTCCCGGCCCACACCCAGCAGCAGTTCCCGCGGGTCGAGCGGGGTCAGGTCCGACTCCCGGGGCGGCGGATTCACCGCCACCAGGCTCACCGGATCCCCCGATACCCTCCCAGCGAAGGTCCGGTAGATCCCGGCTTCCGTCAAGGTAACCGCTCCCCCTCCGGCCCCGTTGGCCGGCCGGAGGAGCGCCGCGGAAGGGGCCTCGACCACCGGGTCGCGGATCTGGGCCGGCACGGCGTACGCCTCGCCGGTGAGCTGCCAGAGCGGCGCCGAGGCGTACCCCGAGGTGTGCAGCGCCAGCCGGCGCAGAAAGGGAAGGTAGGCCGATTGCAGCGGGAAGTCGCCCGCCTGGGCGTCGAGGGGCACGGCCAGCAGGACCACTCGACCTTCGCCTTCGCGCCGTTCCAGGACCGCGGGGAGGCCGTCATCGAAGCGGGCCAGCACCTCGGCATCCGCGCGGGGCTCCACCCGCGGGTACCGGAGGAACCGCGCCGCGCCGAGCGCGCCGGAGCCGCTCCGGAAGGGGAGGAAGACGGGATGCTCGAGCGACACATCGCCGAAGGCACCGCCCCGGTCGTCCCGCCGATCCACCGGGCCCCGCAGCGCGCCCGGCAGCAGCGCGTCTTCCAGTGGCCGGGCCCCGAGGCGGGCGCCGGCGGCCACGACCAATCCGCCGCCCGCGCGTACCCACTCGGTCAGCGCCGCGCCGGCCGCCCCGGGCGGCACCCGCACATCATGGAGGACGACCAGCGCCGCGCCCTCCAGCACGCCCGACCCCAGCATCCCCGCCAGGCGGCGTTCCACCCGAAGCGCCGGATCCCGGCCGATACCCAGCGCGCGCTCCAGGTACAGCGTTTCGTCCGGGGAGGCGTCGCCGGGGGAGACGAGGATGATGCGTGCCGCTTCCTCCGCGGGGACCACCGCGTGAAACTGGTCATCGGCGGGGAGGGCGTCGGGCTCCGCCTGAACGGTGATCCGCGCGGCGCCGCCGGGCACCGGCACCGCGTCGAAGGCCACCGCCAGCGTCGCATCCGCCGCCAGGGTCACTTCCCGGGTGCCGGCCACCCGGCCGTTGACCGAGAGTTCGATCCGGGTCCGGCGCGGCTGCTCCAGCCCGCGGGTCACCACCCGGGCCGCCACGATCATCCGCCCCCGTCCCTCGCCCGCGATGCGCTGCACCTCCACCCCCGTGATGGCGGTGTTGCCGTGGTGGCGACTGGCCGCGGGGACCGCGCGGACCTGAATGCCGTCGGGAAGCTCGAGCCCCGCCAGGCCGGTTACCCCCGATCGCTGCAGGTCGGTCACCACCAGGATCTCGCCCCGCGGAGCGGCGTCGGCCACCAGCAACTGGCGGCCGGCTCGCAGCGCCGCGGCGTACCGGGTACCGCGCATGCCGGGGCGCGCCGTCTCCAGCGCCGCCCGCGCCGCGGCGTGATCCCGCGTCAGCGGCTGGGCGATCGCCGCCTCCTCATCGAACAGCACCACCGCGACCCGGTCGTCCGGCCCGAGGCCGGCGATCACCGCCCGGGCCGAATCGAGCGCCGCCGGCCAGACCTCGGCGTGGCCCATGCTGAGCGACTGGTCCAGCGCCAGGATAACGGTGCGGATGCCCATCGCCGCCGCCGTCGCGCTGGCCCGGTCGAGGACCGGGCGGGCAAACGCCAGCACCGCCAGCGCCACCAGCGCCGCCCGGAGCAGCAGCAGCGGCCAGTCGGTGACCCGCCGCCGGTGTGCGGTGCGGATCGGGATCCGGCGCAGAAACATCAGGGATGGAAAGCGCAGCGGCCGCTGCTGGTCGCGCTGGCGCAGGTGCATCAGCACCGGGATCGCCAGGGCCGCCAGACCGGCCAGGAACGCGGGCACCAGGAAGCCGAGCGGCATCAGCGCGCCCGGCTCCCCATCAGGCGGCGGTCCAGGTAGCTGCGCAGCGCCCCGTCCAGCGGCTGGTCGGTCCCCACGGGGACGTAGTCGAGGCCGGCCTGCGCCGTCTGCAGCTTCAGGTCGGCGCGGTGCGATTCGAGCAGCCCGTGATACCGTTCACGGAGCTCGTCCGGACGGAGCGGCAGGCGGGCCCCGGTCTCCGCGTCCTCGAAGGTGCCCGGCGCATCATAGGGAAAATCACGCTCGGCGGGGTCGAGCACATGGAAGAGAATCACATCCTGGCCCCGGGCGCGGAGACCGTCGAGCGCGCGGCGCAGCGTGGGCGGATCCTCGTAGCAGTCGGACACCAGCACCACGATGCCGGCGCGGGTCCGCATCCGGGTCACCCGCTCCAGAGTCTCGGGCAGGCGGCCCTCTCCCGCGGCGCGCGCGCGGCCGAGGGTATGCAGGAGGAGTTGGAGGTGCCGGGTGGACGGCGGAACGACCTCGCCCACCGCGTCGCTCAGCGTCACCAACCCCACCCGGTCGCCCTGGCGCTGGGAAAGCCACGCCAGCGAGGCCACCAGGAACCGGGCATAGTCGAACTTGGTCACCGGGCCGCTGCCGAAATCCATCGAGGCGGAGGCGTCCAGGACGAAGACCACGTCGGCACTGGTGTCGGCCTCGTACGTCTTGAGATAGAACCGGTTGGTGCGCCCGTACACCCGCCAGTCAATCCGGCGCAGGTCGTCGCCGGGCTGGTACGGGCGGTGTTCCGCAAAATCCAGCGACAGGCCCATGCGCGAGGAGCGGTGCAGCCCATGGAGGAAGCCATCCACGACGGTCCGCGCCAGCAGGGCGAGGTCGCCGATTCCGGCCAGCAGCCGGGGATCGAGAAAGGCGACGGGCGCGGCGCCGGTCATCGGCGGCTCAGAGCCCGGACCGCGGGAGCGGAACGGCGTCGAGCAGACGTTCCACCACCTGGTCGGTGGAGACCCGCTCCGACTGGGCCTGGAAGTTCCGCAGCAACCGGTGACGGAACACCGGGTGGGCCAGCGCCCGGACATCGTCGAAGGTCACATGCCCGCGGCCCTGGAGGAGGGCGCGGGCCTTGCCGCCGAGCACCAGCGCCTGGGCCGCCCGGACCGAGGCCCCGTAGGCGAGCCACTGGTTGATGAACGCCGCCCCGCCCTCCGACGGCCGGGAGGCCCGCACCAGCTTCACGGCGTGCCGGACCACCGCGTCGGCCACCGGCACCCGGCGCACCACGTCCTGAAACGCCAGGATCTCGGCCCGGCTCACCACGGGCACGATGGCGTCGGGGGGCATCGTGGTGGTGGCACGCACCACGGCGACCTCCTCCTCCTCCGGCAGGTAGTCGAGCACCACCTCGAACATGAACCGGTCCAGTTGGGCCTCGGGGAGCGGATAGGTCCCCTCCAGCTCGATCGGATTCTGGGTGGCGAAGACGAAGAACGGCGGCTCCAGCGGGTAGGTGCGGCCCTGCACCGTGACCCGGCGCTCCTGCATCGCCTCCAGCAGCGCCGCCTGGGTCTTCGGCGGGGTGCGGTTGATCTCGTCGGCCAGCACCACGTGGGCGAAGATCGGTCCGGGCATGAACGCCAGCTTGCGGTGCCCGGTGACCGGATCATCCTGGATCATGTCGGTGCCGGTGACATCGGACGGCATCAGGTCCGGGGTGAACTGGATGCGAGAGAAGGTCAGGTCCAGCGCCCGGGCCAGCGAGTGGATCAGCAGCGTCTTGGCGAGTCCCGGCACCCCCACCAGGAGGCAGTTGCCCCCGGCGAAGAGGCCGATGAGCGCCTGCTCGACGACCGCGTCCTGGCCGACGATCACCTTGCGCAGCTCGGCGGCGATGCGGGCCCCCGCCTGGTGCAGGCGCTCGGCGAGGGCCGCATCGTCGAGGCCGTCCAGCTCGGAGGGAGGGAGAGGCAGGGTCACACCCGGTCCTTTCAGTCAGCGGGTCAGCGCGTAGATGATATAGTTGACGCCCAGCTTGTACGACTCGTTGGAGAGATCGATCGGAAAAAAGCCGGTATCCGAAAACTCCCAGTACTCCGCGATGTCCGCGCGGTAGTTGATGGCGATCATCAGCCGCCGCGCGGGGTCGTTCTCCTCGAACACCCCCCAGAACTCCGAGGGGGCCTGGGAGTAGGGGTGGATATACCCCTCGAAATCGGTGATGTGATAGAACGCGTCGAAGACCGGGTGGGTCGGGGGAATCCGCTGCAATCGCGCCTCCGGCAGCACCCGCCGCATCTGGGCCTCCATGTTGAGCCAGTCGCGGCCGTCG
>Ga0307505_10003246_pt1 | contig 10351 bp, 10 predicted proteins | sample 23_S_MG_FD_202183 | JGI IMG/M metagenome (GOLD analysis project Ga0307505, IMG submission 202183) | Soil microbial communities from Populus trichocarpa stands in riparian zone in the Pacific Northwest, United States - 23_S | ecosystem: Environmental > Terrestrial > Soil > Riparian zone > Trees... | reverse complement strand
CGTACGTCCACCCCTTCCCGTCCAACGCGGCCGCGATCTCACGCAGGAGGATGGGAAGGTTTTCTTCCTCGTTGTAGACGGGGAACACGACGGAGAGGTCAGGGCGGGTCATCTTGCGGCGGGTAGTCTATATCCGGCCGCTTTGATGTTGATCTTGCCTCCTTGTCTTCTTGTCTTGGGTCTTCGAGTCGTCGAGTCGTCGAGTCGTCGAGGAGGCTCACGGTCTCACAGTCGCACAGTCTCACAGGTGTCGACATGGATAGGCCTCGATAAGTGGACCTGACGAATCGAAGACTCGACGACTCGACGACCCGACGACTCGAAGACTCGAAGACTCGAGGGCCAGGGAAGGCGAGGACGTCAGCGGGGAAGCGCGACCCCGAACACTCTCTCGAAATTCGCGGTGGTCTGCTCGGCGACCTTCTCCAGGGAAACTCCCCAGAGCGTGGCCAGGAGTTCGGCGATCTTGATCACGTACGCGGGCTCGTTGGCGCGGCCGCGGTACGGCATGGGCGCGAGGTACGGGGTGTCGGTCTCGATGAGCACCGCCTCGGGGGGCAGTCCTCGCGCCACCTCGCGGAGCGCGTCCGCGTTGCGGAACGTGACGATGCCGGAGAACGAGATCACGAATCCAAGTGCGACCAGCTTCCTGGCCACGTCCAGCGACTCCGTGTACGAGTGCAGGATCCCCCGCGCTCCACTGCGCGAGAGCACCTCGACCATGTCCTCCGTCGATTCGCGGTTGTGAACGATGATCGGTTTATCGAGTGCGTTCGCCAAAGTGACGTGCCGCTCGAAGACCGCGCGCTGCGTTTCGCGATCCGAGTGCATGTAGTGATAGTCGAGGCCGATCTCGCCGATGGCCACGACGCGCTCCTGACGCGCCAGCCGCGCGATCTCCGCGAACGCCGCGTCATCGCAGTCCTTCGCATCGTGGGGATGGAATCCCACCGCGCACCAGACATCGTCGTTGCCGTGCGCGATCGCCACCGCCTGCGGCGCGTCCTCGAGGTTCGTCCCCGGCACGACGAATCCGCGCACGCCCACGGCCCGCGCCGCGGCGAGGTTGGCCTCGGCGTTGGACATCGTCAAATGACAGTGCGAGTCCGTGAAGATCACGCCACCTGTCCCTCGAGCAGCGAGATCACCATCTGCTCGTACGTGCTCACGGAGGCAAGCAGGTCTTTCTTGGAGATCTTCTCGTTCTTGCCGTGTGCGTCGAGGATCGAGCCGGGGCCGAAGAGCAGCGGCTTGCCGAGGTTCGTCAGCCACGGCACGTCGGTGTTGAACGACACGATCTGCGACGGCTCGCCCGCCGGCACGACCATGAACTGCGGCGCGTTGCCGCGGGCAACGGTGATGCGACCACCGTGCTGCGCGACCAGATCGCCAAGGCGCTGCTGGACTTCCTCCGGCGTCGTGACGAGGCGGAAGAGCATCTCGCACTCCGCCTCCGCGGGCACGATGTTCGGCTTCTGCCCACCCCGCACGACGCCCACGTTGACGGTCGCGTGCCCGAGAACGTCGTGCGTGCCCCAGTCGGCAGCGTTGATCTCGGCGATGGCCGCCACCATGCGATTGATGGCCGACTCGCCGAGGTGCGGATAGGCCGAGTGCGCGGCCACGCCCTCGAAGCGCACGAAGCAGGTGAGCGCGCCCTTCGACGCACGCGCGAACTTCGATTCCGTGGGCTCGCCGACCAGGACGTACTCGGAGCCGAGGTTCTCGAAGGCCACGTTGGCCGTCTTGGCGCCGATGGAGTCCGTCTCCTCGCCGACGACGAACAGGTACGCGAACTGATCGATGCCCCGCGCTCGCAGGCGTTCGCCGGCGGCGATCATGGCCGCCAGGATGCCCTTCGTGTCGCACGCCCCTCGGCCATACAGATACTCCGCATCCTCCGAGGAGCCGAACCAGGGCGGCACCGTGTCGATGTGGGAGTTGAGGACCACCCGGGGATGCCCACCGGCACGCGCCAGCAGGTTGAACCGGGTGGGACTGACATCGTGCCTCTGCGTCGTGAATCCGAGCCGCGTCAGCTCCCGCTCGAGCAGCTCGCCCATGGCCAGCTCGCCCTCGGTGGGCGACGGAACGTCGATGAGCTCGCGCGCGAAAGCGATGGGATCGATCATCGCGGCGATTGTATGGGATGGATGGGACTATGGGACGAATGGGACCTATGGGACCTATGGGACGAATGGGACCTATGGGACGAATGGGACGAATGGGACCTATGGGACGAATGGGACCTATGGGACGAATGGGACGAATGGGACCCACCTCCCATTCGTCTCATTCGTCTCATTCGTCCTATTCGTCCCATAGTCCCATTCGTCCCATGGAAAAAGAGGCTGTGCAACTCGCAACCAGCAAGCAACTACAAGTCGAGCAGCTCTTCCAGCTCCGACTTCTTGTGCACAGTCATCGAGAAGCGCCGCACGGTGAGGATCTTCTTCTCGCGGAAACTCTTCAGCAGACGCGTGACCGTTTCGCGGGAAGTGCCGATGAGCTGGGAGATGTCCTCGTGGGTCATGGCCACGGGGAAGCGCATGCCGCTGGCGGAGGGGACGCCCGCTTCTGCGCACCAGGCCAGGAGCAGTTGGGCCAGACGTTCGGCGGCAGAGTTCGCCAAGCCGAGAGCGCGAATCTGGTTCGCGTCCGACTCGCACTCCTCGATGAGTTGCCGGGCGATGTTGAACGAGACGGCGCGGTGCTCTTCCGAGAAGCGCAGGAAGTCCTCGCGCTTGACGAACTTGAGCTGACACGGAGCGATCGTCTCGGCGGCCGAGCGATAGGGCTTGCCCGACAATACGCTCGACAGACCCAGCACCTCGCCCGCGGGCACGATGCGCGTGACGAGCTTCTTGCCGCTCCCCGACGAGATGCTCAGCTTCACCGAGCCCGTGCAGATGATGTAGAGCCCGCGAGGCGGCTCGTTCTCGGCGTACAGCACCGTCTCGGCCGGATAGACGTTCGTGAAGGTGATCGAGTCGAACACTTTCAGTGTGGCCGGATCGAACTGGCAGAAGAAGCTGTCCGTCCGCCACTTGCAGTCGAGGCAGTGGTCACAGATCTCGATCCCATGGCGGGAAGCGTTCGCGGGGCTTCGGATGAACATCATTATAGGCACTCCGTCCCTCTCTCAGGACGAATCGTCCGCGATCGTGGTCAACTATCAGAAAAGAAATACCTTACCGCCCACGATCCGTTTCCAAACCCGTGCGCTGGATCCCGTTCGCTTTCACTCTGCTTCATCTAGGGGTCTGCGCCCTGGCCTCGGAGCGGCCGGCTAAGCCAACCAGCGAAGCCGGCGTGACCTTCGTCGCGCCGCTGGCGGATTCTCAGGCCCTCGGAGTGCAGATGCTCGAGGTGGCCACGGATATCGCCGGCGTCGACCGCGTCGACTTCGCTGTCGACGGAGCACTGGCGGGCGTCGCGCGCACGCCGCCGTTCCGCATCGCGTTCGATTTCGGGACCTCTCTCGCTTCGCGCACCGTCACCGCCACGGTCTGGTCGAATGGGTTCCGGAGCCGCGCGCAGGCCACGATCGTCACCGCCGCTCCTGGCCTCAGCGACACGCTCAACGTCGAAGTGGTGGAGCTTCCCATGCGCATCCGCTCGAACTCCGTCGTCCGCGCATCGGACCTCCGCGTGCGCGAAAACGGAGTGGAGCAGACCGTGCGCGACGTGCGCATGGAGCGTCCGCCCGCGCACTTCGCGTTCATCGTCGACCGCTCGCTGAGCATGGACAGCGGCAAGCTCGAAGCAGCGCTGCGCGCGGTGCGGAGCGCGGCGGGCCAACTACGCGACGGCGATACCTCGTCCCTCGTGCTCTTCAATCATCGCGTCGACCGACCGCTGCCGGTGGCCGAGACCTTCGATGTCGCGCCGTCCGGAGGCACGTCCCTCCGCGACGCGCTCGCTTCCGTCTCCTCGAAGCAGCGGACGTACGCCATCGCCATCACGGACGGCGGAGACCGCAACAGCCTTCTCGACGACGAGGCGGCGCTGCGAAAGATCAGCGGCACGAAGACCACCGTCTCCGCGCTGGTCCTCGGCGACACTCACGCGCGCTTTCTCGATCGCGCCACCGCAAACACGGGCGGGAGTGTCGTCTCCGTCTCGAAAGACACGGTCGCGCGCGAACTGCAGCGACTCCTGGCCGACATCAACAGTCGCCAGCTCGTCATCTATCAAAGCCGCGGAACACAGCGCGGCTGGCGCAAGATCGACGTCCAATCCCGCCGCCGCGGCCTCGAAGTCGCCGGCGCGCGCAAGGGGTACTTCGCCGAATGAGCGCGCGAAACCTTTTTCTCCTCCTTCTGCTGGCGACGCTGCCTCTCGCCGCGCAGTCCCGGCTGGCCTCGGACTACGAGATCGCGCAGATGGAGCGCCAGCTCGAGCGCTCGCGCGACTTCGAGTCGCAGCTCTCCGGCCGGCTGAACCTCGGCGATGTGCGCGCCGCGCGCAATGAACGCTCGCTCGCGCGTGACGAGTACAGCCGCGCCCTGACGCTGGCCGAGCGCGAGCGTCTCGCGGCACGTCGCGACTCCAGCCTTTCCCGCTATGCGAACGCGACCTCATACGCCGCGCTCGCGCAGGCGAAGCTCGGCCGCGGCGCCTCGGCGTTCGAACTGCTCGAGGAAGCGGCTCGCTACGCCAGCGACGATGCGGAGACCTGGAACCTCCACGCCTCCGCGATGCGCATCCTCGGGCATCCGCGCAAGGCCGTGAGCGCGGCGAGGAACGCTGTGGCCGTCGCGGTGAAGCCGCTGGACCTGGCCATTTACCGGCACGCCCTCGCCACCGCGCTCCTCGAAACCGGCGGGATCGCCGAGGCGGAGGAGTTGCTGCTCGCCGTGACCGCCGCGCTTCGCTCCGAGACGTTCGCGCCACTCCGGCGCGAAGTCGCGCGAGGGGAAACGTTCGAGGTCTACGACTCCGCGCGGGGCGACGTGCCCGCGTACGTGTCGCTGCTCAATCGCGCGCAACTCCGTTTGGCGTCGCTGTACGAGAAACGCGGCGACGCCGGCGCGGCGCGCCGGCAGTACGAGCGCGTCCTCGAAGCACGCACCGACGATGTGACCGCACTGACCGCTCTGGCGCGGTTGGCGACCGATGATGCCGATCGCGAACGGCGCTACGCCGAGGCCTTCGACGCCAATCCTTTCTCGATGCCACTCGTGCGCGAGTACCGCGCAGCGGGCGCGCGAGGTGACACTCGCGGAGAAAGCACAGGCGCGCGGATGCGACTCGCGCTGGCGCAGCTCGAGCGAGGCGACAAACGCGCGGGGCGCACGACGCTCGACTCGCTGCTCGCGGAGTTTCCCGACAACGAAACGCTGCGGTTCCTGCGCCGCGAGGCCGAGGCTACGGCCGCGGTTTCCGTTCCTTCCGCGACTCCGACGGCCGCCGAGCTGCGCTCTCTCGCCGATGCCTTCGAGCGACTCTCCCCGGAGCAGCGCGCCACCCTCGATCGCGCGACGTTCACCAGCGAGGTGCGCTTCGCGGGCGAGCCGGGCAACACCTTCGCCGCGGGCACGATCGAAGGAGTGGCGTTCCGCTTCGCCGAGCCGACCGTCTTCAACGGCACGTTCGATGTCAGCGCACGCCTCACCTACCGCATCCTCGGAGTCGCCGAAGGAGGCGTGCTGCTGTTCGAGCCCCTCGGGCTGGAGGCTTCGCCATGAAACGACTCCTCCTCCTCCTGCTGCTGAGCACGCCGGCCTTCGCGCAACTCCTGACCTCCACCGATCGAGGCGTCGTCGTCGCGCATGGGCGGACCATCGCGCTCGCCGCCCGCTGGACGGTCGACGGCGTGGCCAACCCCACCGCGATCGTCGCCGGTGACGATCGCGTGGTCGTGCTCGACGCACTCCATGACGAAGCGGTCGTGGTCACGCTCGCTGGCGGACGAGCAACCCGCATCCGCACCGCGGCGACGCCGATTGCCGCCGCGTTCCTCGGTCGCGAGCTGTTCATCGTTGCGCGCGACGCGCGCCTTTTGCAGCGCGCTGGCGGCGTGGACATTCCCCTCGGCGCAGATCCTGCCTTCGTCGCCGAATGGAACGGCCGTCTCTACATCTACTCGCGCGGCGATGGCGTGCTCGAAGAAAGCGACGGCGTCCGCATCACGCGCCGCGTGAGAGTTCCGCCGTTCGCCTCCGACCTCGAGCTCGCCGGCGGCACCGCCTATCTCGCCTATCCTCGCGACGGGCGCATCCGCACCGTGCGTCTGGAGTCGATGAAGACCGGCGAGGAGCTCGCCGTCGGGGCGGTGCCGGTCGACCTCGACTTTGCCGGCGGAGGCACCGCTCTCACCGCACGCGTGCTCGCCGTCGCCGACCCTTCGGCGAAACGGGTGTGGCTCGCGGAGAGCACGCAATCCACCGCCGAGGCCGTCGCGCGCGGATTCCTGCGCGGATTCCTCGGCCTCGGACTCTTTCGCGGGCGCGCCTCCGACTTCCCCACTGGCGTCGATCGCGTGGAGACGCGCGGCAAGGACTGGATTGCCTACGACTCGAGCAGCCGGACGCTCTACCACTTCACCCGCAAGGCCACCCGCGTGATCGCCCGAGGCGTGCCTCCGCAAGGGTTTACGCTCACTCCTCGCGGGGTGGCCTGGTGGGACGGTACGTCGGTTGCAGAATCGCCTCTGCGATGACCGATCAGAAACGCTGCGTCCAATGCCAGCGGGCCATTGACGAGATCTCCATCATCTGCCCGTTCTGCAACTGGGATCAGGCGCGTCCTGCTCCTCCGCCGGAAGTGCGCGCCGCGCCGAGCGCCGCGGCGGCCCTCTACAAACCGCCCGAGGAGCTCCGTCTGCGCAAGGTGCTCCTCGTCGCCGCGGGCATCGTGGCCATGCTGGTGGGATCGTTCGCCATCGGCATGGTGATCAACAGCGACGGCGCACCCAAGAAGGCTCCGGACTCGCTCGAACAGCAGGCCGCGCAATACAACGCGGAGATCCAGAAACCGAGACGCGCCGACACGCCGCTCGTCGCCGCGGGACAAGGCGGGATCGAACAACAACCGATCACCAGCGCGCCGGTCCTCGCTCCCGAGGGCAGTCTTCCCGACGAGTACCAGCGCACCGACGCCACCGCCGTTTCCGCGGCCGAATATGCGCAAATGGCCAAGCGCGTCCAGGCGGAGAAGAAGGAGAAGGCGGCCGGCCTGATCGATCCGCTCTCGATCTCGGGCCCGGCGTACACCCAGCCCCGCATGCCCCCGCGACCGCGTAGCGCGTCCACGCCGGACCCCGGCAGTTCGTCCTCCGAGCGCACGGTGGCGCGCGTCCGTCGCACCCGTCCCATCCCGGAGTATCAGCCGGTGCCGCGCATTCAGGGTCACGGCTCCGCGCGCCTCACGTTGCTCGTGGGCGCCGATGGCCGCGTGCGTGACGTCAACATCGAACGCGCCTTGCCCGGCGGCAACACTCCGGCACTCATCGGTGCCGTACAACGCTGGCGCTTCAAGCCGGCTACGGAGAACGGACGGCCAGTGGCCGCCCCATACAGCGTTGAAATATCATTCGACCGTGAGTAGCGGAGTCTGTGCAGCCTGCAACCGTTCGATCGATGCCGCGGCGAAGCTCTGCCCGTACTGCGGCGCGGACCCCAGCTCCGGAGAGCGGCTCGACACGCAGGCCATCCTGCAAGAGGTGTTTCAAGCGAAGTCCCTGTCGACTTCGGAGAGCGTGCTCGAGTACGCACGCCAGCGGCAAGGCATCGTCATCGTCGTCAGTCTGGCCGTGGCCTTTCTCATCCTGGCGGGGCTGCACCAGTTCGTGACCATGCGCAACGCCACCGCCGTGACCGACTCGCCCGCGGTCCCACTCACCGAGATCACCGACGTCGCCAAGTTGCGCAATGAAGCGGCACCCCTGAAGATGCCCGCGCTCGACTTCCCGTACGAGGGAAGGCCGCAGACCATGCGTACGTACATCATCGAACGTGGTGCCATCGCTCCGCCTGCCCCTGTCGCGCCGGCGGTGGCCACGCCGGGCGCGCCACCGGCGGCGCCCGGTCGAGCTCCCGCACCCACGCCGCAACCCCGCGCTCCGCAAGCAACGCCTTCACCGCGATGAGCATCTGGTTCTGGGCCCTTCTTCTCGCGATCGCGCTGCTCGGCTGGCTCGTCGCGTACATGAGCGCGCAGAAGCCGATCACAAACGCGCAGCAGCTCATCCAGCAGCGCCGTTACGAAGACGCGGTGATGGAAGCGAATCGAACCAACGATCCCCTGCACCGCGCCGAGGCTCTGAAACTCCTGGGACGCTACGACGATGCCATCGATTCGTATCGCCAAGCCCTCTCGCCCGAGGGCCAGAACGATCCCGCGGCACGCGAGGGCATCGCCCTCTCGCTGGCCCACCTCGGCCGCGACCTCGACGAAGCGCGCACGCTGATGGAGACGCAGATCGCGCAGTACCCACAGATCCAGGAGTTCCAGTCCCTGGCTCTGGCCTTCATCCTGCTCCGCACCGGCGAGCGCGAACACGCGCTCAGGGTCTATCGCGACAACGTCGAGCTCCTCGAGACCCGCTTCCGCGACGACTACACCGATCCCGACCCCATGCTCGCCGAGACGCTCTTTCTGTTCAGCGAGCTCGCCGCCGCCAACGGCGAACAAGCTCGTGCCGAGTCGCTCAAACGCCAGGCCGAGAAGTGGGGCTGGGAACCGCGGACGCGCTAGGCTCTCGCCTCGGGTCCGGGTTGTCAGTTGTCGGTTGTCGGTTGTCTGCGCCTGCAGGATGACGGGTGGGAACTCAGAGGCTGTGCAGAAATCCGCACCCTTTCCCACCTGTCATCCTGAGCGGGTGGCGGGTGGGCGCGAAGGATCCCCTGCGGTAAGCGAGACCCGCGCAGATTGGACGAGACCGGGGTTCTCGTGCTCTCACGTTCGTCGTTCTTCGCATGAGATCCTTCGCGCCCTACCCACCTCCCGCTCAGGATGACAGCAGGGGAAGCGCCCGGATTTCTGCACAGCCTCTGAGCGGGCGGCGACGAGGCGCATTCAACCGACCACCGACAACACCGAGCGAAGCCCCCTCCCCGAATCGGAGAGAGGGCTCCGAGAAGCGTTACAGCGAAGGACGATAGGTGGCGGCCATGCTCACCATGCGGTTCGCCTGACCCGAGGTGAACGTGTTCATGCACGAATCGGTCGTGTAGTCCATGAAGTTCGTGATCGGGTCGTTGCCCGAGTAGCTGCAGGTATTGCGGCCCGTGGGGCAGCCCGACGCGGGGGACGCTTCGGCCCAGGTGTCGGAGACGCGATCGCCGCTGGTGGTGTTGTTGCCGGTTCCGCAGCCGTCCTGGAACGTGTGATACAGCCCGAGCCAGTGACCCACTTCATGCACGGCCGTGTCGCCGAGGTTGTACGGCGTCGCGCTTCCGCCGTTGACCGACGAATGCAGGATCACCACGCCGTCCTTGCGAGGCGCGCTGGCGCGCTCCCACGGAAACGTCGCCCAGCCCAGCAGGCCGCCGCCCGGATTCGCGGTGTAGAAGTTCAGCACGTAGCGCGAGTCGTTCGAGGCGATGCCGGTGAAGTAATTCTTGCAGTTCGTCTCCGCGGTGGTGCCGTAGCCCATCGTGTACCACGAGGCATTGTTGGTGCGGTCCGTCGTGCCGCGCACGAACGTGAAGCCGCGGCCACTGTACGCCGCGTTGAGCGTCGCGATCTGCGAGTTCAAACGCGTGTCCGACACGTCGCCCGCGCCGGAGGAGCTGCGGATGACGTGGAAGTTCACCGTGATCGAGACCGGGCTGGCGATCGAATCCGTGGACACGTTCGGTGAATTGAGCAGGGCTTCGATGAACTGAGCCTCGATCTGTTCCGCCTCCACGGCGGTCGGCTCGTACGTGAGGCAACGCCGTCCGGAACGGACGAACGCCTCATGATCGGACCACTCATCGTCGCCGATGACGATCGAACGATTGACAAAGCCCTCCCGCGGCTTCTTTTCGTCCTGGGCGAATACGGCAGTAGCGGCGAGCAAAAGGGCAAAGACGACGAGGGCAAGACGCTTCATTCTTCCTGTTCTCCTTCATTCCATCGCGTAATCGCGAGCGGACGGGACAAGAGCAGGGGTTATGCCGTACGTAGAATCAACGAGTTAGCTGCTTGGTGGGTCAATTTGGAGGCCGAAAGCGCCTTCATGCGTGGGTCGAATGTCGGAATGCGGGTTAAGAATTAGGCCAGCTAGTCTCGTGAAATGTTCGGTGATGAGTCGCGCCCTCGTACCGCGGTACGTTGAAAAGGCCGCCGGAGGCGGCGCGGAGGGTAGCCGGTGGTGCGAGCGCAGCGAGCGACCACCGGTTGTGCGTACCTTCGTTTCGTC
>Ga0307505_10003245_pt1 | contig 10352 bp, 9 predicted proteins | sample 23_S_MG_FD_202183 | JGI IMG/M metagenome (GOLD analysis project Ga0307505, IMG submission 202183) | Soil microbial communities from Populus trichocarpa stands in riparian zone in the Pacific Northwest, United States - 23_S | ecosystem: Environmental > Terrestrial > Soil > Riparian zone > Trees... | reverse complement strand
CACCCAGGCCCACCGCGTCGGGGGCTATGGAATGCAGCTCGGCCAGCACGTCGATGAAGGAATGGGCGATCTCCTTGCGCAGCTGCGGCGGTGCGTAACGTTCCGCGTCCGCGGCCGAATACAGCGGGTGGCCGTCGATGCGGCCCATCACGTAGAACAGCGCGCCGGTGACCGAGGTGTCGGCGCAGAAGCCCAGTGCGCGCGGCACCGGCACCTTGGTCTTGCCCAGCGCGCTGATCAGCGCCCATTCGCGCGCCATGTCGTGCGCCTTGGGCAGCAGCTCGCCCATCGGCGGACGGCGGATCACCGCCTGCCGGCCCAGCGTGCCTTCGATCAGGTAGGTCAGGTTCGAGTGGCCGCCTTCCAGGCGCGTCCACTTCAGCGGCGGCGTCAGCTCGGGAATGTGGGCGGCGATCCAGGCTTCGACCTTGGTGACGTCGTAGCCCACCGGTGCGGGTTCAGCCGAGGCTTGCATAACGTTCCAGGTGGTGGTCGGCGTCGCCGAAGCGCTGGCCGATGGTGGTCAGGCGGCGGAAGGTGTGCGAGATCTTCAGCTCCTCGGTCATGCCCATGCCGCCGTGCAGCTGCACCGCTTCCTGGCTGACATGGCGCGCGGCGTCGGCGATCTTCACCTTGGCGGCGGACACCGCACGCTGGCGCTCGGCCGTGTCGCCGCCGCCGTCCACCTTGCTGGCCGCCAGGATGGCCAGCGAGCGCGCCTGCTCGGTGTGGATGACCATCTCCACCATGCGGTGCTGCAGCACCTGGAAGGAGGCGATGGGCACGCCGAACTGCTTGCGCGTCTTCAGGTAGTCGAGCGTGGCGTCGTTGGCGTACTGCATCGCACCGATGGCGTCGGCGCACAGCAGCGCGGTGGCGAAGTCCACCGCCTCGTCGATCAGCGGCTGGGCCGCGCCGGCCGTGCCCAGCAACGCGTCGGCACTCATCTGCACGTCGGCAAAACGAACGTCTGCCGCACGCTGGCCGTCGACGGTGCGGTAGGGGTTGAGGGTCACACCTTTCGCCTGGGCATCGACGATCAACAGGCTGGCACCGTCGCCCGTGCGCGCCGACACCACCAGATGGGTGGCCGACGGCGCGCCGATGACCACGCACTTCTCGCCGCTCAGCGTCCAGCCGCTGCCGGCCGCGCGTGCGGTGGTTGTTTCCGGTGCCGGCGTGTAGCGCCGGTCCGGCTCCAGGTAGGCAAAGGCCAGCCGCGCCGAGCCGGCTATCGCGCCCGGCAGCAGCGCAGCGCGCTGCGCGGCCGAGCCGGCACGCGCCACCAGCCGCGAGGCCAGGCCGACGTGGTCCAGCAGCGGCTCCACCACCAGGGCTTCGCCGCAGGCTTCCATCACCGCCATCAGGTCGATGGCGCCGCCGCCGAAGCCGCCGTCGGCCTCGGGCAAGGCAATCGCCGTCAGACCCATCTCGGCAAAGGTGGCCCACACCTGGTCGCTGGTGCCGCTGGCTGAGTCGAGGATGGCCTTGCGCTGCTCGAAGCCATAGGCTTGTGCCAGGAACTTGCGCACCGAATCGGCAAGCTGCTGTTGTTCGTCGCTGTATTCGAAGTTCATCGTGCTGTCCTCAAAGCCCCAACGTCATCTTGGCGATGATGTTGCGCTGGATCTCGTTGCTGCCGGCGTAGATGCTGGTCTTGCGGTAGTTGAAGTAGCGCGGCGACAGGCGCGAGGCATAGGCGTCGACCTTGCCGTCGTCCACCGCGGCGAAGGGCTGCGCCAGCGGGCCCAGCGCCTGCATCATCAGCTCGGTGATGGCCTGCTGGATCTCGGTGCCGCGGATCTTCAGCATCGACACGTCGGCGCCGGGCGGCTGGCCGCTGCGGCGCATCTTGTCCAGGAAGCGCATCGAGGTCAGCTCCAGCGCGTCCAGTTCGATCTCCACGCGCGACAGCCGGTCGCGGAAGCGCACATCCTCGATCAGCGGCTTGCCGTTCTTGCTCTCCTTGGCGGCCAGCACCTTCAGCGCCGCCAGCTCGCGCTTCGACGAGCCGACCGCGCCCGAGCCCATGCGCTCGTGGCCCAGCAGGTACTTGGCCACTGTCCAGCCCTTGTTCTCTTCGTAGACCAGGTTCTCCACCGGCACCTTGACGTCGTCGAAGAAGACCTCGTTGACCTCGTGTCCGCCGTCCATCAGGATCAGCGGGCGCACGGTGATGCCCGGCGTCTTCATGTCGACGAGCAGGAAGCTGATGCCCTCCTGGCGCTTCTCGGCGGTCGCGTCGGTGCGCACCAGGCAGAAGATCCAGTCGCCGTAGTGGCCCAGCGTGGTCCAGATCTTCTGGCCGTTGACCACGTAGTGGTCGCCGCGGCGTTCGGCACGGGTCTTCAGGGACGCCAGGTCGGAGCCGGCGCCGGGCTCGCTGTAGCCTTGTACCCAGAAGTCGTCGCCCTCGCGGATGCGCGGCAGGAAGCGCTGCTTCTGCGCGTCGCTGCCGAAGCGCAGCAGCACCGACGCGCACATGCTCGGCCCGAAGGGCGGCAAGGTCGGCGCGCCGGCCAGGCCGAATTCCTCGTCGTAGATGTAGCGCTGCGTGATGTTCCAGCCGGTGCCGCCCCATTCCACCGGCCAGTGCGGCACCGACCAGCCCTTGGCGGCCAGGATCTTGTGCCAGCGGATGATGTCCTCCTTGCTCAGGCCGCGGTAGCCGGTGACCTTGGCGCGGATGTCGGCCGGCAGGTTCTTGTCCAGCCAGCCGCGCACCTCGTCGCGGAAGGCCAGTTCTTCGGGGGCGTAGTTCAGGTCCATGGGTTTTCCTGGGGGCTGTCTTCAGGGTGACGGCGCGTGCCTGGCCGCAGGGGCATGATGATGGCAGCACACGGGCCGTTGCGGGGTCGAGGTTTTCCATGTCCGGCGGGTGACAGCGCGTGCGCGTTATGCTGGCCCGACGACAACCGTGGAGACAAGATCATGGCATTGAATGCGCTGCAGACCCTGCTGTACAGCGTGCACGAGGGCATCGCGACGATCACGCTGCACCGGCCCGAGAAGCTGAACGCCTTCACGCCGCTGATGCGCGACGAGCTGATCGCCGCCTTCGACGAGACCGATGCCGACGACGCGGTGCGCGCGGTCATCGTCACCGGCTCGGGCCGCGCCTTCTGCGCCGGCGCCGACCTGTCCAGCGGCGGCCAGACCTTCGACTATGCGTCGCGCAAGGAGGCGGCGCGCGAGGAGCTGCGCATCGGCGATGTCTACCGCGACGGCGGCGGCATGGTGACGCTGCGCATGTTCAAGAGCCTGAAGCCGGTGATCGGCGCCATCAACGGCGCGGCCGTGGGCATCGGCATGACGATGCAGCTGCCGATGGACATGCGCCTGGCCAGCACCGACGCACGCTTCGGCTTTGTCTTCGCCAGGCGTGGCATCACACCCGAGGCGGCGTCGAGCTGGTTCCTCTCAAGGCTGGTGGGCATGCAGACGGCGCTGGAGTGGTGCTTCACCGGCCGTGTCTTCAACGCGCAGGAGGCGCTGGATCGCGGCTTGGTGCGCTCGCTGCACGCGCCGGACGAGCTGCTGCCGGCGGCGCGTGCGCTGGCGCGCGAGATCGCCGACAACACCGCGCCGGTGTCGGTGGCGCTGACGCGGCAGATGCTGTGGCGGCTGTCGGCCACCGAACATCCGATGATGGCGCACCGCATCGACAGCCGCGCCATCCAGGCGCGCGGCCGCTCGGACGACGCGCGCGAAGGCGTCAGCGCCTTCCTGGAAAAGCGCGCGCCGGTCTACCCGAACAAGGTGTCCACCGACATGCCGGAGTTCTTCCCCTGGTGGGACGAACCGGCTTTCGAATGAACGCCATGGACGACGACCTCGATGTCCTGATCGTCGGTGCCGGCATCTCCGGCATCGGCGCGGCCTGGCACCTGCAGCAGCGGCACCCGGACAAGCGATTCCTGATCCTGGAGTCGCAGGCCGGCTACGGCGGCACCTGGCGCACGCACCGCTACCCGGGCATCCGCTCGGACAGCGACCTGTTCACCTTCGGCTACGGCTTCAAGCCGTGGATGGGCAAGCCCATCGCCACTGCGGCGGAGATCCAGCAGTACCTGGGCGAGGTCATCGGCGAGAACGGCCTGACACCGCACATCCGCTACGGCCATGCGGTCGGCGCGGCCGAATGGTCCGGCGACGAGCAGCGCTGGACGATCACCGCCACGCACGACGGGCAGCTGCAGCGCTTCAAGGCGCGCTTCCTGTTCATGTGCCAGGGCTACTACCGCCATGCCGAGGGCTACATGCCGCAGTGGCCGGGCATGGCTTCATTCGCCGGACGCATCGTGCACCCGCAGAGCTGGCCCGAGGACCTGGATCTGGCGGGCAAGAAGGTGGTGGTCATCGGCTCGGGCGCGACCGCGGCCACGCTGATCCCGGCGATCGCCGGGAGTTGCGCGCACGTCACCATGCTGCAGCGCTCGCCCACCTTCTTCATCACCGGGCGCAACGCCAACGAGCTGGCCGACATGCTGCGCCAGCTGGACATCCCGGCCGAGTGGACGCACGAGATCGTGCGCCGCAAGGTGCTGTTCGACCAGGCGGCCTTCACGCGGCGCTGCGTGTCCGAGCCCGAAGTCGTGCGCCAGGAGCTGCTGGCGGGGGTGCGCGCCGCGCTCGGCCCGGCGCACGAGGCCGAGGTGGAACAGCACTTCAACCCCAGCTACCGGCCGTGGCAGCAACGCATCGCCTTCGTGCCCGACGGCGACCTGTTCAAGGCGGTGCGCGAGGGCCAGGCCTCGGTGGTGACCGGCCAGATCGAGAGCTTCGAGCCGCAGGGCATCCGCCTGACGTCCGGCGAACTGCTGCAGGCCGACGTCATCGTCAGCGCCACCGGCTTCAACCTCAACGTGCTGGGCGACATGCGCTTTGCCATCGACGGCCGGCCGCTGGACTTTGCGCAGACGGTGGGCTGGCGCGGCGCGATGTTCAGCGGCGTGCCGAACATGGCCTGGGTCTTCGGCTACTTCCGCGCCAGCTGGACGCTGCGCGCCGACCTGCTGGCCGAATTCGTCTGTCGGCTGCTGCAGCACATGGACGACAAGGGCGCGGGCGTGGTCACGCCGACGCTGCGCGCGCAGGACCAGGGCATGGACCTGAAGCCCTGGGTCGAGCCGGAGAACTTCAACCCCGGCTACATCCAGCGCGGCATCCATCTGCTGCCGAAGCAGGGCGACCGGCTGCCCTGGCTGCACCGGCAGGACTATGCGGTGGACAAGGAAGAACTGCCGCAGGCCGACCTGGAGGACGGCAGCCTGGTCTACCGTTGATCCCCCCGCGGCCCGTCAATGCGTGCGCTGCGGCAGCACGGCGGGCATGAAGAACTCGCGGCCCACCACCGTGCGCGCGTACAGGTAGTTGTGCAGCGCGCGCGGGCTCAGCGCGTCCATGTCGACGTGGCCCTGCGCGTCGCAGGGAAAGGCCAGCGCCCGGCCTTCGTCGAACAGCGAACGGAAACGCAACTGGTAGCAGGCCGGGGTAGAGATTTCCATGGCGAACTCCTCGAAGCGTCGCAGTCGCCCCGCGATGTCCCGAGGTGTGCATGAACGGCTGCGATGGCAAGCAGTCTGGATGTTGCAGGTATCCGGTCGATGGCGGACGTGCATCGTTGGGTATGCGGCGTGTCTTCGGCAGGTATCCGGCCGCCGCCCGTGCATTGCGCACGCTGGCTGCGGCATCATCGGGTCGTGCACCTGCTGGCCACCATTTCCGCCCACGGCTTCGGTCATCTGGCACAGACCGCCCCGGTGCTGAATGCGTTGCGCCGCCGGCTGCCGGACCTGCAGCTGACGGTGGCCAGCACGCTGCCCGAGGCGCGGCTGCGCCAGCGCATCGAGGGCGGGTTCCGCATCGAGCCGCGCGCGCTGGACATCGGCTTCCTGATGCACGACGCCTTCCGCGTGGACCTGAACGCCAGCGCCGCGGCCTACCGCGAGCTGCATGCCGACTGGGATGCACAGGTCGCAGCCACCACGCAGTGGCTGGCCGCGCTGCAGCCCGAGCTGCTTCTGTGCAACGCCGCCTATCTGCCGCTGGCCGGGGCCGCACGGCTGAGCTTGCCGGCCTTCGGCATGAGCTCGCTCAACTGGGCCGACCTGTTCGCCCACCTCTACGCCGGCCAGCCCTGGGCGCCGGCGATCCATGCGCAGATGCTGCAGGCCTACCGGGCGGCGACGGCCTTCATCAAGCTGAGGCCGGGCATGCCGATGCCGGACCTGCCGCACGGCCGGTGGGCCGGCCCGGTCGCCCGCCTGGGCCGGCCGCGGCGCGAGGAGTTGCGCGCACGGCTGCAGGCCGAAGCCGGCGAGCGTCTGGTGCTCATCGCCTTCGGCGGCATCGATGCGCGGCTGCCGCTGGAGCACTGGCATTTCGACGCCGGCCCGCGCTGGCTGGTGCCGGCGGCCTGGGGCGTGAGGCATGCGCGCGTGGCGGCGATCGAGGCGCTGGACTGGCCTTTCAGCGACCTGATGGCCTCGGTGGACGCGGTGATCGGCAAGCCCGGCTACGGCACCTTCGTCGAATGCGCCTGCCAGGGCACGCCGATGCTCTATGCGGCGCGGCCCGGCTGGCCCGAGCAGGAACCGCTGGTGCACTGGCTGCGGGCCCACGGCCGTGCCGCGGAGGTCCCGGACGCGGCCCTGCGAAGCGGCGACCTGGCCGCCGCGCTGCAGGCGCTGTGGTGCCAGCCGGCGAAGCCACCGGTGCAGCCGGCCGGTGCCGACGAGGTGGCGGCCCAGCTCGCCGCACAGGGCCGCTGAACCCCTTCAGCCGGCCGCTGCCATCGGCCCTGAGCCTGGCAGCGTCGTGATCAGCTGTCGGGCTGCGTGCGCGCCTGGCCCATGCCTTCGATCAGGTGCTTGGCCCCCAGGCCCAGGGGCCGCTCCTTCGACCAGACCACGTCCACGTACAGCGTCATCGCGTTGCTCATGCTCTGCAGCGGCAGCAGGCTCAGCCGCCCGCTGGCCAGCTGTTCCTGCACCAGGCCGCGCGGCAGCCAGCCCCAGCCCAGGCCTGCTTCGAGCAGGTTGCTGGCGGCCTCGGGGCTGTCGGTGTGCCAGACATGCCGGCCGAAGACCACGCGCGGGTCGGCCACGCCGGCATCGCGGCCGGCGATGACGATCTGGCGGGCGCGCACCAGCTGGGCCTCGCCCAGGCCGCCCGGTGCCTTCGCCTCCCGAAGCAGCACGTGGCCGGGCGCCACCACGGCCACCAGGGTCTCGTCGCCGACCTCGCGAAAGCCCTCGCGCCCATCGAGCCGGGGCCGCTCGAACACCAGCGCCAGCTGCGCGCGGCCGGTGTGCAGCATGGCCAATGCATCGGCCTGCGGCGTGACCAGCACCTCCACGTCCAGCAGCGGATGTTCGGCTGCCAGCTGCGCCAGCGGTGCGGTCCAGCGCGCCGACAGAAGCTCCGGCGCGATGGCCAAGGTGAGCCGTTTCTCCAGCCCCTGCGTCAGCGCCAGTGCGTGAGCGTCCAGCTCGCGCAGCTGCAGCGCCAGCTGGCGCGCCTGCGGTTCCAGCGCGCGGGCGGCGGCGGTGGGCCGCGGCTCGCGGCCGCTGCGGTCGAACAGCTGCAGGTCCAGCTCGGCCTCCAGGTGGGCGATGGCCATGCTGACGGCCGAAGGCACGCGCCGCAGCGCGCGCGCTGCGGCCGAGAAGGAGCCGTGGTCCAGCACGGCCAGGAACAGCAGCACGTTGTCGGAGCTGAAAGCCATGGCTGCAATATGTCAGAAAAACTGACATGAGGTGACTTCTTCTTTCAGCGACAACGCCATACAGTGCGGCCCATCATGCAAGGCATCCAACGCAAACTCGTCTACGTCAGCCTCTACGAAGGCTTCGCCATCCTGTTCGCCAGCATCGGTCTGCACGCGCTGTCGGGGGCGGGGGCCGCCAAGTCCACGGCCCTGGCCGTGGCCAGCTCGGTGATTGCGGTGGTCTGGAACCTGACGTTCAACACCTTGTTCGAGGCCTGGGAGTCGCGCCAGAAGATCCGCGGCCGCTCGGTGGCGCGGCGTATCGCCCACGCGATCGGCTTCGAGGGTGGCCTGGCGGCAATCCTGGTGCCGGTGTTCGCCTGGTGGCTGGGCATCGGCCTGTGGGAGGCGCTGCTGTTCGATGCCGCACTGCTGCTCTTCTTCCTGGTCTATACCTTCGTCTTCAACTGGAGCTTCGACCGCGCCTTCGGCCTACCGGCCTCGGCCGCGGCACCGCGTGCCGCCTGAATAGGAGTGGCGTTCGCGCCCAAGAGACATGCGAGTGTTCCTGGGCACATAGCGGCCGCCCGTTTCTGTGTTTTCTTCCTGCGCGGGCCGAGGACGACGGGGAAGCGAATCCGTCCATGTCCCCCGCCCGGTCTGACGACCGGGCTCCTCCTTTACTTCCCGGATTCGCTTCCCCGCCATCCTCGGCCGGTCACCGCCGTGGGCGGGCCGGCATGGTGAACAGCCAAGTCAAGCCCGAGGCACGAACTCAACGCTGTGCGACGTCGAGAAGCGCAGGACTCGCCGCCCGTTCGCAGCCCGGCACACGACGGTGATTGTCGACGCGGGACTTGGGTGTTGTGTTGGTATCGATGCGGCCGCGAACAGCGTGGTGGTGGACCGCCGAGGACTGGGGGTGCGAATCCGCGAGGTAAAGGAGGAGGGGCGGGCGAAGACCGACCCGGGGGACAGGAGCGGATTCGCACCCCCAGTCCTCGGCCCACGCAGGACAGAAACACAGAAACGGACGGCTACTTTGCGCCGTGAACTGCCTCTGGCTCTTGCAGCTTCAACCGTGCACTCCACATGTGTGCGAATTGGATAGCTTCTCAGCCCCGAAGTCAGGCGCGCGAGTCGATCACCGCGGCGTTGATCAGCGTACGCAGCTCACGCCGGATCGGGTACAGCGTCGACGGCAGGAACTGTGTCAGGAAGACGACGCAGAGGTCCTCGACCGGGTCGATCCAGAACGCGGTGGAGGCCGCGCCGCCCCACCAGTATTCGCCCACCGATCCGGCGACCTGCGTCTTGGCCACGTCGGTGGTCATCGCGAAGCCCAGTCCGAAGCCGACGCCGCGGTAGGTGGCTTCGGTGAACATCGACAGCGACACGTCGGCCAGGTCCTTGCCGCCGGGCAGGTGGTTGGCGCGCATCAGCGCCAGCGTCTTCGGGCCCAGCAGGCGTGTGCCATTCAGCTCGCCGCCGCGGCGCAGGCATTCGCAGAAGCGCATGTAGTCGGCGGCGGTCGACACCAGCCCACCGCCGCCCGAGGGCGCCGACGGCGGTTCCCGGAAGCTGCCCAGCTGCGCCGGCACCAGCTTGCCTTCGGGCGACATCAGGTAACACTGCGCCAGCCGCGAGGCCTTGGCCGCGTCGACGAAGAAGGCGGTGTCGTGCATACCCAGCGGCTCGAAGACGCGCGTGCGCAGGAACTGCTCGAAGGGCAGGCCGGAGATCTTGCCCACCAGGTAGCCGAGCACGTCGGTCGAGACCGAGTAGTTCCAGGCCGTGCCCGGCGAGAATTCCAGCGGCACCTCGGCCAGCGCGTCGACGAAGCCCTGCAGACCATCGCTGCGCGAGAAGGTGTCGAGCTTGTTGGCGCGGTAGGCGGCATCGACGTTGGTGCGGTTCTGGAAGCCGTAGCTCAGGCCCGAGGTGTGACGCAGCAGGTCGATCATGCGCATCGGCGCGTCGGTGGGCTTGGTCAGCCAGCCGGGCGGCGTGCCGGGCAGGCCGCCGCCGCCACCGACGTACACGCCCAGGTTGCGCCAGGACGGGATGAAGCGGTGCACCGGGTCCTCCAGCGCCACCAGGCCTTCTTCGACCAGCATCATGAAGGCGACGCTGGTGATCGGCTTGCTCATCGAATAGATGCGCACCAGGCTGTCCTCGGCCAGCGGCGCACCGCTTTCCAGCGAGGCCTTGCCCAGCACCGACTGGTGCACCCGCTGGCCGCCGCGCGTGACCTGCAGCAAGGCACAGGGCAGGCGGCCGCTGTCGACGTAACGCTGCGCCAGAAAACGGTCGATGCGCGCCAGGCGCGCCGAGCACATGCCGACGGATTCGGGTTTCACGGACATCAACGGGCCTTTCGCGCACGGCGCAGCAACAACGATGCGCCGCATTCTCCGCGATGCCGGCCGGCAGGCCCGGCCGGGTCAGCGCAGCGTCGGGCCGTCGACCTCGCGCGCCTGCACGTCCACCACCTCGCCACGGGGCGGCGCCTGGCCGAAGCCGCGCGGGCGCGGCATGTAGCCCCAGCGCAGGTTGACCGGCCCGGGGCGGCGGCCGCGCAGCAGCGCCCACAGCACGACACCGGTGGCCAGCATCAGGCCCAGCAGCAGGGCACCGAGCA
>Ga0307505_10003244_pt1 | contig 10356 bp, 9 predicted proteins | sample 23_S_MG_FD_202183 | JGI IMG/M metagenome (GOLD analysis project Ga0307505, IMG submission 202183) | Soil microbial communities from Populus trichocarpa stands in riparian zone in the Pacific Northwest, United States - 23_S | ecosystem: Environmental > Terrestrial > Soil > Riparian zone > Trees... | reverse complement strand
GCTGAAAGGTACATCACCAAACCATTTGATACAAACGAACTGGTAGGGCAAGTCAAAACACAATTGGAGCTAAATCACCAGCGGCGCATGTTGCACCAGGAGCAATTTGATGGCCTGAAACGAGATTTCACCTGGATGATTAACCATGAGTTACGTACACCACTCACCTATGTTTCTGCCTATTTCGAGCTACTAAAAGAAAGCATCGCCCACCTGGAAGATACCGGCTATTCAGAAGAAAGTTTACGTGGTATTCAAGGCGGCTGTATACGTCTGATTCGCCTGGTCGAAAGTTTTATCCGGGTCATTGATTTACGCACCGGGGAAGCACAGAAAGGGTTTCAGGACTCCGCTGAAGTGATAGAAAATGTGAGTTGCTGGTTACGGTCCATAACAGAAACACAGGCTGAAACCGCGGCCGCATCGCTTATCACCATCACGCAAAACATTCCCGATGATCTCCCCTCCCTCTGGGGAAACCGAGTTAGCCTGACTGAAGTTATTGAGCGATTACTAGATAACGCCATTAAATTCACGCGGATTAAAGATAACGAAAGCACAGACAAGACCATCACAGTTTCAGCCTGGTCTGACCAGGGGCAACTCATCATCCAGATAACAGACACCGGAATTGGCTTTCCTGGTTATGCCAGAGACCAAATTTTCGAGCTGTTTTATCAGCATAATCGTTCCCACTTGGAGCAACAAGGGTCTGGTACAGGGTTGTCTATTGTCAAAGGGCTAGTTAATTTGCATCGCGGCCGCGTTGAGGCGGAAAGCGAAGAAGGGGTAGGTAGCACCTTCACCATCACCCTGCCCACATACACCGCAGGTATAGCCCAAAGTAGTCTGGAACCGATCCCCACTAAAAAACCTGTCACCATTCTCATCATTGAAGATGATCCCCACCTGCTCGATGGTCTGGCCGACATCCTAGAATTACCCTACAACCATCCCTATCACTTTAACATCGTTCGAGCCAACAACGGTCGGGAAGGAGTAAAACGGCTGGAGAAAATCAAACCCGACCTCATCATTTCTGACATTATGATGCCCATTATGGATGGTTACGCCTTCTATCAGCATGTACGCGAAAATCCAAATTGGTTACACATCCCCTTCATTTTTTTAACCGCTCGTGGCGAAAGAAAAGATATTTACAAAGGGCAAATTCTGGGTGCTGAAGATTACATAACCAAGCCTTATGATAACGACGATCTGGTTAATCGGGTTGTAGCTCGCCTGAATCGCTATTTTGAACAGCAAAAATCCATTCAATACACCATTGAAGAGTGGAAACGGGTGATCCTTCATCTGCTAGAGCCAGACATTACCAACCCCATTATTTCCGTTTCCACCTATTCCCAAAAATTAACCGACCAATTGCAACAAGTAACCAGCGAGGAAGAGTTAAAAGAGCCGCTCTTGGGCATTCAAGCCGGTAGCCAACAATTGACCCGCCTCATTGAAAACTTTATTGCTCTTACAGAACTAAAAACCGGTGAAACAGCCAAAGCGTATCACAAACTACGGGGGGTTACGGTTGAAATCCCTTTGCTTCTCTGTGAAGCTATCTATGAATGCCAAAACGAAGCTGAAGAGATGGGTATTAACTTACACCTGCCCGACATAATCAACTCCCCGCCTATCATGGCTGAAACATCCCTACTTCGTCGGCTCTTCTCCCATGCCCTTCGTTTTGGCATCATGGCCTGTAGCGGGCAAAAATGCCCACACATTTACGCCATTGTCAAAAAAGCTGACCATAATAAGGTCCAAGTCATCATAGACCTGCCCGAGTTATCATTAACAACCCATGAACACTCTCTCATTGAGGCGCTCTTCAGACGCAATGATCAACAAGCCTTTCGCCAATTAGAGTATGGCCCTGGCCTGACTATTGTCAAAGGGCTAACAGATTTGCATAATGGACTCATAGAGTTAGAGCAAGACAATGCGGGTTGTCGGTTGTGTATTCAGATGTCCATATATGACAACGAACTGCCTGATAAGACGTAATGAAAAGCTAAAATGGCTTTTTTGCACACACCTGAAGGCCTGTCAAACCTATCACCCAATGTAGACCCACCATTTTAAGGAGGAACCCATGGCTTCTTTGTTAGAAAAGACTCAAACACTTATTTCCGCTAATTTACATGCAATGGTAGATAAGGCGTTGGAATCAAACTCGGTCGCGGTTATGCGTCAATACATTCGTGACGCTGAACGCAACCTGGATGATTTAGAGAAAGCGGCCGCAACCGTAGGCGGTGAAGTAAAAACCCTGGAGCGCAAATACCACCAGTACAAAAAGGAGGCAGACCAGCTAGACCGCAACATCGATATGCTCCTCATGCAAAATAAGACAGAGTTGGCTGGAGCCGCCCAAAACGAACTAAACTCCAAACGACGGCTTGAAGAACAGTATCACGAACAATGGGTACGCCAGCAAAAAGAGTACGAAGCGCTCCTTAATGCCCGCCTGAAACTACAAGCCAAACTTAAAACCATTCGCCAGGAAGAAAAAGAGTTGGGAGCGTTGCTTGAACTGGCTAAATCTAAAGAAGCCACCGTTAAGGCTATCAAGAGTTTGGACGACCTGATGGGTGTCGGTGATGGTGATATCGCCCGTATGGGGGACTCCATCCGTCGGCGGTTAGATGAAGCCTCAGCCCATGGGGAAATGTATGCCAGCCGCCTTGACAATCAGATGGACGATATTTTGGGCAAAACAGAAATTGAATTGCAACTTGAAGAGCGCAAACGCCGTCTGGGTCTTGGTGAACCAACCACGTCAGAAACCGAAGAAAAAGAAAGCCAAAGTAGTTTGTCAAGCGATCTTTAGGGAGATTCTATAGCTTTTAAGAAAAAGATTTTGGTTGTAGGGGCAACCCTTGTGGTTACCCTCTCCTAAATGGGCAGCACAAGGCCAGCCCCTCAAATCATTATCTTAAGGTCTATAGTAGCAAATCCCCGGTTTTCAGATTGCGGCAGTCTCGGAGACTGCCGCAATCTCGCAGAAATCCTGGATGAGTACGCAATTGGATGAAGGTATTCAGGCGGCCAAAGCTGGCGACCGGGAGCGGGCGCGGCATTTGTTGTTGTCTGTGGTGGAAGCGGATGAGGAGAATGAACAGGGTTGGCTCTGGCTGAGTGGGGTCATGGAAACGTGGGAGGAGCGGCGTATTTGTCTGGAAAATGTATTGACTCTGAACCCGGATAATGAGGTAGCCCAACGTGGGCTAACCAAATTAAAGGCCACGGCTCCCCGCGATCTCAACAGTTCTGTACGACAACAGATCATTACCCCGGTTTCGGCCGCGGCCGCGATTCTTTACCCTGAACGTCACATCAAAGAACACGAAGAGCGGTTCTGGCCCGACGATGACCAGGTCCATCAGCCTAATGCCGTACAATTTATCCATGATTCCAGCTATGATGATGTATGGACCAGCGGTAAAACCCTATGTGCCTTTTGCGCCAACCCGGTTAGCCCAGATGACACCCGCTGTAGTCAGTGCAAACGGGCCTTAATCGGCTGGCGACACCGCTATCCCCAGGCTACCACCCGCCTCGTGAACTATCTGGTTGTTTTAAGCGGCCTAACTCTCTTTTTCCTGATAGACTTCTTTCTAGACATTTCCCTGCAATACTCCATCGGCTTGATTGGGTTGCATGGATTGTTGACCATTACGTTAATCAGCATGGTGCTGGCAGCTTATAACCGCCTTTTGTGGGGTCATTATGGGGCCATGATCCTGGCCTTTTTTATCATCCTGATCAATGGCAATCTGCTCTATAATCAGATACAAGCAAGCCCATTTGCCGAGATGGATGGGGATTTGAATCAGGGGTTTCTCATCGCTGTATCACTAGGGCTTAAATTGATTGAAGCGCTGACCTCTCTGGTTTTATTAGCATTAGGCGCATTTGTGGTCGCCCCAGAGTTTGATCGCCAGCAAATGCGCTTTACGGCTCAGGTAGAGCGTAACTTGCGTGATGCCTCTCAGTATCACATCATGGCCGGGATAATGGCTCGTGAAGGGATGTGGGCGACGGCCATATTACATTGGGAACACGCGGCCGCGCACGCCCCCAACCATGCCCAATATCAACACAAACTGGGGGCCGCTTATGCCCGCCTCGGTTTCTATGCACGCAGCCTTGATGCCCTACAATCCGCTTATCGGCTGGCGAACAACCCGGAAGTCAAAGCGGAAATCGCCTTACTCATGGATGACGTCAAACAGCGAACCACCAGATAAGGCCACACAGTACCATTCTAACCATGTCTAACGGCTCTCGTGAAGAACTCAAAAAACGCATCCGCCGGGATATCTGGCAATATGCCATCTTTCGTACCGAAAGTGCGGTTGTTATTGCCCTTACCTTGATTCTGACCTTTATTAATCTACTTTTGGCTACCAATCCTGATTTTGTTCTTCCCTGGTGGAGCTGGCTGATTGGAGGCGGGCTGGCCGAGGCGGCCCTCATTTACAGTAGCCTGACTGACCCCAATGTCAGTAAAAAGATCGTCCAGGCCATGTTCCAGGAGGAGTTCAAACCGGAAAAGATTCAGGACAAGGAATTGCAAAAACAGATTACCGAGGCGTTGGATTATCGCGGCCGCATTACCGGCATTATCGCTCAACGCACCGACACCGTCCTCAAAGACAGCCTGGAAGAAACCATTATCCAAATTGATGAATGGATCAAAGAAATCTACGATCTGGCTCATCGCCTGGATGAGTTCAAAAAACAAAAAGATGTGCTTGACCGCAACAACAAACGGGCCAACGAACGGCTACAACAGCTACGGCAACAGCTCAAAATGACCAGCGATTCAGCGGTACAACGGGACATTCAGGCCAATATAGACAGCCTCAACCGTCAAATTGAGACCAACACGACCTTACAAAACACCATGGAGCGGGCGCGTTTGCGCCTGGAGAACACCGTAACCGCCATGGGAACTATCTACTCGCAAACCATGCTCTTTGGGGCCAAAGATATAGACAGCGGCCGCGCCCAACGGCTACGTCAGGACATTGCCGATGAAGTCACCGAACTGGGCGATATTTTAGTCGCTATGGACGAAGTCTATACCACCAATCAGGCTTAAAACCCGGCCAAAACCACTTTACCCATTTGCTACCCATAACACCCTCAGGTATAATTCCCTGCTCTTTATGAAAAAGAGTATTTGCGGTCAATTTTCTGGGGCGACAAGCCCTATTTTTTTGGAGATGTGGAGAGATGAAACGTACTTATCAACCTAAAATTCGTCGTCGTGCGCGTGTCCATGGGTTTCGTGCCCGCATGAAAACCCAAGATGGTCGCAACGTGCTAAAAGCTCGCCGGGCCAAGGGTCGCCACCAACTCACCGTAACCATGAACAATCATGTCAAAAAGGTGAACTGGAATGGAGCCAAAGCCACCGCTTACCGCTCCGTCAAACAAGCAACGAACGGCAAGGGTTAATCTTGCTGGTAAACTAGAGAATGTTGCCTGCGCCTTACCGTCTGCGGCGTTCAGCAGAAATTACCGCTGTACGCAAACTAGGACAGCGTTGGCATCATTCTCTGGCTACTCTGTATGTGTTGGCCAACCAGCGAGATACAAGCCGTTTTGCCTTTGTCGCCGGACGCCGTGTTGGCAATGCGGTCAAACGCAACCGGTCTAAACGCCTCTTACGGGAAACCATTCGCCATACTTTGCCACAAATCGCCCCAGGATGGGATTGTTTGATCATAGCCCGTGATAGTACGGCCACGGCCAGTTACCAAGAGGTACTGGTCGCAACCCAGCAACTTTTACAACGGGCGCACATCTTACAGCCTTCGCCGAACACAGGGGTTGCCGGGCTATGAAACAAATTGCCCTCTTCCTCATTCGTTTTTATCAGCGGTTCATTTCCCCGTTGTTCCCCCCCAGTTGCCGCTTTACACCATCCTGTTCCTACTACGGCTACGAGGCTATTGCCAAATATGGCTTTTTGAAAGGGGGCTGGATGGCAATCCGCCGCATCTCACGTTGTCACCCATTTAATCCGGGGGGATATGACCCGGTTCCCTAAGGGAGGTCCACTGTTGTACGCACAATCGCGGCCGCGTCTGCGGCCTGTTTTCGCTCTATTCCTACTCCTAGCCCTGGTACTTGCCGCTTGCGGTGAGGCTATTGGGGGCAACAATAACTGGCCGGGTCTCAGTACCGATGGGCAATATGCCTACGTCGCCTCTGGCCCCTCTATCTTTGCGCTGGATATCGCTGGTGAAGAACTGCGTTGGCAATATCCTGTTGAAGCTGGTCGGGCTTCCTTTTTTGCGTCACCCGCCATTTCCGGGGATCGGATGCTCTTAGGGGATTATGGGGCCTCAGGTGGAACCTTCTCTTCTAATATTACCGTCTCCATTTACGGCCTGGATGATCTCACCGCCACTTCTCCCGGCACTCTCTGGACGCCAGTCTCAGGCGTCGCCCGTGATCGTATCGTAGCTCCCCCCTTACTCACCGAAACCCAGGCCTTTGTTGGCACCGCCGATGGCGTTCTCTATGCGCTAGATGCCGAAGATGGTTCCGTGCAATGGAGTTTTGCCGCCGAACACGCCATTTGGGGACAACCGGTAATGTATGAAGGGATCATTTACTTCACCTCACTAGACAAACAATTGTATGCCCTGGATGCGGCCAGTGGGGAAGTATTATGGCAACAGGAATTCGCGGCCGCGCTTCCTTCTGCCCCCGTGTTGAATGACGATCTCATCTACGTAGGTGGGTTCGATAGCCAGGTTCACGCTGTCAACCGCGCCGATGGTACAGAAGTATGGTCTTATGCCGCCCAAGATTGGTTATGGGGTTCACCCGCTCTTGATAGTGACGGTGAAACCCTCTATTTTGCCGACCGCGCGGGCAATGTTTACGCCATCAACGCCCAAAATGGTGAGGAAATCTGGCAGGAACACGTTACCGAGCATATCCAGGCCGCTCCCGTCGTCAATGGCGAACGGCTTTATATCGGCGCCTCGATTGGCGACTCCAGCAAACTGGAAGATTTGACCGGCGAAATAATGGCCCTGGATAAAGAAACCGGTGAGGTTATCTGGCGCAAAACTACGGCAGGCCCCGTGTTTACGGCCCCTGTTTTGGTAGAAGATCAATTAGTTGTTGTCTTCAAAACTGGCGCACGTATTAGCAACCTGTTCCAGGTAAACGTGTATAATCAGACGGATGGCGATCTGACCTGGGAGTTTGTCCCGGAAGAATAATCTGGGCTTAGACCTTTTTAGCCAGGTTATGAGGTAAATTTATATGTTTGAAGCATTCTACAATCTCCTCACAGAAAGCCTTCTGCTTCTGTATCAATTTCTGGGTAATAACTACATCCTGGCGATCACTGTTTTTACCGTGATCATTCGCCTGATCACCCTGCCCCTGAACCTACGTCAACAACGCTCCATGATTCAGACTCAGGAGCTACAGCCCCAAATCCAGGCCATCCAAAAGAAATACCGTGACAATCCGCAAAAAATGCAGGAAGAGTTTGGCAAAATCGGCTACAACCCGGCCGATACCCTTATGGGATGTTTGCCTACCCTCATTCAGTTTCCCATTTTGATCGGTATGTACCGGGCTATTCAATACACCCTAGGCTCTACACCGCTGGATTTATATGAGTTATCCCTGCGAACAAGTTCGGTTGACTTATCAAAGCTATTGCCAGTAGATAATAAATTTTTGTGGCTCAACCTGGCGCAACCTGATCCCTGGTATATCCTGCCCATTTTAGTGGGTGGGGGCATGTATTTACAGCAAAAACTGTTCATGCCCAACATGAGCGGACAAACTGACAAGGATAACCCCGCGGCCGCGATGACCCGCTCCATGCTTTATACCATGCCTCTCATGTTTGGCATGTTCTCGCTTAGTTTCCCCTCTGGCCTCTCCATTTACTTCATCGTCTCTAACCTGATCGGCATTGGTCAAGGTTTCATTACCAAACGACACATGGATCGTCTGAAGGCCGAAGCCGCTGGCCGACCCAAGCCTCAAGTTGTGTTTGAAGATGACGCTGAACCCACGACAAAAAAGGTGGAAGCTAGCAAAAATCAACCATCGGCCAATGGGCACACTGCCACCCGCAAACAACAAGCGAAAAAGAAAGGACGGGCTGGCAAACGATAAACCCCAATTGTCACATTTTAGTCACTGTTCATTCTCTTGGGAGAATTCAGGCTTTTAGAAGAGCTTGAATTCGTGTCTGAACAGTACTCTATTTTTAGAAGAGAACTAACCATGAGCAAAAAAACCATAGATGCCAAAGGAAGTGATGTAGAATCGGCCATTGCCAAAGGATTAGCAGAACTCGGCCTCAGCCGTGATGCCGTCAGCGTTGAAATTGTTGATGAGGGCAGTCGTGGCTTGTTTGGTTTAGGGGGACGTCCAGCCGTAGTGCGATTGACCGCCACTGTGTTGGCCCCAGAGCCTGTCGCACCACCCGTTGTAACTCGGCCAGCCCCACCTCCGCCGGTGGCCCCCGCACCGGTAGCGCCCGCAGCACGCCCTGCCCCACTACCGCCTAAACCAAAAATTGCCGCGGCCGCACCCCAGCCCTCCCGTCATAACCACGACGAGGCTGAAGAAGGGAGCGATGTCCTGACCGAAGAAGAGTTAGCCGAAGAAGGCGAAACCGCTCTGGAAGTTATCGGTACCCTGCTCTCTCATCTGAGCATTGACGCCGAAACCGACCTCACGGTATCTGAACCGGATGACTTAACGGGACGAAGCATCAACACCATCAATATTACCGGCAACGACCTGGGTATGCTCATTGGGCAACGCGGCGAAACTCTAGACGCTATCCAGTTCATCTCCCGGCTAATGATCAGCCATCGTCTGCAACGCAAAGCGACTTTTACTATAGATATAGAATCATATCGCCAGCGGCGCAAAGAAGCGTTGGCCCGGCTGGCTGAACGCATGGCCCAAAAAGTCACCAAACAACGTCGCCCGGTTACATTGGAGCCAATGCCCCCCCACGAACGGCGGGCTGTCCACATGGCTCTGCGGAATTTCCGTGGGGTTTATACCCAAAGCACCGGCACAGGCGACCGGCGACGGGTGCGAATTATCCCTGAACGGTAGGCAAATAAAGGATGGGTTATTGTTCCGAGAACCGGCTAAAGCCTCGACTCCGGAGTAGACGCTTTAGCGGGCTTTAGACCGCAGAACAAATTTACGCAATTCTGTAGCCAATTTCAGTTAGCTATAAAAATGAACAGCCTGACGGCTCAAGAGCCGTCAGGCTGTTTTTTCGTATCTATACAGGTCTCTGGCTGCGGCGATTACCGGAACAGCTTACGCTCACCCCAGGCCCCCCTCCCAAAGCGGGAGAGAGGAGTTGGTTCCCTCTCCCTGGGGAGAGGGTTAGGGTGAGGGGCTGTATAGTTGCGTTTTTTTTGTTGGACTATGGCTAGATCACCCGTGTTTATCGGCGATTGAACACCTGTTGGGTTACACGGCGGGTACGGGTGAGGAGCCGTTTGCCATAGTTCAGTTTTTGGTCAGCACCATAAAATTCGGCCAGGAATTGGGGCGGGGGGAAGATGAGCCGGTAAGCCATCCGCAGGCTATGTGACCAGCTATCCATCAGCAGAAGTTCCAATAAATTGGGCAAGGGACCTTCGGTGAGGGTGGATTGCCGATGGGTGAGGGTGTCCCAACCCGCCAGCCGCCGGGTCAACCGAACACGCCAACGAGGAGCAGTTAACACCGCGGCCGCGTCCTTACCAAATAACTGTTCACCTACGGCCAACAAATAAGTCAGAGCCACGCGTACCCCAGCAGACTGTGCCATCTGTGGCAACGCATCAACCTGATTGTGAACCTGAAGTTGGCACAGTTGCAGGTAGGCATCCAGAAAAAAGCTGATTCGTTTATACAAGGTGTGCCGGGCGTGCAAGGCTGTGTGTATAAGTGCATCGGTTTCATCAATGAGGTAGGTTTCGACACCGGCAATGCGGCCGCGTTTGGCCCTACCCCATATCTCCACCACTTCCCACCCCGGCGACGCCCGTCGAATCAAATCAGTATGCAGTTCAATTACCACCTGGCTTTGGGGATGCAAAAACGGAGCCAGGTGATGCCAGTCTGGTTTTTCGGCTCGGGGGTGGACGATGTAACCAAGCTGGTGCATGAGGGTCACGGCCTCACGGGCCGCCTCGGTTGGGACAAGCAAATCTATGTCATCAAAGTAGCGATGATTGACACTGCCGTACACTTGGTGGGCCAAAAACATCCCTTTGATGGGCATGACGGGGATAGCCGCTTGCATGAAGGCGGTGTTGACGGTGGCAAAGG
>Ga0307505_10003243_pt1 | contig 10357 bp, 9 predicted proteins | sample 23_S_MG_FD_202183 | JGI IMG/M metagenome (GOLD analysis project Ga0307505, IMG submission 202183) | Soil microbial communities from Populus trichocarpa stands in riparian zone in the Pacific Northwest, United States - 23_S | ecosystem: Environmental > Terrestrial > Soil > Riparian zone > Trees... | reverse complement strand
GTCGCGTTGTAGGTGGAGATCATTCCGCACAGCGCGAACCGCGCAAAGCGATTGGCCACCGCCAACGCCGCCTGCAAATGCTCGGCGCCCACATTATCGAAATACACGTCGATGCCATCCGGCGCCTCGCGCGCCAACGCCTTCGTCAAGCTCGGCTCGGCTTTGTAATCGATCACGGCGTCGAGCTTCAGCGCATCGCGCAGATAGGCGGTCTTGCGTTCGCCGCCGGCGGAGCCGATCACCTTGCAGCCCTTCAACTTCGCCATCTGACACACGAGCGAGCCAACGCCGCCGGATGCGGCAGAGACGAACACCACATCACTTGGCTTCAACTCGGCCGCATCGAACAGCCCTACATAGGCGGTCAGCCCCGTAATGCCGGCGAAGCCAAGATAGGCTTGCTCAGGCAGCAGGCTGCAATCGCGCACCCGAAAGGCGCTCGCCGGCGCGGTGACCACCTCGCGCCAGCCTAGGCGGGAGGAAACAATATCGCCCGGCTTAAAGGCCGGATCGCCCGAGGCCAACACCTCGCCTATTGCGGCGCCTTGCATGGCTTCACCGAGTTCGAACGGCGGCACGTAGCTTTTCGCGTCACTCATACGCCCGCGCATAGCCGGATCGACCGCCATCCAGCGGTTGCGCACCTGCACCTCGCCCGGCCCCGGCGCAGGAACATCAACCCGCACGAGTTGGAAATTATCCAAGCTAGGTGCGCCTACGGGGCGTCTGATCAAACGTACTTCGCGCGAGCTAATCGTCATATTCGTTCCTTGACGCATCAACGCGTCAGCAGCCCAGAAGGGTCGCGTAGCGCTCGCGATGGAACGCCGCATTGCCGAAGCTCATGTCATCGATACGCGCGCGCTTCAGAAACAACCCCGCATCATGCTCGTCCGTCATGCCGATGCCGCCGTGCATCTGGATCATCTCATTCGCCACACGGCGGAAAGTATCGCCCGCAAGCGCCTTGGCAATCGAAACCAATTCAGATGCATCGGGCGCGCCCGCATCGAGCGCGTCGAGCGCGCCTTCGACGGCGGTGCGCGTTAGTTCGAGTTCAGCATAGAGCGCGGCCGCGCGGTGCTGCAGCGCTTGAAACGAGCCGATCAGCGCGCCAAACTGCACCCGCGTTTTCAAATAGGCGAGTGTGACATCGAACGCCTCCCATGCGGAGCCCAGCATCTGCGCCGATAGACCCGCGCGTGCGCAATCGAGAATAACGTCCAGCAGCGCCGCGCCTTGATCCACTTCTCCCAAAATCGCGCCCGCGCCAAGCGCGACGCCTTCAAAAATGAAAGACGCCGCGCCGCGCCGCTCAACCTCGGTCAACTCGGCGCGCGAGAGATTGGCGCTGTCGGCTGGGGCAAGAAACAGCGTAATCCCTTTTGCATCACCCGGTGCGCCAGACGTGCGCGCCGCAACAATAAGCGCGTGCGCGGCCATCCCATTCAATACTGGGCGCTTTGCGCCGTTCAGTTTAAAGCCGCGCCCCGCTCTCTCGGCGCGCAAAGCAATCGCCCCCGGATTGTGTCGTGCGCCTTCATCAATTGCGAGCGCAACTATTGCCTCGCCGGACGCGATCTTTGGCAACCAGGCGGCTTGTAGCGCGCTGGCGCCGGAGCGCCTGAGCCCCGTCGCCGCCGCGAGCGAAGACGCTACCAGCGGAGACGCCGTGAGCGTGCGCCCCAATTGCTCCAGCACCACGCCCATACTGTGGAAGCCGAAATCGGCGCCGCCAAATTCTTCGGGCACGACGATGCCGGCCCAGCCCATCTCCGTCATTTCGGCGAACGCTTGCGGATCGAAGCCAAGCGGGCTCGCGGCGGCGCGAACCTTGCGCAACGCCGCGACGGGCGAACGCTCGCGCGCCCACGCGGACGCGGCATCCCGTAAAAGGCTTTGTTCTTCGCTCAGGACGGCCACCGCTCTCCCCTTATATCTGCTTTTTATTGGGCCGCAGGCAGACCAAGCACGTGCTTAGCCGTGATATTGTTCTGAATTTCGTGGCTGCCGCCATAGATGGAGAATGCTTTGCTATGCAGCCAAGCACGCGCGGCCTCCAATTCCTCGTGTGAAAACTGATCGCCGTCCCAGCCAAGGCCGCGCTGACCCAGGATCTCGACCATCAATTCCGCGCGCTCCTGCGAAAGGCCCGCGCCCAAATTTTTCAGCACCGACACAGGCACACCCGGCCCTGCGCCCGCCTTCGCTTCGGCGCTGGAGCGGCGCAACGTCTGCACGTAGGCGCGCAAGCGCATATCGTTGCCAATCACGCGGGAGCGCAGGTCCGCATCGGCGATGCGACCCTGCGCATCCGCGCCGATGTGCTTTTTCGCGATCGGCGCGAGCGCGGGCTCTTCGGCGCGGCCGCTAGCGAGGCTGTCGCGCTCAAACTGCAGCAAGCGTTTAGCGACCGACCAACCGCGATTGATCCCGCCCACCATGTTTTCCTTGGGCACACGCACATCGCTGAAGAACACTTCACAAAAATGCGTGGTGCCGCTGATCAACGTGATCGGTCGCGCCTCGACGCCCGGGGAATTCATATCAATCAGCAGGAATGAAATGCCGCCCTGCTTCACCGACGTATCGGTGCGCACCAAGCAAAAGCACCAATGCGCGTGATTGGCGCCGGATGTCCAGATCTTCTGACCGCGAACCACCCAATGATCGCCGCCATCAATGCATTTGGTTTGCAACGACGCCAAATCAGAACCAGCGCCGGGTTCGGAGAAGCCTTGGCACCAACGCGCCTCGCCGCGCGCGATCGGGGGGACAAAGCGCCGCTTCTGCACCTCATCGCCTAGTTCGATCAGCGTCGGCCCCAGCATCATCACGCCATAGGTGCGATTGGGATGAAAGGCGCCGATGTTCAGCATTTCCTCGTTAATGATTGCGGCCTCGGCTGCACTCAAGCCGCCACCGCCATACTCGACAGGCCAGGTCGGCGCACCCCACCCCTTCTCCACCACCCGGCGAAGCCAAAGTTGAAAGTCGGGATCTGCATCGGCGAAGGCGCCGTCCGTGGTGTAGCGGGTTGCATTTTTGCCGCGGAGCGACGGCGGAAAGTTGGCCGCCATCCAAGCGGACACCTCAGCCCGCCACGCATTTTCCCCAGGGTCGATGACGTCAAACACCCTCTAGCTTCCTTTGGATGCACGTGGATAAATTTGCATCGCCGGATATTTTTGGCATACTTCTTTCGGCCCGGCAAGCCGCCGATAAAGCCGTGGCGGGGCGTGAGCCGGGGACAAGGAACTGGTCGGCAGTGCAAAATTGTGGCGACGCGCTGTTGGCCATATCGGCGAAGCTGCTTAGGCTGGCGCTGCAAGCGAGGGAGCATCTGGGTGTGAGCCAGCCAAAGAAAAAAATTGTGGAGGCCGAGCCGGAAACCGGCATGACTTACGCCAGCCCAGCGATCCATGAACGGCGCCGGCGTATTCTTGAGGAAACGCGCCGAATGATCGCCGAGCGGGGGCTCGCCGGATTCAGCATGGACGAAATAGGGAAGCGGGCGGGCGTGGCCAAGCGCACGCTTTATAACGCCTACCAAACCAAAGAGCGCATGATCGCGATCGCGATCCACGAATACTTCGAGCGCTACCTTTCGCAGATTCCATACACCAGCCAGGTCGGCTCGCTGCGACGCAACGTCGAGCGCATGGTGTTCGTGATCAATCGTAACCGGCAGTTGCGCAATTACATCAGCGCACTGATGTCGCTCTATTTCAGCACCGACGCCGACAGCGACATTTGGAACACAATGCATTCGATGGCTGTCGAATCAAACCTGCAATGGATCAACACACTCAAGGCCAAGCGCCAATTGCAGCCCTGGATCGACGCGGACCGGCTCGCCGACGATATCGTGCGCCTGGAATACGCGATCATCAACGATTGGAGTCGCGGTAAAATCGCAGATGAAGACGTGGTGTTCTTCGTAGTGCGCGCGTGCCTGACGCTGGCGGCGGGGGCCGCCCGCGGCGCGGCGCGCAAGGAGATTGAAACCATATTGCTTGAATTGCATACAACGGGCATTCCGCTGCCCACGCTGCCCACAGCGCGCCGGCGCAAGACCTGAACATGGCGCAGGCCCCCTCCCGCCTCATCGTCGATATGCGCGAGGACGGCGTCGTTGTCGCCACACTCAATCGGCCGGAAGCCAAGAACGCAGTGTCGTTCGAGATGTGGCGCGAGTTCGCCGATTTGCTGGATACGCTTGAGCACGCGACGCCAGCGCGCGCGCTGGTTTTGACGGGCGCGGACGGTTTTTTCTCCATCGGCGGCGATCTGAAAATTCCGCCAGCCGCCGGCGAAGGCGCGCTCGCGCCAGCGACGCGCCTGGAATGGGGCCAACGCAGTATCACCCGGCTTGCGCGCCTGCCCATTCCCACACTCGCAGCGATCGAAGGCGGCGCATACGGCGTTGGCTGGAGCATCGCTTTGGCGTGCGATATGATCATAGCCGCCGAAGACGTCCGCTTTGGCGCGCCTTTCGTCGACGTGGGTCTCGCGCCCGACGGCGGCGCGGCGTGGTTCCTCACCCGGCGCATCGGGCGCCATCGCGCGGCGGATTTGCTGCTTTCAGGCCGCAGCGTCGAAGCGCACGAAGCTCTCTCGCTTGGTTTGATCAGCCGCACCAGCGCACCCGGCGCGGCGCTGAGCGACGCGCTCGCCTTGGCCATAGGCCTCGGCAAGGGCAATCGCCAAGCCGTCGAACTCACCAAGCGCCTGCTGCACGACGCAGAAGCCGGCACGCTGGAATCCTGCCACGCGCTCGAACTGGCCTATTGCGCCATCTTGCAGGGCGGAGAAGAACTCGCGCGCGCACGCGAAGCATTCGCCGCCGCACGCGCCAAAACGAAATCTTGAGATCATGCAATTCGACATGCGTACCCTGCCGCTGCAGGCGCGTTACAAAATTATCAACTCAACGATCACGCCCCGCCCGATTGCCTGGGTGACGACGATCTCGGAAAACGGCGCCGTCAACGCGGCGCCCTACAGTTTTTTCAACGCCGTCGGCGATGAGCCGCCGCTCCTGGTCCTGGGTTTGCTCAAGGATCCCGTCAGCGGCGGACTCAAAGACACGGCCACGAATATTATGCGCAGCAGCGAGTTCGTGGTGAACCTCGTCTGCGAGGACGACGCGGAAAAGATGAACCAATGCAGCGTCAACGCGCCGCGCGGCGTGAGCGAGGTGGAATATGCGGGGCTCGTCACCCTTCCCTCCATCGCCGTGGCGCCGCCGCGCATCGCGTCCAGCCCGGTGAGCTTCGAGTGCCGCAAGCACACCGCGCTCGATATCGGGCGGCAGAACGTGGTCCTAGGCGAAATCCTCGTCGCGCATATCGCCGACCAATTCATCTCCGACGCCGAGAAACTCTATCTCGACACGCCGGCGATGAAGCTCATCGGCCGCACCCATGGCAGCGGCTGGTACGCACGCACGTCGGACCAATTCAAAATGGAACGCCCAAAATTCGACCCCACGCGCAATCAGGGCTGAGCATCAGCCGCCGATGGTGCGCTCGCTCGGCCAATACGGGCGACGCAGCTCGCGCTTATTGATTTTTCCCATGGCGTTGCGGCCAAGATCGGCGACGAATTCGTAACTGCGCGGGCATTTGTAGCCCGCAAGCTTAGATCGACAGAACAGGTTGAGCTCCCCCGCGCTCGGCGGCGCTTGCGCATCGTTAGGCACGATGAGGGCCTTCAGCTCCTCGCCCATTTCCTGATTGGGCGCGCCAATCACGGCGACATCCAGCACCCCGTCATGCAGCAAAAGCACGTGCTCCACCTCGGCCGGATAGAGGTTCACCCCGCCGCTGACGACCATGTCCGAAATACGATCGGTGATGAAGATGTAGCCTTCATCGTCGAGATAGCCCATCTCGCCCAGCGTAAAGACGCCGGGCGACACATGCGCCGCCGCAGTCTTTTCGGCGTCGTTGTGATAAATGATGCCGCGCCCGGTTGTATCCCGAAAATAGAGAACACCGACTTCGTTCGGACCCAAGAACTCGCCCTTTTCGCCGACGATCACCGCCTCGAACGGCGCAGCCGCCTTGCCCACGGAGCCCGGTTTGCGCAGCCATTCCTCGGACGTGATTGCTGCTGTCGTGCCGGCCTCGGTGCCGCCATAGGCTTCCACCAGAACCGGCCCAAACCACTCAATCATGCGCCGCTTCACATCCGGGGGGCATGCAGCGCCCGTATGCGCCAGGCGCTTCATCGAAGACACATCATAGCGCGCGCGCACGGCCTCCGGCAGCGCGAGCAGACGTTGGAAATGCGTGGGCACCATCACCGAAGCGACGATTTTTTTATCCGCAATGATGCGCAGCGCCGCTTCAGGATCAAACGATTGCATGACAACCAGGGGTGCGCCGCCGGCCAGCGCGCGCACCATCGTCAATGGCCCCGTGTGATAAAGCGGACCCACCGCTATACCCGGACCTTTCGGCAGCAGCGCAATGCGCTCACGTTGAATTGCGAGATATGCATCAATGCTTGCGGCGGGTGGAAAATACGTTGGCGGCGTATCTGTCGCTTTCGGCTTGCCTGTGGTACCCGACGTGTAGTGCAAATGCGGCAGCGGGCGCATCGACGTCGGCGGCGCGGCCGCGGAGGCGCCGGCGAGCCAATCGCTCCAGGCAATCAAGCCAGCGCGCGGCGCACAGCGCCAGCCCACGATTTGCGTAACGCCAAAACGCGCCGCCGCCGCGAGGCCAGCATCAGCGGTTGCTTCACTGACAAACACAACGCGCGCTTCGGAATCGCCCAGAATATAGGCGAGTTCATCTTCGGTGAGGTGAAAGTTCACCGGCACGCTGGATACGCCGGCGAGCAGCGCGCCCACATAGGCAATCGCTGTTTCAGCGCTGTTGGGCGCGAACACCGCCACACGGCGCGACGCGCCCAGATCGAACCTCAAAAGCGCGTTGACAAGTCGGCTCAGTGTTTCGTCGAGCTCCGCCCAGGTGAAGCGCGTGCGCTCATCGCTCAGCGCCACTTGATCGCGCAGCACCGGATCGATCGCGGTGATCATTGCGGACATCTCTGATCCCTATTCTCACGCGCCCGCATCAACGCTTCGGCAGTTCAAGATATTCAGCGATCTTCAGCTTCGCGAGCTGCGCCATATGCACCTCCTCGGGGCCATCCGTAAGGCGAACGAAGCGGTTGGTGAGGAAGAGCTGCGCGATCGGGGTGTCGCCGCTGACGCCCATGCCGCCATGCGCCTGCAGCGCGCGATCTCCCACCGTTTGCGCCATTTGCGGCGCAACGATCTTGATCGCCGCGATCAGATCCTTCGCTTTCTTGTTGCCATAGCGATCCATCGCATCTGCGGCCTTGAGCGTGAGCAAGCGCGCCTGCTCAATTTCGCAATAGGAGCGCGCGATATCCTGACGGATACTGCCCTGCTCGGAAAGCTTACGCCCGAACGCGACGCGGTCTTCAACGCGGCGCACCATGTATTCCAGCATGCGTTGAGCCTGCCCGATCGAGCGCATACAATGATGGATACGCCCCGGGCCGAGGCGCCCTTGCGCAATCTCAAAGCCGCGCCCCTGACCGAGCAGTAAGTTTTCTTTCGGCACACGCACGTTCACGAACCGCAACTCCGCATGACCGCCCGGCGAGTGATAGGTTCCGAACACGCTGAGCGGGCGCACCACTTCGACGCCGGGCGTGTCGCGAGGGATCAAAATTTGCGAATGGCGCAGATGCTTGGGGCCATCGTTCGCGGTCTTGCCCAGGAGGATCATGATCTTGCAGCGGGGATCCATCGCGCCAGAAATCCACCATTTGCGTCCATTGATCACGTAATCGTTGCCATCCGCGATGATGCTAGTTTCAACATTGGTCGCGTCGGAGGAAGCGACCTGCGGCTCTGTCATCACGTAGGCGGAGCGGATTTTTCCGTCGAGCAGCGGCTTCAGCCAGCGCTCCTGCTGCTCGGGCGCGCCGTACTTGGCCAGCACCTCCATGTTGCCAGTATCCGGCGCAGAGCAATTGAAGAATTCCGACGCCCAGGAGATGCGGCCCATCACTTCCGCGAGCGGCGCATATTCCAGATTGGTGAGCCCAGGGCTCCATTCCCCATATTCATGCGGCAGGAAGAGATTCCAAAGGCCCGCCTCTTTCGCCTTTTCTTTGATCGCGTCCGTGCCGGGCCAGGGGACCCATTGGTTCGCCGGATTGTGGATCCAGGCGCCGCGCTCGGCTTCGATCGGATAAACGTGCTCGTCCATAAAGGCCTCGAGCTTGGCGATCAGCGCCTTGACCTTGTCGGAATATTCAAAATTCACGCTGAAGCTCCTTACAGGGTCAAGCCACCGTCGACGATCAGGGTTTGACCGACGAGATAAGCTGCGAGCGGCGAGGCGAGGAACAGCGCAACGCCCGCCATCTCCTCCACCTCCCCGAAACGGCCAAGCGGGATTTTGGCGAGCGCGCGTTCGCGTCTTTCGGGGTGATCCATGGTGATCTTGGTGAGCTTTGTGTCCACGAGGCTCGGCGCGAAGCCGTTGACACGCACACCGCTTGGCGCCCAACCCTGCCCCAACGTGCGCACCAAACTCACCGCGGCCGCTTTGGACGCGGCGTAAGCCGGGTTGCCGACCGTGGAGCGGATCGCGGCGATCGAGGAAACAACGATCACGCTGCCCTTGCGCTCAACCAATTGGGCTTTGAATTTCTGCGCACAGTGCAAAACGCTGTCGACATTGATCGCCATGACCTTGTCCCAGCCTTCGCGTTCGAATTCCTTGCGCCCGTAAAGCACCGCGCCTTGCGATTGGATCAGCACGTCCAAAGTTTCGAATGGAGAAGGTGCGGCCGCGATCGCATCGGGATCGCTCACGTCGACGCAGGTATAACCGAGGCCGGAAAGGTTGGAGCCTTCGACGCCCTCGTAAGCCTCGGCGCTCGCGCGCGTGCCCCAGACGTGCACCGCCGCGCCACGCGCACGAAACGCCTGCGCGACGCCATTGCCGATGCCGCTGGAGCCGCCGACGACCAGTACCTTCTTCCCGGTGAAATCCAAATCGCTCATATTCTATCCGATCCAGCGTTGTGCACGCTCGAACAATCGCACAGCCCGGCCATGCAGGAGATCGCCGGTTTCCCTGGGCGCTTTCCCGGCGCAGGCGCGCGCATGCGTACCCTCCAGCAAAATACCCAATTTGTAACAGGCCAGCACCGCATACCAATTCATCGCGGACAGGTCGCGCGTGCTGCGCACAGCGTAATGCGCCACCAATTCGTCCGCGCTCGGAAAGCCGCGCCACGGCTTCACACTGATGAGGTCTTGCGCCGCCCCCGGCTCTGGCCATGTGGCCAGCAGCCAGCCGAGATCAATCAGCGGATCGCCAATTGTGGCCAGCTCCCAATCCACGATGGCTGCGAGTTCGCCGCTGTCGTTGCGATACATCACGTTCGCGAGATGATAATCGCCGTGCATAATGCCCGGTGCGAAATCAGCGGGGCGGCGCGCATCAAGCCACGCCGCGACATCGCTAACGCCCGGCAAATGCTCTGGGCCTGTCCAGCCCGGCAATTGCGCGTAACTTTCCAATTGCGCTTTCCAGCGAGACACTTGCCGCGCTAGGAAGTTTTCCGGCTTGCCGAACCCTTCAAGGCCAAGCGCCCGATAGTCGAGCGCACCGAGCGCCGCGATACCCTCCGCCAACGCCAAGCCCATGCGGTGCTGAACCGCGTCGTCCTGATGCAGCGGCGGCAAGCCGCCGACAGGATTAAATCCATCGACCGGCGCCATGAGATAAAACACAGCGCCCAACACCGATTCATCCAGACACGCCGCGATGAAGCGTGGATGCGGCACATCGGTTGGGGCAAGTGCGCTCAACAATCGCGCCTCACGCCGCATGGTTTCGTTGGAGTTTTCCCGCGGATGCATCGGCGGGCGGCGCAACACGTAGTCACGCCCATCGAAACTGAAGCGCAAGAGGATGTTCTGCGTGCCGCCGGTGAGGCGCGTCACGGATGTGAGTGCGCCCGCGCCCAAACCTTGGGCCTGCATCCAGGCCGTGAGCGCGGCGAGAGCCGTTTCATCTTCCATGTCGCCCTCCCCGGTGTGCGTATCTTTTGCGCGCATAATAGGTGTTGACGGACAGGCTTGGCAATGAAATTTTGCACTATAGGTTAGATTGTGCGGCGTGCTTTCTCCGCCAATCCCGAGGGAGAATTAGAATATGAGCGAAGCCTATATCGTGTCGGTCGCGCGCAGCGCGGGTGGGCGCCGCAAGGGCCGCCTCGCCGGCTGGCACCCCGCCGATCTCGGCGGCGCGATCATACGCGCCGTGATCGAACGCGCCGACGCCGATCCGGC
>Ga0307505_10003242_pt1 | contig 10360 bp, 7 predicted proteins | sample 23_S_MG_FD_202183 | JGI IMG/M metagenome (GOLD analysis project Ga0307505, IMG submission 202183) | Soil microbial communities from Populus trichocarpa stands in riparian zone in the Pacific Northwest, United States - 23_S | ecosystem: Environmental > Terrestrial > Soil > Riparian zone > Trees... | reverse complement strand
TGGTGCTGACGTCATCGCCGACCGGCGTCGCATCGAGCTTGCGCAAATCATCGAGTTCGATCGAACCGAGGCTCAGAGCGATCTGCTCGACGCCCGCGCTCTCCTTGATCTTCATACCCTCGGGAACCGACTTCAGTACGAACTTGCCGCCTTTTCCTGCCTCACCCTCGCGTTCGACGACAATGGGCACTTCCCTCGGATGGGCGACGGTCACGCGCTTGAGCTTCTCCGGATCGGCCTTGAAGATCGCCGGATCGACCCAATCCTTGATGTCGAGCGCCACGTTCGGCTCGCCACTCGCCAGCCACGTCTGTGCTTCGCTCGGCCGGCGGACATACGTCCCATGACGCCCCGTGCCGAACGCGTTCATACGGCGCTTGCCGACAACGATCTCACCGATCGGCTTGCCACCCGTGCCAAGCAGGCGCACGAGCCCAGACTTGGCATCCGCGCTGGCGGGATCTTCGAGATCGAGCAGAGGCCAGCGGTCCTTCGCGGCAGTCTTGGACTCGGCAAGCTCCGCGTTCGTGAGCTGGACGAGGAGCGCACGAACTTTGTCGCCTTGCACGGGATAACCAGCCCGCTCTTTGATGCTCCACTGCTCGCCATTGCGCACGAGCGTCAACGTGCGCCCACGCTTCGAGATCTCGACGGCCGTCAGCGCGCTCGCCTGACGGCGAAGCTCCGGAAGCATCGGACGGCCCTCGACCGTACCTGGCGCACGCTGCGTCGAGGAGGCATGGAGAATGGCGGCGAGGAAAAGGGCCACGAGCGTCGTCGCGGCGAGAACTACAAAATGCTGCGGCTTGATCATGGCCTCAACCCTTCCTATCGCTGCCGGGCGCCTGGCGACGGCGGCGCGACAGCCCGACAGCAATCCCGCCGAGGCCGATCAGCAGGGGAACCGCTGCGATGTTGAAGAACTTGAGCCAGCCATCGAGACGATCGATGTCACGGCGGAGGTCTGCCTGCACGCCGCGCAGCTCGCGCCGCACTTCGAGCATCTCGCCGCGGAAGCCTTCGATGGTCTGGCGATCCTTGTCCGAAAGCAGTATCTGTCCGCCCTCGCCGCTCTTCGTCTCCATCTGCTGGAGCTTGCCCTGCAGATCCTTGAGCTTGGCGTTGAGAGTCTGTTCCTTCTCGCGATAGCGCCGTTCCGCATCGCGCCGGATGTTGGCGACGCGCTCGAAGGGACGGTCGTTGACACCGCGCCCGCGCAGCGTCGCAAGTGCCTCGCCCCCGGACAGGTTCTCGAGCGCGTTGATGACGAAGGCCGCATTGTGCGCCTGCGGCATCGCAATGCGCTGTCCGAGCAGCTCCTGGATGCTCACCCAGAACTGGTCGGCGAGCAAATCGCTGTCGGCAATGAGGATCACATTGACCGGGCCGCTCGCGAAGTGCGGGACGACCGCTTCACCCTTCGCGGCTTCAGCCGGCTTGTCCTTCGCAGCGTCCGCTGCAGGCTTTTCGCCCTTCGCTTCTTCTGCCGGCTTCGGACGACCATCGGGATAGGCCGTCTTGGCCTCGCCCGAGATACGCGCGGCGAGGATCAGCGGCTTGCCGCCACTCTTGAAGTCACGTGAAAGCGCCAACGGATCCGGCATCACGCGCAGGCCCATGGCCTCCATCACACCAGCCCCGGCAGAGGTCTGCATGATCGGCTGCACGTTTGTCGTCGTGCCGTCGACCTTCGTGATGAAACCCGCCGACGCAAGATTGAGACGCTCGATGCCAGCGGCCAGCGGATCGGCCTGATTGATGTGCGCCGCATCGACCTGCAGCCACGCCAGATAGTCAGTGACGACGGGGCGACCGCCCGGACCACCGCCGAACTGCACACGGCGCGCCATACTCGGATCGCCGGCGAGCTTCTCGGTGTCGATCGATACGCCCCACGCCTTGAGCAGATCGAGGATGTCGCCAGCAGGCGGCATCGGCGGCATGGGCATGCCCATCTGCGCCGTCGGCGGCGTCGACTCCGATACCGGATCGATGAACGCGAGCACGCGACCGCCACGCAGGACGTACTGGTCGATGGCGTAGACGGCGTCCCTGCTGAGGTTGGTCGGCTGCGCCAGCATCAGCACGTCGATGTCGCTTGGAATTTCGGTGATCGTCTGCTCGAGCTGGCGAACCTCGAAGAATTCGCGGACCTGCTCCATGACCGTCCACGGCGGCGCGGGCTGGCGCATGGGCTGCATGGGGTTCATGGGGCCGCCATCGACCGGAATGCTGGCCATGAGCCCGACGACGCGCTTCTTGGGATTGGCGAGGCCGTTGATCAGCTTCGTGAGGTCGTATTCGAGGAAGCGCTCGCGATCGGGCGCGAAGAACTCGATGGCTGCGTCATTGTCGGTCGTGTTGGTGGCAACGAGCCCGAAGTAGCCGGTCTCTCCATCCTGGTTCAACCGGATGCCGCGCAGCCCACTGGCCACGGCCCTGTCCTCGGCGTCGGAGAACGGCTCAGGCTCGAGCACGGTGAGCTGCACCTTGCCGCCCGAGAGGTCGCGGTACTGCTCCAGGAGCGCCTTCACGCGATCGAAATGCTTGGCGAAGAGCGGCGCGACCTCGCCGAGCTTACGCGTGTAGTAGAGGCGGACGCTGATCGGCTCCTCGATGCGTCGAAGAACGCTCTTGGTGCCGTCCGCGATCGTGTAGAGGCGCTCGGCCGTGAGGTCGGCCTTCGCATTCTTCGTGACGGCGCTGAAGATCAGGTTCATCGCGAGCAGGAGAAGCGCCGCGAGCGCCAGCGCGCCCCACGCCAGAGTCTTGCGGTCGAAGCGTGCAGCGCAGCGCACGGCCTCGCCGGGCGCGAGCAGAAGCCAGCCCGAAACCTTCTGGAATGCTGCCTCGAAGGCCGAGGGCTTTGGAGATTGTATTGCCATGATCCTGTCCCCCTCAAGCGGCCTTGCGCTGTTCGACAATGACGACATTGGCGAACAGGAAGAAGGCAATGATGGAGAAATAGAAGAAGAGGCTCGGCAGCGTGATAACGCCGCGACTGATGAGCTCGAAGTGATTGAGGAAACTCATCGAAGCAATCGCATCGACGATGAAGGCGGGCGCCCAACCGCGGAAGAAGCCGAGCACGAGCTCGAGGCCGCTCATCACGAGCAGGAAGCAGATCGTCGCCGCGACGATGAAGGCGATCACCTGGTTCTTGGTGAGCGCCGACACGCACGAGCCGATTGCCAAGAAGGCGCCGGCCATCAGGAAGCTACCGAAGTAGCTCGCGAGGATCACGCCGTTATCTGGATTGCCCAGCACGTTGACGGTGATCCACATGGGAAAGGTCAGCGCCAGCGCGATGCCGATGAAGATCCAGGCTGCGAGGAATTTGCCGATGATGGCTTCCCACGTCGAGATCGGCAGCGTCATCAGGAGTTCGATGGTGCCGGCCTTGCGCTCCTCGGCCCACAACCGCATGGCGATCGCGGGCACGAGCAGCAGATAGAGCCACGGATGATAGTTGAAGAACGGCTGCAGGTCGGCCTGTCCGCGCTCGAAGAAGTTACCGATGAAGAAGGCAAAGGCCCCCGTCAGCGCGACGAAGATGACGGCGAAGACATAAGCGAGCGGCGTGCCGAAGTAGGCGCCGAGCTCGCGCTTGGTAACGATCCAGATATTACGCATGACGGGCACCCTCGCTGCTCGTCGTGATCTCGCGGAAGACGTCATCGAGCTTGCCGCGCTCGACAACCAGCTCCTCGACGATGATGGACTGGTCGCGCAGCAGCGCGCCGACGTCAGCAGCTATGGCCGCACCGGGCTTTGGCAGCGCGCGCAGGCGGATGTGACCGTTCACCACTTCCGCACGCTCGACCTTGGCGACGCCGGCGAGCGCAGCCAGCGCTCCGGCAACGCGCTCGACCTCGGCGGCGGCAATGCGCACAGCCACGGCATTGTGATAGGGCATCCGTCGCTGGAGTGCCTCTGCGGTGCCGTCGGCGACGATACGGCCGCGGTCGATGACGATCGCCCGCGTGCAGACAGCTTCGACCTCCTCGAGAATATGCGTCGAGACGATGATGGCCTTGTCCTTGGCCATCTCGGTGATCAGCCCGCGCACATGATGCTTCTGATTGGGATCGAGGCCGTCGGTCGGCTCGTCCATGATCAGCACTGCAGGATCATGGAGAATGGCTTGAGCGAGGCCAACCCGGCGCTTGTAGCCCTTCGACAGCGTCTCGATACGCTGCGACGCGACACCTTCGAGGCCCGTGCGCGCCAGGGCTGCATCGACATGGGCGTGCTTGCTGGCACCATCGAAGCCGCGCACCTCGGCAATGAAGCTGAGGAACGAGCGGGCCGTCATGTCGCCGTAGGCCGGCGCGCCTTCGGGGAGGTAACCGAGCTTGGACTTGGCTTCCTTGGGGCGATCGGCGACGCTTATCCCGCAGATCCGCGCCCGGCCCGCATCCGGCTCGAGAAAGCCGGTCAGCATCTTCATGGTGGTCGACTTGCCGGCACCATTGGGTCCGAGGAAACCGAGCACCTCACCTTTCTCTACCCTGAGTGAGATATCCTCGACAGCAAGGATCGGCCCAAATGACTTTCTGAGACGGTCCGCCTCGACGAGTACTGCCATTCAACTCCCTCCATGGCGCCGCAATTCTTGAGCAGCGCGCACTCGCGACCGAGTGTGCGGCAGGCCCCGCGGCGGTCTCATTGGTTTGTTGCGGAGTTAGGCGCTCTTTTTAGCACTGTCAAGAAAGGGGTGCTAAACGTTTAGTAACATTCCGGCGGATGCCGATGATCCGTTAGGCCGAGGTCCAGTTGCAGAGGCGACATAGGACCTCAACGGTAAACATTAGAGTTTTCCGCGCACATACAGAGAACGTGATTCGATTTGTGGCGAGCATGTCACGCACTGTTGTCAATAGACTTCGTGCCGCTCCAGCGCGCTTGAGGCCCCCGGCATAGCTGTTGTAGCTTTGCTCTCGATCGGCACGAGATGTTGGGCAGGAATGCAGCCAACTCGTGTGTCGGACGGAGCGCCCTTTAGTATCGCAGCGCCCGTCAGTAGCGTGGATGCCCGTGTTTTCCCTGTCGGGGGGCATCGCCGTATAGCGTTCCCATAGTTCCCGAGTTCGTAACCGCCCAGGCTTTCCGTGGCGCCGTGCGCATTTGCGTCCGTCTGCCGCCCGGAATCCGTCAGGGCCGATGTGGCATCGCGTGCCTGCACGACGGCACCTTGCTGCGATTCTGCGCAGGAGAAAAGATAGTATGGTCTGGAACGATGATAGGGTCGAACAGCTCAAGAAGCTCTGGGCTGACGGACTGAGCGCTAGCCAGATCGCCGCCCAACTCGGCGAAGTGACCCGCAATGCGGTCATTGGAAAAGTGCACCGCCTCGGGCTTGCCACTCGCGCTTCGAGCAATCGCACCAACAGCAGCCGCCTGCGCCTGCGACAGGCGCAGCCACGCCGAGCGGCGGCGCAACGTCAGCGCGCGGCAAACGTCGGCAATACCGCCTTCCGGCAGATGCTGGAGTCCGACTTGTCACAGGGGGCCGTGCCTCATGTGGAGGAGGTCGAGATCCCGCTCGGCGAGCGCAAAACGCTCCAGCAGCTCACCGAAGGCATGTGCCGCTGGCCGATCGGCGACCCGCAGCAGGCCGACTTCCATTTCTGTGGCCGCAACAAGGTGACGGGCCTCCCCTACTGCGAGCACCACGCCCGCCGGGCCTACCAGCCGCCGCAGCCGCGCCGCCGCGATCGCGAGATCAGCCTGCCGACCCTGCTGACGGCCTCCAACACCAAGGAGTCCGCCGAGACCTGAGCTCGGCTGCCGCGAGAGACTTGCAGAACGAAAACCGCAGCCGCACTCTGCCGGCTGCGGTTTTTTCTTTCCGGCGCCCGATCGAGCGCAATCAGCGGCTGCCGAAAACCATCAAGGGAGGTGATCATCCATGACCGAGACTATTCTCGCGCTCGACCAGGGCACGACCTCCAGCCGCGCATTGCTGTTCGATCGTACGCTCAAGGTCATCGGTCTCGGGCAGGAAGAGCTGCCACAGCACTACCCGGCCTCGGGTTGGGTCGAACATGATGCGGAGGACATCTGGCGCGGTACGATCGACACCGCACGCGCGGCCTTGAAGAAGGCCGATACCGCGGCGGGGCGCGTCGCAGCCATCGGCATCACCAACCAGCGCGAGACGACCGTCGTCTGGGATCGGCGCACGGGCAAGCCCATTCATAAGGCCATCGTCTGGCAGGACCGGCGCACCGCCGACATCTGCGCGCGCATCAAGGCTGAAGGCGTCGAAGACACGGTCAGCGAACGCACGGGGCTCGTGCTCGATCCGTACTTCTCGGCAACGAAAATCGCCTGGCTGCTCGACAATGTGGACGGCGCACGTGCGGCCGCCGAGACCGGCCACCTTCTTGCTGGAACCGTCGACAGCTTCCTGATCTGGCGCCTCACCGGCGGCAAGGCTCACCTCACGGACGCGACGAACGCCTCACGCACGTCGCTTTTCGACATTCGCCATAACCGCTGGGATGACGACCTCTGCCGCATCTTCAGCGTTCCGGCGGCCATGCTTCCCGAGGTACGCGATTGCGCTGCCGATTTCGGCACGACCGAAGCCGCGCTGCTCGGAGCAGCCATTCCGATCCGTGGCGTTGCCGGCGACCAGCAGTCGGCGCTCATCGGACAGGGTTGCTTCACGCCGGGCATGATGAAATCCACCTACGGCACAGGCTGCTTTGCCGTGCTCAATACGGGCGCCGAACTCGTGCGCTCGAAGAACCGCCTGCTCTCGACCATCGGCTTCCGCCTCGACGGCGAAACGGCATACGCACTCGAAGGCTCGATATTCGTTGCCGGCGCGGCAGTGCAATGGCTGCGCGATGGCTTGAAGGTACTCAAATCCGCCGCCGAGACAGGACCGATGGCCGCGGCAGCCGACGCCGATCAGGACGTCTACATGGTGCCGGGGTTCGTCGGTCTCGGCGCCCCGCATTGGGAGCCGCGCGCACGCGGTGCGCTCTTCGGGCTCACACGCGCGACGGGGCCGGCCGAACTTGCGCGTGCGGCGCTCGAGTCCGTCTGCTACCAGACCCGCGATCTGATCGAGGCCATGCGCGGTGATTGGCGGGGGCTCGCCGATGTCACGCTGCGCGTGGATGGCGGCATGGTTGCGAGCGACTGGACCATGCAGTTTCTCGCGGATGTGCTCGCCGCACGGGTGGATCGCCCGACCATGCTCGAAACGACGGCGCTCGGGGCCGCCTGGCTCGCCGGGCACAAGGCCGGCATCCTGCCCGATCGCAAAGGTTTCCAGGAATCCTGGAAGCTCGACCGCAGCTTCCTGCCTGCAATGCCGGCGACCGAGCGCGCGCGGCGCTATGCGGGTTGGCGCAGTGCCGTGGCTGCGACACTTGCACATGCCGCTGCTGAAATCCCGGAGGGCTAGGCTCAAGTCCAGCGTTCACGGGGCCTGACGCATGTTCACGTGTGCTTGACTGCCGCTGTCCACAGGCAAGCTGCGGGCCTATCTTGGGGTTGATCGCCAAGGCTCCAGCTTGCGCAGCGCCCACTCGCATCGCACCAGCGTCCCCATGCTTTCGTCAATCTTTGGATGAATTGGTTTTCGCGCTTCGGCAGGCGGCGCGAGAGTGCCACAAGGAAGTACTGCCGCCGCAAAACAGAGCGAATGCAATGTCAGCCCCGCGCCGAAAAGAGGAGGAGTGCTGCGCGGTGGCGGGATCAGGCTGGCGACAGTGGTTGCCCCTGGCGATACTCGCCGCGACGGGCATTCTCGTATTCGCCCTCGGCTGGCATGATCTTCTCACGCTCAAGGCCGTGGGCCTCAATTACGAGCTGCTGCGGAAGTTCATCGCAGCACATCTTCCGACCGCCATAGCACTCTACACTGTTGCCTATACTGCGGTCGTAGCGCTTTCCTTGCCGTGCGCCCTCGTACTGACGCTTGCAGGCGGCCTTTTGTTCGGTTGGAAGATCGCGGCCCCCGCAACTGTCATCGCTGCCACTGTCGGCTCGACGATCGTGTTCCTCGTCGCCCGCTCGTCGCTGGGTACGGTCATGGCCTCGCGCGTTGGCCCATGGATCACGCGTCTCCGCCAAGGCTTCTCCGAGAATGCTCTGAGCTACCTGCTCTTCCTCCGTCTCGTGCCTGCCTTCCCCTTCGTCGTCGTCAATCTAGCTGCCGCCGTTCTGGGTGTGCCGTTGCGCACCTATGTGCTCGGCACGTTTCTCGGTATCATCCCTGGCACCACCGCGATCACGGTTGCCGGGGCGGGGCTTGGCAGCGTGATCAAGGCGCAGAACCGCAGCTATCACGCGTGCGTCGCCGCTCATCCGGTCAATCCGGACGTGGCGTGCCCGTACAGGATCGATACCAGCGCCCTTCTCACGAAGGAGCTGATCCTGGCACTCGTGGTGCTCGGCATCGTTGCGCTGATCCCGGTGGCGTTGAAGAAGTGGAGGGCACGGGATGCAGCGGTCTAACGTGGAATCGGAAGAGGGCGCACGCGCGCTCGGCCACGGGGGCACGATCAACGCGGACATTTGCATCATCGGCGCCGGTTCCGGTGGTCTTTCGGTCGCTGCGTCGACCGTACTTCTCGGGATGAAGGTCCTCCTCATCGAGAAGCATCTCATGGGCGGCGACTGCCTCAATACCGGCTGCGTTCCCTCCAAGGCGCTGATTGCGGCTGCGCGTCGCGCCCACGACATGAGAACCGCCGACAAGTTCGGCATTCGGGCTGTCGAGCCCGAGGTCGATGCAGCCGCCCTCAACGATCACCTGAAGTCGGTCATCGCGGGCATCGCGCGCAACGACTCCGTCGAACGCTTTACCGGCATGGGCGTCCAGGTCATCCAGGCGCCGGCCCGTTTCCGCGACAAGCACACGGTTGAAGCCGGCGATACGCTCATCAAGGCATGGCGCTTCGTGATCGCGACCGGCTCCTCGCCAGCCGTGCCACCGATACCTGGTCTCGACAAAGTGCCTTATCTGACGAACGAGACGCTGTTCGATCTTCGCGAGCCGGTCGGGCATCTCGTGGTCATCGGCGGCGGCTCGGTCGGCATGGAGCTGGCGCAGGCCTACCTGCGGCTTGGCGCGAAGGTGACGGTGCTGGAAGGCATGAAAGCGCTCGGTCGCGACGATCCCGAGCTTTCCGATGTCGTGCTCAAACACGTGCGCGCCGAAGGCATGGTCGTCCGTGAAGGGGTTCGCGTCGAGCGCGTTGGCGGATGGCCGGGCGTCGCCCAAGTGACTATCTCGACACCTGACGGCCCCGAGACCATCGAGGGCACGCATCTTCTGGTCGCCACGGGCCGCAAGCCCAATGTCGAGGACCTCAATCTCGAAGCCGCCGGCATCAAGTTCGATCACCGCGGCATCATGGTCAGCCCGGGCCTTGTGACGTCGAACCGGAAGGTCTTCGCCATCGGCGATGTCATCGGTGGTGGCCAGCGGTTCACCCACGTTGCCAACCACCACGCCGGCATTGTCTTCCGCCGCGCGCTGTTCCGCCTGCCGGCGAAGGTGAAAAGCGAGCTGATACCTTGGGTGACGTTCACCGATCCCGAACTTGCCCAGATCGGCCTAAGCGAGGATCAAGCCCGTCAACAGCATGGCATCATTCAGGTTTTCCGCTGGCCCTATCACGAGAATGACCGCGCCCATACCGAGCGAGCGACGGAGGGCTTCATCAAAGTCGTGACCGACAAGAAAGGGCGGATTCTGGGGGCCGGCATCGTCGGCCGGGATGCCGGGGAGCTCATCCAGATCTGGTCGCTGGCCATCTCCCAGGGGCTCAAAATCACGGATCTGACGAACTGGATCGCCCCCTATCCCACACTCGGCGAGATCAGCAAGCGGGCGGCCATGGGCGCCTATGCCCTCTCGGCCGGCAAGCCCCTGGTGCGGAAGGCAGTTGGGCTCCTGCGCAAGCTCGGGTAATATGTATTGGGATTTCCTGCCTACGAAGGAGGGAATTCGGACCCGGAGACCGCGACGGTGCGGTTTCGCAGGCTGATTTGCCATGGGCAGCCGTAGCTGACGACAGCCCCGGAAGTGGGCGTCCGGATCGCGCCGGCCGGTTCGAATGACTGGCGCTTGCGACTGGATCTGCCCGCGGCGCCTGCCGCCCGTTTCGTGACGAACAGCTTCCGAGAGGGACACGAGGTTTGGACCAGAAGGTCGAGCAACCGGTGGACATCGACATCGCGGCCCCAGGCGGGCTTCGCGGTGCCACCGCGCGCGCTAGGTCCCGCCTCAAACAGATCGGCCTGCCCGGCAAGCTGCTGCTCCTCACCATCCTCTTCGTGATGCTGGCCGAAGTCCTGATCTTCGTTCCCTCGGTCGCGAACTATCGCGTCA
>Ga0307505_10003241_pt1 | contig 10360 bp, 9 predicted proteins | sample 23_S_MG_FD_202183 | JGI IMG/M metagenome (GOLD analysis project Ga0307505, IMG submission 202183) | Soil microbial communities from Populus trichocarpa stands in riparian zone in the Pacific Northwest, United States - 23_S | ecosystem: Environmental > Terrestrial > Soil > Riparian zone > Trees... | reverse complement strand
ACTCAAGGGCCTGGCCCAAGGATTCACCGGCCCGGCGCAACGCATCACGGTGTCGCACATTTGTGACAGTGACACCCTCCGCTGCTTCAAAGCCCTCAGACAACAGCTGAGCGCGAAGAGCCGACTTCACCGTTTCAACTCCCAAACCAGTTTTTGCAGAAAAGCTGTATGCAGAATGGCCCGCAAGCGCAGCATCAGACTCGACCGCATCGGTCAAATCGGCTTTGTTCAGCAGCACCATATGCTTGCGATTCTTGACCACACTCAAAAGCTTCCGATCATCACTCGTGAGGGGTAGACTCCGATCCACTACCACGAGTAAGAGATCCGCTTCGTCCTGTGCGACATGCGTCCGTTTGATCCCTTCCAGCTCGACAATATCGTCCGTTTCCCGCACTCCTGCCGTATCAACCAAACGAATCGTCACCCCGTCAAGATCGATGGATTCCTCAATCATATCCCTCGTCGTGCCAGGAATGGCCGTGACAATCGCCCGCTCTTCCCTCAGGAGACGGTTCAACACACTGGATTTGCCGACATTCGGGCGGCCAAGGATCACAACGTGCGCTCCCTCCCGTAAGATCCGCCCCTCCTGCGCCGTCGATTCCAATTTCTGAACCACCGCACAGGCCTCTTTCACAATACGAATCAGTTCATCGCGTTGAAGAAAGGATATGTCTTCGTCCACAAAATCGATCCCCGCCTCCACATGGGCCAGTACCGTCAGAAGAGAGTTCCGAGCCTGCTCCACCTCACGCGCGAGATCCCCCCGTAGCTGGCGTTGCGCAATGTTCAATCCAGCGGAGGATGTAGCCCTGATGGTATCGAGCACCGCTTCCGCCTGGGACAGATCTAAGCGTCCATTGAGAAATGCCCGCTTCGTAAACTCTCCCGGCTCCGCCATCCGCGCGCCGGACTCAATACATACCTTGCAAACCATTCCGAGCACCAACGCCCCACCATGAGACTGAATTTCCACCACGTCCTCTGCCGTAAAGGACCGCGGAGCCTTCATATAAACCACGAGTGCCTCGTCGAGCAGGGCCGATCCTGCCGGGCGTGTCCGAATGAGTCTCACCTCATTCCGCTTATCCGTTGCGGGAATCACAAGATCAGCCAGATGCAGTGTATGTGAAGAAATCGATGAGAGGGGACGACCAGACCGCAAGTGCACAACCTGAGAAGCGACGACAAGTGCCTGAGGGCCACTCAAACGGACGATCCCAATACCGCCCTCGCCTGCGGGGGTGGCAATGGCACAGATCGTGTCTTCGAGTCCTCCATGCATGACGCCTCTTTCACTGCGGGCGCATAACTACAAACCGCCTATGCGCTCGTGTTGCCGCTCTGCTGAGTTACCATTGAGGCGAGAGCTTTTTCGTGCAACAGAAAACGATCCGTCACTATTTGCTGAGTGATGGTCAGAACATTGTTGGTGAGCCAATACAGCACGAGGCCTGCAGGAAAATTCACGAACAGGAATGTTAAGCCGATCGGGAGTACCAACATGATCTTTGCCTGTGCCGGGTCCATCGTGGTGGGCGTGATCTTCTGCTGAACAAACATCGACGCCCCCATGATAACCGGCAGGACATAGAAGGGGTCCTGCAACGATAAATCGGTAATCCAGAGCATGAAAGGGGCCTGGCGCAAATCGATCGTCATGTAGAGGACATTGAACAGGGCTATGAAGACAGGCATCTGCAAGAACATCGGGAGAAAGCCGCCCAACGGATTCACTTTCTGCTCGCGGTACAGCTTCATCAACTCCTTGTTCAGACGATCGCGATCGCCTTTGTATTTCTCCTGGACTTCTTTAATCTTAGGTTGGATCAGCTTCATCATTTTCATCGACTTGTAGCTCTTGTATTGCAACGGCACAAATAACAATTTGATCCCCAACGTCAAGAGAACGATGGTGAACCCATAGTTAGGGACATACTCGTGGATGAAACGCAGAACATAAAAGATCGGTTTGGCGACTGACTTCACAATAGTCCAACTGCCGTAGATGAACCATCCGAAATCGATCATATCTTCCAGGCCGACGTCTAACGAGCGGAGGGTGTCGTATTCTTTTGGGCCCGCATATAGCTGAAGCGCAACCGAGGATGCTCCTCCTGACGTGGCCATCCGTAGCCCAGCCGACACGATTTTTTCGCCCTCCGTCTTGGCAATAGCTGCCTCACCCGCCTTCGGGATCAACACCGAAAGAAAGTACTTATCCTGCAAGGCGACCCACTGAACCGCACCCTTCCGTTCAAGTTCCTTCTCTGGCGTCTCTTTTTCAACTTTGTCGTCAACCCGCGAGGCCGATCCGATCAGACCGATAAACCCATCGCCCCATTCCACGATACCGAAATTCGTCCCTAACCCGATATCATAGGACTCAGTCACTCCCTCGACGGAGAACGACATGTCCACCAGATAACTATCGTGATGAAATGTCAGTCGTTTCTCCACGCTGAGATGGGTCGCTGCATCGTGAAACTGCATCGTGACATGCCCGACAGGATGAGCGGCATCGAGTTTCGTAAAATCCTTCTCAATACTATAGAGGCCTTCTCGAATGACCTTGTCGATGTCGGCATTCGCCACCGTAATCGAGAGTGGGCCTTTGAACTTTCCCCCTTGATAGACGAGTTGTACCGGCTTTCGTTCGGGAGGGCCTGTATGGTATCGCTTCATCTCCCAACTGCGAATCACCCCACCACGATTCGAAAATTCGGCCCGAACCAGATCCGTCTCAATCGTCACCGTCTGCTCCAAGATTGGCAGAGGACTACCCGACGCAGGAGCGCCAGGCTTTTGACTTGATTGACTTGGGCCGCTCAGACTGGTCGATCCGCTGTCTTTGCCTCTCAGGGACTCGGCAGTTGGCTCTTGTTCCGATGAGGAGGGGGCTTGGACAGCGCCGTCCTGAACAGGAGGGGGCTCAGGAAGCCACCCCATCTGCTTGAGGAGCAAGTCAAATCCCAGGATGATCGCTAACGACAGAACGAGAAATACGACAATACGTTTGTCCATAAATAAATCGCTACCACGATGTGAACAATTGTGTCCTTACTACGCCACAGAATCCATTCATCTAGGAGGAAATGGGTACTTATTTAAGCAGGTGGCAGATCACAAGCTTGCGTCCGTTGAGTACACACTACCGACTGATCGCGGCCCTCGCATAGTCAGAACAGGTCGCCTCAGTAGGGCGGGTTGGTCTGAGAAGGGGCGAGATCCAATAGGGTAACCGAAAAACAAAGGCAGACACCACTGGCGCACGCTAGTCCTCATACATACGAAGCAGTTGTTGCCGTTGCAGTGCAGAGACCCACATTTTTTTCAGAACGGCAAAGGGTTGCGAAATCGAATCCCGCTTGGGGAAGACCACCAGATCGTGTCCAGGGAGTAATTGACCGCGCAGTTGCCGCGTCAGTTCCCGAAACAGCCGCTTGCCCCGATTTCGGCTGACGGCTCCCCCGAATCGCTTCCCCACCACAATACCGACCCGGCTTCCATTCAGTTCAGTCCGACAAATCACTACGTTAAAGAGAGCGGTCGAGATACGATGACCATGCTGCTTGGCATACTCGATGTCCCGGCTACGTTTCAGGAACAGATTCCTGCCACCTCCACCCTGCGACATCGCCATCATCCTGGGAGAGGGCCAGCTTGCACAGGACTTCCTCTTCGAGCCCGGATCTCCAGGCTCGGCCGTAGCCACGCACCGTCATCCTGTGAAGGGGGATTACCTTGTCCGGGGCACATAACGGAGGGCAAAGATTCCTTCGTGCAGCCCTAGCCGGCGTGGCTCAATCTATACCGCCAAGCGTGCTCGCCCCTTGGCACGACGACGAGCCAAGACTTTCCGGCCATTCTTCGTGCTCATCCGCTTGCGGAATCCATGTTCACGCTTTTTCTTGAGGTTCGATGGTTGCTGAGATGTAAACGACATGCGATCGCTCCTTGCCTAAGAAGACTCACAGATAACCCGGCATTATAGGGACGGGCTGACACCCTGTCAAACTACGTGCCGTCCATCTTAGAATGATCATCTTGTATCAGGACATCATGAGGCACACCTTCTAACAATATGCTGAAACCGACCGCCAGCCTGTCTTGTTTATTTGGTCTATCTGGTTTGTTTTGGTTGCATGAGACTAACCAGAAGGACCCAACAGACTGAGCTTGTCTCAGACAGGCCGACATCGGTGCTCCGAAGCCTGATAAATCCCAGAGGAACACCAGTCCTAACCCACTGATAACTCTTTCGTATTGAGACGCGTTTGTCGCTGACCGACTAGATCGCCTCAGGATTTTATACACTCCTTGCACAGACACATCTCTATACTGTTGTAAGAACGCTGCTTTCTCCAAGCCCCTGTTATGCCGTTCCTGGCATTACCTTTGCGCATCAGCCAGTACCTCTAATATCTTGAGTGGGAGGGTGCCAATGTTTGGGCGAGAGACGCTGGGCCAGTGGGCTACCTCATCGCTCAATCATGGGTGGCGGGCAATCACACTGCCCGTGCCAAGGTCAAATAAGGAAATCACTCTGCGTCCAAAAAGAAGTACGGTAGACTTGCTGCATGTCCAATCATTATCCACGACTACTATGGGGGGGCTTGGGGTTGGGGGCTATGGCGCTAGTCGGCTCCGCCTCCGGTTGCATGCAGGCCGTGCCTCAAGACGTAGTCGAAGCGGTTGAGAATATCGATCGAGACTTGCTGAAATTGCGGGCGGATGAATTCTCGTCCACCGACTATACTCAGTTCTCACACCAGTGGATGACTCTCAAAGCTCGTGCTCAGGCCGATGAGGATCTCATTCGTTGGCCTTGGGAGCCTAATGACTTGGAAGTGGCCCTTCGCCAGCTGCAAGAAGAAGGGTCGCGCACCGTTGCCCGCATCACGAAGGAGCGTGAATCGCGCCGCCGTTCTGCGGAAGACGAGATCGCCCAGGTTGAGAATCGATTCCGGACGATGACCCTGCAAGTCAGTGCCATCGATAGTCGCTTCCTGTTGGGAGAGAAGCCCGATGAAATCGAATTGCTCATGAAGCAGACCCACGTGCTCTCTGAACAGAGTCAGTCCGTTCGGTCTCTTGCTGCACCCAACCGAGCTGTGCAGAACCTGACGATGCAATCGGCCGTGCTGAGCAGTGAATTGGGGCGGTACGCCGATCACTGATACCCCGAATTCTTATCCGCGGGTTTGCCTCTCGTCCTCGGACCTACGGGAAGCAAAGTCCAATCATCGCTCCCCCACATCTCGGCGTTCCTCACTCCCACACGTAAACTTCACCGGGACAATTGGAGAAGACAGGCTCTGGTTTCTCCATCGAACCACGACGCCATTGGTGAGATCTCATGTTTGTGTTTCGCTCTTCCGATATCTACAATACGCGGAAGCCTTGCCATGACGCTCAAGATTGATCGATCATTTCCCCAGGACCTTCAATCCCTGGTCTCCGCAGGGAACGCACGACTCGACGCATCCCATGCAGTCGAGCGACTATGGGCTCGCGACTATCGACTCTGGAGGCAAGATCCCACCGACATCACCAACCGCCTCGGTTGGCTGACCATCATCGAGTACATGAAAGACCGGGCTGAGGAGTTACGCACCTTCGCCACGTTAGCGAGGAAGCGCAGCATTCGCGACGTGGTCCTGCTTGGGATGGGCGGCAGCAGTTTGGGGCCTGAAGTGCTTCGCGCGTCATTTGGGTCACTCGACGGGTTCCCCCGCCTCTGGGTCCTCGATTCCACCGTCCCGGGCTGGGTTCAACAGGTCACGCGGGCCATCGACCCGGTCCGGAGCCTCTTCATCCTCGCCAGCAAATCCGGCGGAACGATCGAAGTCATGTCGCTCTTTGCCCACTTTTGGGAACGTGTTCACCAGACTCCTGGCCACCAGGGCGGCGCGCAGTTTCTCGCCATTACCGATCCCGGCACCGGATTGGAAAAGCTGGCAGCAGAGCATCAGTTCTGGCGTATCTTTTCAAACCCGCCGGACATCGGTGGACGGTACTCAATCCTTTCCTATTTTGGACTTGTTCCTGCCGTTCTGATGGGTATCGATGTCACACGATTACTCTCCCGTGCCACAGCTATGGCCCAGGCCTGTCGAATCCTGCCCTCTCGTGGACAAAACCCCGGCGCCGATCTTGGCGCAACAATGGCTTCGATGGCGCAGGCAGGACGCAACAAAATCACATTGATTACATCACCACAGATCAACACATTTGGTCTGTGGGCGGAACAACTCCTCGCGGAAAGCACCGGCAAGGAAGGAACCGGCCTCATCCCCGTGGCGAATGAACCGATCCTCTCACCGACCGCCTATGGCACGGACCGGCTCTTCGTCTATCTGAGGTTACAAGGAGATCAGAACAGACAGCTCGACCGACAGATTGCCGGGCTCGCGCGAAAGGGCCATCCAATCCTGACCCTCGCGCTTCAAGACCGATACGATCTCGCAGGAGAGTTCTTCCGATGGGAATTTGCCACGGCCATAGCAGGCCACCTCCTGGGTATTCACCCGTTCGACCAACCGAACGTCCAAGAAAGCAAAGACAACACCGCCCGCGTACTGGAAACCGTCCAGTCAACCGGCCGGTTGCCGAAGCAGGTCACCATGACTGCGGCACAGGCCGCGGCACGGCTCAAGCGGCAGTGTCGACCCGGCGCCTACGTCGCCATCTTGGCCTATACGACACCCTCTCCTAAGATGGAACAGGCCATTCGCTCGCTGCGAAGAGCGCTCGTTTCCCATCATCATGTGGCCACGACAGCCGGCTATGGTCCACGTTATCTCCATTCGACGGGCCAACTCCACAAGGGAGGCCCGAAGAGCGGAATATTCATACAACTCATCGATTCGATGACTCCCGATCTCAAGGTTCCCGGAAAACCATTCACCTTTCGCGCGCTCGCGCAGGCCCAAGCGGCCGGTGACATACCGGCCCTCCGGGCTCATGAGCAACAGGCGATCGTCCTGCCCTTGGGCAAGAATCCGATCGCGACGATTCAGACGCTGACGAAGTCCCTCGCCTCTCGCGCGTCGGCTCGTCGTCCAACAAAGCGGCGCACCAAGAACGTGCGCGCCAGAAAAAAGTAGGATGCCTGCCGTTCCCGACATCCGCATCCACCGAGACAGCCAAGCCTGGGCTGCCGCCGCAGCTGAATTCGTACTGGAAGTGGGCAAAGAAGCCGTCCGCGCGAACGGTCGATTCCTCATCGCCCTGTCCGGTGGCACGACACCGGAAATCCTCTACAGAGCCCTGACCTCTCCTGCCTTCGCCGATCGCTTCGATTGGTCCAGGACCACATTTTTTTTCAGCGATGAACGCTGTGTTCCTCCGGATGACCCTCGAAGTAACTACGCCTTAGCCAAGAAAGCTCTCTTCACCCCGCTGAACATTATGCCCTCTCAGGTCTATCGTATGGTGGGGGAATCCCATGACCCCCAGGCAGCAGCGTATGAGTATGAACAGCAGTTGCGCCTTGCGACGAAAATCGCACCATCGGCCCGGCCGTCCCTTGACCTTGTCCTCTTAGGGCTAGGCGAAGACGGGCATACAGCGTCTCTGTTTCCCGGGGCATCAATTTTACGGGGCCGTCAACACCTGATCGCGGCAACACAGTCTCCCAAAGATCCGCCCAACAGACTGACCATGACCCTAGCTGCGATCAACAGGGCGAGTGTGATACTGTTTCTCGTGACAGGAGCCGGCAAAGCAGGAGTTGTGAGAGCCATCCTCGATCCGAAGACCGAGGCTGAACGCCAGCTTCCTGCCGCGCTAGTTGCACCGGAGGAAGGCCGTCTCATCTGGTTTCTCGATCAAGCTGCGGCAGCCGAGCTTCCGATACGTTAACCGCGGATGAGCGCATGAGGGCAGGATGATTGTTGCTGGAGATATTGGGGGCACGAAAACTCATTTGGCCCTATTCGACTGGAGCAAAGATCGCGTCGATCCCGTCAGATTGGAGACGTTCCAGAGTGCCGATTACACATCGCTTGAGGACATCCTCACCGAATTTCTCTTCCCGCCGACGCCCCCGACCCCCATTGACGAATTTGCTACCGAAAAGGGGAACGGCGTTGACCTGGAACCGGAGCGTTCAGCGGAAACACCGCTGAAAATCGACGCGGCTTGTTTCGGCGTCGCCGGCCCTGTACTTCAGAATCATTCTAAGACGACCAACCTCCCGTGGGTGGTCGATGGCGCAACGCTGGCGAAACAGTTCGACATACCGAGAGTGAAGCTGCTCAACGATCTCGAAGCCATGGCGCACGGTATTCTGTTGCTCAGACCTGACGAACTCCACATCCTCAACGCCGGCACTCCTCCACAGCATAATCAGGCGCTCGCCCTGATCGCTGCGGGAACCGGATTGGGCGAATGCATCCTCTTTTGGAACGGTTCGCGCTATCAGCCTATGCCGTCTGAAGGCGGTCACGCAGACTTCGCACCGAACAATGACAACGAAATTGAACTGCTACGCCATCTGCGTAGTAACTACCTGCACGTGAGTTACGAACGTGTGGTGTCAGGTCCCGGCTTGCACGCCATCTATGACTATGTCCGCGACAGCAAGAAAAATGAGCCGACGTGGCTCTCGGAACAAATCAAAGCCGGCGACCCGCCGGCGGTGATTGCAGAAGCGGGACTGAAAGGTCAGGCGGACATCGCCAAGCAGGCGCTCGACCTGTTCGCCTCCATCTATGGAGCCGAAGCGGGTAATCTCGCCCTCAAGGCGATGGCTCTCAACGGCGTGTATCTGGGCGGCGGTATCGCACCGAAGTTGCTGGCCAAACTGAAAGACGGAACCTTCATGAAGGCCTTCACCAACAAAGGCCGCTACAAACGCTTGATGACTTCGATTCCCGTTAAAGTAGTGATGAACGACAAGACCGCGTTGCTTGGAGCTGCGTCTGTCGCCGCAGCACTCTTCCATACACCCGCAGCATGACCAGTCACCAAGATCTCGACAGCCTGAAGAAAGCCGCGGCGTTAGCAGCCGTCGAATTCGTCCGCGATGGCATGGTCATCGGTCTCGGGACCGGCTCAACGGCTAAGCATATGATCATGGCGCTGGGGGAAAGAGTCCGTGCGGGCATGAAACTTTGCGGAGTGCCTACGTCGAAGGAAACAGCCACGCTTGCCAGGGAGCAAGGGATTACCCTCATCGATGCCGATAATGCCTGGGTCATCGATGTTGCGATCGACGGGGCAGATCAGGTCGATCCTCACTTCAATCTCATCAAGGGCGGCGGCGGCGCGCTCCTGAAGGAAAAGATTGTCGCGGCTTCGGCCAAACAGTTCATCGTCTTGGTCGACCATACCAAACGAGTCCAGGTATTAGGGGGATCCTTTCCCCTCCCGATCGAAGTGGTCCCTTTCGGCTGGGGCAGCACGGCACGAGAAATTGAAGCTCTCACTCGGAGCCGCGTGGTACTCAGGGAACGGAACGGATCGCCCTTCAACACGGAAGCCGGTCACGTGATTCTGGATGCCTATCTTCCGCGGATCGACAACCCGCGAGAACTCGAGATCGCGTTGAATCAGATTCCCGGAGTCGTCGAAACCGGCCTCTTTGTCGGACGGACAGACCTGCTCATCGTAGGCACCGCCAACGGAGTTGAGACGTACCCCGCGACGAGGACATGACTGAACCGATCAGCAGGCGACAGACGCTACAGACCCTCATTAAACACGGCCGACTCCTCCTGGCCATTCCACTCACACCATTCTTCAGCTCGTGGCTCTATCCTTCCTTCACGCAAGCAGCGACCGAACAACCGAAAGGTGAAACTATGAACCAGGACTCTTCTCCGGGCACGCTTGATCCATACCGGCTTCCAAGACACGTGGTCCCGATTCGCTACGATCTGCGATTGGAGCCTGACCTGACGGCCTCACGCTTTGCCGGACAAGAGACCATTACCCTTACGATCCATCATGCAACCTCTGAAATAGTTCTTAACGCCATCGAACTCGACATCATGTCGGCGCAGATTGCAGGAGACTCCGGTTCATCGAAGCAGGCTACGATTGCGTTGGATGCATCGCTCGAACGCTGCCATCTCACGTTCACCGAGTCTCTCGCGCCAGGTACCTGGCGACTCACCATGACATTCTCCGGTACGCTTAACGACAAGCTCCGCGGGTTCTATCGCAGTACCTACAAAGACGAGCGTGGTGTGACTCACAGCCTGGCCGCGACACAGTTCGAAGCTACCGATGCCCGCCGGGCGTTCCCCTGCTGGGATGAACCGGACTTCAAAGCCGTCTTTGCCACGACGCTGGTCATCGATCCAACACTTACCGCAGTCTCCAACACCACGATCGCATCCGAAACGCT
>Ga0307505_10003240_pt1 | contig 10361 bp, 8 predicted proteins | sample 23_S_MG_FD_202183 | JGI IMG/M metagenome (GOLD analysis project Ga0307505, IMG submission 202183) | Soil microbial communities from Populus trichocarpa stands in riparian zone in the Pacific Northwest, United States - 23_S | ecosystem: Environmental > Terrestrial > Soil > Riparian zone > Trees... | reverse complement strand
AGGAACAGGCGGCGGCGCAGCTCTTCGCCGGAGAGTTCGAAGAAGATGTCGGCCGGTTGCAACACGGGCGGCTCGACGCGCACGTATCCTGCGCGCTCGTAGAGGTCCACGAGCCCGTTCGCGCGGCCATTGCGCGCTCGCAGGTTGTTCGAGCCGGTCATGCCAAATGTCCTTTGCGCGGCCTTGTAGCAGGACGATCGCGGGGAGGCCACGCTTGAGCCTCCACGCGGCGTCATCCTTCGAGACGCGCCGCTGCCGCGGCGCTCCTCAGGGTGAGGCTGAAAATTCACATCCTCATCCTGAGGAGGCCGCCGGCGCGAAGCGACGGGCGGCCGTCTCGAAGGATGAGGATGCTTCGCCACGGCCCTTGCCAATCCGCCGTGGCCTCGGTAATGATACGATATATCATATCAGCGGCAGGCCGGGGCCGAAGCCGTGAAACAGGGGGCTTTCATGCGTTTTAGGATCGGGGCGCTCGTGGTGGCGGGGCTCATTGCATTTGCATCGGCGGCAGCGGCGCAGAGCGGTCATTCGCACAGTCACAAGCATGGTCACGGCCATGCGCACGACCACGGCCACGATCATAAGCATGAGCGCGTGAAGCCGCGCGTGAAGAAAGCCGACGCTCCTGCTGGCGCGGCTCCCGCGCACGGCCACGGCGTCGAAACCGAGAGCCTGTTCGGCTTCGTGAGCGGCAGCGACATCGGCCACAAGGGCGATCGCCACCTCACGTTTTTCTACGAGACGCATTTCGGAAAGCGCGGCGGCACTTTCCGCGCGCAACAGCCGAAGCTGGAGCTTGGCTACAATCCCACCGACAATCTGCATGTCGCGCTCGAACTCTGGGGCGACCGCTTCAACATCCGCGACGTGCCGGAACTCGACGACCAGAACCGCTGGGGCTGGGGCGGCGCGATCGAGTTCAAGGTGCAGTTGGCAAAGCGCGGGCAGGGGTCGCCAATCGGTATGGCGCTTCTCGTCGCGCCGCATTACGGCACGTCGGAGCATCACAGCGGCGAAGCCGCCAGCCACTACGCGCTTGAGCTTGGCCTGCTCGCTGACGTGGAGCTTGTGAAGGACCGGCTCTTCGCCGCGTTCAATCTTGTTTATGAGCCGGAGCGCGTGCGCGCCAGGGGCGAGACGGAGTGGGAAAAGGAGTCGATGCTCGGCGTCTCAGGCGCGCTGATCGGGCGCGTCGCGCCTTCCATCTGGCTCGGCGGCGAGCTGCAATATTTCCGGAAGTACGAAGGTCTGCTCTTCGACGAATTCCACGGGCATGCGCTCTATGCCGGACCGGTGCTGACCGTGCAGACCGGCGTGCATTCCACCTTCACGCTCGCCTGGGCGGCACAGGTTGCGGGCAAGTCCGTGGAGGAAAACGCGAGCCTCGACCTCGATCATTTCGAGCGTCACCGCGTCCGCGCGCGATGGAGTGCTCATTTTTAACCTGTCGTCCCGGCCGAGCCCGCAGCTCTGTAAAAGCAACGTCATCCCGGGTGCTGCGCAGCACGCGCGCAAGCGCGTGGTGCGCTGCTAACCCGGGATCGCCGTCCGCTTGCTGAGAACGGTCCCGGCTCTCGCTTCGCTCGGCCGGGACGACGAATTACTTGATCCCATGCCGCTCCAGCACTTCGCGCACAAACAAAACTCGTCAAGCTCGGCCATGACGGTCAATGAATGTTGTGCCTTGCGAGCACTTCACGCACAGCTTTGACGAGATCACCTTCCGGCACGGAGAACTGCGCCTCGGTCTGCTTCTTCAGGTAATCCTCGCGGTCGGATCGCTCCAGCTTGGCAAGCTCCGCGCCGGCGACCAGATCTCTCACCAGCACCTGGCCGCTCGCTTTCTCGTCGCCGCCCTGGATGATGGCGCACGGCGAATTGCGGCGATCCGCGTATTTGAGTTGCTGGCCGAGATTGTGGTTCTTGCTGCCCAGATAAAGTTCGGCGCGGATGCCCGCGTTTCTCAAGACCGCGACGAGCTTCTGATAGTCCGCGGTTGATCCCTCGCGGAATACGGTGACCAGCACGGGGCCGCGCGCGGGCCGGGCGTCGATCTTTCCGAGGTGCTGGAGCGCGGCCATGAGCCGCGAAACGCCGATGGAGAAGCCCGTCGCCGGCACCGCCTGGCCCGTGAAGCGGGCAACAAGATCGTCGTAGCGCCCGCCGCCTGCGACCGAGCCGAAGCGTACGGGATTGCCTTTCTCGTCCTTCACTTCAAACGTGAGTTCGGCCTCGTAAACCGGGCCGGTGTAATATTCGAGCCCTCGCACGACTGAAGGGTCGACGCCAATTCGCGGGAAATCATATCCGCTTTCGCTACATACTTTGGCCAAATCTTGAAGCTCTTTGAGGCCCTCGACAGCAAGGGAACTGTCAGAAAATTCTCCCAACAGATCGTCCAAGATAATCGCGTTTGTGATCTTCTTTGTGCCCAAGACAAGCGGGTTCACGGTCGTAACGTATGCCATCAATCGATAGATGCCGTCCTTGTCGAGCCCAGCGCCTTTCGTGAAGTCGCCACTTTCATCCTTGCGGCCTTGCCCCAACAACTGCTCAACACCGTCGGCACCAAGGCGGTCGAATTTGTCCAGCGCTCGAAGCGCAATAAGCCGACGACCGGCGTTCTCATTGCCAGCAAGGCCGACGAGTGCCATCACGCCATCAAGCACTTTCCGGTTATTGACCTTGACGACGTAATCCCCGCGCTTGATCCCGAGCGCCTCAAGCGTATCGGCCGCGAGCATGCACATCTCCGCGTCCGCCGCGACCGAGGCAGAACCCACCGTGTCCGCGTCGAACTGCATGAACTGGCGATAGCGCCCCGGACCCGGCTTCTCGTTCCGGAACACCCAGCCGTGCCGGTAGCTGCGGTAGGGCAGCGCGAGGTTCTGGAAATTCTCGGCGACGTAGCGCGCGAGCGGTGCGGTCAGGTCGTAGCGCAGCGACAGCCACTGCTCGTCATCATCTTGGAACGAAAACACGCCCTCGTTGGGCCGGTCCTGGTCGGGCAGGAATTTGCCGAGCGTCTCGGTGTATTCGATCGTCGGCGTCTCGACCGCCTCGAAGCCGTAGCGCTCATAGACCGCGCGGATTTTCTCGATCATCTCACGTGTGGCGGCGAGCTCCGCCGGGCCGCGGTCCGCCAGTCCGCGCGGCAACCGCGCCTTGATCTTGTTGGGTTTCTTGGAGGTCATGTCGTTCGCCCTTTGGCGGCGGGTCTAGACGAGGGCAGAGAGGGCGGCAAGCGCATCACCTCACCCTGAGGAGCGCCCGAAGGGCGCGTCTCGAAGGGCGAGGTGATGCGCCTCATCCTTCGAGACGGGCGCTGCGCGCCCTCCTCAGGATGAGGGCGCGATGATGATTCAGGAAGCCGCCCCGCGCCCGAGGCCCCACGCCTGCAGCTTGCGGTAAATCGTCGAGGGCGAGATTTCGAGTGCGTGCGCGGCCTTGTGGGTGTTGCCGTCGAAGGCCTTGAGCGCGGCCTCGATGATGCGCTGCTCCTGCCGCCAGAATGGGTCGATGGACGGGCTCGCCACGCGCGGCAACGGTCCGGTGTCGCGTGCCGCCTCGTGGATCGATGCGAGCGCCAGCATGTCGGCGCGCACTTCCTCGCCGTCATGCAGCACCACGACACAGCGGATCACATTTTGCAGTTCGCGCACATTGCCTGGCCAGTCATGTGTGGCGAGGGCAGTTTCCGCCTCGGGCGCGAATCCGACGAAGTGGCGGCCTTCTTCTTCCGCGAAGGCAAGCAGGAAAGCGCGCGCGAGCTTCATGACGTCCTCGCCGCGCTCGCGCAGCGCCGGAAGCTGGAGCGGCAGCACATGCAGGCGATAGAACAAGTCCTCGCGGAAGCGGCCAGCCTCGATTTCACGCGCCGGCTCGCGGTTCGTGGCGCAGATGAAGCGCACGTCCACGTGCCGCAGCCGCGTATCGCCCACCCGGCGCACCGTGCCGGTCTGCGCGAAGCGCAGGAGCTTGGCTTGCAGCGCGAGGTCCATCTCGCAGATCTCGTCGAGGAAGAGCGTCCCGCCATGCGCAAGCTCCGCCGCGCCCGCGCGATCTTCGTGAGCGCCGGTGAAGGCGCCTCTGACATGGCCGAAGATTTCGCTTTCCATCAGCTCGCGCGGAATGGCGCTGCAGTTGAGAGCGATGAACGGCCCACCCGCGCGCGGCGAGCAGGCGTGCACGGCTTCCGCGCACACTTCCTTGCCGGTGCCGCTTTCGCCGGTGACGAATACCGGCGCCTTCGACGGCGCAACGCGCTCGATCTGCGCATAGAGCGAAAGCATCGCGGGCGAGGTGCCGACGAAATTCTGGAAGTCCTGGGACATGCCGCGTTCGCGCGGCTGAACCCGCGCCAGCGCCGGACGCGGCGCGTCGATCTTCGCGAGCAGTTTGCGCGCGACGTCCGCCGCCTGATACGGCTTCACGACAAAATCATCCGCGCCTGCGCGAATTGTCTCCACGGCATTCTTCACGGAGCCATTGCGGCTCAACGCAAGGATCGGCCCGCCGATTCCGATTTGCCGCAGCAGCGCGATGAGTTCCGCCGCGTTGCCGCCATCGACCGCGACTGCGGCGGCCGCGATCGTCTCACCCGAAAAATCCATGGCTTCGGCGGCGTCGGCCGCCTGATGCACGACGATATCGCGGCCATCGGTGGCGCCAAGCGCCTCGGCCAGCATCCGGCGCGCGGCCGGATCGTCTTCAATCACAAGAACGCAGACAGGCTCTTTCGAGCCTTTTTGACCTACCATGGCCGGGCGACCCCTCGACGCGGACTGGTAATGGTGGAAGTGCCGGCTCTGGCTCCCCCGAGTGGTTGATCTTGACCCAACAGGGTAAATAAACCTTTGCCGCCGCAAACACTTACGCCGCCTCGGTTCCCTGCGGCGGCGCGCCCGTTGAGATGGCGTCTCGGCCTGATAGGCTGCCGCGAAACCGGACCGGAGCAATCATCATGTCGCGCGCCGCAAACCAGCCGCGAGACCTCGACGCGTTGGCGCCGAACGACCTCGAAGCCTTCTGGATGCCGTTCACGGCGAACCGCGCCTTCAAGAAGCGGCCGCGCCTCGTCGTGCGCGCCAAGGACATGCATTATTACAAGCCCGACGGAAAAGCCGTGCTCGACGGCGTCGCCGGCATGTGGTGCTGCAACCTCGGTCACAACCGCACGCCGGTCGTCGAGGCGATCCAGCGCGCCGCGGCCGAACTCGACTACGCGCCGCCGTTCCAGTACGCGCATCCGCAGTCCTTCACGCTCGCGACGCGCATCGCCGATCTCGCGCCGGGCGACCTCGACCATGTGTTCTTCGCGAATTCGGGTTCCGAGGCGGTCGATACTGCGCTCAAGATCGCGCTCGCGTTCCACAACGCGAACGGGCAGGGCGGGCGCACGCGCCTGATCGGCCGCGAGCGCGGCTATCACGGTGCGGGCTTCGGCGGCACGTCCGTGGGCGGCATCGTCAACAACCGCAAACAGTTCGGCAACCTGCTGGCGGGCGTCGATCACCTGCCGCACACTTATAACCGTGAGAAGCAGGCGTTCTCGCGCGGCGAGCCGGAATGGGGCGCGCATCTCGCCGACGATCTCGACAGGATCGTCGCGCTGCATGACGCCTCGACCATTGCCGCGGTCATCGTCGAGCCCATGGCGGGTTCCACCGGCGTGCTCCCGCCGCCGAAGGGTTATCTCGAACGCCTGCGCGCGATCTGCGACAAGCACGGCCTGCTGCTCATATTCGATGAAGTCATCACCGGCTTCGGCCGTCTGGGCTTTGCGTTTGCCGCCGAGCGCTACGGCGTCGTGCCGGACATGATCACCTTTGCAAAGGGTGTGACGTCGGGCTCCGCGCCGATGGGCGGCGTGATTGTGCGCAAACACATTTACGACGCCTTCATGCGCGGGCCGGAGCACATGATCGAGCTGTTCCACGGCTACACATACTCGGCACATCCGCTTGCGGTCGCCGCCGGCCTCGCGACGCTCGAGCTTTATCGCGAGGAAGACCTCTTCAATCGCGCGAAGACGCTTGAGCCGAAATGGATCGACGCCGCGATGAGCCTGAAGGACGTGCCGGGCGTCCTCGACATCCGCACCGGTGGCCTCACCGCCGCGATCGACCTCACGTCGCGCCCCGATGCCTTCGGCCGCCGCGCCTTCGAGATCATGGATCGCGCGTTCCATGAGCGCGACCTCATGCTGCGCTCGCTCGGCGAAACCCTGGTCCTCACGCCGCCGCTTATCGTGTCCGAAGCGCAGATCGGTGAGATGTTCGATAAGATCGCGGCGCTAATCCGGGAAACGGCCTGACCCCGCGCGGCGAAAAAATAATTCGTTCGCGCCTGACTCTTTACGCCCGATTCGCCTCCCGGCTATGGTGACAAGGGGCGATTCGTGACTACACTTTGATCGGGGTCGAGGCGGGCTTTGCAGCCCGCCGGCCATGCGGACGGGCATGCGAGGGTACGGTTCCCTGTTTCTGGCGATTTGTATGTCGCTGATCGCGGCCTCGCTGGGCGCGGTGCTGCACCTTGCCCTGCAAATGCCGCTGGTCGAGGCGGCCCTCATCTCCGTAGTCCTGCTGTTCGCGCTCCTCGCGCTTGAAGTTTCCTCGGCGCGCCGCCGAGACCGCGCCGAATTCGCCGACCGCCTCGAGGGCTTGGCCCGCGCCGCCGCCGACATCGCCCGCGAGGTCGGTGAGATGCGCCATCGCGTGATCGCACTCGAAAAAGTTCCGCTGCCCGACCTGAAATCGGAACTCGATCCGCTCGCGCGCGAGATCGGCTCGCTCGCGGAACTCGTTGAAGATGTCGCGCAGTCCGTCGCCGCGCACGAAGCCATGCTCGCCGCCCGCCAAACCGCGCATGAAGAAGTGCCGCCCGTGCAGCCGGCCATGCCGCGCGAGCCCACGACCTACGCCCCGGTGCCCGCGCCGCGTCCGGCGGTGGCGCAAGGCCCGCTCGCCGGCAAAGCCGACGATGAGATCCGCTCCATCGTTCAGCAGGCGATCGACGCCGGACGCATCGAGCTTTATCTCCAGCCCGTCGTCACGCTACCGCAACGCAAGGTCCGCTATTACGAGGCGCTTTCCCGCATGCGCCTCGCCGACGGCACGATCATCGAGGCCGCGCGCTTCCTGCCCGCCGCGCGCAACGCCGGCCTCCTGCCCAGGATCGACGAGAAGCTCGTCCATAGTTGCGTGCAGGTCGTGCGCCGCCTCGCCGCCAAGAACCGCGAGATCGGCCTCTTCCTGAACATCGCGCCCGAGACCCTGATCGACCGCGCCGCCTTCACGGAGATCATGGGTTATCTCGAAGCCAACCGCGCCCTCGCTCCCTCGCTTGTGCTCGAATTGCCGCAGAGCGCCTACCGCACGCTCAATCCCGCCGAACTGCTCAGCATGTCCATGCTGTCGGAGCGCGGCTTCCGCTTCTCGCTCGACCGCATCCAGGATTTCCGCCTCGACCCGCGCGGCCTGCACGATCGCGGCATTCGCTTCCTGAAGGTCCCGGCCGAGCTGATGCTGAGCAAGGAAGCCGGCGCCGTCGGCCACATCCACCCGGCCGACCTCTCCGACCTTCTCTCGCGTCACGGCATCGAGCTCGTCGCCGACCGCATCGAAAGCGAGAGCATCGTGATCGACCTGCTGGAGATGGATGTGCGGTTCGGTCAGGGCTATCTCTTCGCCCAGCCGCGGCCCGTCCGCGCTGAGGCGCTTGGCGTCCCCGAGCTGCCGCTCATGCGGCCCGCCGAGCAGCCGGTCGCCCGTAGCGCCTGATCTGCTTCACCCTTGAGAAAACGTCCGCAACGTGCGAGGCAGCCGCGCGTCCTCGCATCCGCGAGGATCAAGAGCGATCACTGAATGTCCGCCGCGCCGCCGCTTCTCACCAGCATCGCCCCGCTTGCGCCGCGCTACGACGCGCTCCTGTGCGACGTCTGGGGCGTGATCCATAACGGTGTCACCGCCTATCCGGCCGCGGTCGATGCGCTGCGCCGCCTGCGCGCGGGTGGGCGGGCCATTATCCTCATCACCAATGCGCCGCGCCCCGGCCTGGTGATCGAAAGGCAGATCGAGCAATTCGCAGTGCCGCGCGATTGCTACGACACCATTGTCGCGTCCGGCGACGTGGCGCGCGACGAGTTGCGCCGCCGTCCCGGCGCCAAGGTCTTTCATCTGGGCCCCGAACGCGATCTGCCGAATTACGAAGGGCTCGACCTGACGCTGGTCGATTTCGAAGCCGCCGACGTGGTCGTCTGCACCGGCTTCTTCAACGACGACGTGGAGACGCCCGACGACTATCGCGACATGCTGGCGCAAATCCGTGTCCGGAAGCTGCCTTTCATCTGCGCCAACCCCGACATCGTGGTCGAGCGCGGCGACCGGCTGATCTGGTGTGCCGGCGCGCTCGCCCGCGCCTATGAGGAAATCGGCGGCACGGCAATCTATGCCGGCAAGCCCTACGCGCCGATCTACGACCTCGCGCTTCGCCGCGCGGCGGAAATTCGCGGCGCGCCGGTGGAGCGCGGCCGCGTGCTTGCGGTCGGTGACGGCGTGCGCACCGACCTCAAGGGCGCGGTGCTACAGGGCTTCGATTGCGTTTTTGTCGCCGACGGCATTCACGCGGCCGAACTCGATCTCGATCACGGCGCGACGGATGTGCGCGCGGCCACGCATGTGTTCGCCGAAGCAGGCGGATTGCCTGTCGCCGTCATCAGGCGTCTGGCTTGGTGAAAAGCCGGCGGCTTACTCGCCGAAGACCGCGTCGATCTTGCTCTTCAACGTCTGCGCGTTGAACGGCTTGACGATGTAGTTGTCGACGCCCGCCTTCTTCGCGGCGACGACATTCTCCGTCTTCGACTCGGCGGTCACCATGATGAATGGCGTGCGCGAAAGCTGCGCGTCGCCGCGCACTTCTTTCAACAGCTCGTAGCCGGTCATCGGCTCCATGTTCCAGTCGGAGATAACGAGGCCGTATTTCTTCCGGCGCATCTTCGAAAGCGCCTCGGTGCCGTCGGCGGCGTCGTCGACATGCTGGAAGCCGAGCTGCTTGAGCAGGTTCCGGATGATCCTGACCATCGTCTTGTAGTCGTCGACTACGAGGATGGGCATCGAAATGTCGGCCGCCATCATGCTTGCTCCGTCACCCACGCTCGACGCGCTCCCTGTGCCGAATGCCGGACGAGTGCTCCGCACCCATCCGGTCCCCACCGAAAACCTATTCGGCGTCGCTTGCCATCCGGTTAACTGCTTGCAGGGACTTGATTCCTTGCGCCGCAGCGCGAAATAGGCGCGTCTTTGGCCTGTGCTTGACGCGGCCGGGCCCCGGCGGCAGTTTGCGCCCCTCATAGAATCTCAGCACAAAATGACCGTTCCTCCCCCGATCCGGCCCGGGTTTTCCATTCTGCGGAACGGCGACCCGGTCCCGCCGGCGCTCGCGGGGGCCGTCGTCGCCATCGGCAATTTCGACGGGCTGCACCGCGGTCACCGCGCTGCTGTCGGTCTCGCGATCGATCGAGCCCGCACAGCGAAACGCCCGGCCATGGCGCTCACTTTCGAGCCGCATCCGCGCCGCTTCTTCCTGCCCGATGCGCCGACCTTCCGGCTGACGCCTGAGCACGCCAAGCTCCGGCTGTTCGCGTCGACCGGTCTCGACGGTGCGGTGGTGATGACATTCAACGCCGCGCTCGCTGCTCATACCGCGGAAGCATTCATCACCGAGACCCTCGTCGAGCGGTTGAAGATTTCTGGCGTCGTCGTCGGCGACAATTTTCATTTCGGCAAGGCGCGCAAGGGAAATCCCGCGATGCTGCGCGAGGAAGGGAAGCGCCTCGGTTTCGCGGTGGAGATTCTCGAGCGCGTGACCTGGCGCGGCAAGCCGGTCTCCTCGGGCGAGGTGCGGGCGGCGCTCGGGGAGGGCGATGTCGCGCGGGCGAACGACCTCCTCGGTCATAACTGGTTCATCGAGGGCGAGGTGATCCGGGGTGCGGCGCGCGGCCGGGAGCTTGGCTTTCCGACCGCCAATATCGCGCTCGACCCCGACAACGGCCTGCGCCATGGGATTTATGCCGTGCGCGCGCATGTCGACGGGACGGCGCACGCCGCGGTGGCGAGCTTCGGCCGCCGCCCGCAATTCGACAACGGCGCGCCGCTGCTTGAAACCATGCTGTTCGACTTCAACGGCGACCTCTACGGCAAGACGCCGACCATCGAGTTCGTCGGCTTCATCCGTCCGGAGCAGAAATTCGAGTCGGTCGAGGCCCTGAAAGCCCGCATGGACGTGGACTGCGCCGAGGCGAGGGCGCTCCTCGCCCGCGACGCTGCCGAGGCTGGCAAGCCATGACCTTGGCTGCT
>Ga0307505_10003239_pt1 | contig 10367 bp, 10 predicted proteins | sample 23_S_MG_FD_202183 | JGI IMG/M metagenome (GOLD analysis project Ga0307505, IMG submission 202183) | Soil microbial communities from Populus trichocarpa stands in riparian zone in the Pacific Northwest, United States - 23_S | ecosystem: Environmental > Terrestrial > Soil > Riparian zone > Trees... | reverse complement strand
GATACGCGATCGCATCCTTGATTTCCTGGCGCTCGTAGAAGCGCGGGCCACCGATCACGCGATAGGGAAGGCCGAGCGTGATGAAGCGGTCCTCGAACACGCGCATCTGGAAGGACGCGCGCACGAGTATCGCGACCTCATTGAGCCGGTGTCCGCTCTTGGCCAGGCGCTCGATCTCTTCGCCGATCGCGCGCGCTTCCTCCTCATCGTCCCACACGCCGAGAATGGAAACCTTCTCGCCGGGTGCATCGTCCGTGAAGAGCGTCTTGCCGAGGCGGCCGGTGTTGTGCGCGATAAGCCCTGCTGCGGCCCCGAGGATATGGCCCGTCGAGCGGTAATTGCGCTCGAGGCGGATGACGACGGCGCCTGGAAAATCCTTCTCGAAGCGCAGGATGTTGTCGACCTCGGCACCGCGCCAACCGTAGATCGACTGGTCGTCGTCGCCGACGCAACAGAGATTCGGCTGTCCGCCCTGTACCTGCGCGATCAAACGCAGCCACTGGTACTGGACGACGTTGGTATCCTGATACTCGTCGACGAGGATGTAACGGAAGCGGCGCTGATAGTCGGCAAGCACATCCGGGTGCTCGCGGAAGAGCCTCAGCGTCTCGAGCAGGAGGTCACCGAAGTCGACAGCGTTGAGTTCCTTGAGACGCTGCTGATAGGCCGCATAGAGACGCGCGCCGATGCCGGCGAAGGCCTGCGCGTCGCCCGTGCTGACCTTGTCCGGCGTCAGCCCCTTGTTCTTCCAGTTGTCGATCATTCCAGCGAGCTGGCGCGCCGGCCAGCGGTCCTTGTCGAGACCCTCGGCCTCGATGACCTGCTTGATGAGACGAATCTGGTCGTCCACGTCGAGGATCGTGAAGCCGTCCTTGAGGCCGACCAGCTCGGCGTGACGGCGAAGGATCTTCACGCCGATCGCATGGAACGTGCCGAGCCACGGCATGCCCTCGACGGCACCGCCGATGAGCGTGCCGATGCGCTCCTTCATTTCGCGGGCGGCCTTGTTCGTAAAGGTCACCGCGAGAAGCTGCGAGGGGTAGGCCTTCCGGCTCGCCAGGATATGGGCGATACGAGTTGTAAGAACCCGCGTTTTGCCGACGCCGGCACCGGCAAGCACCAGCACCGGCCCCTCGGTCGCCTCGACAGCACGTCGCTGCTCTGGATTGAGCCCATCGAGATAAGGCACCGCCGCCTGCACGGCCGCGCGCTCCGAAACGGTCAGCCGCGCCGGGGTCTCGGGCCTCGGCGGGGACGCATTCGGCGCCATGGGAAGGTCGAACGGCGGCTCGTCGTCGTCCTCGGCCGGCAGCCCACTCATTTTCACCTGATTCGCTGACATCACGGGGCCTTATAGCACGGGATCGGCGGCAACAATTCGGCGTTTGTTCTCCATGTCGGGGTTCCGATCCCGGGTGACAAGGCCGCTTCCTTTACTTGGCGCCCCAGCGTAGTGTTCGGCCCCAGCAGATCAGGGACTTACGGGGAGAGAAACAGCCGTGCAGCTCAAAATGACCGGCCGGAATGCGCTCGTCACCGGGGCCAGCAAAGGCATCGGCCTAGCCATCGCCAAGGCATTCATAGGTGCCGGCGCCAATGTGGCCATCGTTGCCCGGCGCCAGGAGAGCCTGGACGCCGCCAAGGCGGAGCTGGCCAAGCTCGGCAGCGGCAAGATCGCCACCATCGCTGGCGACGTGAGCAAGGCAGAGGATTGCGCGCGGGTATTTGCCGAGGCCGCGAAGGCCCTCGGATCACTCGACGTGCTCGTGAACAATGCGGGCACCTCCAAGACAGGCCAGTTCGAGACCATCACCGACGAAGTCTGGCAGGCCGATATCGACCTCAAGCTCTTCGCCGCCATCCGACTCTGCCGCCTCGCATTCCCCGGCATGAAGGAGCGCAGTTACGGCCGCGTCATCAATGTGCTCAACACGAGCGCCAAGGCGCCCGCCGGCGGGCGCGCGCCGACCGCCGTCTCGCGTGCAGCCGGCATGGCGCTGACCAAAGTCCTCGCCGGAGAGGGCGCGCCTCACAATATCCTCGTCAATGCCGTCCTCGTCGGACGCATCGAGAGCGATCAGTGGGTGCAACGCCACGCGCACGAGAACAAGGGCCGCAGCCTCGCCGCGTACTACGAGGAGATGGGCAAGGACATACCGCTCGGACGCGTCGGCACGGCGGAGGAATTCGCCAACATGGTGCTGTTTCTCGCCTCCGACGCGGGCAGCTACATAACAGGCACGGCGATCAACATCGACGGCGGCGCCTGCCCGGTCGTCTGAGAATGTCGGCGGCCGGAATTTGCGCACTGGAGACTTGGTAATGCGTATCGACGTTCGGTGGCTGGCGCGAGTGGCTGCCGTCATTGTCCTGACGACCACGCCACTCGCCGCGGCGGATGTAGCCGGGACGTCGACGATTACGGCGGTGACCGTCTTCTCGCGCGGCGCCGAGGTGACGCGCACGGCCCTTCTCAAAATCGAGCAGGGTGAGCACGTCATCGTCTTCAAGGATCTGCCCGCGCAGGCCATCGAAAGTTCGATCAGGATCGAGGGCCGCAGCACCGGCCGCCTCGATATCGGCTCCGTCGACACACGCCGCGTTGAGATCCCCCGCCTCGATCCCGCCGTTAGCAAGAGCGAGCGGCGCAGGCTCGAGGAAGCTATCGAGAAGCTTCAGGACGAACGCGCAGTCATTGCAGCCGACGTAGAGGCTGCCGAAGCACAAAAGCGCTTCGTCGAGGGGCTGGTGATGCTCCCGTCGCGCCCAACTGCAAAGTCGGGCGAAAAGGCCGAAAAAGGCGAGGAATGGGGCGATATCTTCGCCTTGATCGGCAGCCGGCTCGCCGAGGCCGAGAAAGCACGCCTCACGGCGGGCCTCAGAGTGCGCGAGCTCGACCATCGCATCACCGATCTCGAGCGGGCGCTGTCCGACCTCGCGCCTGTGGAAGACGCGCGCACGGAGGTTCGTGTCAACGTCACGGCCGCCGCCGCACTCGAGGCGAACCTGCTGCTGCGCTATCAGGTGCCCGCTGCGTCCTGGCAATCTCTGTACGATGCACGGCTGATGACGGGCGCGCGCAATGTCGCGCCGAGCCTCGTACTCATCAGGCGCGCCGCCGTGCAGCAGCGCTCGGGCGAGGACTGGAGGGACGTCGCGCTGACGCTGTCGACCGCCCGGCCGACGAACGGCGCATCGGCGCCGAGCCTCGATACGACGACCATCGATTACGTGCCTGAAGTGCCTCTGCCGCGCCCCGTGGCGAGCGCACCGCCACCGGCCGCGCAGGCGACCCGAGAGCGGCGATCGGGCCTCGACGCGAGCAGCGGCCCGGCCGAGGCCGGCGCCGCAGACAAAAGGCAGGATGAGGAATTCGCAATCGGCGAGCAGCAGGCAAGCGCGGACATTTCCGCCTTCCAGGCCCGCTTCGATATTCCCGGTCGCACCACCATCCTCGCCACGGGCGAGGTCAAGCGCGTGCTGATCGACCAGGCGACCATCGAGCCGACGCTTGTCGTGCGCACCGTACCGCGCTTGCGCCCGCAGGCTTATCTCTATGCGAAGCTCGCTGCGCCGAAGACGTCAGCTTACCTTCCCGGCGCGATCGCGCTCTTCCGTGACGGGACCTTCGTCGGCACGGGCAAGCTGCCGTTGCTGGCCCCTGGGCAGGAGCAGGAGATCGGTTTCGGCGCCGACGACTCCGTCCGCGTCAGATATGCGACCGTCGAGGACAAGCGCGGCGAGACGGGGCTCATCTCGTCCCAGCAGACGGACACGCGCGCGTTTCGCATCTCGGTCAAGAACCTGCACGAGCGCGCGATCGCGATCTCGGTACAGGACAACATCCCGACGTCGCGGCAGCAGGACATCAAGGTGGAGCTGACTGGCAAGACACCGCCGACCCGACGTGACGTCGACGACAAGCGCGGCGTGCTGGCGTGGGAGGCACTGGTCCAGCCGGACGAAGAGCGCCAGATCGAATTCGGATTTCGGGTGTCGTGGCCGGCAGGCAAGCGCGTCATATATGGGCGCTAAATCGCCAGCGGAAGCCGAGTTGGCAGAACAAAGGGGCCGCTCACCAAATGAACGGCCCAAGTCTAGGGAGGAAACGCCCGAAGTGGGCAATAGCAACGACAGATCGTCATCGCAGCTACGATTTTGAGCATGCTCCCACACTGCTGATTCGGCAATCGTCAACAATGCAGACGCTTGCGGATAGACGAGTGTTGATAAGCCCTATGCGTCAAAACTGTCACATATCATCGTACTGAGCATTGATCAAAAAACCACACGCCTCCGTGCACGGCCCATCCCCCGAACCAACGTGACGCCGCCCATGAAGTCGCCAGCCCCCACCTTTGCCACCCTGCTCGAGACAGCTCACACGCTTGCCGACCTTTCCGGCGCGGTCATCCTGCGCCGCTTTCGCCGGCCCATAGCCGTCGAGGACAAAGGGAGCGCCCTCGGCTTCGACCCGGTCACCGCCGCCGACAAGGACGCCGAGCGTGTGATCAGCCGCTACCTGCAGAGCAACCACCCCTCTCACAGCGTCGTCGGCGAGGAGCATGGCAGCCGCGCCGGCGACGGATCCAGCACGCTGCGCTGGCTCATCGACCCGATCGACGGCACCAAGGCTTTCATCATGGGCAGTCCCCTCTGGGGTACTCTCATCGGCCTCCTCGACGGCGAAGCGCCGGTCCTCGGCCTGATGAATCAGCCCTTCACCGGCGAGCGCGTTTGGACAAGCCGCTCGGCAACACACTGGCGCACGGCGGACGGGCGCACGCGTCGCGCCCGCACGCGCGCCTGCCCCAAGCTCCAGCACGCCATTCTGACGACCACCAGTCCGAACCTCATTGGCGAGGAGGACCGCAAGAAGTTCTTCGAGATCGCGGGACGCGCACGCCTGACGCGCTACGGCGGCGACTGCTACGGCTACTGCCTGCTCGCTGGTGGCCACACCGATCTGCTCATCGAGACAGGCCTCAAGCCTCACGACGTCGCCGCACTCATTCCGATCATCGAACGGGCCGGCGGGCGCATCACCACGTGGGAGGGCGAACCTGCCACCAACGGCGGCCGCATCGTCGCTGCCGGTGATCCAACACTCCACGAACAGGTGCTCAAAATTTTGAGCCGCTGAGCGAGCGCCATCATGCATTTCGCTGCATATCTGAAGCGGATGAATGCGCCTTCACCGCAGGGCCAAGATTCCGCGCGTTCTGAGTGTTTCCTTGCGGCCCATCGACAGTGGATCAGCGAGGGAGAACGCTCATGATCAGGAAGTTCGCACTCGGCACGGCAGCCGCCGTCGCCATGGCCATCTCGGCAAGCAGCGCAGCCAATGCGCAGGCGTGCTCGCGGGCGGTCGTATCCGCCACGGGCAAGACCTCCATCACAGCCATTGGTGCGCGTGTCAGCGCTCGCAATGCCTGGCGGACAAGCGTCTCGCGTCGTCTCGGCGCTCGATATGCCTCGGTCAGCCGTGCGCGTGCGTCACGCGACATCTGCTGGAAGTCCGGCAAGCGCACGACCTGCCGATTCGTCGGCCGACCCTGCCGCGCCTAAGGCATGATCGTTCGAGATGGATCGCTGAGCGGTCCCATCTCGAACGTGAAGTGCGCTTTAGCGCAAACGAAACGGGGCGCCCTTGGGCGCCCCGAACTCATTCCGAACTCGCGCTTCCCGCAAAGCTTCAGTTCAGCTTGCCCTTGAGATCACGGATCGAGCGGTTCAACAGATCGGCGCCACCGTCGCCCTTGAGCTTGTCACCGATGAGACGCTCCGCCGCCGACATCGCAACGTCGACTGCCGCAGCCCGCACCTCGCTCACGGCCTGAGCCTCGGCGCGCGCGATCTTCTCCTCGGCGAGGCGCGTGCGCCGCTCGAGCTGCTCCTTGAGACTCTTCGCGCTCTCGGCCTTCATCGTCTCGGCCTCGCGGCGCGCCTGATCGATGATGGCCTTGGCCTCCTCGTCGGCGGCGCGCTGCTTGCGCTGGTAGTCCGCGAGCAGATCCTGCGCTTCCTCGCGCAGGCGGCGCGCCTGATCGAGTTCCTTGCGCACGGCATCGGCCCGGTCGTCGAGCGCCTTCGTGATCAGCGACGGCACTCCCAACTTGATGAGGATGCCCACGAAGATGAGGAACGATGCGGCGACCCAGAAATCAGGCGTAAAGAACATTGCTGCTTCCCTGGTTCCTACCTCAGCCTGCCTTGACCTTGGCAAGCGTCTGGCGGACTTCGTCAACCGTAACACCCTTGCCGGTCAGCATCGACACGATATCGGTCGCCGTGCTCGCGGCAATCTCATCGACGCTCGCAAGCGCCCGCGACTTCGTCTCCGCGATCCGCTTCTCGGTCTCGGCAAGCTTCGCGTTGAGATCACCCTCGACACGATGGCGCTCGGCGTCGGTCTCGGCCGCGAGCCTGTCGCGGGTTTCCTTGGCCAGGCCCTGTGCCTTGCCGCGGGCATCCGCGAGCGACTGCTCATAGGCCTTGAGCGCCGCGTCCGTCTCCGCCTTGAGGCGTGCAGCCTCGTCGAGATCACGCTGGATGCGATCGCGACGCTCCTCGATGACCTCGCCGATGCGCGGCAACGCAACCCGCGCCATCAGGAAGTAGAGCGCCCCGAAGCTCAGCGCGAGCCAGAAGAGCTGTTTGGCGAACGTCGAAGGGTCGAACGGCGGAAACACGTCCGGCGCAGCCGCGCTCGGAATGAATTCGCCGGTCGTCACTGCGACCGCCCCGAGAAGCAACATGGACATTGCGCCCCTGCCGTCTGTTCGGCATCGGCCTCGACCGATGCCCGGATACGCGGTACGGCAACACGAAGTCGCCGCGTCTCAACCCGCAGTCTGATCGCTTACGATCAGACCACGAAGAGGAGGAGGAGCGCGATGAGCAGCGAGAAGATGCCGAGCGCTTCCGTCAGCGCGAAGCCGAGGAGCAGCGTGCCGCGCTGGCCGTCAGCCGCCGACGGGTTGCGCAGCGCGCCCGAAAGGAACTGGCCGAACAGGTTGCCGAGACCGATGCCGGCGCCCGCCATACCGAGGCATGCGATGCCTGCACCGATGTACTTTGCTGCCACTGGATCCATGATGATCTCCCTGGGTTGATCGACTGTGTAGGTGGATTGGATTGATGCTGTGAGCCCGTTAGTGATGGGCTCCGTGCACCGCGTCGTGGAGATAGACGCAGGTCAGCACCGCGAAGACATAGGCCTGCAGGACCGCGACCAGAACTTCGAGCGCGGTCAGCGCGACAGTACCGAAGAGTGCCAGAGGCGAGAGGATGCCCCAAACGCCCGCAGCGAGCAGCGAGCCAACGAAGCCCGCGAAAATCTTGAGCGCGATGTGTCCCGCCAGCATATTGGCGAAAAGGCGAACCGAAAGGCTCAGCGGCCGCGACAGGAACGAGATGACCTCGATCGGCACCATCAGCGGCAGCAGAGCCGGCGGCACATCGGGCACGAAGAGCTTGAGGAAGTGTACGCCCTGCGTCGCGACGCCATAGACGATCACGATCCCGATCACGAGGAGTGCAAGCGCCGCCGTCACCACGATGTGGCTCGTGACCGTGAACGTGCCCGGCACCAAGCCGACCATGTTGCAGATCAGCACGAACATGAACAGCGAAAAGACCAGCGGGAAGAACTTCATGCCTTCCTGGCCCACGTTCTCGCGAACCGTATTGGCGACGAACTCGTAGAGCAGCTCGGCGATCGACTGCATCCGCGTCGGCACGAGCGAACGCCCGCGCATCGACATGATGAGGAAGGACGAAATCAGCCCCACCGCGATAATCATGAACAACGCGGAGTTCGTGAAGGACGTATCGAAGCCGAAGAGCCTCAGCGGAACGAGATCCTTGATCTCGAACTGCGCGATTGGACTATGTACCCCGTCAGCGCCAGCAGCCACGTGCCCGTGCCCCTTACCTGTTCTCGTCCTCGTCGTCGTCCGGAACGGACGGCGCCGGCGGCGTCTTCTCGCGCATCGCGACCCTGATCACATTCAGGATGCCCGCGGCAGCGCCCAGCAAAAAGAACAGGACAAACATGACCGGCTTTTCAGTGCCGAGCCACTTGTCCAGATACCAACCGATCAGACCGCCGGCTACGATGCCGCCGATCAGCTCAGCGGAAGCCCGCATCCCGCGCCCTGTGGCCGAGGGCCTCAAGGGCCGCTGTGCCGCGTCGCGCTCGCGTTTGACCGAGCCGAGACGCTCGCCGATCGCCTCCGATCGCCGCCTCAGAGCCTCGCGATCCTCCGGCGTGATCTCGCCTTTCGGATCGGGTTGCTTGCTGCCGTCGACCGACATGATGGCTGCCCCGACACGCCCCGAGGACCGAGGCGCGGCCGCTTCCAACTTCGCGGGGGACCATAGATAGCCCCCCTGGGGGTGTCAAGAAAGCGTGATGGCCCTCTGAAGGCCACAAAGGCGGCGAAAGCGCGCAGGGTCCCACCAATCTTGCATTTGGCCGCCAGATCGCGCTTTCGGCGCCTAGACCGAGCGCGTGATACCGCCGTCGACGCGGATGTTTTGGCCCGTGATATAACCGGCCCCCTCAGACGCCAAAAAGGCGATTGTCGCGGCGATCTCCGAGCTGTGCCCGTAGCGGCCCATGGGGATGCGCTTCCGAAATTCTTCCTTCTCCGGAAGGCTGTCGATGAAGCCGGGCAGCACGTTGTTCATGCGCACGTTGTCGGCCGCATACTTGTCGGCAAAGAGCTTGGTGTAGGCCGCGAGCCCCGCGCGGAACACGCCGGACGTCGGAAAGATTGGATCGGGCTCGAAGGTCGCGAACGTCGAGATATTGATGATCGAGCCCGCGCGCTGCTTCTGCATGATCGGCGCGACGAGCCGCGTCGGCCGAATGACGTTCATCAGATAGACGTCGAGACCGCGATGCCAGTCCTCGTCGGTAATATCGAGGATCGGCGCGCGCGGGCCATGGCCGCCACTGTTCACGAGCACATCGATGCGCCCCCAGCGGGACATCACCGTATCGACGAGACGCTTGAGATCGTCGTTCGACTGGTTCGAGCCGGTAACACCGATGCCGCCGAGCTCCTTAGCCAGCGCCTCGCCCTTTCCGGAAGAGGAGAGAATGCCGATCTGGAAGCCGTCCGCCGCGAGCCTGCGCGCCGCGTCCGCGCCCATGCCGCTGCCACCCGCGGAAACCAACGCCACTTTCGTCTCAAACATGGATGTTCCTTTGCGTATTGGGCGTGCGCCTACTTCGCGCCCTCGTAATCGCCCGAAAGAAACAGGCGGTAGGCCGGATTGCCGGTTTCGTCCCAGTAGGGATAGCCGAGTGAATCGAGCCGCGCGGCGAGCTGTCCACGCGCCTCAGGCGCCACCTGAATGCCAGCGAGAATGCGACCGTAGTCCGCGCCGTGATTGCGGTAGTGGAAGAGCGAGATGTTCCACTCCGGCGCCAGGCTTTCGAGAAACTTCAGCAGCGCCCCCGGTCGCTCGGGAAACTCGAAGCGATAGATGAGCTCGTCCGTCAGCCCCGGCGCGCGCCCGCCGACCATGTAGCGCACGTGCTCCTTGGCCATTTCGTTGTCGCTCATGTCGAGCACGGGATAGCCCTCGGACTTGAGGCGGGCGATCAGCTCGTTCTTCTCCGCTTCGCCGCGATGCAGCGCGATACCGGCGAAGATCTGCGCCGGCGTCGAGGCGTCGGCATAGCGATAGTTGAACTCGGTGATGCCGCGGCCCTGGAGCGTGCGGATGAAGCCACGATAAGCGCCGGGCCGCTCGGGGAGTGTCACTGCCAGCAGGGCTTCGCGATGCTCGCCGACCTCGGCGCGATCAGCGATCGTGCGCAGGCGATCGAAGTTCAGGTTCGCGCCGCTGTTCACCGCGATCAGCGCGCCGGCATCCGCGCCCTCGCGCTCGGCGTAGATCTTGAGGCCCGCGAGGCTCAGCGCGCCAGACGGCTCAGCCACCGCGCGCGTATCGTCGAAGATGTCCTTGATGGCTGCGCACATGCCGTCGATGTCGACGGTGATGATCTCGTCGAGCAGCGCGCTGCACAGGCGATAGGTCTCCTCACCCGCGCGGCGCACGGCGACGCCATCGGCGAACAAGTCCACCTGATCGAGCGTCACGATCTGTTTGTGCTTGAGCGCGGACGCCATGCACGCCGCATCCACGGGCTCGACGCCGATGACCTTCGTCGAAGGGCTCAGAAATTTCACGAACGCCGCGACGCCTGCTGCGAGCCCACCGCCGCCGATCGGAACGAAGATCGCTTCGATCGGATCAGGGTGCTGGCGCAGGATTTCGAGCCCGACAGTGCCCTGTCCGGCGATCACGTCGGGATCATCGAAGGGGTGGACGAATGTCAGGCCCTCGGC
>Ga0307505_10003238_pt1 | contig 10369 bp, 14 predicted proteins | sample 23_S_MG_FD_202183 | JGI IMG/M metagenome (GOLD analysis project Ga0307505, IMG submission 202183) | Soil microbial communities from Populus trichocarpa stands in riparian zone in the Pacific Northwest, United States - 23_S | ecosystem: Environmental > Terrestrial > Soil > Riparian zone > Trees... | reverse complement strand
AACGGGCTGGTCAGCTTCCTGCCGAAACTCAAGGCCAGCGAAGGGCGCCGCCACGTCGTCAACATCGCCAGCATGGCCGCTTTCCTGCCGGGGCCTCAGGCGGGCATCTACACCGCCAGCAAGTTCGCGGTGCGCGGGCTGACCGAGAGCCTGCGCTACAACCTCGCGCCGCACGGCATCGGCTGCTCGCTATGCTGCCCGGCGCTGACCCGCACCAACGCCTGGACCAGCGCCCTGAAGCGCCCCGACGGCTTCGGCGACAGCGGCTTTCCCGACGTGCCGAAGGAAGCGCTCGAACAGTTCGGCACCGCCTTCGAGGAAGGCATGGACCCCTACGAGGTCGGCACCATTATTCTCAACGGGATGACCGCGCAGAAGGGCCTGATCCTGACCCACCCCGAGCACGGCCCCGACTTTGAGGAAGCCCACGCCGCGGTGATGGCCGCGCTGCCGGAAGGCGAAGCGCCGCCAGGCCGGCTCAAGATCGAGCAGCTCCGCCGCGACGCGATGAAGGCGGCGGAAGCCGGGCTGGTCATCAAGCTCGACGACCTGACCTAGACCTGCCGCACCAATGCGCTATCCTCGCTGGTGGGGAGTGCTTGAGGAGTCGGCAAAATGTGTGATCGGGACCACCTGGCGGAGATGGATGTGAAGGCGGGCGTCAGCCGCCGCGAATTCGGTGCGATCGGTGCGATCGGTGCGATGGCGGCGCTGGCAGCCTGCGCCAGCGTCGAGGCCCAGGCCCAGGAGGGCGGCCTGACCGAACGCGACGTCAGCTTCGCCGCGCCGGGCGGCACACTCGACGCCTTCTTCGTCCATCCCGCCACCGGCAAGCATCCCGCGGTGATCCTGTGGCCCGACATTGCCGGGCTTCGCGATGCCAAGAAGGTCATGGCCCGGCGCCTTGCCGCCGCCGGCTTCGCGGTGTTCGTGCCCAACCCGTTCTACCAGGACGCGCCGGCGCCGCAGTTCGCCGACTTCGCAGCCTTCCGCGACGGCGGCGGGTTCCAGAAGGTCGGGCCCTGGATGGCGAAGAACACCCATGCCGCGGTCACCGGCGCCGCCCAGGCCATCGTCGCCTGGCTCGACCAGCAAGGCGCGGTCGATACCGCCAAGGGCATCGGCAACCAGGGCTATTGCATGGGCGGCCCGTTCACCGTGCGCACCGCGGCGGCGGTTCCGGGCCGGGTCAAGGCGGCGGCCTCGTTCCACGGCGGCGGCCTCGTCGGCGACGCGCCCGATGCCCCGATCAACCTGCTCAAGGACACCCAGGCCAGCTACCTGATCGCGATCGCCAAGAACGACGACGCCCGCGCTCCGGCCGAAAAGGACCAGCTGTGCGTGGCGATGGATGCCGCCGGACGCCGCGCCGAGATCGAAGTCTACGAAGGCGACCACGGTTGGACCGTGCCGGACAGCCCGGTCTACAACCAGGCCGCCGCCGATCGCGCGTGGGAACGGCTGCTGGACCTGTACAAGACGGCGCTCTGAGCGTTCGCCGGGCCGAGGCCGCCGACCTCGAGCCGCTCGCCGCGCTGCGCTTCGCGCTGTGGCCCGACGAGCCGCTCGAGGTGCGGCGGGCCGAGGCGGCGGCGAATGTGGCGCGGACCGATGGTGGGCTGGCGACGTTCGTCGCGGTCGAGGCGGGCGATGTGATCGCCTTCGCCGAAGTCTCGCTGCGCCACGACTACGTCAACGGCTGCGAGACCTCGCCGGTCGCCTTCCTCGAAGGCATCTACGTCCGCCCCGAACACCGCCGCGCCGGGACCGGCCGCGCGCTGGTCACCGCCTGCGAACGATGGGGCCGCGAGCAAGACTGCAGCGAGTTCGGCTCCGACGCGCTGCTCGCCAACGAGCTCAGCCACGCCTTCCACGGCGCCGCCGGGTTCGAGGAAACCGAGCGAGTGGTCTACTTCCGCAAGCCGCTGTGAACGCGGCCGTCGGCTTTCGACCCATTGCGGACATTCACAGCCATCGGCAGACTACCTGGCCGGATAGCCCGCCCGGAAGATGAGGTAAGCAGGATGCAACCCCAAGCCAGCCCTAATGCACGCCTCTGCTTAGACTTCTCGGCGGACGGGTTGAACGTCTACGCTAATCGCCGAGCCTTAAAGGACCTGCGGGATCAACTGACTTGGCTCATCGATTCTCCTCCTGAAGAGCATTACCACTGCCATGTGCTCATGGCGCTGGAGAACGACGAAAGTAAGTTTGACGGAAAGCGCCCACGTAACGCCGGGGTTGTTTTTTCAGATAACGCCGCAGAGATGCTTAATGCGGATCTCGATGCCGGAGAGGTCGTCGACCTCTCATTCTTCGTGGTGGCAGAAGACGATCTGGATCAGTTGCAAGCGCGTCAGAGGTAGCGAATAGCCGCCACCGTCGGAACGTCCGCTTTCCACCCAAAAGCCGACGTTTGGCCTCACTCAAACCAGTAGCACGTCCCCCGCATTTCCAGGCTGACGCGCGGCGGGGCGTCGGGGCCGGCGAGGGGGTTGTCGAAGGCGCCGTGCGGCATCATCTGGGCGCGCGCCGGATCGCTGTCGCTGGTCTTGAACACGATCGCCTCGCCGGGTGTCAGGTCCGAATAGTAATACCAGCGGTGCGCCGGGTTGTGCGCCAGCAGGTAGTTGGGGAAGCCCCATTCCGGGCTGCCGTCGGGCGGGTCGAAGATCGCGTCGCAATCGAGCAGGTCTTGCGGAGCCACGCTCGGCCAGGCGCATAGCCCCAGCGGCACATCCTGCGGCGCGCCGGAGAGCGCGCGCCAGACGTTGTATTGCGCGCTGCGGGCCACGGTCTTGCCCTCGGGAGCGGTCTTCGCCCGAAAGCCGGCCGCGGCTTCCTTCGACATATCGACATGGACGAAGCGCGCCGGGTGCGAATTGTCGTGCGCCTCGTTCTCGCCGAGCCGCTCGGAGAAGCGCAGGATGCCCATTGGGCTGGTGGCGACTTCATCGCAACCGGTCACGCGCTTGAGCAGCTCGCCGATCTCGCCGCGATGGACCTCCGCGACCGCCTTGAGGTCGGTAAGGTCGGCGACCGCGCTCCGATGCTCGACCAGCGTGAAGCCTTCGCGGTCGAGCGAGCAATCGAGCCCTCGCGCATCGGCGATCGTAACCTCGGCCGGCATCAGCGGGACGAAGTCCTTGTCGTGCGCGTTGGCGTAGAAGAAGGGCCGCCGCTCGGTGCGTTCGGAATAGCCAATGGTTGCGCGGACATCACTCATGCCGGCTCGAACTCCTCGGTGTCGATCGTCAGCCTGATCGCACCGTGATAGCGGTGGCCGGCGACACTCGCCTCGTTGATCAGCGCGCCCGCCGCCTCGAGCACGTCGGCGGGGACCGGCAGGCTCCATGACTGGTGGTTGTCAGCGAGGTGCGGCTGGCTGGTGGTGCCGGGAATGACGTGGACATGATCGCCACGGCTTAGCACCCAGGCCAGCGCCAGCTGCGCCGCGGTGACGCCGGCTTCCCCCGCCAGCGCGGCGAGGCTTTCGATCAGCGCCAGGTTATGCGGCCAGTTGTCCGCCTGGAAGCGCGGCATCTTGGTGCGCAGGTCGCTGTCCTGAAGCGTCGCCGGGTCCTTGAGCAGATTGGCCAGCGCCCCGCGCCCGAGCGGCGAGAACGCCACCAGCGCCACCCCTAGCTCGCGGCAGGTCTCCAATACGCCCAGCTCGACATTGCGGGTCCACAGCGAGAACTCGGTCTGTACCGCGCCGACCGGATGCACGCCGTGCGCCTCGCGGATATGCCGGGCCGACCACTCGGAGACGCCGTAAGCGCCGATCTTGCCCGCCTCGATTGCCCGCGCCAGCGCGCCGACCGAGTCAGCGATCGGCACTTTCGGGTCGAAGCGATGCAGGTAGTAGAGGTCGATGCGATCGGTCTGGAGCAGCCGCAGGCTCTCGTCGATCGCCGCGGTTATCGCCGCGGCGGAGCAGTCGACGCCGCGCCTGGGTCCATCAACCGTGATCCCGCATTTCGAGGCGAGGAAGAACTCGCTTCGCCGCCCCTTGAGCGTCTCGCCGATCAGCGCCTCGTTCTCGCCGGTGCCATAGATGCGCGCGGTGTCGAGGTGGTTGTAGCCGAGGTCGAGCGCGCGGTGGAGCAGCTTCGCACCGTCCTCCGGGCTCGGCGGCGTGCCATAGGCCCACGACAGGTTCATGCAGCCGAGGCCGACGGGATGCAGCTGGGTTGCGGCGATGGTGCGCGTATTCATCGCCGCCTGCTGTGACGAGGCGGCGGGAGAGTCGCAACCCTTGATTCTACACAGTTACATCCCCGACAGCGCGTTCTTCGCCCAGGTGTAGAAATCGTCCTGCTTGCGGCCCAGCTCGTCGGTCGAGCGGCGATAGCCGGCCGGGTCCTCGTCGATGTTGGCGCTGCGCCACTTGCTCTGGTGCTGCGCCAGCGCCTGGCGCATGTCGAAGAACTTGGCTTCGAATTCGCGTGCCACTTCGGGCTTGGCCTGCAGCCGGCTGTCGGCCTTGATCGAGCCCATCATCTCGGCGACCAGCGTGGCGAAGCGGGTCCGCAGCCGGACGATGTCGCGCACCGCGCGGTCGCCCGAGGTCTTGACCGCTTCCTGCATCAGACGGTGCGTATCCTGGGCCTCACCCAGGATCCGGTCCAGTTCGGCCATTGCTCTCCCCTCGTCACTCTTGTCCTGCGAGAATCCGCTTAGCTCACGAACTAGTCAAGTTCGGTTAACGCCGTCGCTGGGGATGGCAGATTCTCAGGACCAGCCGTCTTGCGCTTCGAGGCTGGCGGCGAGCTCTCCGATCACACGGTAGCAGTCGAGCACTTGCGCTACCGAGCTGTTCGGCTCGCGCCCCTCGCGGATCGCGCTGACGAACTCGCGGTCCTGCAGCTCGATGCCGTTGTTCGACACCGCCACGCCGGCGAGGTCGACCGGCTCTTCCTTGCCGGTGACGAGGTCGTCGTAGCGGGCGATGTAAGTCGCGGTGTCGCCGATGTAGCGGAACACGGTGCCGAGCGGCCCGTCGTTGTTGAAGCTGAGCGACAGCGTGCAGATCGCCCCGCTCTCGCTCTTCAACTGGATCGACATGTCCATGGCGATGCCGAGTTCCGGGTGTTTCGGCCCCTGGATGGCATTGGCGGTGACGATCTTGCCGGCCTGATAGGCGAACAGGTCGATGGTGTGCGCGGCGTGGTGCCACAGCAGGTGGTCGGTCCACGAGCGGGCCTCGCCCTTGGCGTTCATGTTCCTGCGGCGGAAGAAATAGGTCTGCACATCCATCTGCTGGATCGTCAGCTCGCCGGCGGCGATGCGGTTATGGACGTACTGATGGCTCGGATTGAAGCGCCGCGTATGCCCGACCATGCAGACGAGGCCGGTCTCCTGCTGCTTTTTCAGCACCGCCTCGGCATCGGGCCAGCTATCGCACAGCGGAATCTCGACCTGGACGTGCTTGCCCGCCTCCAGGCAGGCGATCGCCTGGGCGGCGTGCATCTGCGTCGGGGTGCATAGGATCACCGCGTCGACATCGTCGCGCGCTAGCGCTTCGCCAAGCTCGGTGCCCGAATGCGGCGCGCCGTATTTCGCCGCGACCTCGGCCGCCTGCTCTGGCCGCCGCGAGATCACCGAGGCGATCTCGACCCCCTGGATCAGCTTCAGGCCGTCGAGGTGCTTTTCGCCGAACGCGCCGGCACCGGCCAGGGCAATACGCATCAGGCGTCGACCTGCTCGCGCACCGCGGGCCCCTTGGCGCCGATGCCTTCGGGCTGCAGGATCAGCGCGCCGAGTGCGGTGTTCGAGGCGGGGATGTGGTAGAAGCGGTACAGCTCCTCGACTTTGTCGCCGAGCGCGCCGCGCATGATCAGCCACATCACCAGCTCGATGCCTTCGCTGCCGGCTTCGCGCAGGTACTCGATGTGCGGCATTTTCCTGAGGCGCTCGGGGTCTTCGATCAGGTCGCGGATGAAGGCGAGGTCGAAGTCCTTGTTGATGAGGCCGGCGCGCGGCCCCTGCAGCTGGTGGCTCATCCCGCCGGTGCCCCAGATCTGCACGTCGAGATCTTCGGGGAAGCTCTCGACCGCGGCGCGAATGCTTTCGCCCAGGGAATAGCAGCGGTTGCCCGAGGGCGGCGGGTAAGTGACCACGTTGACCGGCATCGGGATGACCTTGCACGGCCACTTGTCGGGCTCGCCGAAGATCATGGAGAGCGGCACGGTGCAGCCGTGGTCGACATCCATCTGGTTCATGATGGTCATGTCGAATTCGTCGAGGATCAGGCTCTGGGCGATATGCCAGGCCAGGTCCGGGTGGCCGATCACGTCGGGCACGGGGCGCGGGCCCCAGCCTTCGTCGGCCGGCTTGAACACTTCGGCGCAGCCGATCGCGAAGGTCGGGATGATGTTCATGTCGAAGGCCGATGCGTGGTCGTTGTACACCAGGATCACCACGTCGGGCATGTTGCCGGGCTCGCGCACCCAGGCCTTGATCGGGTCGTAGCCATTGAACACCGGACCCCAGTAGCCGTCGCGCGACTTGCCGGTCTGGATCGCCGCGCCGAGCGCGGGGATGTGGCTCGAGGTGATGCCGGCGGTGATGCGGGCCATGTCAGTAACCTCCCTTGATCGAGCGCTGCCCCTGCGGCGAGCGGCCGCCCTTGAGCATCATCTCGGCATATTCTTCGTGGCTCATCCCGGTCATCGATCCGGCCGCGTACTGGAAGCTCTTCTTGTCGGTCGAGAACAGCTTGGAGAGGAAATAGATGTTCCCGCCTTCGTCGATCATGGCGTTGTAATCGCGCGCCAGCACCGCCGCCTTGGCGGCGTCAGTCAGGTCCCATTCGTCGAGATAGGCCTTCTCGTCGCCGAGGAACCGGGTGCGGTTTTCCTCCTTCATCAGGCTCATCGCGAACTGGTTGAGCCAGTAGCCCTGGCGTGCTCGCTGCGCGGTAAACACCCGCGTTCCCGGGATATCGTCGAACTCGGCGAGGTAGGCGTGGATGTCGATGCGCTCTTTTTTGTCGGTCATCAGTCGGTCCATTCGTAGGCGAGCGGCGCCTCGCGGAAGGCGAAGCGATCGATGTGGCGCTCGATCACGCCGCGCATGTGCACGTTGCGTGTCGGATCGGCGGTGACGAGGGTGATGGCGATGCCGCCCGGCCGCGCGGTCATCACCGCGGTTTCGGTGTCGGAAAACGGGAACGCACCCATCCCGTCGCCCTCGTCGTAGCTGGTGGCATACTTGTGGCCCCAGTGGCTGACGAGCTGCTGGATGTAGCGTTCCGGCTTGTCGCATGAGGCGAAGCCGTTGGCGGTGACGGCGCTCATCTTCCCTGCGCCTTCAGCTTGGCGTCGAGCCGCGGGAACACCCGGCGGGCGTTGCCCTCGAAGATCGCGTGGCGCTGCTCATCCGAAATTGGCAGCGCATCGACATATCGCTTGGTGTCGTCGAAATAATGCCCCGTCTCAGGGTCGATGCCGCGCACCGCGCCGACCATTTCGCTGCCGAACAGGATGTTCTTGCTCGCGATCACCTCGGCCAAGAGGTTCACCCCCGGCTGGTGATAGACGCAGGTGTCGAAATAGACGTTGTTCATCAGGTGCGTGTCCAAGTTCGGCTGCTTCAACATATCCGCGAGACCGCGATACCGCCCCCAGTGGAATGGCACTGCGCCGCCGCCATGCGGTATGATAAATCTCAAACTCGGGAAGCGCGAAAACAGGTCCCCTTGCAACAGCTGCATGAAGGCCACGGTGTCCGCCGCAATGTAAAACGCGCCGGTGGCGTGCAGCGCCGGGTTGCAGCTGCCCGAGACGTGGATCATCGCCGGCACGTCGAGCTCGCACATCGCCTCGTAGATCGGGAACCAGGTTTCGTCGGTCAGCGGCGGATGAGTGAAATGCCCGCCGCCGGGATCGGGATTGAGGTTGCAGCCGACGAAGCCGAGCTGCTCGACGCAGCGGCGCAGCTCGCGGATGCTCGCCGCGAGGTCGGCCTTTGGGCTTTGCGGCAGCATGCACACCCCGGTGAAAGTCTCGGGGAACAGCTGGGTGACGCGATAGATCAGGTCGTTGCAGGCGATCGACCACGCCTCGCTGACCGCCTGGTCGCCGACGTGGTGCGCCATGGCACTGGCGCGCGGGGAGAAGATCGTGTGGTCGGCACCGCGCTCGGTGATCAGCTTGAGCTGGTTTTTCTCGATGGTCTCGCGAATTTCGTCGTCGCTCACCGCCGGGTAGGGCGGCGGCTGGCTGCCGTCCTTGAACGCGGCTTTCTGCGCATCGCGCCACGCGTCGTGCTGCGGCGGCGCGGTGGTGTAGTGGCCGTGGCAATCGATGATCAGCGTCATGCCGCTTTGGTCCTCTGGCGCCTGGTCCCGGCGCGGCGCTGAAGCTCGATCGTGCCGCGCACCATCACCGGTTCCACCCCGAGCCCCTGCAACGTTTTGGCCGATTCTTCCATCTCCGCCGCGCGGCGCTCGCCGTGCGCTTCCATTCGCTCGCGGTTGTAGGCCACGCGCTCGGCCCAGCCGATGTCCTTTTCCGAGGCATCGAGCGAGGCCATGACCTCGTCGAACACGCCCGCCGCCTCGGCCGCCGCGGCGCATTCCCAGGTCAGCGCCTCGAGCCCCTTGACCATGACCGAGCGGATCATCTTGATCGCCGAGGCCTGGCCCACCTCCTCGCCGACCACGCGCAGGTCGGTGAAACCGAGCGCCTCCAGCAGCGGCTGCGCGGCCAGCGCGTGCGCACCCGACAGCAGCAGCGGCACCGCCAGCCCCTTGTCGACCGGCGCCATCACCGCGACGTCGACGTAGCGCCCGCCGGCCGCTTCGATGGCGGCGGCGGCCTCGCGCTTGGTCTCGGGCGCGACCGAATTCATGTCGCACCACAGCGCACCATCGGGCAGCAGCGGCGCATAGTCGCGCGCGGCGCCCAGCGCGGCGTCGGCGGTGACCAGCGACAGCAGGAAGGCGCGGTCGCCCAGCGCGTCGCGGGCACTTTCGGCGGTCGCAACGCCGCAGCGGGCCATCGCCGCGCGCCGTTCCGCCAGCACGTCCCAGCCGCGCGCGACACCGCGCCAGCCGGGCGCGCGGGCGAAGGCCTCGCCGGCTTCGCCGAAGCCGATCAGCGCCACGCGGGGCGAGGAAGAGGGGGCAATCGAGTCAGGCATTGTTGGCCGCCGCCGTTACCGAATGTAAGTGTTGCATACAAGTTTGCGAGCCCCGCCGTGACTCTTGACGCAAGGGGCCGCGCGGGTCCACCCGGCAGGGGCAAGAGGCAGGGAGAATCGCGGCAATGAGCGGTGTCGTCGTCCAGAACATTTCGCGCGCCGATCTCGAGCTGGTCGACGGGCTAGGTGCCTGCGGGGTGGCCACGGTCCACGAATCGCAGGATCGCATCGGGCTGATGGCCAGCTACATGCGGCCGATCTATCCCGGGGCGCGGATCGGCGGGACGGCGATCACGGTCAGCGTGCCGCCGGGCGACAACTACATGATCCACGCCGCGCTCGAGCAGTGCCGCGAGGGCGATGTGCTCGTCGTCGCGCCGACAAGCCCGTGCGAGGACGGTTATTTCGGCGACCTGCTGGCGACCAGCGCGCAGGCACGCGGGGTGCGCGGGCTGATTATCGACGCCGGCGTGCGCGACGTGCGCGACTTGAAGGAAATGGACTTCCCGGTGTGGTCGAAGCGCGTGTTCGCGCAAGGGACGATCAAGGCCAGCCTCGGCAGCGTCAACGTGCCGGTGGTCTGCGCCGGGGCCTACATGGAGCCCGGCGACGTGATCGTCGCCGACGACGACGGCGTATGCGTGGTCAGGCGCGCCGATGCCGCCGGGGTTCTGAAGAATGCCCAGGCTCGCGAAGCGAACGAAGCCGACAAGCGCGCGCGGCTGGCGAGCGGCGAGCTAGGCCTCGACATGTACGACTTCAGGCAGAAGCTGATCGACATGGGGCTGAAGTGGGTTTGAGTTTCCTCCCCGAAACGGGGAGGGGGACCATGCGAAGCATGGTGGAGGGGCACGTGCCGCTGATCCGAACCTCGAAGGCCGGGACTACCCGCCCGTGCCCCTCCACCACCCTGCGGGTGGTCCCCCTCCCCATGCTGGGGAGGAATTAGATGCATTCCGCTCCCGTCATGTGGATGCGGGGCGGGACGTCGAAGGGCGGCTTTTTCCTCGCCTCGGACCTGCCGCAGGACACCGCCGAGCGTGACGCTTTCCTGCTCGCCGTGATGGGCAGCCCCGATCCGCGCCAGATCGACGGGATGGGCGGGGCCGATCCGCTGACCAGCAAGGTTGCGGTGGTGAAGAAGTCGGAGCGCGACGGGATCGACGTCGATTACCTGTTCTTGCAGGTGTTCGTCGACCAGGCGATCGTCACCGACGCGCAG
>Ga0307505_10003237_pt1 | contig 10374 bp, 9 predicted proteins | sample 23_S_MG_FD_202183 | JGI IMG/M metagenome (GOLD analysis project Ga0307505, IMG submission 202183) | Soil microbial communities from Populus trichocarpa stands in riparian zone in the Pacific Northwest, United States - 23_S | ecosystem: Environmental > Terrestrial > Soil > Riparian zone > Trees... | reverse complement strand
GATTTGGCGATCCGTGTTGCCAACCCTGGTGGGGTGATGCGCCGTGCCCGTATCGTGTCGCCGGAGTCGGTGAACAACCGACGGATTGTCCCGGCGGGCAGCTGATGGCCTTCAATGTTGACGGCCTCCGCAAACAGTTACAGAGACAGGTCAACGATTTCGCTGGTCGTGCCGCCGACGGTATCACCGCCGAAGTCCGGGAGGCTGCACCGGTCGAAACCGGCGTGTTGAAACGGTCGGTCACCCACACCACCCCACAAGTGTCGGACAGTCAGGTTTCGTTCACGGTCCAAACCGGCGACCTCATCCAGGCGAACACCACCGAATACGGTGCCCGGCCCCACGTTATCGTCCCGCGGACCAAACGGGCTTTGGCGTTCCGCACCAACGGGACACTGGTTATCACGAAACGGGTCAACCACCCCGGCAACAAACCCGACCCGTGGTTTTATCCGACGGTCAACAAGTGGCCCGAAGTCGCCGGGAAAGTGTGGCGGCGGGTGAGCCGTTAACATGGTCCCATGTCCGACCTGACCGCGTACACGGCTGCTGCTGACCTCGCCGACTTCTTCGCCTCCGTCGTCGACACTGTCGCCATACCGGGAGGGTGCGAACCCCCCGACCGGGTTTACACCGCTGCGGGCGAACCGGCCGTTTGGGTTTGTGGGGAACTGGTCACCTGGGTTTCAGCGGTCGGCGCAACCGACATACCCAACTCCGACGTGGGGATCGACAACACGTCGGCGTGTGCCGTCGCCACATATGTTGAAGTGAACTGGCGGCTCACCCACTGCCTGGCATCGTTGGCCGACCCGAAACAGCAGAACGCCACGTCGGTGTACGAAACCGAAGCCGCCTGTTTCTACAGTCTCGCCTACGGGTTGTACCGTCGGCTCCAAGCGAACTTCGCCAACGTTTTCACCGGGGTCACCAACTGTAATAGGATCAGCCAGGGACGGTTCGAACTGGGCCAACGTCAAGGGTTGATGCTTGCGGTCGCACAAACGATTAGAGTACAGGTCGAATTATTGGACCCGTCCGAAGATAGCTCATAAAGGAGGCACACGCATGGAGTCGAGGGAGCCGGTCTGGCATCGGAGCGGAGACATAACCTTCCCGTGGCGGGGCGAAGAATATTCGATTTACCTGCCCACCATCGGCGAATCACGCATCATCGAAACGTACGGTGCTGAACTCGCTGAAGGGTTCGGACTTGACGAGAAAACCCGGCGGCTCCGGGAGATCACCGACGAACTCGCCGCCGCCGAAGCGTCCGGGGATGAGAGCATGGTCGTCGAAGTCAACGCCCGTATCCGAGACGAGAACGAACAGGTCGCAAATGATCTGGTCGCACAAACCCGGGAACAGTCGGTCAAATGGTTCGGGAAAGTCATCGAACTGTGCGGGTCTGACAATTGGCCGTCTGACCCCGACGACTGGCCGGCGCCGTGCCGGTCGCCACAACTGGTCACCCTGGTGAAAGGGCATTGGGCTCGAGCCCCTTTGGCGTGGGGCGCCCTGAACGGGGCGCAAACCCAGACGACCACCAACAGCTGACTACTGAGGCCCCGTCGTTGTGGCCTTACCCGTACAGTGCGTACGCCCAAATCTACCGGGTCGCCAAGTTCAGGTTGGGGATGGACCCTGTGGCGGTGGAAGCGTTGTACTGGTGGCAGTTCAAAGGGTTGTTGGGGTTGGACCAGCCGGACGGGACCGGTACTGGTGGTTCGGCGGTGGAGCAGACCCGGCGGGCGATGACCGAACGTGCCGACCGGTTGCGGCGGATGGTGGACGACGACCCTGATACGGTGGCGGAACGTACCGCCCGCGCCCAATCCCGCAAAGCTCGCCGAGCCCAACAGCGGGCCGACCCGGCGTGGAGGGAGGAAATGGTGGCGAACCGGAGTAGGAAACGGACCGCCGACCCTTCCCGGGTGGTGCAGACCGGTTCGGAGATTGACGGTATCAAAGGCGACATTGTGATCGTTCGCTAGTATCTGGTCGTGCCACTTTCCGAACAGTTAATCCTCGAAACCCAACAGGCTTTCCGGGCGCTCGACTCCCTCGAAGACCGCCTGGACCGCCTGTCGGATGTGCGGTTGGAGGTGACGGCGGACACTACCGGGTTGAACGCTGACCTGGCCCGCACCAATTCTTTGGTTGATGAAACCGCCCAGTCGTTCGGGAAGGTCAACGACGAGGTCACGTTGACAACCGACCAGTACATTCAGGCGGTTAGGGCGATCGAACAGGGGGCGGACGCCGCCCAAGCTGTTGCGGTTGCCACCGGCAAAATCAGTATGGAGGCGGTCACTGTCGACGACGCCTACCGGAGTGTGGCCCGCGCCCTCGACGTTTCCGAGGACGAAGCACGGGAGTTGGCGGTGTCGTTGGCGGCGTCGACCCGTGAAGCCACCCAACTCGACGTTGACATCCGCCGGATTGCCCGGTCGATGGGGATCTCCGACGACGAAGCCAACAAGTTTATTGCTTCGATGCGTACCGCCCAAACCGCCACAGCGCAGACTGCTACCGCGTCTACCGCTCTTGCTACCGGACTGTCGAAGGTTCGGACCCTGATCATTGGGGCGGTCGCCGCGTTCGGGATCAGGGGTTTGGTCAACCAGTTTTCCCAGGCGATCGAATCGACCAACGCTCTCGGCGAATCGGTCAACGCAGTCAAAGTCACTTTCGGGGAGGGCGCAGACGAGGTCATCCGGTTCGCTGAAACGGCTGCCGAAGCGGCCGGGCTGGCAACATCGCAGGCGCAACAACTGGTTGTGCCGATCGGTGTGCTGCTCCGCAACTTCGGGTTCGAAGCTGAACAGGCGGGGGAGGCTGCTGTTGTTCTCACCCAACGTGCCGCCGACCTGGCGTCGGTGTTCAACTCAGAAGTGCCCGAAGCGCTCACCGCCATTTCGGCTGCGTTGCGTGGTGAGGCCGACCCTCTGGAACGGTTCGGTGCGTCGATCAACGCAGCCCGGGTGGAATCGTTCGCCCTGGCTAACGGGTTGGCGGAAACGAAAGCGGAGATCACTGATGCTATCCGGGTGCAAGCCCGCTACCAGCTGATCCTTGCTGATACTGCGTCGGCGGCGGGTGATTTTGCGGCCACATCCGACGACGCGGCGAACGCCACCCGCATCCTTCAGGCTGAAGCCGAGAACGCCCGGGCCGAACTAGGCGAAGCGTTACTTCCAGCGTTTGAAGCGTTGATTGGTGTGGCACCCGAACTGATCGACGCAATCGAACGGATGGCACCCGCTATCGCTAACGCTGCGGGAAGTTTCGCCGATTTCGTCGAGGATGCCGAACCGTTCCTGGTCCGCCTCGGCCAAATCCAACAGGTGCTGGGAGCAATGGGCGACGCTGCCGGACTGGCCCGCACCCCAATACTCCAAACAGCTGAAGCGTTCGGACAACTCGCCTCGGGCGATATTGGTGGGGCTGCCGCCGAAGTGGGCGAACTTGGTGAAGCGTTGGGCGGGTTCTTCTCCCGGCTTCAGAACCGTGGGGTGTTCATCGCCTTCCAGGAAGCGTTACTCACCGGGGCTGACGCTTCGGAACTGTTCGGGGAGGCGCTGGTCGAATTGGCGCAGAACTCGGATTTGACCCGGGAGAACATTGAACAGTTCGCTGCTGCCGCCGACCTCGACTTAGACGACCAGGTGGCCACGCTTGCCGAACTCGCCGAAACCGGGGAGTTGACCGGCGACCAGTTCCGTGTCCTGATCGACATTCTCACCGAACTGAACAACACCCAGCGGGGTGGGGGCCTCAACTTTGAGCGGGGCCGCCGCGAACTCGACGGAGTCGCCGACTCCACCGAACGTGTCGCCGAAGCCGCCGCAAAAGCGGCAGAAAGCAACGACAACTTCGAACTCGCATTACGCGGGCTATCCGAACTTTCCGAACAGACCGGGCTGAGCCTCGGGTTCCTCGCCGCCAACACCCAACTACTCGACGCCGACCTTGCCGTGTTGGTCGGCCAGTTCGGGGCGGGCGCTTTGGAGGCGGAAGCGTTCAACCGTGCCGCCGGGAACCTGGCAACGTCGATCCAATTCGACTTTTCTGACGCTGTCGACGAGTTCGACCTGCTCATCAACAAAACCACCGAGGCGGACGACAAGGTGCCTACGACGGTCGCCGAAATGTTGGAGGATTTGCGCACCCAGGCGGAACGGTTCGCCCGGCTCGAAGCCGCAACCACCATTCTCGAAGTGCTCGGGTTCGACTCCCTCGCCGCCGACCTGCGGTCGAAAGGACCTGAAGCGGTCGAAGCGGCCGAAGCGTTCGTCGCGGACATTGCCGGGGCGATCGAAGCCGAATCCCTTTTCGATGAGGGTGGCACCCTCGGCGACACCGGGGTTGCCGGATTGTTGGACGCTTTAGAGGACGGCGACATCACCCCCGGCCTCCTCGATTTGGCGTCACAGTTCACATCGAACCAGGTGCAGCAGATGATTGCCGCCGCAGCACTCGATAACGGCACCCTGTATGGGACGGAACTCCAAAAAGTGTTGAACGCTTTGAACATTTCGATGCCGGTCGACGTGTTCCTGGCGAACACGACCGGCGACCTGTTAGGCGGCTCATCCGGGTCCTCAGGTGGGTCTACCGGATCGTCCAGTGGGTCGGGCGGTTCGAGTGGTGGTATCAGCGGAGGGGCAACCCCCCTCTCAGTCACCAACAACTTCTTCGCCACACCCGCCCCGACCGCGGCGACCAACCAGATCATCAACGCCACTTCCGCCATTCTCAAAGGAGCAATATGACACACCTGGTCATCGGAATGGGCGAAGTCGGCACCGCACTCGCCGAAGTGTTGGACTGTCCCGGTGTCGACATCGAACCGGTCCCAGACGTCTGCCAACCCGACATCATCCACGTCGCCTACCCTCACTCCCCGTCGTTTGTTGACGTAACCCGCCACTATGAACGGGTCCACCAGCCGGGGCTGGTTGTTGTCCATTCGACGGTGCCGGTCGGCACCTGCGACCGGTACGGGTGGGTCCACTCCCCGGTGAGAGGCCGCCACCCCAACCTTTCAGTGTCGCTGACCGCGTTTGTCAAACAGTTCGGCGGGTCGAGGGCGTGGGAGGCTGCTGAAATCTGGCCTGGCCCGGTCGACGTCACCGAACTAGCTGCCAATACGGAGGCGGCGAAACTGTTTGAGCTGGCCCAGTTCGGACTGCAGGTCAGGGTGGCCCAGTCGGTGTACGACTACTGCGAACTCCACGGCCTCAACCCCGACATTGTGTATGGGCGGTCCGCCGAAATCTACAACCAGGGGTATTCGAAACTTGGTGACGACCGGTTCGTCCGGCCGGTCCTCGACCATGTGGCCGGTCCGATCGGCGGGCATTGTGTCGTACAGAACGTCGGGTTGTTGGACCATCCGATTGCCGGGTTGGTTACTGAAGGGTTGGGCCAATAATGGGTGTCGGAGTTTGCGACGACCTCCGGCTCGGCGGCACCTTGTCCGCTTCGGGCATTTCTGGCGGCGAATCGATCAACTCTTACGCCATCCAGGTGGCCGACTGGACCGGAGTGTACGGGTATGTCGGACTGTCGGGTGCGGTCGTTGAAGTGTCGGGCCGTCCCGGTGGGTACATTGCCGGCGACCTTTTGGGCCAATCCCGGTTCCTGGATTTGTCGATGCGGTTCACCCGGTTCGGACCCACCCAAACCCTGGTCGAACCGACCGACTCCGAACAGCTCGTCGCGAACACCGACGACTTCCTAGCCTTACTTCGGGTGCCCAACCAGCTGCTCGAATTGGATTTGCCTGACGGGACGTCGCGGTTTCTCACCATTACTGCTTTGGACCGGGCGCAGATCAACCAGCCGACAACCTTGCGCGACGGGGTGTTCCCTGCTATTTCGCCGTGGCCTTACTGGCGGGAAGGCGGCAACGAATCCGCCGACACGATTTCGGGGGCTGACACGTTGGTTGTTGGCGGTACCGCCCCTTTGTATGATGCGGTGTTGGTGTTCGCCGGGGATGGTACGTTCACCCACACTACGGAGGGGTGGTCGATCACGGTTGCCGGTTCCACGTCGGCGGTCACCGTCGACCTGGGGGCGCGGACTGTCATCGAGTCTGGGATGCCTGCGAACGAGTTGATGCGCCGCACCCGCCGCGATTGGGGTTGGTTCACACCGGGCAACAATTCGGTCACTTCGTCGGTCAGTGTCGCCGTGACCTGGCGGAACAACTGGGAGTGATGTTGTGAGCGTCCAAACCGAAATGTGGTTGGAGGTCTGGTCCCGTTACGGCGACCCGAACTTTCGGCGCACCCTCGGATACGTTCCGTTCCGGTCGGCGTGGATTGGGGATGGGGTCAACAAGATCGGGGAGGGCAATTTTGTTTTACCTAATTCGTTTCCCGGTTTTGACGACATTCTGAAAACGGACCCTGATAATCCGGCTGCTTCGGTGCGGTCGACCATCCGCGCCTACTCCGCCCTCGACCCGACCAGACCCCTGTTCAGTTGGACACCGAACGAAATCCTGCCCGACGGTGAGAAGGACGCCACCACCACCCGTGTCACCGGCCTCGGCCCTAAAGCGCAACTGGCGAACGCCCGGTTGGAACCGTACGACTGGGACGGCTCCGACGATTTCGCCCCGCTGGTGCCGGACTGGAACTTCGGTGGAACCCAAATCCTGGGTAATGGAGATTTCGAGACGGTGCCGATGCCTAACGGCGGGTTTGAGGACGGCACCAACGACTACTGGCAGGTAACCCAACCCGACGGGTTCCTAACCGCAGGGCAAATCATCGTGGCAGTGAAAGACACCGCAGCGTCACAGGCAGGCGACTGGTACGGATTCGTCAATCCCGGCACCGCCAAGTCGGGAGCCGTCAGAACGTTCGCTGGCCTGATCGTGGGGCAGACCTACACGATCACCGGGTGGATGCTCGACCCCACATCCTCTGGGGACAGGTGGCGTGCGGGCGTGACTGGCGCAACCACGGCCACACATACCAACGCTTACGAGGAGGACGGTTATTGGTGGGCTGAAGTCGGCAACGCCGCTATGGGTACGGGGGCATCGACGGGGGCGTGGCAGTCATTCACATTGACGTTTGTGGCGGGCGAAGACCAGACCCAGTTGGTGATCATCTTTGACGACGCCGGCGCCGGACCCGACTTCCGCATCGACTCATGGAACATTGTCGGGGATGGTGTCGGGTTGTACCCGTGGGAGCCGCGGTACCCGAACCGCACCAACATCTTCGATTACGAGACGAGCATTGTCCACAGTGGGTTGGGTTCGGTAAAGGTTCAGGGTGACGACCAGATGTACACATCCCCTTACGGGAAGATGGGTTACGGGCGGATCGGCATCCAGCAAGAAGTCGACCTGAAGGTCGGATCTCCATATACGGCTTCGGTGTGGGTGCGCCAGGATTCCGGGTCGCCACAAGAGTTTGTCCTGGCGATTATTCGGATCTCGCCCCTCGGGCCGATCGGATCGCCAGGTTCGTCATATATGGCAGCGGACGTGCAGACCGCCGCGTCGGGCGTGTGGACTCAGCTCAAGATACCCTTCACCGCCGACGTGATCGAAGCGCACTTCTATGTGTCGTGGAGATACACAGGCGCATTCGACACCGCACTTCACCCGTCCCCGGTCTACTACGTCGACGACGCCGTCCTATTCGAAGGGTTGCCCGAGACAACCATCGGGGACATTCTCACCCTGATCTACGAACATGCCATCGACCCCGATCTACGTCAGCCGATCGTCTGGGATGACGGGTCCGCCACCGACACCCCGTATCTGACATTGGATTTCGACGCCGCGTTGGATTCGAACGGCAACGCCTGGTTGCACCCCGAAATCGCCACCCGACTGACCATGCGAATGTCGTACTCCCAGATCCAGGCCAACCTGTCGAGGGAATACGGGTACGAGTACCGGGTGGTCGACGACGACCCCGACCTGGGCACGTTGCTGTGGCAGGTGTACAACCCGGGAACAATGGACGCCGCCCCCGGCATTGCTGTCCAGGGTGGTGCCACCGACGTGGGCCGGTCGCTGCGCCGAGCGGCACCTACCGGCACCGACCAGATGGTCGAAGGTTTGGGCCGGGTCACCGCCCGCGCCCGTGACGCCGGGTTGATCTCATCGATGGGCCGGATCGAAGCGGCCACCCTTTCCCGCGAAGCACCCGACATGGCAGGCGTGATCGAAGCTGCCGCCACTGCCAACGCTACCGCACTCAACACGATCGAATCGGTCGAATACACGATGGTCAACCCCGACGACCAACCGCTCACCGCATACCAGTTGGGCGACACGGTCACCATTGTCGACCCGCCTGACATTGTTGACATCGACCGCCGATTGATCGAAGTGGGTGCGACGATCACCCCGACCGGTACTGAATGGGTGTTGGACTTCGGGTCTGCAATGACCATCAACCCCGAAGCCGCTGTCGCTGATGCGGTGGCGGGATTGGTCACCAAGTTCGAATACCCGTTCCCTGAAGGTGGGGGTGCCGCGACGCCAGGCGAAGGCATCGGCGGGGAGTCCACATTGATGGTCGCCGCAGCGGATGCGCCGTCATCGTCGATAAACAAGGCGGACTATTTCTGCACGGGCACCAATGACAACGAAGTGATCATGGCTGCGATGGCCGAAATCTACAATGCCGGTGGCGGCCGGCTGAGGTTGACGCCGGGCACGTTCAATATCCGAGCGGATTCAGTCATCGTCGGTTACTCATTGGGGTACCCGCTCCCGATCATCGCTCAGGGTGAAGGGGAAGCAACCATCCTGAACGTGACCAACGCGCCGACCAGTTGGGGTGGGTACGTCAACTCGTTGTCAAGGTTGCGGGACGTCAAAATCCAGGGTGCCGCAATGGGTACCGGATCGATGATCCAATGCGACGGCGAAATCGAACACGTCCTATTGGGTACGGCAGGCGCCCCGATCGGGATCACACTAGCGAACACGGCCCGCGCCAACGACATCACCGTCACCGGGTTGTACACCGCCGGCGACGTTGTTGCCCTCCAGAGTTGCGAAGTGTCCAGTGTCCGCAACACGACCGGCACTTCATACGCCGTTGTCCATGTCATCTCCGGTTACACCAACGTCACCGGGGTACGATCGGCGAACTCGGTGGCAGGGTGTGCGGTACGGGTTACCGCTGCCGTCCACTGTTCGATGACCGACATCCAATCACGCAACGACGAGAACGGGATCATCCTCGACGGTGCCGGGTTCTGGACAGCGCAGGGCATCCACATCACCGCCGCTGACGCCATCGGAATGGTTCTTACCAACTCGCCGTTCGGAGTGTTCGACGGGGTCATCGACCAGTCCGGCCAACACAACCTGTCGGTGGTCGATTCCGATTCCAGTAGGTTCAGCGGCCAGATCTACGGGGCTGGCGGCGACACCAACAACACGTTCGACAACATCAACTTCTCGGGGACGTCCGATCTCAACTTTGTGACCGGCACCGTCCTACGCCCGCGGGGTGCTTCACCGAACACACGCTATGCGGTCAACAACACCGGGTCGGGTGACTGCAACCGGGTGGCAGGCAACGACCTGGGCGACCCCGCCGACTACGGCACCAACGCACTGAACGGTGTCCTCGACGTGTTCTGGCCGGCAGACGTCACCAACGGCGACAACTTCACCATCTGTAACAGCACATCGTGACCGACGTACGCGCCCACGTGATCAGCCGCCGACCCCACCTGGTAACAGGTGCCGTCGACACAGCCACGAGGATCGCCGACACGGTCGTAGTCGGGTTGCATGGCATAACCGCCGACCTGCCCGTCAAAACCATCACAGGCACCGATTACGTCGCCCTCACCAACGAATTACTGGCCTATGGGCCGTCGCTGCGCATCGATGACGACGATTATTACCCCGACGACCACGGCGACATATTCTCACTGTGGAAACCAGGGCACACCGTCTGGGGGATAGTCACCATCAAAGCCTGCGACGGCACCGTCCTACAGGCCGACCACCCCGACATGTGCGCCGGGGTCATCCCGCCGATCACCGTGTACCCCGACGCCTATGGCCGCATCGCAGACTCGATCCGTAAGCAGACCGAACCGATCTACGTCGAGACCGGAGTGGTCAAACATGTTTGTCTCGCCGACATCACCTGGTTGCACAACCCGGCGTGGCGGCGGATAAACTGTTCCCATACGGTAAGGGGTGTAGCTGATGCGGTTTAAACGGTCGGGCACCAACTGGGAGTCCCGCCCCTGGGACACCCCCCAATCGTTGCGGTCCCTGCTCGACGAAATCGAATTGTGGCGGCCCTCCCCCCGCCCGTTGGACGGGACGGTCGCGTCGAAAGGCCACGACACTGCCAACCCCAC
>Ga0307505_10003236_pt1 | contig 10374 bp, 8 predicted proteins | sample 23_S_MG_FD_202183 | JGI IMG/M metagenome (GOLD analysis project Ga0307505, IMG submission 202183) | Soil microbial communities from Populus trichocarpa stands in riparian zone in the Pacific Northwest, United States - 23_S | ecosystem: Environmental > Terrestrial > Soil > Riparian zone > Trees... | reverse complement strand
CGACTTCAGGTGTACAGGCAACCAAAAATAAAAGCACAATCAACCTGACCAACTTGTGCATGTCAGCACCACCTGTTTTGTTATCGCTCACGGGTATCTTCTCAATATTTGGGGGAAAACGAGGCCTGAGCTTGTCGAAGGCCGTTGGTTTCGACAGGCTCAACCAACTCCACCGCACTTTATTGAGATGTCACGCTCACGGTGATTCAAATGAAAAGTGACCAGTAAGCAGTAACCATCACAACGCCGTGATTGGTTATTCTTGACTGGTCACGAGAAAACTAGCCCTTCACGGACCCCTGCGTCAGACCACCCACAATCTTATCCTGCAAGATTAGATAAATAATCATGATGGGTAACGCGGCCAACAAAGCTCCGGCGGTAAACTGTCCCCACTTTTGCGAGAACTGACCGGAAGTAAAAATCTGCAAACCCACCATAACCGTATATTGGTCCGTACTTTTTAGCAATACACGGGCCAAAATAAAGTCGCCGTATGTGCCAATGAAGGAAAGGATGGCAATAACAACCAGGATAGGACGCATAAGAGGTAAGAGCAATTGCGTAAAAATTTGCCAATGAGAAGCCCCGTCTACCATGGCCGACTCGTCAATTTCTCGCGGAATGGTGTCAAAAAAGCCCTTCATCAGCCAGATATTTACCCCCATGGCCCCGCCCAAATAGATCAAAATCAAACCAGCATGAGTGTCCAGCCCTAACCAGGCGACGACATCACCAAATTGGGAGACCATCAAGAAAACGGCCACGATAGCCAACAAAGTGGGGAACACCTGAATGAGCAAAATTGCCTTAAGCAAATTCACGCGCCCCGAAAAACGGAAGCGAGAAAAGGCATAAGCTGCCAGGGTGGTAATAGAAAGTGACAAAACAGTGGTAATGCCCGAAATCTTGACCGAATTCCATAACCAACGGGCATAAGGGAAGACCGGGCTGTTTAGGAGTTCGCGGTAATTGTCGAGGCCAGCGTTACGGGGAATGAGGGTTTGTGTGGCTAACGTATCGGCTGGATTAAACGACGCTGAAATAATCCAAATTACCGGAAAGACGGCAAAAACCATCAGAAGTAACGCTATTAGCCAACGAACAACGATAGAGACGCGCTTACGTTGTTTTTGCGACTGGCTGAATTTTTTCAGCCTGGTTTGGCGGGGGCCTGTATCCTGAACAGTTAAATTAGACACTTTCACTTACCTCCTCCCACATCTTAGTGAAACGGAACTGGAACAAGGTGATGGTGGCTACAATAAAGAAGATCAAAATCGTTACCGCTGAAGCCAGACCATAATCAAAGCCGCGGCCGCCAGCAAAGGCCAGGTTATATACATAGCTGATCAAGATGTCCGTATGACCCGCTCGCGTTGCCGCCCCAGCAATAGGGGGTCCACCCTGAATAAACAGGAAAATAAGGTTGAAATTGTTGAAGTTGAAGGTAAAGGAAGCGACTAATAATGGACCAACTGCCACTAAGAGTAAGGGCAACGTAATTTTTTGGAAACGTTGCCAGGCATTCGCCCCATCAACTTCAGCGGCCTGATAAAGATCTTGGGGAATGGCTTGCAAAGCACCACTACAAATGAGCATGAAATAGGGGTAACCTAGCCATAGATTTACCAACAAAATACCCACTTTAGCCCACAGAGGATCGGTAAACCAGGGAGGTGACCAATCAATCCAGCTTTCTAGGGTGGTGTTAATAATCCCTACATCAGGATTCAGCAGACCACGCCAGATCAAGATAGTAATCAGGCTGGGAATGGTGTAGGGAATCAACAAGAAGGATTGAATGATCTTTTTGCCAGGGAAAGCGGGGTCATTATAAAGATAGGCAATCGCCAGGCCCAAAGCAAAGGTCATAACTACACTTAAAAAGGCAAAGGCAAAGTTCCAAATAATGATATTGACCAGAGGGCCACGTAGAGCCGGGCTGGCGAAGAATCGGCTGAAATTAGCCAATCCAACGATTGCTTGAAAGCCTGGTCTCAACTCTTTTGTGCCGTCTGCTGTGGTAAAAGTGCCATTGACGTTCTCATAAATATCCCCTGTGTCCTGATCAGTAAACGTGTCACTGGCTTCATCATACACATAACGCGGAACAAGTTGGGAGGCGGTCTGCGAAGACGCAATCTTAACCCCGTCCGTTTCTGTGCCGAAAAGAATTTCTCTCAGTTCATTTTCGGCCCCGGATGCGGCCAGGGTAATGGCGTTCAATCGCGTATAACCAGCAATCTCGGTAGGAATACCGTTGTCGTCAACATCCCCTATCGGACCTTCGCCCGGCCCCAGTTGTTGCAGAGGTTCGTTGGGAACAGCCAGGAAACCGACCCCTTCACTATTTTTAAGCCATAAGGCATAGTCACCCGCCTCATTACGGAAAGCAGTCCAGGAAAAAGTCGTTCCCCCTTCTGGCAGGTAGCGTTCCTTTTCGATTTGAGCGATTGCTTGTTCTTTATCTAATAGATGGCCATCGCCAAAATTGGTGAAGGCCACAAAAATAGTAAAAAGAATGGGGTAGATGGAGAACATGCACATGAAAAAGATGCCGATGGACATCCATCTAAGGGGGTAGGCTTTGTTGCGTAACAAAATAACGCTGATAAGGACAGTGACAATAGACAAAACAGTGGCTAGAACATAGTCCTCATTGTTGATGAGGTTGGCCACAAACCAGATAACAGCCAGATCAAAAACGACCGTCACCACAATTCTAAGGACAAGTCCTAAGATGGAGTCGGTACTGGAGGCCTTTTTCTCATTGGGGAATTCTATGAGACTCATCGCTTACCCTCCTAAACCAATAGCCAATTGAGGATTAACATTACAAAGCAACTATATGGGGGTTTGGGGATTTTGTCGGAGATGTGCTTAGTCTAGGGCAAACAAAAAGAGTCCCTACAAATGGTGTTACCCCTCTGAATCCCTCAAAAGCCCTATTTGGTTCAGTCCGGGTAACCGTTCAGGTGCATTAGCAATACATCGCTGGGACTGAATTTTTGCCAATCCGGGCTACACACCAGTGTAGTTATTTGAGTTTAGAGTTCAGAGCTAGAGCCAGAGGATTGTCTAGATTAAATCCCTCTAGCTCTCCCCTCTAGCTCTAAACTCAAATAGTTATTGCTTGAGCTTTTATACCACAGGAGACAGTCATTGTAAAAATGGCTGTCTCCTGTAAAAGCGGGCTACATAGGTAAATGAGAATAAGGCCAGAGCTTTCCCTGGCCTTTTCTGATTTACAACGGATGATTACTCAATCGTAATCTCTAGTAGGAATGTTGCGGGATCATAGGTAAAGGTCACACTACCGTCGGCTGGCAAGCTAAAGGTATAGTTGTCACCGTCTTGGGCACCGTCTACACCGTAGTTGATTGTCCAACCGCCATCTAGGGCAACTTTCACTTCATAATCGCCAGCAGGCACAGTAAACGTACCCGTGTATAGACCGTCATCACCCAAGGTCAACGCAGAGCCTTCACAGGCTGGGTCCCAGTCGCCTTCACAGGCCCCAGAAGCCGCTTGCCATGAACCAGGCACATTGACCATACCCGCTAACGCGCCAGCAACCAGTTCGCGGATTTGAGTCGCGCCCACGGTCAGGGCTTCCTCGGCTGTTTGTTGGCCCTGGATGATCAGACTGAACGCATCACCCCAAGAACCCCAAACGGAACCCATTTCAGGGATGGCAGGCATCAGGACAGCTTCGGCCCCCGCTTCACCAAAGGCAGACAGATCAGGATCGTCGGTCGCTTCTAGTACAGAAACAAAGGCAGATGGGCGATTCCCAGAGATATATAACGCGGTCATGACGTCATCGGTGGCCACAAACTCAGTCAAAAAGGCTTCGGCCAGGAGAACATTTTCACTCAGGGCATTGACCATGAAGCCTTGGATACCAGCGAAGGATTGACCGGGTTGTGTGCCGGTGGGGAAGTTGGTGATCCCGTAAGGTACACCAGAGGTGCGGAAACGGTCTAAAGCCCAGGGGCCAGCCATGATAAAGGGAACTTCACCGGTTTCGAAGAGGGTATGAGCGGTGTCCCAGTCAGTATTGTCGCTGAGGAAACCACTGGCAATGTTTTCAGAAATCCAGTCTCCAGAAGCGATCATGCCTTCGCTGTCAACACCAATGTCATTGGGATTGTAGTTGCCATTGGCGTCGCGGCCAAAGATATAACCACCAAAGGCGGTTTGCAGGGGGAAGGCATCATAGGTTGTCCCAGTTAAGGCCAACCCCCAAGTCACGTCGCCGGATTCTTGCAAAGCTGTCCCCATGGCTACAACTTCATCCCAGGTGGTGGGAGGCACAGGAACTAGCTCGGTATTGTAGAAGAAAGCCAAATTTTCGGTCGCGTAGGGCATACCATATAGTTGTCCCTCGTAGGTGAAACCAGTGAGGGAGACTTCAGTGAAGGCATCTGTTTTGTCACCCAGGTCAACCGGGGCTAACAGACCACTGGCAACCAGTTGGCCTAACCAGTCATGGGCACCGAGGATAATGTCGGGGCCTTCACCAGCCGGGGCGGCAATAACGAACTGGTCACGAATGTCGGCAACTTGTTCTACGCGCAGACCAACCTGGTAGGTTTCCTGAAAGGCAACCGCCAGTTCGGCCAGAATGGGGGCGCGGGTATCATCCGCCCAAACGGTGATGAAGGTATCAAACTCTTCGGCACCAGTGTCTATAACTTCTGGCGTGGGGGCTTCGGTTGCTTCGGCCACGACTTCTTCGGTGGGTTCGGCGACAACTTCTTCAGTGGGTTCTTCCATGACTTCTTCGGTCGGTTCTACCACTTCATTGTCATTATTGTTCGCAACATCGTTGCCGCCATTGTTGGTTGTTTCATTAGCACCACCGCCACAGGCGGCCAGTACTAGCATAAGGATTGCAAAAAGGCTCACGATGAGCCGCATATTCTTCTTCATGATGGGAACTCCTCCATTAAAGGTTCAAAATTGGTTAAACAGGTAAAAAAGGGAATTGTGGATGTTAAGGGTCTGTATCTTTTGGCTCACCTCCTTAAAATGAAATTTTACCGGAGTCATAACCGTCAGGTCAGGGGTAGATAATAGGATGGGTTGGAGCCTGGGTGGTTGAGTCTCGGGTGATGATTTCACAGGCAACGAGCCGCTGGCTTGGGGCGGCCGCGCTGTTCTTAATGAATTGTATCAAGATTTCGGCGGCGTGCCTTGCCATTTCGGCATACGGGACATACAGCGTGGTCAGATTTGGGATGACATGCCCTGATTCGGGTGAACCGTTTGTTCCCATCACTGAGACTTCTTCAGGGACGCGGATACCAAGTTCACGCAGGGCGCGTAAGACGCCAATGGCCATTAGATCGTTGGCGGCGTAGAAGGCGGTAGGGGCATTTTCACCAAGATGGCGCATCCGTTGCACGGATTGGTAGCCACCATCTTCAGCGAAATAAGCATAATCAATGAGCCGTTCATCTAGGGGGATACCGGCTTGCTGGAGGGTTTTTTCGTAACCGGACCGGCGTTGTTCTGTGACCAACATGTCCGGATCACCGCCTACGTAGGCGATGCGTCGATGCCCTAGCTGTAGCAAATGTTGGATGGCCTGGGCGGTGGCTGTTTCATGATCGGCATCTACACATAACAAACCACGATGGGTACAGTTATCGGGTAGTTGACCAATCAACACGAAGGGAATGTCTTGCTCTTGTAGGGCTGAAACCATGGCCGCATCTACATCTAAAAGACTGCTCAACACGATGAAGCCATCTACCTGGCGTGAACCTAACATTTCCATGGCCTGGGTGATTTCGTCCTGGTGGCTGTTGCTACCGCCGACGAGGACACGATATTGGTTATCATAGGCGGCCTTGAGTAAACCGCGCATGATTTGGGGGAAGAAGCTGTCTTCAAAGTAGCCATCAAATACGTGGGGGACGATGATGCCGATGGTGTTGGTGCGTTGAATGCTGAGGGAGCGAGCGATGGCGTTGGGCTGTTGGAACCCCAGTTGATCCGCAGCGGACAGAACACGCTGGCGTGTTTCTTCGCTAATGCGGGCTTTGCCGGAGAAAACACGGCTGACAGTGCTGGGATGTACGTGGGCCGCGGCCGCAACGTCACGAATAGTTGACATAGCTCAGAGGTTATGGAATGGGTGTTGGTGGGTATCTGTTTGCTTGTTATGCAACCGTTTGCATTGCAGGGATTATAAATGCAACCGGTTGCATTGTCAAGCAATTTACAGGCAACTTGTTGCATAATAACGAGCTCGGTTTAGGCAGTTTGCCCAAGACAACCCAAAGCAAACATTTTTGCTTGACATAAAGGATCAAAATGCCACCAGAAATACTTGAATCAGCCCGTTTAAGGCTTGTGGTTATGACGCCTGCTTTTATGGAAGCATCCCTGGCAGGTGATGGCGAGAAGGCCGGGAAGATGTTGGGCACGCGGCCGCATCCCGAATGGCTTGCAGCAGGTGACTTAATCGAAATCCGGCTGGCCCAACTGCAACAAAACCCGACCCTGCAACCCTGGCTTTTGCGGGCCATCATCCGGCGTGATGAACCAACGATGATTGGACACATAGGTTTTCATACCAAACCGGCCCCGGATTATTTGCGCGATTATGCGCCGCAGGGAGTGGAGTTAGGTTACACCATTTACACACCATTCCGCCGCCAGGGGTATGCCACGGAAGCGTTGGCGGCTATGATGGATTGGGCGGCCGCAAAGCACCAGGTGCCTCAATTCGTGCTCACCATCAGCCCGGAAAATGCTCCATCCTTACGCATGGCTGAGCGGTTTGGTTTTGTGAAGGTTGGCTCCCATGTAGACCCGGATGATGGCCTGGAGTACATATTTGTACGTCATGCGGCCGCAAACCCGATGATGGTGTCTGGCGTGTCCGCAAACACCCTTCGTAGGCAATAATACAATGGCCTGGGAATGTCTGGCGAATACCATTGACAATCCCTGTTTATCACAATATCCTTCCGCGCATTCTGTCTCAATTGGAGGAACCAGGCAGTATGGGTCAGCAAAAAGTCAATTCCTTGCCAAGAACGCGAGTACGCCGAAGCCGCACCAGAGCACGTCAACAGAGTGACACTCCGCAGGGAGCCAGTTTGAGTTATGGCAGTTCATTCAACAACCACGTGACCTCATTACAACGACTGCCCACCGCACAGCGGCAGGTGGCTATTCAACAGATTGGACAAACGCAAGGTAACCGTTACACCAACCGGCTTGTTGAGACCCTGCAACAGTCAGTATCACCACCAGCAACGGTTCAGCGCGCGGCCGCGTCCCAACTCAGTGAGTCACAAATTGCCCGCGCTAAATCCTGGTATAAACAACGTGCCAGTTTGTACACCCCGCAAGTCATTGGTCAGATTCAGAACCAGGTCGGCGTCAAGGCGGATCAAGTTGTAGGGCCGCAGACGATTGAGGCCATTGCCTCATGGCAACATACCAATGGCTTACAGTCCGATGGCCGGGCTGGCGATGAGACCATTCTCAAGATGTTTGGTCAGGATATTCGGGTGGCTTCTGCTCCCAGCATGGAAGCCTCGGCGACCGAAACCAAAACCCCGGCAGAACCAACTGTGGAAGACAAACAAGCCACGGAAACCAAACAAGAGGTCGTAAACGAAGCGGCCGCGGAAGGCTCCTGGTTGGATTTCTTACCCGACCTGGACCAGATTGTGGACTTCATGCAAAAGTTTGTCCTGTTTCCCAGTTTTGGCTCAAGTGAGGAAAAAGCAGAGACCCCGGTCGCGGCCGCACCAACCACCCCCACCACCGAAGCCTCAGCCACGGAAGTCAAAACTCCGGTTGCCACTGTACCCACACCCGCCGAACCCAGCGAAGAAAAATCGGTCGTGCCCCCGCCGCCCAAGAAAACCAAATATAAGATCAATTACAGTCCCCAAACCAACTCTAGTGAAGGTTTCCAGACCACGCTCAATAATATTACTCTGGAGAAGAGTTTGTTGGATAAGATGACCAACATGGCTAACCATGCCCTGGAAAACGATCTGGTAACAGGGGATATCGCCTTTACTTACGGCATGCGTTCTCCATCTATTGCCCATAAATGGAGTACTGCCTGGTCTATTCGTGAGGGCAAAATTTCTCTGAATACGTTGAAAGAGCTGGAGAATAGCGCGGGCGAAAAGGGGAAAGATGACGATGGCAACCTCTGGTACACAGAGGGTTGGACGATGAGCCAGGCGAAATCTAATGCCACCAGCCTTTGGTCGGGAGCACAGGCGGCCGAAGGATATCCCAGTGGCGACACACGCAAGGAACCCAATAATTATTCCGGGGTGACGCGCCACGCCACCGGCAAAGCCATTGATGCTGTCTTCCCCTGGAATGATGGCGGCGGGGTGAAAGATCAGGCCGCCTTGGATGCCCTGAAGAGCACCATCAGTACCAAGTATGCCAACAATGAATCGAAAAAGAATGCCGCGCTGGCGACTGTAGACAAGTTCCTGAATCGAGGGTCTTACAGCGAAATCGCGGCCACGACGGTGGCTGAATACGATTTGAAGCGGCCGCTTCTCCACAGTGCCAGCACCGAAGATTGGCATTACGAGGAAAAATAACCCTTAAACCGAGGCAATGGCCTCACAGGCGGTCTGCAACGCGGCCGCGAAATCCACTTTTTGCACCCATTTGGCACAAGACCGGGCCACATTCCCATCTGTCAGGAGCCGGTTTAAGGTGGCAACCACCTTTTTTTGCTGGTAGGCCGCTGGGGAAAGGGTCAACCCAACCCCGAGTTTTTCCAGGCGGCGGGCATTGTCGGGTTGGTCATGAGCCAGGGGGCGTATCAACTGGGGAATACCCGCCGCCAGGGCCTGAGCCACTGTGCCCGTGCCGCCGTGATGTACCAGAGCGGCCACGTGGGGTAGCAACTGGCTAAATGGTGCATAGGCAACATGGACCATACCTGGGGGCAAGGTGGCGGGCAGTTGCTCCCGATGACGGGTGAGGAACAGGGCACGCCGGTTGAGGGTTTGCGCGGCCGCGAGCGACACCCGGAAGAACTCGGCCCCATGTTCCATGGCTGTCCCAGCCGTAAAGGCCAGCGGCGGCTCCCCCTCAGCGAGAAACGCTTCTAATTCTGGGTCTAATCCGCCCTGTTCATCCCCACCATCAAAACGGACAAAACCAGTCAATTGAATTTGCGGCGGCCAATCCGGTTGGGGTGGGGTGAACCAATCAGGGAAGAGGCCCAGGCTTTTTTGGGGGGCGTGGTAGCTGTCGCCGAAAAAACCGGTCTGCGGCCGCAAACCCAACGTCTGCCGTACCGGATTTACCTTCGCCCCAATGGCCCGGTCAATGAGCAGTTTGTCCATCAACCGGAACAAGAACCGTTTGGCTTGGCGGGAGAGCCAGGGGGGGAAGACGGCACTGCCCAGTGGCGGTGTGTCGTAAGCGGTGCGGAAGAGGGCGGGTTGGAGATGGATGGTGATCCAGGGCATGCCCAGTTTTTCATGGGCGATACGGGCGCCGTATAACACACCAGCCGATACGACGACCGTATCAGCTGGATTAAAACCGGCGATGATCTCGTAAAGCGGTTGCACATACGGCCCAATCGAGTGGTCAACCAATACCTGGAACCCTTTGGTTGGATGCCACAAATCGGGGTTTTCGATGGTCTGGCGGTATTGGGTTTCGCTACCCATGGGGATGAAATCAAGCCCTTGCCCGGTGATGAGGGCGCGAAAATGTTCATTGGCGATGAGTTGCGGCCGCAGACCACGCGCCTTTAAGCCCAATCCCAGAGCAATAAAGGGGTGAACATCTCCAGCACTGCCAACTGTAGGCAAGAGGATGTTTTTCATAGGCGGTCTTTTTGGTCGTGGAACAAAAAGCGCAGAGACAGGGCTTGCGGCCGCGGCTCTGCGCTCTTCTTTCGTTGTGAAAATAATCTACCGCAGAGACACAGAAAACGCAGAGAAAAGAAAAAACTGTGTTATCTGTGAGTCTACTGAAATAACGCACGCAAAGGCGCAAAGAACGCCAAGTCACCAGAGAAAAATTCGTGTTAATTCGTGGCTTCTTTCAGTAGATTCATCTGTGAAATCTGTGGTTGTTTTCATTCTTATGGGTGAGGCTGCTGTCTCCTCTGAGCCATAACGCAACTTACGGAATCAAAATATCATCCTTCTTGCCAAATATCAGCTTAGAACCCAAATATAAGGGGGTAATCTGCATCAGGGCTAACCAAAGAAAGATTAAATTGATGACTGTTTTCGCCGAAGCGATTTGCTGATCAATGCCTTGCCGTGCCTTATTGGCCGAGAAACGTAGATCGGAAACGGTTTTAATATAGTCATCCACGACATTATCAAAGCGGCGTAGTTG
>Ga0307505_10003235_pt1 | contig 10374 bp, 9 predicted proteins | sample 23_S_MG_FD_202183 | JGI IMG/M metagenome (GOLD analysis project Ga0307505, IMG submission 202183) | Soil microbial communities from Populus trichocarpa stands in riparian zone in the Pacific Northwest, United States - 23_S | ecosystem: Environmental > Terrestrial > Soil > Riparian zone > Trees... | reverse complement strand
AGCCCCCAGGTCGACACCGCGGCGGAGCTCTCTCGTCGTCGCTACGTGCAGCTGGTGCTGGTGCTCGGGTCGCTGATCGCGATCGGCCCGCTGACGATCGACATGTACCTGCCGGCGCTGCCGAGCCTGGCGAACGACCTGCAGGCCACGGACGCCGCGGTGCAGGCCACGCTGACCGGGATGCTGCTCGGCCTGGGCCTGGGGCAGCTCGTCATCGGTCCGCTGTCGGACGCCGTCGGGCGCCGCAAGCCGCTGCTGATCGGCCTGGTCGGGCACGCGCTGACCAGCCTGCTGGCGGCGGCGGCCCCGGACGTGATCAGCCTGGTCGGCGCCCGGGTGCTGCAGGGGATGGCGGGCGCCGCGATCTCCGTGGTGGCGATGGCGATCATCCGGGACCTGTTCTCCGGCCTGGCCGCGGCCAAGCTGCTCTCCCGGCTGATGCTGGTGATGGGCGTCGCGCCGGTGCTGGCCCCCACCCTCGGCGGCCAGGTGCTGCGGCTGACGTCCTGGCGCGGGATCTTCGTCGTGCTGGCGGCCGCCGCGCTGCTGCTGGTGGTGGTCGCCGTGCTCGGCCTGCGCGAGACGCTGCCGGAGCACCGGCGCCGCTCGGCGCGCCCCGCCGCCACCCTGCGCACCTACGGCACGATCCTGCGGGACCTGCCGTTCGTCGCGCTGGCCTCGGTCGGCGGGCTGATGTTCGCGACGATGTTCGCCTACATCTCCGGCTCGCCGTTCGTGCTGCAGGGGATCTACGGCCTGGACGAGCAGGCCTACGCGATGGTGTTCGGCGCGCTGGCCCTGTGCATCGCGCTGGCCACCCAGCTGAACCCCGTTCTGCTGGGCCGGTTCTCGCCGCGGCAGGTGCTCACCGGGGCGGTCGCGGTGGCGGCTGCGTCCGCGGCGACGATGCTGGTGCTGACCGCGACCGGCACCGGCGGGCTGGCCGGGGTGCTGGCGCCGCTGGCGGTGCTGATCGGCACCTGCGGCTTCGCGTTCCCGAACACCCCGGCGCTGGCGCTGACCCGGCACGGGGAGGCCGCCGGCACCGCCGCCGCGCTGCTGGGGGCGACCCAGTTCGGGATCGCCGGGGGCGCCGCGCCGCTGGTCGGGTTGCTGGGCACCGGCTCCGCGGTGCCGATGGCCGCGGTGATGACCGGTGCCACCACCCTCGCGCTCGTGCTGCTGCTGACCGTGGTGCGTCCCGCCGTCCGCTGACCCTGCCAGGGTGGGCGCCGTGAGCACGTTCTGGTGCCAGCACGCCTGGCTGGACGGCGGCCCCGTCGCCGGGGTGCGGGTCACCGTCGCCGACGGCCGGATCAGCGCCGTCGAGGCCGGCGTCCCGGCGAGCCCGGACGACGAGCGGCTGGCGGGTCTGGTGCTGCCCGGCTTCGCCAACGCCCACAGCCACGCCTTCCACCGGGCGCTGCGCGGCCGCACCCACGACCGCGGCGGCACCTTCTGGACCTGGCGGCAGCGGATGTACGCCGTCGCCGGCCGGCTCGACCCGGACGCTTACCTGGCGCTGGCCCGCGCCGCCTACGCCGAGATGGCCCTGGCCGGCGTCACCGCCGTCGGGGAGTTCCACTACCTGCACCACGCACCGGGCGGGCGCCGCTACGACGACCCGAACGCGATGGCCGAGGCGCTGCGCCAGGCCGCCGCCGACGCCGGAGTGCGGGTCACCCTGCTGGACACCTGCTACTTGGCCGGCGGCCTGGACGCGACCGGCCACACCGGGCTGGACGAGGTGCAGCGGCGGTTCTCCGACGGGGACGCCGACGCCTGGGCGCAGCGGGTCGCGGCGCTGCGCGCGGACGACGTGCTCAGCGTCGGCGCCGCGATCCACTCGGTGCGCGCCGTCCCCGCCGGGCAGCTGCCGACCGTCGTCGCGGCCGCCGCCGGGGGGCCGCTGCACGTGCACCTGTCCGAGCAGCCGGCCGAGAACGAGGCCTGCGCCGCCGTTCACGGCTGCACCCCGACCGCGCTGCTGGACGCCGCCGGCGCGCTCGGCCCGGCGACCACCGCCGTGCACGCCACCCACCTCACCGACGCCGACGTCGCGCTGCTCGGGCGCACCGGCACCGGCGTGTGCCTGTGCCCGTCCACCGAGGCCGACCTCGCCGACGGCATCGGCCCGGCCCGCGCGCTCGCCGACGCCGGCTCCCCGCTGAGCCTGGGCAGCGACCAGCACGCCGCCGTCGACCTGCTCGGCGAGGCCCGGCTCGTCGAGTGGTACGAGCGGCTGGCCACCGGACACCGCGGCCGGTTCACCCCCGCCGAGCTGGTGGAGGCCCTGACCCGGCGCGGGCACGCCGCGATCGGTGCCGGTGCCGGTGCCGGCCAGGTCGCCGCCGGCGCGATCGCCGTCGGCCAGGTCGCGGACCTGGTCGCCGTCCGGCTGGACACCCCGCGCACTGCGGGCAGCGACCCGGCGCAGGCCGTGCTGACCGCCGGCACCCCCGACGTCTCCACGGTCATCAGCGGCGGCGTTCCCGTCGTCCGCGACGGCCGGCACCGCCTCGGCGACGTCGGGCAGCTGCTCGCCGCCGCCGTCGACCCCCTCTGGGAGGACTCGTGAGCACCCTCGTCACCGGCATCGCCGAGCTCGTCACCAACGACCCGGCGTCCGGGGACGGCCCGCTCGGGCTGCTCACCGCCGCTGCCGTCGTCGTCGAGGGCGGCCGCGTCGCCTGGACCGGCCCCGCGGTGGACGCCCCCGCCGCCGACGACCGGCTGGACGTCGCGGGGCGGGCCGTCGTCCCCGGGTTCGTCGACTCCCACGCCCACCTGGTGTTCGGCGGGGAGCGCTCGGCGGAGTTCGCCGCCCGGATGCGCGGCGAGCGCTACGACGGCGGCGGGATCGCCTCCACGGTGGCCGCCACCCGCGCCGCCTCGGACGACGTGCTGCGGGCCCGGCTGGCCGCGCTGGTGGCCGAGATGCGCGCCCAGGGCACCACCACCGTGGAGATCAAGAGCGGCTACGGGCTCACCGTCGCCGACGAGGTGCGGGCGCTGCGGCTGGCCGGCGAGTTCACCGCCGAGACGACGTTCCTCGGCGCGCACGTCGTCCCCGCCGAGCACGCCGACCGGCGCGCGGAGTACGTGGCCCTGGTCACCGGCGAGATGCTCACCGCCTGCGCCCCGCACGCCCGCTGGGTCGACGTGTTCTGCGAGCCGGCGTCCCCGCACGCCTTCGACGCCGAGGAGTCCCGCGCGGTGCTGACGGCCGGCCGGGACGCCGGCCTCGGGCTGCGGGTGCACGGCAACCAGCTCGGCCACGGCCCGGGGGTGCAGCTCGCCGTCGAGCTCGGCGCCGCCAGCGTCGACCACTGCACCTTCCTGTCCGACGCGGACGTCGAGGCCCTGGCCGGCAGCGACACCGTGGCGACCCTGCTGCCCGGGGTGGAGTTCTCCACCCGCTCGCCGTACCCGGACGCGCGCCGGCTGCTGGACGCCGGCGTCGACGTGGCGCTGGCCACCGACTGCAACCCGGGCACCTGCTTCAGCTCCTCGGTGCCGTTCTGCGTCGCGCTGGCGGTGCGGGAGATGGCGATGACGCCGGGGGAGGCGCTGCGGGCCGCGACCCTGGGCGGGGCGCGGGCGCTGCGCCGGGACGACGTCGGGCACCTCGCGGTCGGTGCCCGGGCGGACCTCGTGGTGCTGGACGCCCCGAACCACCTGCACCTGGCCTACCGGCCGGGGGTGCCGCTGGCGTCCCCGCTGCTCTGATTCTCCTGGCAGGCCGCGGGCAAGATCCTTTGCTGCGTTTCAACCGACACGCACCCGGCGTGTCTGCCAGAACGCAGCAAAGGATCTTCGGCGACCTGCCCGGGCTGCCGCGAGCAGCCGTGGGAGCATGGGCCGATGGTCCTGAGAGCGCTGCGGTCGCCGCGACAGGGCGGGCCCTCGCCGTTGGCGCGCGGGCTCGCCGTCCTGGTGCTGGCCGGGCTGGTGCTGGTCAGCGCCCCGGTGCTGCTGCCGATGGTGAGCTGGTTCTTCGACCTCTTCTGAGTCAGGGCTCACCACCACTGCGTCCGACGACCTCCAGGCCCTGACCTGGAAGTGGTCGGACGCAAGGGGTCGCTACCCGACCTCCTGGATGCCGGGCGGCAGGTGCCCGGCGGACTTGCGGTAGTACGCGGCGGCCTTGCGGGCGGCCAGCATCCGGGCCAGCCCGATCGCCGCACCCGAGGCGACCGCCCAGCCCACGGCCTGCGGCCAGGTGGTGTCCGGGGACTCCGGGTTCGCCGGCGGGTCCTCCCCGGTGCCCTTGACCCAGGCGGCCGTCAGCACCTTCTTGGCGGCGACCCCCGCCAGGATCGCCGAGCCGAGACCCATCACCTTCCACGCCATCGCTCCCACCGCTCCACCGTGCCGCAGCGCTGTCGGGGCGGCAACCGCGCGGTGTACGGTTGCCGGGTACGACAGGGGAGCGCCTGGGGCGCTGAGAGTGCGGGCTGATCCCGCAGACCCTTCGAACCTGACCCGGTTCACACCGGCGGAGGGAGTCGGGCAGTCTCGGACTCCTGTGGACGGCGCGAGCGTGCGCCGTGCGCGGGCGTCCCCCCTCCTGTGACCACGGGAGGACCGAGTTGAACAGCACCACCACGCAGGGCCGACGGCAGACGCCGCGGCTCACCCCTCGCGCCACCGCGGTGGCCGCCGCCGGTGTCGTCGCCGCGGTGCTCGTGGCGACGGTCGGGCTTCCGGCCGGCGCGTCCCTGTTCGGCACCTCGCTCGCCGAGCTCACCGTCCCCGCCGCCGTCCTGCTCGCCCTGGGCGGGCTCTGGGCGGCCGGCTGGATGTCGACCACCCGGCCGCGCTGGCGGGTCGTCGACATCGTCGTCGCCAGCGTCCTCGGCGTCGCCGGCGGCTTCCTGTTCGTCGCCTGGAACGTCGGCTGGGAGCCGATCTCCCGCACGCTGGCGTTCTTCCCGCCCGCCTCCGGCCTGCTGGTCGGCGTCTGGCTGCTGCCCGGCGTCCTCGGTGGCCTGATCGTCCGGCGCCCCGGCGCGGCGGTCTACACCGAGCTGGTCGCCGCCACCGTCAGCGCGCTGGTCGGCAACCAGTGGGGGTTCGCCACCGTCTGGTACGGCCTGCTGCAGGGGCTCGGCCCCGAGGTGGTCTTCGCGCTGCTGCTGTACCGCCGGTGGGGGCTGCCCACCGCGCTGATGGCCGGTGTCGCGGCCGGCCTGGTCGCCGGCGTCCTGGACAGCTTCGTCTACTACCCGGAGTTCGGTGCCGGCTACAAGCTCGCCTACGTCGGCGCGACGATGCTCTCCGGACTGGTCTTCGCCGGCCTGGGCTCGTGGCTGCTGACCCGGGCGCTGGCCGCCACCGGCGCGCTGGCGCCGCTGGCCTCCGGGCGCGACGCCCAGCGGGTCTGACGGGCCGGACGATGCCGAGGATCACGGCCCGCGGCTGGGGGTGGCGCCACCCCGGCCGGCTGGCCTGGGCGGTGCGCGGGCTGGACCTGGAGATCGAGCACGGCGAGCGGGTGCTGCTGCTGGCGCCGAGCGGCGCCGGCAAGTCCACCCTGCTGTCCGGGATCGCCGGGCTGCTGGACCCGGAGGACGGGGACCAGGAGGGCGAGCTGCTGCTGGACGGCGTGCCCGCCCACCGGGCCCGGGTCCGGGCCGCCGGCGAGGGCACCGGGCACGCCGTCACCGGGCTGCTGCTGCAGGACCCGCAGGCACAGACGGTGCTGGCCCGCTGCGGCGACGACGTCGCGTTCGGGCTGGAGAACCACGCGGTGCCGCGGGCGGAGATCTGGCCGCGGGTGGACGCCGCGCTCGCCGACGTCGGGCTGGACGTCGCCCGGGACCGGCCGACGGCGCGGCTGTCCGGCGGGCAGCGGCAGCGGCTGGCGCTGGCCGGGGTGCTGGCGCTGCGCCCGGGGGTGCTGCTGCTGGACGAGCCGACGGCGATGCTCGACCCGGCCGGCGCCGCCGCGCTGCGCCGGGTGGTCGCCGACCGGCTGGAGGCGACCGGCGCGACCTGCGTGCTCGTCGAGCACCGGGTGGCGCAGTGGCTGGACGTCGTCGACCGCGTCGTCGTCCTCGAGCCCGGCGGCGGCGTCGCCGTCGACGGTCCGGCCCGGCAGGTCCTCGCCGACCACCGGGCCCCGCTGACTGCGATGGGGGTGTGGGTACCGGGGGGGACGCCCACGCCCCCATCGCGCCACCGTCCCGCGGGGCAGCAGGTGCTGACCACCGAGGACCTCGCCGTCGGCCGCCGCGGGCTGACCGCCCCGGTGCTGTCCGGGGTGGACCTGCGGCTGGACGCCGGCCGGGCGGCGGCGCTGCTGGGACCCAACGGGTCCGGCAAGTCGACGCTCGCTCTCGCGCTCGGCGGGCTGGCGAAGCCGGACGCCGGCCGGGTGGTGGCCGGGACGACGCTGGCCGACGGGCTGCGACCCGAGCCGCACCGCTGGCGGCCGCCGGAGCTGGTCCGCCGGATCGGTTCGGTGTTCCAGGACCCGCGCCACCAGTTCGTCGCCTCGACGGTGGCCGACGAGCTGGCGGTCGGGCCGCGGCGCACCGGCGCCTCGGCCACCGAGACCGCCGTCCGGCTCGAGGAGCTGATGGAGCGGCTGCGGCTGACCCACCTGGCCCGCGCCAACCCGTTCACGCTGTCCGGCGGGGAGCAGCGCCGGCTGTCGGTGGCGACCGCGCTGGCCACCCGCCCGCACCTGCTGGTGCTGGACGAGCCGACCTTCGGCCAGGACGCCCGGACCTGGGCCGAGCTGGTCGCCCTGCTGCGCGGGCTGCTGGACGACGGCACCGCGCTGGTCGCCGCCACCCACGACGAGGACTTCGTCGCCGCGCTGGCCGACGAGGTGTGGCAGGTCGGCGCCGGCCGCGTCGTCCCGGAGCCGGCCGCGGTGGTGGTCGGCCGGTGAGCGCCGTCGACCTGCACGCCGGGGCGCCGGGGGTGGACCGGACGGCGCCGCTGGCCCGGGCCAACCCTGTCGCCAAGCTGCTCGCGGCCACCGTGCTGTCGCTGGGGCTGCTGCTGACCGTCGACGTCGTCACCGCCGGCACCGCGCTCCTGCTGGAGCTTGCCTGCCTGCCGTTCGCCGGGCTCAGCCTGAGCGCGCTGCTGCGCCGCGGCTGGATCGTGCTGCTGGCCGCGATCCCGGCCGGGGTGGCGACCGCGTTCCTGGGGGTCGACTCCGGGGCGGTGCTGCTGGCGGCCGGCCCGCTGAGCGTCACCGAGGGGTCGCTGGAGTCCGGGGCGGCGATCACGCTGCGGGTGCTGGCCGTCGGGCTGCCCGGCGTGGTGCTGCTGGCCACCACCGACCCCACCGAGCTGGCGGACTCGCTGGCCCAGGTGGCCCGGCTGCCGCACCGGTTCGTGCTCGCGGCGCTGGCCGGGACCCGGCTGATGGGGGTGCTCGCCGAGGAGTGGCAGCAGCTGTCGTTGGCCCGCCGGGCCCGTGGCCTGGGCGCGGACGGCCCGCTGGGGCGGGTGCGGACGGCGACCGGCCAGGTGTTCGCACTGCTCGTGCTCGCCCTGCGGCGGGCGGCGACCCTGGCGACCGCGATGGAGGCCCGCGGGTTCGGGGTCTCCACCGAGCGGACCTGGGCCCGGCCCAGCCGGTTCCGGGTGCGCGACGGGCTCGTCGTCCTCGGCGGTGTCGCGCTGACCGCGGCAGCCACGGCGGCCGGGGTGCTGGCCGGCACCTGGCAGCTCACGCTCGCCCGCTGACCCGCCCCCACCACCGGCAATAACCGGACTTCTTGCCGCTATCAGGCGCGAATAGCGGCAAGAAGCCTGGTTATTGCGGGAACGGGGCGGGTGACGTCGGTCACGACGCGGGCGGATCCCGAGCGTGTGAAACAGGCGCGCAACATCAGGGCAACCGGCGGTGAACGACCCGGGAGCACGCTCCCGCCATGACCCTTCTCGACGACCGCGCCCCGTCCGGGTTCACCAGCCCGCTGGCCACGCAGGCCCCGCTGAGCGTGCCGTTCCGGGTCCCGGTGGGGCGGGCCGGCCTGCCGGTGCGCCCGGCCCGCCCGTCCGACCTGCCCGCGCTGGCGCTGATGCTCAGCCGCTGCACCGCGGCCACCCGGCTGGCCGCCCTGGGTCGCGGCGGGTCGTCCTGGACGCTGCCGCAGATGGAGGCCTGGCTGCGGGCACCGGGTCACCTGGTGGTGGTCAGCGGCCCCGGCCGGATCGGCGCGATCGCCGCGCTGGACGCCGGCGGCTGCGGGGACGCCACCGCGTTCGTGCTGGTCGAGGACGCCTGGCAGGGCCACGGCCTGGGCACGGCGCTGCTGCGGCACCTGGCCGCCTGCTCCACGCTGCTCGGCCGCCGGGTTCTGGTCGCGCCCGGGCACGTCGACCGACGCCGGGCCCGCACCCTGCTCGGCGCCCTCGGCCGGGTCTGGCCGACGCCGTGCAAGCACGCCCCGGCCGGTCGCTCGTCCTGCGTGCGCGTCGTCCCGGCCCGGGACGTCGTCCGGCACTGGGGCCCGGGGGAGGACCTGGTGCTCGGCTGATCCGGCGGGTCGGGCCGCGTCGTGCGCAGCGGTTCAGCAGCCATCCCGGCGCCGAGCGGCTCGCTGCCCAGCAGCCGCATCCGGGTCAGCGGCGCCCGCCGGGCCAGCGGCAGGCCGTCCCCGAGCAGGAAGGGGTGGACCTTGAGGTGCAGCTCGTCGATCTCGCCGGCGAGCTGGCTCGCGAGGTCGCTCCCGCCGCACAGCCAGATGTCCCGCCCCTGCTCGCGCTTGAGCGCGCGCACCGCGCCGACCGGGTCCTCGTGCACGAAGGTGAGGCCCGGGGCGGCGGGCAGGTCCCGGCGGTGGGTGACGACCAGCTGGCGCAGGTGCGGGTAGCCGCTGGCCAGGCCCGCCTCGAGCGCCGGCAGGTGCGTCCGCGACCCCATCACCACGGTGTCGAAGTGCCGCGGGATCGCGGTGACGCCGAGGGCGTCCCGCGCGTGCGCCGGGCAGGTCTCGGGGTACTCACGGAACTGCCGTTCGAGGGTCTCGGGCCGCGGGGCGAAGGCGTCGGCACCGCCCTCGAGGTCGGCGATGAACCCGTCGGCGGAGACGGCCACCAGGTAGATGAGCCTGCGCACGGTGCCCCCAACAGGAACGGTCGTCGTGGTTGAGTTCCGGCGACGCTACCACGACAGTCGTCGTGCTTCTAGGATCGCCGGGATGGTCGCCAACCCCGGACGCCGAGCCGCCCTGCTGGACGCCGCCGTGGAGTGCCTGGGCGCCGACGGTGCGCGGGCGCTGACCTTCCGCCGGGTCGACGCCCACGCCGGGCTGCCCACGGGGACGGCGACGAACTACTTCCGCAGCCGTGCCGACCTGCTGCTGGGCGTCGCCGAGCGGGTGTTCGAACAGCTCGCCCCCGACCCGCAGCGGGTCGCCGGGCTCTCCGCCGCCGCCGCCGGCCCGGACGCCGCCGGCGCCTTCGCGAGCTACGTGGCCGAGCGGCTGCTCGCCGACCCCGCCGTCGGGCTGGCGCTGGTCGAGCTGCGCCTGGAGGCCGCCCGGGACGCCACGGTCGCCGCGGTGGTCGGGCCGTTCCTGCGGGCGGGACTGGAGGCCGACCAGGCCTTCGCCGCCGGGCAGGGCCTGCCGGGAGGCGCGACGGCGGTGGAGCTGCAGCACTACGCCGTCCTCGGTCTGGTCCTGGACCGGCTCACCGTGCCGCTGAACCCAAGCCGGGACCCGCTGCGGGCCGCCGCGTCGATGGCCCGGGCGCTGGTCCGCGATGGCGACGGGGCCGGTTCGGCGAGCGGGGAACACGGCCCTCCCGCGCGGAGTTGAGTCCAGCAGGCTCAGGTTTGGCGTTCTCGGTTTGACACCGGGAGCGAACGAGCCAGACTTGAGCGGCAACGACTCAAGCTCTATCCCGGAGGGAAGCAGCAGATGGCACGAGCGGTCGGTATCGACCTGGGCACGACGAACTCCGTCGTGGCCGTCCTGGAGGGTGGCGAGCCCACCGTCATCGCGAACGCCGAGGGCGGCCGCACCACGCCGTCCGTCGTCGCGTTCGCCAAGTCCGGCGAGCCGCTGGTCGGCGAGATCGCCAAGCGGCAGGCCGTCACCAACGTCGAGCGCACCATCCGGTCGGTCAAGCGCCACATGGGCACCGACTGGTCCGTCGAGGTCGACGACAAGAAGTACACCGCGCAGGAGATCTCCGCGCGGGTGCTGCAGAAGCTCAAGCGCGACGCCGAGGAGTACCTCGGCGAGCCGGTGACCGACGCCGTCGTCACCGTCCCGGCGTACTTCAACGACGCGCAGCGCCAGGCCACCAAGGAGGCCGGTGAGGTCGCCGGCCTCAACGTGCTGCGGATCATCAACGAGCCCACCGCGGCGGCGCTGGCCTACGGCCTGGACCGCGGCA
>Ga0307505_10003234_pt1 | contig 10375 bp, 10 predicted proteins | sample 23_S_MG_FD_202183 | JGI IMG/M metagenome (GOLD analysis project Ga0307505, IMG submission 202183) | Soil microbial communities from Populus trichocarpa stands in riparian zone in the Pacific Northwest, United States - 23_S | ecosystem: Environmental > Terrestrial > Soil > Riparian zone > Trees... | reverse complement strand
GAAAGTGCGAGCCTGCATATCCGAATGCCGCTTCCAACGGCCCTCGATCGTCTCTTCCGCCATTCGCTTCAACTGAAAGTCGAGGGCGTAGAGGAGGGAAACGGCCGGGGTGGCAGGGGTCTGATGCCGGCTGATCTGATCGTGGAGATCGACGAGATCGAAATACCAGCCTTTAGCGGGGGCCCTCGCCGAACGCTCCAACATGGCCTCGCCGGCAACACCGAATGCGAGACCGGGGGGAAGCGCCAGGGCCTTCTGGGAACCGGTGAGGACGAAGTCGAGACCCCAGTCATCTGTTCGGGTCTCGGCGCCGCCGATGCCGGTAACCGAGTCGACGAGAAGGAGGGTCTCCTCGTGCTCCCCGATGATCGCGGCGATCGCCTCCAGGTCCTGGAGCGCCCCTGTCGAGGTCTCGGAGTGAGAGAGCGTCACTGCGTCGTAGCCGCCTCCGGCGAGACGCTCGGCGACGGCTTGCGGATCATGGACCTGACCCCATTCGACCTCGAATCGGTCGACTTCGAAGCCACACGACGCCGCGATCTTGGCGAAGCGCCCGGAGAAGGCCCCGTTGACCAGGCTGAGAACCTTGCCATCGATCACTGCGTTGCGCACGGCTGCCTCCATGAGGCCCGATGCAGAAGAAGTGGAGACGATCACCGGGCGCTCCGTCTGGAACAGGGGCTTCAGCCCCGCTTCGATGGAGGCGAACAAGTCCTGGATCGCTTGACCCCGGTGCCCGATCATCGGGCCGGTCTGGGCGGCGAGAACGTCGGGGTGGACTTCGGTGGGGCCGGGCAGGAAGAAGCGTCCGGGTTCCAATGGCTGTGTCATCCCGAATTCTTTACCAGGGTCGGCTGTGATGGCCAAGATGGGGCTGCGGAGCGAACTTCAGCGGATTGGTCCCACATATGGTCTCCGGTACCTCAGGTTTAGGGTTGGTACGGAGGCCTAGCCGCCGCGGATGACGACCACGCCGAGGGCGGCGAGGACTACCAGGTATAACGAGCAGGCGAGCACGAAGCCGCCGGCGAAGAATCGATTGATGATCGGCTTCTCGAACCGCACGTGCATGAACCAGCCGACGACCACGATGAACTTGATCGAGGAGAGGACGATCAGGATCGCCGCGTTGAGGAAGCCGAGCCCGAGCTCACGGTCGATGTAGAACATCGCCACCTCGATGGCGGTCAGTATCGCCAGGAAGCCGGCGATCTTCCAGTACTGGGCCGGGGTCGGGTGGGCGTGGTGCTCGGTGCTCATACCGCCGGGACCGAGAGCAGATACACCACCGTGAAGATCACGATCCAGATGATGTCGACGAAGTGCCAGTAGAGCCCGACCAATTCGAGGTTCAGGCCGTGCTTCTCACTGAGGCCGCCCTGGCGACGGGATATTCCCCACAATGACAAGAGCATGATCACGCCGATGGCCACGTGGGCGCCGTGGAATCCAGTGAGGACGTAGAAGGCCGAAGCCGCCGGGTTGGTCGACAAGGTCATGTCGTAGACCTCGATGAACTCGTAGAACTCGAAGACCTGCCCACCCAGGAACACCGCTCCCAGGGCGGCAGTGGCGAACAGCCAGGTCCGTGCACCGTTCTGATCGTGGCGGGAAAGGGCGTTGTGGGCGAGAACCATGGTCAGCGACGACATGAGGAGGACGAAAGAGCTGACCGAGGTGAAGGGGATGTCGTAGATCTCTGCGGGATAGATGCCCTCGAAGCCGCCCCGGTTCGAGTAGAGCAGGTAGTTGGTGATGAGGGCGCCGAAGAAGAGGAACTCCGAGCTGAGGAAGACCCACATCCCCAGCTTGCGGTTCTCGATCCCGGTCGACTCGTGCTCGTCGTGATGAGTCTCGGTGGCCAAATCACTCATCCGGGACCTCCTCCCGGTCGTCGTCGAGGAAGTCTGCAGTCTCGATCGTCACGCCGGCAGGCACCGCCTCCCCCGCCCTGTCCGGAAGACCAGGGGCAGATGCGTCAGCATCTGCAACGCCTTCGCCGTCAGGCGAAGGCGCCTCTTCCAACGGCTCGATGCCCCAACCGATCAGGGCTGAGAGGCTGAGCAATGCCCCGAGGCCGATAAGAGCCTTGCCCCAAGGGGTGGTGTGGTAGATCACTCCGTAGAACATCAAGGGGATCCCCAGCGCCACCACGAACGGGAAATACGAAGGAGCGGGGAGGTGGATCGGGCTCTTCGGGTTGAGACCGCCGTGCTCCAATTGGGCGATCAAATCGTCCGCCTCTGGTTTACGGACCGCCCTACCTTCATCGTCCTCGTCGTATTTCATGTGCCAGAAGTGGTCGAGCCTGGTCACCACGGGAGCCTCGGCGAAGTTGTACTCGGGAGTCGGGTTGGGGATGGTCCACTCCAGCGTGCGAGCGTCCCAGGGGTCGAGACCTGACAATTCACCACGGCGGCGGCTGTGGTACCAGTTGTAAATGAAGAACAGGATCGAAGTGGCGATGATGAAGGCCCCGATGGTGACTGCCACGTTCCAGGTCTCCAGACCGGCCTCCGGAGCATATTTCCAGGTACGACGGACCATCCCCTGCAGACCCAGCCAGTGCATCGGTGCGAAGGTGAGGTTGAACCCCAGGAACATGAGCCAGAAGTGGATCTTTCCGATCCTCTCGCTCATCACCCGCCCGGTCAGCTTGGGGAACCAGTAATAGAGCCCGGAGAAGATCCCGAACACCGCACCGCCGAACAGCACGTAGTGGAAGTGGGCGACGATGTAATAGGTGTCGGTTTGCTGCCAATCGGAGGGGACGATGGAGTGGGTCACGCCGGAGAGCCCGCCAATGGTGAACATGGCCACGAAGCCCAACGAGAAGAGCATTGGTGTGGACAGTCGTAATCGACCTCCCCACATGGTTCCCATCCAGTTGAAGATCTTGATTCCTGTGGGGATGGCGATGGTCATCGTGGACAACCCGAACGCCGCCTGGGCCACCGGTGTGATCCCGGAGGCAAACATATGGTGCGCCCACACCCCGAAGCCCAGGAAGGCGATAGCTGCGCCGGCGAAGACGATGGCCGAATAGCCGAAGAGCGGTTTTCGGCTGAACACCGGGAGCACTTCGGAGACGATCCCCATGGCCGGGAGAATGAGGATGTACACCTCGGGGTGGCCGAACAGCCAGAAGAGGTGCTGCCAGAGGATGGGGTCACCGCCACCGTACGGAGCAAAGAACAGCGTCCCGAACTGGCGGTCGAAGGTGACCATGAACAGCGCCACGGCGATGATCGGGAGCGAGAACAGCAGCAGGAAGGCGACCACGGTCGACATCCAGGCGAACACCGGCATGCGCAGCAGACGCATCCCTTTGGCCCGCATGTTGAAGACGGTGACGATGAAGTTCACCGACGAGACCAGCGAGGCGAGGCCGAGGATCTGCAAACCCAAAGCCCAGTAGTCCATTGCCGTGCCCGGCGAGTAGAGGGGCCCGGCGTTGGGCTGATAGCCGAACCAGCCGCCATCTGGGGAGGAGGCGAGGAAGTTGAACGACCCGGGCCCGCCTCCTGTGGCGAGGTTGCCGGTGATGCCATCCGGGCTGATCGGCGCCAGCGAGGTGCCGAAGATGAACGTGCTGTAGAGGAAGATGCCACCGAAGAAGAAGATCCACCACGAGAGGGCGTTCAGCCGTGGGAAAGCCACGTCTCTCGCCCCGATGAGGAGGGGCAACAGATAGTTCATGAACGCCGCCCCCACCGGCATCACGAAGAGGAAGATCATCGTGGTGCCGTGCATCGTGAACAGGGCGTTGTAGGCGCCGGCGGTGAGGAACTCGCCGTTGGCCTGGGTCAGCTGGATGCGGAGGAGCAGGGCCTCGACACCGCCCAGGATGAAGAAGAAGAAGGCGGCGTAGCCGTACATGATGCCGATCTTCTTGTGATCGACAGTGGTGATCCATCCCCACAAACCCGTCGTCGACTTGGGACGGCGGAAGATCGTGGTGGCGGGGCGTTCGGCTGTTGCAGTCACTCGTTGCTCTCCAGCCAGACCATAAGCGCGTCGATTTCCTGTTCGGTCAGGGCGAGATCGGGCATGAAGCTGCCCGGTTTCACCTCGGGAGGATTGGCCAGCCAGCGTTTCAGCGCTTCCTCGCGGTTCTCCCCCTCCTCGGGCAGGATCGCCCCAGCGAAGGTGTTTCGGGAGGCGAAGTGGGTCAGCTCGGGCCCGTTGAAGGCCTCCGGAGGGATGAGTATCGATGCCTCTTCGTCGTCGAAGCGCATCTGATGGCACTGGACACACTGCTTGTTGAGGAACACCTGATAGCCCTCGTACCCCGGGTCGCCCTCGGCGGGCAGCGCCGCAGGCTCCTGCTGGTCCTCGATCCACTGCTCGAACTCGGCGTCACTGACCGCGAGCACGCGGGCGCGCATCAGGGAGTGGGAGAGACCGCAGAACTCTGCACAGTGGCCCCAGTACTCGCCGGGCTCATCTGCCTGGAGACGCAACTCTGTGGTCTGGCCGGGGACCAGGTAGCGCTTCCCGTTGAGGGCCGGGATCCAGAAGTTGTGGAGGACGTCCTCGGAGGTCATCTGGGCGCAGACCTCCTTGCCTGCCGGCACCACCATCACGTTGGCAGTTCGGATGTCTGCGTCGGGGTAGTTGTACTCGAACCACCACTGGTGACCAATGATCTCGATCTCCATCGCATCCGCCCCGCATTCGGTGAGGTCGAATATCGAGGAGACGGTGGGCACCGCGATGGCGGCGAGGATCAGGGCCGGGATCACCGTCCACAGGACTTCCAGCTTGGGGCTCCCGTGGAGCTGCTTCGGCTCTTTCTGGCCCTCCTTCCCCCGGTCGCGGAAGACGAAGAGAATGAAGAGGAGCCCCCCCATGACCAGCACGAAGACACCGGTTGCGATCCAGAAGACCATCCAGAAGAGACCGTCGATCTGCTCGGCGAACGGGCCAGCCGGCTCGAATGTGGTCAGCGGGTTCTCGTCGATCTCGATGATCGCGCAGGCGCTGAGGAGCAATGCGGAACCGACGAGCGCGGCTAGGCGACTGAAGCGGCGGCGGATCGGGGCCATCGGGACGGCATCTTACGGAGATTGGGAAGTAGCGACCAACTCATCGCAAACCCGGCTTTCCAACGATCCGAAACCCACCCGTGCTTCGAAAATCAGGTATGACGTTTGACGGCCCGCGTGGTGAGCCGACATCCTTGGCGATGTCTTGAGCGAAGGCCGCCTGCTTCCGATGTTCCCCCTGGGTGTCACGTTGCTCCCGGGCATGGCTCTGCCACTCCGGCTCTTCGAGCCCCGATACCTCCAGATGTACGCCGACATCGTCGACTCCGAGCGCGAGTTCGGAGTCGTCCTCATCGAAAGGGGCATCGAGTCCCGGGACGACAACGCCACATCCGACATCGGCTGCACCGCCCTCATCCTGGGCTCGGGGATCCACGGAGACGGGACGATCGCCCTGGTGGCACTGGGACGAAACCGCTTCCGGGTCCACAAGTGGCTGCCCTCCAATCCCTATCCGGTTGCAATGGTCGAGGATCTGGCCGACGAGCCTCTCTCCGACGTGGGGATGGGCCATCTCGAGTCTGCCGCCGACCGCCTCCCCGGCATGCTCGCCGTGGCCGCCGAGCTCAACCCCGAGCTGGATGTCGAGGTTCCCGATCTGAGCGAGGAGCCCTTGCAGGCGGTCTACCAGCTCGCCCAGCTCGCCGATCTCCAGTCATTCGACCTTCAGAAGGTGCTGGCGACCGAGACGAGCGACGCCCGCGCCGCCCTCGTCGACGCCCTCATCGCCGAAACCGTGGAGATGATCCAGCTCCAACTCGGCCTGGGTTGATCTGTTGTGCACACATGTGCGCTCAGCGCGCTTGGTTGCACAACAGAGGTCAGCCGGCCACCTCGTCGAGGGCGGAACGGAGCTCGGAGTCGGACACCGCACCCTCGAATGCCGCGGTGACCGTGCCCGAACCGTCAGTGATGTAGAGCCAGGGCTCGGTGGGCAGGCCCCACTCTTCGACAGCCGGGACCAAAACCAGATCCTCCTGATCCGTGACCTGGATGTTCTCGTAGACCTCGACGTGGACGTAGTTGAGGTCCGGGTACTCGGAGTCGAGTGCCTGCACCTGGTCGAGCATCGGGCCACACGACTGCGAGGTGCACCAGGCCGGTGTGGCGAAGATGAGAACTGATGGGCCGGCCCCGACTGCCTCGGCCACAGTCATCTCGTAGTAGGGCTCCTCCGGAGTCTGATCAGAGGTCAACTCGTCGATCGGGGCGTCGGCCAGGGTCCTGGTGTCGGACAGCGGTGCCGGCTCTCCCACCGTGACCTGCACCGGATCCTCGACGGCGACGAAGCCGATCGGCGCCAACTCACCAAGCTCTCCGGCGTCGACGTCCATCTGATACGTCGCCGGGCCCGGTATGTCGACGTGGAAGGCGTAGACACCCACGACGTCGGGGATCGTCCAGAGAAACTCGCCCTGGTATTCCCCCAACGGCGACCCGATCTCATCACGCAGAATCGCCACCGGGGTGACGTCGGGAGTCGCCGCCATCTCCCCGGTGGGGACATCGATCACTGCCAGGAGAAGCCGCTGCTCCCCGATGCCGATGGAGCCATCGCTGGTGGCGAGGGTCCCCACTGAGTTGGCGTCGTCGGAACAGGCGGCGAGTGCCAGCAACACACCGACCAGCAGCAACGACCGCCTCACAGCAACACGTCGAGCATCACGGCAGCGAAGAGGGCCGAGAGGTAGACGGTCGAGGTGGTGAACAGCCTCATCGCCTGCTCGGGATGGTTGACCACCCGCCAGGTGTCCCAGAGGAACCAACCGCCGAGGCCCAGCGCTGCACCCAGGTAGATCCAGGACATGCCCCCCAACGGGACCAGGAGCAGGGACACCCCCACCATCAGACCGGTGTAGAGGAGCATGCGACGTGTCGTCGCCTCCACTCCGGCGACCACTGGGAGCATGGGAACCCCTGCCGCGGCGTAGTCGTCCTTGTAGCGCAAGGCGAGAGCCCAGAAGTGGGGCGGTGTCCAGTAGAAGACGACGAGGAACAGAACCCATGCGGGGACGCCGACCGTGCCCGATACCGCAGCCCACCCCACCAGCGTCGGGGCGGCTCCGGCTGCTCCACCGATCACGATGTTCTGAACGGTCGAGCGTTTCAAGGCCATGGTGTAAACGAGGACGTAGAAGAGCAGGGCCGCCGTGGCCAGGACGGCCGCGAGCAAGGTGGTGAACACCCAGAGCCAGGCGAAGCCCGCCACTCCGAGGACGACGCCGAACACGAGAGCATGGCGAGGCTCGACTTCATGACGGGCCAGGGGACGTGCCCGGGTACGACGCATGACCTCGTCGATGTCGCGGTCGTAATACATGTTGAGGGCGTTGGCGCCGCCAGCCGAGAGGCTCCCACCGATGAGCGTGGCCACCACCAGCCAGGTCCCGGGCCATCGACCGGCGGCGAGCACCATGGCCGGGACGGTCGTGATCAGGAGGAGTTCGATGATCCGGGGCTTGGTCAAGGCCACGTAGGCAGCCAGCCGGTTTCGAGCGCCCGGTGTGGTGTCTAATTCTGCTTGGTGGTGGAGTTCTGTCATCCCGAGAGGATCACTAGTCCCAGGCTGGTCAAGGCGATCATGAGGACAAGCATCGCGTACTGGGAGCGGGCCGCGTCCCGGCCGAAGTCTTGCAAGGACCGGTCGTGAGCGAGAACCACCCCAACGAGATGCCCCCCGACGATAAACGCCACCTGGGCCAACCAGATCGGAGTCGACGACCGGATGAAGAACTCGACCCGATAGCCCGCCGTCCCGAAAAGATCCCAACCCAGCCCGAATGGGTCGGAGATTGCAGCCACCACCTGCTGGCCCTCGAACAAGATCAGGGTGAGGTAGTGGGACACCGCATAGGCGAGCCCGATCGGTACCAGGGTGTGGGCGAACCGCTGCGCCACAACTCCGGCCGACCTCCCCATCGGGTCGAATCGGGCAGCCACCACGCAAGCCAGGTAGTAGGCGAGTGCGACGACGTTGACCGTCGCCACGAGGAGAAACGTCGACCCTGCCATGCTCTCGCCGATACCTCCGGTCATCGAGAGGAACCAATCGGTTCCGGCTGCACCGTCGTAGGTGACTGTCCCGATCATCACGGCGGCGAAGAACCAGAGCCCGGGCCAGGCCGGAATCACGGGCAGCGACCTCAGCCACCCGCGCCACACCAGACGCCCATCCCGGTTCCGACCCAGCGGGGAAATCCCCGAGATCAGGCGGTTGTACGGGGTGAAGAAGTCGAAGACGGCGAGACCCGTCTCCCTTCCCACCATTGCCATCGCCAGCATCAGGAACGTCGAGTAGACCAAAGCGGCCACACCCAGGATCGTGGGGTCACCCGAGCGCGGATAGACGAGCTCGAACCAGGCAAACGAGACGAACAAGGCTGAAGCAGGCCACAGACCTGCCTTGTCGAGCAGCCCGATTCGCTCCGCCTTGCCCACCCTCCCGACCCGGGCCATGACCCTCCACGGGTTCAAGTCGGTGTACCAGTCGCCGATCACCGCTCCCGCGAACGGGACCACCAGCCAGAAGAGGACCCACACAATCACCGGGGCGATCGTCGGACGTATCACCTCGCGTTCGGCGCCGATGAGGGGAACGACGACTTGTGCTACTACAAGCAGGAGGGAGATGACTCCGATCACTCCGAGCGCCCCTGATGTGGGGATGACAGCCCGGGGCCGTTCGTAGTGGGGCCCGCCCTGGAGCCGGGGGCTCTTCCACATCAGACCCAGGGCGAGGAATGTGACCACGAGCACCCCGCCCGCCCCCAAGAGCAAGACCGGCAGCGGGATCGGGAGGTCAGATCTGCCACCGATCCCATGGGCAAGGATCAACCAGACACCTCTATGTCGAAGACGTGGGAGTGGCCGGTGTGGATCTCGACTTCGAACACCCCGGGGATGTCGGCCACGAAGTCGAGCGTGATCGGCACGTCGGCGGTCAGGGCGAACACGAGGTCGTAGCCATGGACATGGAGCTCGTCATCGACGTCGCTGGTGACGGTGATGTCCACGGTGTCCCCGAGGTCGTAGGAGAACACGGCCGGCCCGAAGGCGACACCGCCTGCTATCGCCACGTCGACGGCATCGGTGGCGGTGGTGGTGGTCTCGACTCCGACGGTGGTGGTGACCACGGTCGATGTGGTCGTCGGGATTGCGGCGAGGCTCGACGTCGTCCCTGGTTCAGTCGTGGTGGCGGTCGTGGCCGCCGGCGCGGCGTCCCCGCAAGCCACGGCCAGGACCAACACGGCGGCGAGTAGGGAACCCGTCTTCATCGCACGCAACGGTATATCCGATCCACGAAGACGCTCAATCCGCTCTCTCACGGTCGGGTAGCGCGCCAGCTGCGCCAATCAGCTGGCTCTGGTGCCGGTCGATCAGCCCAGGAAGTCCCTGATCTCGTCCGCCACCAGGTCGGCGTGGGTCCAGACCAGCTCGTGGCCTGCGCCGGGTACATCGACCATGGACACGCCGTCTATCGCCTCCGCCAACTCGTGCTGCCACCGGGGCGGCACCAGGAAGTCGGCTCCGGGGACTATCACCTTGGTATCCACGTCGATCTTGCCGATCCAATCGCTCGAGTCGAATCTGAGGAGGGCAAACGTTGCCTGGGCGCCGCTCTCCACGTCACGGCGCAACGTCTCTCGCCAGACCCAGCGGGCATGTTCGGGTCGGACCGCGCCACGGGCGATCAGATAGCCGCTGCGCACCTCAGGCGTGCCGAACCCTGAAACCCGCTCCCACCCCCTCGCCACCACAGCACCAATGCGCCGTGCCCATCGATAACCCTCGGAGTGCGTGGCGAACGTGGCGATCAACACCAACTTGCGCACCCGTCCCGGGTTGCGCTGGGCCATCGCCTGGGCGATAACGCCGCCCATCGAGTAGCCGACGATGTCGACCTGACCGATGCCGATGGCGTCGAGCACACCGGCGAGGTCATCGGCATCATCGGCCACATCGAAGCGAAGGTCGGCTCTTGCAGACAAGCCGTGACCGCGATGGTCGATCATGACCACACGACGATCGACCGCTAGCTTCGGCGCCACCTGATACCACTCCGTCAAGGAGGAGCCGGCGAGACCGTGTACGAGGAGGACAGGTACTCCTTCCAGGGGGCCCATCTCTCTGACCAGGTATTCGTCATCTCCCACGAACACAGTGCGGCCGGGAACCCGAAGAGGATGCTCTTGAGGTGGCCTGAATCGCGGATGGATTCTGGGACCAAACATCCGAACGAGCAGGGCGCCGGCCAAGAGCCATTTGAGCCAACGCCTCACGAGAGATCGCCCACGGCGAACACGAGGTCGTCGACGGGTCGTCCCCCG
>Ga0307505_10003233_pt1 | contig 10377 bp, 11 predicted proteins | sample 23_S_MG_FD_202183 | JGI IMG/M metagenome (GOLD analysis project Ga0307505, IMG submission 202183) | Soil microbial communities from Populus trichocarpa stands in riparian zone in the Pacific Northwest, United States - 23_S | ecosystem: Environmental > Terrestrial > Soil > Riparian zone > Trees... | reverse complement strand
CTGATTCAGAATATAGGAGGGTGGCGGGTCGTTCGGCCGGGCCGCGCGGATCAGGTCGAACATGTTCTTCGCGTTGCGCAGGTTCGCCAGGTCGGGCGCGGCAACGATGACGACCTTGTCGGCCTTGAGCAGTTCCTTCCTGGCCCACCCAGTCCAGATATGAGGTAGGTCCAGAACGATATACGGAACGGACGAGCGCAGCGTATCCAGCACCGGCTCAAAACTGTCTTCGGAGAGATCGTATTGCTGGTCGAGCGTCGCCGGCGCCGCGAGCAAACTCAGATGATCCGTGCATTTCGACAGCAGGCGATCGACGAAGGCGTTGTCCACTCGATCCGGCGAGAAGACCGCATCGGCGATCCCCTGCGGCGGATCCTGATTGAAGTCGAGACCGGCCGTGCCAAACGGCAGGTCGAGATCGGCAATCACCGTGTCGAGGGTCATATCGCGCGCGATCGCAAAGGCAAGATTGTGCGCGATCGACGACGCTCCGACGCCACCCTTGGCGCCGATCACGGCGATCACCTGACCGAGGGGATCGGTATCCGGCGCGGAATATAGAGTGGACACCGCGCGGACGACGTCGACGGGCGACAGGGGCGACATGAGGTAGTCGCTGATGCCCCGACGTACGAGTTCGCGATAGAGGATGATGTCGTTCAGGCGGCCAACAACGACCACTTTTGTACCAGCGTCGCAAACTTCGGAGAGACGGTCGAGACCTGCGATCAGGTCGTTACCGTTGCCGTTGTGCTCAATGATGATGACATTCGGCGTCGCCGAGCCACGATAAGCCTCAACAGCCGCCGCTAAACCGCCCATCTGCACTTTGACATGCGCTTTCGCCATGCGGCGATCTGCCGAAGCGGCCTGCACCGCTTGCGAGAGTTCGGCCTGTTCGCAGAACGCCTGCACCGAGATGCGAGGGACCGGGATTATGTGACGTTCGTCACCGGCCCCCAACGCTGCTTCCTGCTCAACTGCAAGTGCAAATTTGCTCATTGGCCCACATCGGTAATGCTGGCGTCCTTGGTCGCGTAGGTGCCGGACGGGTTCTCACCCTTGCGATATTTTTCCATGACGGTTTGACGTCGCGGCGCATACGTTTGCGTGCTTGCCCGAGGCTGGACGAGATCCTCCGGATTGACGATCTGGGCCGCGAGATTTCTCTGCGTGGCGCAGCCAAAATTCCAGTATTGGCGATTGTCCCAATATGCAGGCATCGGGTCCGTGCTCGGAAAAACCGACACCCCCAAATCCTCAGGCCATGCACCGCACGGCCCTGCCTCAGCTTCGATGCGAGCAAAGGCGATGCGCACGGGCCCGAACGTATCGACCGGCGCGGGATAAACCTTGTGGGCGATCGCGCTGGCCGGAACACCCGAAGCCTGGAGGAGGCTTTTCACTTCGCGCGCTGCATAGGCCGACGCACGCTCGTTGGGAGATCCCTTCGGAACGTCGATATAGAGGCGGCCGGTCGACTGGCGCTTCCATATACTCGCCATCGAGGCGACCTGGGCGCGCTGATCGGCCGTAAGGTCGCCGCGGCCGGAGCCGATCAAGAACTGAACCGAATGCTCGGCCTCAACCAATCGAATCGGATGGCGTTCCGTGTAATCCAGCGGAATGGAAGCCGTCACGAGCGGCCTTTCCGGATTGCAGGCTGCGATCGTCACTGTCGTGGCGAGTAGCACGGCGGTTACAACACGGCTGCGGCTGCACGACTCTGCAAACTGACTCATGATTTTTCCTCACCGCCTCAATCGATTATGAAGCCGTAGTTGCCGTGATAGGTGCGCGCCGGTACTGCCGCCCGCCCGCCGTAGATGCGATTCAGTCTGCCAAGCAGGATGGCCGCAGGATCAGCAGGATCCGCGAAGCCTTCGTCCGGACGCGCAAGCTTCTGCCGTGCGACCGGCTGCACCGAGTAAGGCGTGACGATGATCATCAATTCCGTCTGACCGTTCTGATAGTCGCGGCTGCGGAACAGCGTGCCGAGGATGGGAATATTCATCAGGCCGGGAAAACCGTTGATGTTCTGGCGTGTCTGCTGCTGAAGGAGACCGGCCAGGGCGAGCGAGCCTCCCGAGGGCAATTCAACCGTGGAGTTTGCGCGCCGTACCTTCAGCGAAGGAATTGTAAGGCCGCTGATCGAAACCGCGCCTTCATTGGATAGTTCGCTGACTTCGGTCGTAACCTTCATGCTGATCCGTCCCTCGCTCAGGACGACCGGCGTGAAGTTCAGCGCCACACCGAACTGCTTGAATTCCACCGTCGGGGGCACACCGATGCCGCCCGGAATCGGGATGGGAAACTCGCCGCCCGCGAGAAATTCCGCCGACTCGCCAGAGATGGCGGTCAGATTTGGCTCGGCAAGCGTACGCAGTACGCCGGCCTGCTCCATCGCCCGGAGCGACGCATCGAGTCTTCCGCCGGCCGGCAAATTGTAGCCCGGCGTGATGACGTTCGTAGCGTCCGTTGGTGCGTTGTTGAAGGCAAAATTCAGGTCAACGCTGCCGATGGAAATGTTCACCCCGTTGATGTCGAAGCCGAGCTGCTTGAGTACCGAACGCTGAATTTCCGCGACGGTCACCTTCACCATGACCTGCTCGCCACCGCGGATGGTGAGTCCGTTCACGACCTTCGAAGGATCGCCGACTAGGCGGGTGGCCGCATCGACGGCGTGCTGCGCCTGTGCCGCGTTGGCGACCTCGCCGGACAACACGACGCTGTCGCTCACCGAGTCGACGCGGATCGAGGAATTGGGCATCACGCGGCGCAGGGCTTCCCGCACGCCGGATGCGTCGCGGCCGACTTCGATATCGTAGGCGGCCATCTGGCGGCCTTCGGCATCAAAAAAGATGACGTTGGTCTGTCCGGGCGCGACGCCAATGAGATAGGCGCGTCGAGCGGAGCGCACGACCGCATTTGCGATCGCAGGATTGGCGACGAGCACGTCCTTTGCGTCACGCGGCAGATCGATCACGGTGGAGCGCCCGATGCCGAGCGCGAGAAAACGTGATCCCGATTGTCCGGAGTAGGAAGCGCCCCTGCCCGCTTCACTTGAGAAAGCCGGCGCAAGCGCTAGCGGACCCACGAGCGCGCCGCCCAATAGCGCAGCCGCGGCAGCATAGCGAACGAGTGTCGCATTCAGACCAAACATTGAAATGCCCCAACCCCTTTAGTCGTAGCTACCGTGGCGCTTGAACCGAATTAATGCCGAAACGAACGAAGTTCATATTGCCGCTGCGTTCGGTTTCTTCTTCAGCTGCCTGCGTAGGCTTCGCATCGGCCAAGCTGCGCAGCGCGAGGGAGAGAGTTCCGCGGCGGCGAGACTGGGTCAGCGTCTCGCTCTGGCGTGCAGCCAGTTCGAGCGTTGCCGTCTTGCCGACCACGACCTTCTGTCCGTCCTTTTCCTGAATTGTCTGATCGATCGCGAGCACGCGAACGTTGCGCAACACCGTTTCGCTGTTGATGCTTCCCTCGTGCTCGCGCGTGAGGATTACGTCGACACGATCGTTCGGAAGGATGAATCCTCCGGCGCCGGTCTCCGCTGAAATTTCCGTGGAAACGGCACGCATCCCGGCCGGCAGAATTGCCGACATGAAGCCCGATCCGTTCGCCTTGACGATCTTCTGTTCCCGTATCGGCTCACCGTTGACAAACGATGCGCGGGCAACGGCGCCCTTGAGTTCTTCGATCGCATTGGGACGCGCAGAGCGACGGATGAAGAGCGGTCCTGCCGCCTTCACAGGCCAAGGCTGCCATGAAAGATTCTCGGGTGTCACCGCGCGACCTACGTCGATGTCGGTTTTCGCGACGAGTATTTCGACCGTTTCGGATTGCTGCTGCACGATTTTCACGGGCGCAGGCGCGGGCGCGCGAGCCAGCCAAAATGCCAATCCCCCGGCGACGAGGGCGATGCCAAGAACAACGAGACGGGCGGGTTTCATACGCTCACTTCCCAGGGAATCGACGCGACTGCGCGGCGCTTCAGCCCATTGCAGCAGCCAAACGTCAAATTATGGTTAATAATACGTATGCTAATTTAATGAATGCAGTTTTAGCGACGGCGATAAGCCCCGCTCATGCTGCAAGCGCCCGCATGTAGATCGTCTGCGGGTAGATCACGAGACCGGCGGCCGCGAGGGCGACGCCATAGGGGACTCCGGTTTCCCGTGCGTGGAGCCGTTCGATCCACGGTGTGCCGACAACCGCGCTCGGCAATGGCCAGTTGCGGGCGGTGAGCAGAAGCAGCGTCAGCGCTCCGCCGAAGATCGAAGCAAACAGAAAATACTCGAGCAGGAGCGGGAGTCCGAGCCAGAGGGCCGTCGCAGCGGCAAGCTTGGCGTCGCCTCCGCCAATCCAGCCGGCGGCAAAGAGACCGAACGTTATCGCAAGCACGGCGATGCCCGCGACCGCATGCATTCCCACCTGAGCGATCGGCATGCCGATCAGCGCCGCGGCCACAAAAAAACTGGCCGCAAGCAGCAGCGACAGACGGTTGGAAATCGTCATGGTGACGATGTCGCTCGCGGCTGCGAAGCACATGACAGCGGGGAATAGACCGAGAAGAAATGCATCGCGGATCATCGGTCAGGCTGGTCCCAATGTTGTGACATGGGCCGTTGTATCCGGAGTTCTTGAGCGAAAGATGAACGGTCCGGAAAGACAAAGGGCCCGCGGATAACCGGGGCCCTTCGCCATATTGTATCGACCGACGTCCGACTTAGCTCGCCGGAGCCGCCGCGTTCTGAGTCTGCAGCTCGGTCTTCACCTTGTCGAAGGTGGAGAACAGCTCGTCGCCGACCTGGCCGGCAACCACGATGATCGCAATCGAAATACAAGCAGCGATGAGGCCGTATTCAATGGCCGTCGCACCCGACTCGTCGCGGAGGAATTTGCGCAAAATCATTCGACTTCTCCCTACGTTCGTCCGGATTTTTCCGGCCGCACGTGTGGGATACCGCGATCAAATTAGAAACGGCTTGATCGGATCGTTAGAATTCTAGTGAATTCCGGCTTGGCGGTTCGCGGGCTATTCGACGGCGAGCAGCAGCCTGCTGCCAACTCCTTGGAGGACCGTCACAATCGCCAATGAAATGCATGCGGCAATCAGTCCATATTTTACCGATGTGACCGCAGACTCATCGCGAAAAAAGCTGGCGACCGCACGCATACTCGCTCTCCCGGTCTTCAATTGGCGTCGCGTTACGTCGCGCCGCTCCGCTGAACGCTAGGATCCATTGTTTGAGCGGGGGTTAAGCGAAATGCACGTTTGTCGGTCAGGTATTGGAAACCATCCCAGGTCTTGCGGGAGTCCTGCACGCGCCTCGCAGACCTCGCAGGAAACGCGCGTTTCTAGCTGTCTTTAGAACACGGGCGGTGTTTGCAGTTCGTTCACCATTTTCCCGGAAATTCGATTTTTATGGGCCGCAACACATCAGACTGATTCCACAGTCATGCATGCGAGGATCGTATCGTGAGAGTATCGCTCAAAGTCGCCATCACCCTCACGCCCCTGGCTGTTTGCGGCGTTATCGTCTCACCCGCCTCCTCCGACACAGTCAATGTGCTGCTGGACCGCGCGCAAGTGGTCCGCCTGCCAGAGAAGGTGCAAACGCTTGTTATCGGCAATCCTTCCGTCGCCGACGCCACGCTGCAGACGGGCGGTCTCCTCGTCGTGACCGGCAAGGGCTACGGAACGACCAACATCATCGCACTCGACAGTCGCGGGGAAGTACTGGCCGAACATACGATTCTCGTCGGTGCACCCAAAGAGTCGACTCTCACGGTCTGGCGCGGGGTGGCGCGGGAAACCTGGAGCTGCGCGCCACGATGCGAGCAATCCGTGATGCTGGGCGACGCCCCGGAATTCTTCGACGGGACCATCAATCAGGTCCAGACCCGCAATGGGTTCGCCGGGGGCGCGCAAAAATAGGACGGCCGGCCCGACATGATTGACGCAAGGTAAAGACGGGGGGCCCGTCTTAATTTCCGGTAGCAACCGTTCGTCAAATCGCGCGCATTAGAAGTTTCCAACGCTCGCGCGGGGAAACAACTTCCAAATGAGCAGCCGTATTCTTCAGCTACTTCGGGTGTCGAGGCGCCCCGTGCGCGGCGGTGTGCGCCGCGCCCAGAAATTTCGCCGCTCCGATGACGGCGCCGCGGCGGTCGAGTTCGCGATCGTCGCCCTGCCCTTCCTCGCGACGATGCTCGCCATTATCGAAGTCGCATTCGTCTTCTTCGCGAGCCAAGTGCTCGAGACCGCCACCGCCGACGCGGCGCGTCGCATCATGACGGGTGAGGTGCAGAAGGCAGGGGGCAACGAAGCTTCATTCAAGGCCGACGTTTGCGGCCGGCTGCTCGCGTTGTTCGACTGCACAAACGGAATCAAGATCGACGTCAAGAAATTCTCTCCGTCGGGCGCCGACGCGAATTCTCCGTTTGGCAGCCTCAATCTCAACCTGCCGATCGATGAGGATGGGGAGCTCGATACCGACGGATTCGCGTTCGATGCGGGCGTGCAAGGCGACATCGTGCTGGTCCGCGTCATCTACGAATGGCCGACGTTCGTACGCGGTCTCGGGATGGACCTCGCAACGCTGGCCAACGGCAATCGCCTGCTGATGGCGACAGCTGCGTTCCGCAACGAACCCTACAGCAAGGCGCCTGCGCCTCCTCCACCGGCTCCGGGAGGTTGAGCGCGATGGACCGCACTCGTAATAAAGGCTTCCTGATCGCGATCCGACGCTTTGTCCGCGACCGGCGCGGGGTATCAGTGCTGGAGTTTGCGCTGATTCTGCCGGTCATGCTGACGCTTTTTCTGGGCGGAACGGAAGTCACACAAGGCATCACGATCAAGCGCAAGACCACCATCGTAACGCGATCGCTCGCCGACCTGGTCGCCCAGGATTTCAGCGTAAACGACGCCGAAATGTCGGCGATCTTCAATGCAGCGAACGCGATCATGGCGCCCTATCCGACGGGCCCGCTCAAGATCGTCATTTCCAGCGTCGCAATCGATGCGAATAACATCGCGCGCGTGGTCTGGAGCAGCGCAAGCGGCGGCGCGACCGCGCTTGAACGCGGCGACACCGTCACGCTTCCGGACGGATTAAACCAGTTTCCGAATACGCAGCTGATCTGGGCCGAGAGCCAATACGACTACACACCGACGATCGGTTACGTTGTGAGCGGGACCTTGCCGCTCAAGGACCGCATCTTCCTGCGGCCGCGGCTGACCGACAAGGTTTGCCGCTCAACAGGCGGCCAGGACTATTGCGACGCCCCGACCAGCTGACCGCGGCCTGCTAGATCTTCTGATTGTATTCGCCGACTTCCGGATGTTCACGCAGAACCGCGTCGACGGCTGCAAACATCTCGCGCATGCGCGCCTCGCTCACCGGACTCTCCACCACGACGACGAGTTCCGGCTTGTTCGAAGAGGCGCGCACGAGCCCCCAGGTGCCATCCTCGAGCGTGACGCGCACACCGTTGACCGTGACCAGATCGCGGATGTTCTGACCCGCGACCTTTTCGTTCTTTTTTGCCGCCGCCTCGAAGTGAGTCACGACCTTGTCGACCACGCCGTACTTCTTTTCGTCGTCGCAGTGCGGCGACATCGTCGGCGAGCCCCAGGTGCGCGGCAGCGCCTTGCGCAGGTCCGACATCTTCTGATCGGGATTGCGATCGAGCATGTCGCAGATCGCAAGCGCGGACACGAGACCGTCGTCGTAACCGCGACCGATCGGCGGATTGAAAAAGAAGTGACCCGACTTCTCGAATCCGGCCAAAGCACCCAACTGGGCGACGCGGCGCTTGATGTAGGAATGGCCGGTCTTCCAGAAATCGGCCTTGGCGCCGTTCGCCTCGAGCACCGGGTCGGTCAGGAACAGCCCCGTCGATTTCACGTCGACCACGAACGTGCCGCCGCCGTACTTGGCGGAAAGATCGCGCGCAAGCATGACCCCGACCTTGTCGGCGAAAATCTCCTCGCCCTCGTCGTCAACAACGCCGCAGCGGTCGCCGTCGCCGTCGAACGCGAGACCTACATCGGCTTTGGTGCGTAGCACTTCGTCGCGTAGCGCGTGCAGCATCTTCAGATCTTCAGTGTTGGGATTGTAGTTCGGGAACGTATAGTCGAGATCGCAATCGAGCGGGACAACCTCGCAACCGATGCGTTCGAGAACGTGAGGGGAGAAGGCGCCCGCCGTACCGTTGCCGCAGGCGGCGACGACTTTCAGTTTGCGGGTGAGCTTCGGCCGGTTGGCGAGATCGGCCATGTAACGATCGGCGATGCCCTGAATGTATTCGTATGAACCGCCCGCACGCGGCACAAACTGGGCGTCAAGAACGATCTCCTTCAGGCGGCCCATTTCGTCGGGGCCAAAGGTGAGCGGCCGAGCCGCCCCCATCTTCACGCCGGTCCAGCCGTTCTCATTGTGAGAAGCCGTGACCATGGCGACACAGGGCACGTCGAGGGCGAACTGCGCGAAGTACGCCATCGGCGTCACGCCCATGCCGATGTCATGAACGCGCACGCCCGCCGCCATGAGGCCGTTCACAAGTGCCATCTTGATGGAGGCCGAATAGGAGCGGAAATCGTGAGCGACAACGACGTCAGGCTCGACACGAAGCTCGTGAAACAGAGTGCCGAGCCCAAGACCCAGCGACTGCACGCCCATCAGGTTCAGCTCTTTTTCGAACAGCCAACGCGCATCGTATTCACGGAAACCGGTCGGTTTGACGAGCGGCTCGGTCTCGAACTCGATCGTATTGGGAGCAAGGGAGTGTTTCGGCTTTGAGAACATCGGAGATCCTGAAGGTGGCGCTTGGGGCGGCATAGCATGAAATCTGGCGACAACGGGGATCGGTCAACGCTCCAGGACGAGCTGACCGCGCTGAACTTCGAAACGCGCGAGCCTCTTCAGGAAGCTCATGCCGAGGAGATTGATCGACAGCGCGCCCTGCTCGACCACGAGCGCATCGACGTCGCGAAGGGTGATCGAACCGACGCTCACCGAACGAAGCTTCACGCGCTTTCCGCGCCCTTCACCGTTTGCCGTGCGCAGGACAACGTCGAACCGATCGCCGGAACTCACAACACCGATGGAGCGCGCATCCTCATAGCGCAGGGCGATCAATGTGGCGCCCGTGTCTACGAGCGCTTTCATATTGCGGTCGTTGATCTCGATACCGGTGTAATAGTGACCACTGCGATCGGCCGAGAGACGGACAATGCCTCCGTGATCGGCATTCGACGGCTGGATCGCCTGCGCCTGGCTTTCCACCTGCGCAGGGGGATTGGCCGGTACCATGCGATCAAGAAGACCCGGCACCATGACCGCGGCCGCCAGGGCCAGACCGACAAACAGGAATACGGCTTTCAGCATGGCATCTCCCGCGTGGACAATGCCGCGCGCAAGGTAATGCCGGGTAAATGCGCGATTCAGGTGCCGCGCGGCTTGGCGCGTCGGGTGGGCGCGGCCATACGCGGGTCTTCGGGCCAGGGGTGCTTGGGATAGCGTCCACGCATGTCGCGGCGGACATCCGCCCATGAGCCGCGCCAGAAGGCCGGCAGATCGCGGGTGACCTGGATCGGCCGGCCTGCAGGAGAGGTCAGCGCCAGCGTAAGCGGGAGTTTTCCGCCCGCGACCTTTGGATGCGTGTCGAGCCCGAACAGCTCCTGCACACGGACGGAGACGGTCGGACCTCCTTCGGCGTCATAGTCGATGGGCAACCGCGACCCGGTCGGGGCGGTGAAGTGCGACGGCATTTCCCTCTCGAGGCGCCGGACGAGATCGTGCGGCAACAGTGCCTGTAAAGCGCGCGCAAGGTCATCACCCGATACCTGCGCGAGCGAAGTCCGGGCGAAAATTGCAGGCGCGAGCCACCCGGCAGCGGTCTCGGCAAGGTGCGCTTCCGAAAGGTCGGGCCAGGTCTCTCCTTCATGAGCGCGCATGAAGCGCACCCGATCGAGCAAACGCCGTTGATCGGCGCTCCACGGCAAGCGATCGATCCCCAGACGGGCGATCCCATCCGCAAGCGCGATCGACGATCGTTCGTCCGGCTGCAACTGGAGTGGCCGCTCGTCGAGCACGATCGCGCCGAGACGCCGGACGGCTCGCCCGCGCAACGACGCAGATCTCTCGTCGAACGAGGACTCCTTTCCCTCCACGATATGCGCGGCGAAGCGGCGCTCGATCTCATCCTCCGAAATCTTTGCGGCGAGCAGGATGCGCGCCTCCGCGGCGACACCCGCCAGTTCCGCAACGGCGAGAAATTTTTCACGTGCGAGCGCATGAGCCGCTTCCACGCGCGCACCGCGCCCGTTCTCGAGAAGAAACTCACCGGACTTTCCGCTCCGTGCTTTCG
>Ga0307505_10003232_pt1 | contig 10377 bp, 13 predicted proteins | sample 23_S_MG_FD_202183 | JGI IMG/M metagenome (GOLD analysis project Ga0307505, IMG submission 202183) | Soil microbial communities from Populus trichocarpa stands in riparian zone in the Pacific Northwest, United States - 23_S | ecosystem: Environmental > Terrestrial > Soil > Riparian zone > Trees... | reverse complement strand
GCCAGGCGAACACCAGACCAAACACGAGGACGAGTGTCGCCACCAAGCCGAGCTGACGGGCGCGTGTCACCGGGGGTTAGGCGTCGAAGGCTCCAATTTCAGAGGACACCACATTTGACTTCCTAAAACAACATTTCGTCCCATTTTCTGTCTGGTGTCTTGCGATCTGGTGGCAACTTCTACGCGGCTCGGGGCCGGGTTAGCGTCCCGGGTGGCGCGTGCAAAATGGCGTTGCTATAGCATGGGGTCTCGGATTTCGAGACCCCATGCACACTGAAGGCGCCGGTGGGCGTCCAAGGTCGAGCGCCTATTCATGACACGGGATTCGAGCCGCGGAACTCGAGGAGCCCTACGCCGTGTCGTCAGGTCGACACTCGGTTCTTCGACATTCGGCCCAAGTCGACGCGGTGGGGCAGGTTTGTCAACGCCTTGCGAAGGTCATCATCCTTGTACAACCGGGTAGATCTCGTCGGCAACTAGACCATGCGCTTCCCGGTGCACGGTGTGAGCGGTTTCCTCGTCGGGAGCGTCGACCAGGCAGAAGATCTTCCGGTTCTTTTCATCGAACCAGTAGTTGATGTAGGTCGTGTCGTACTTGTCTTGGACCTGGAGGTCGGCTTGGTGTGCCGCCTCTACAGCCTCGGCATTGGCGTCTTCGGGCACTCCGTCGTGAACATCCATGTAGAGAGGCATCTTCTTCCTTTCCTGGCGCTGCCACCGTGCGGTTGTTCGGGTGGGCGCTTCGCTTGCCTTACCTCCGGCGGGCACCAGGCCCGTCGGTAGGATGAAAGTAAGGCAAATATGAAGAGGCGGGAATGACCGCGAGACCGAGAAACCTAGCCGGAACCCCGAAGTCGGCGTTTTGACTGATCGGGGAACGTTCAACTCAGGCGTGGTGGACAGCGCTCTCGACCGCCTCCGGTTGGACGGGGCGATCTTCTTCCGCTCGGAGTTCACCGAGAGTTGGGCGTATGAGTCACCACCGATCGAGGAGATTGTTGAAACACTCCGCCCCGGAGCCGAGCGTCTGATCCTCTTTCACATAGTGGCGGCCGGCTCCTGCTGGATTGCAACCGACACCGAGCGTCATTGGGCGGGCGAGGGCGATGTGATTGTCCTTCCCTACGGTGACCAGCATCGGGTCGGTGGAGTCGAATCAGCTGAAAGTGTCCCCATCATCAGTCTCATCGAGCCTCCTCCGTGGGAGACTCTCCCCGTTGTCCGGTACGGTTCCGGGGGCGACCGCACCGACATCGTCTGTGGCTACCTTCACTCCGAGGACCCGCTGTTCGACCCGAGGCTGCGGGCCCTCCCATCAGTCTTCGTGGTCCGCCCGGACAAGGCGGCCGCCGGCTGGGTGGAGTCGAGCATCGAATACGCCATGGATCGAGCTTCTGGCGTGCTCCCCGGTCAACTCGAGTCGGCCAAGCTGCCGGAACTGGTCCTCACCGAGATGCTCCGGTTGTACTTGGCGAGCGCACCAGCCGCCAAACGGGGTTGGTTGGCTGCGCTGCGCGATCCAATTCTTGCCCCTGCCCTCGCCGCCATCCATAGCCAGCCAGAACGCAAGTGGACTGTGTCCGAATTGGCCAGCCACGCAGCTGTGTCGCGGTCGCTTCTCGACGAGCGGTTCCGTCAGGTACTCGGCCGTTCCCCGATCCGCTATCTCACTGATTGGCGGATGCACACGGCCCAGGGGTTGCTGGCGAGCACTCGTCTGAATGTGGCCGTCATCGCCCACCAGGTTGGTTACGAATCGGAAGAGGCATTCAGTCGTGCCTTCAAGCGACGACATGGCTCGTCTCCCAGCACTTGGCGCGAAGACCATCGGACGGCAAAGTCGATCCCCAGCCAGGCGTGATGGAGGCTCAGCCGCTCCGAGACATGGCGGCTCACGGCGGTGGTCGGCCAACCGATACCGAGACGAGGACTCCCACGCGATACGTGCGTTCGGCGTGGTCGGTCCAGGTGGGCGTTCTTGATCGAGATCGCTGGCTGCGGGCGTTCTCGGACCGAGATCAGTATCGGAAAACGCAGATCGCTGACTTGTCGCTGGGCTGGACACTGGGCCTTCGGCATTGGCTTGCCTCTACCGGTTCGCCTGGGATATAGGCGTTGGCAACATCGTCGTCGACGACCACGGCGCGGAGGGCTCCTCCGAAAGGCAGGACGACAGCCTCGAACTCTTGACCGGGTATCTGGTATCTCCAGACGACCGTCCGGGTTGTCCCGTAGGAGTCGGAGGTGGCAAACAATTGACTGCTGTCAGGTGCCCAGGTGAGGAACGACACGTCGGTTTCTGGATCCGAGACCACTTGAGTCTGGTTCGTGTCTCGGTCGAGGATCCACATTCCGGTGGCACCGGGTGGTGTCGCCTGGCGGACGAGCGCTGCTAGATAGCGGCCGTCCGCCGAGAGCTGGCTTTCGTAGGCGAAGGAGTCATAGCCATCCGGTGGTGAGAACTGCTGGGTGTCGAGGGAGTCGGTGTCGGTCACGGACAAAGTGGTGCAGTCGCTGCTGCACCAGACAAGGTGGTTGTCGGATACGTCGTGAGCAAATGCCGAGTGCGTCGACGCCAGCGAGACGACCTGTCTGTCGTCGAGAGTCCAGAGACTGAGACTTGAATCGGTCTGGAGGGCGAGCCCGCCTTCGATCCCGATCAGGGCATGCCTGTCCGTTCCCAGCGGAATCGGATCATGGATGGCTTCCCCGGTCACAACGTCTACCTGCCAGACACGAACCGGTGCGCTGCCGATGCGAGACCCGGAGTCGACCATCCACACCCGGTCGGGCTCAGCAGCGGGTATGAACATGGTGGCATGACCCAACGACTGTCCTTGCCGCGTCGCGACGTCCACTGCGTGGGGTTCGTGCCATCCCACTACCAGCTTGTCACCAACCCGGATCATCGAATACGCCTCGTCGCCGGCATGCTGACCTTCAACCACACTCCGCCCGGCTAGTCGACGGTCGGGATCGACCGCGGTCAACCCGTCGACCCCGTCGTCGAACAAAAGGAGAACACCCGTCTCCTCCCCGAACGTAGGACCCTCAGCCGGAAGCGTGACAGGGAGGGTGGGGGCGGTCGCCACGTTGATGGTCACTGAGGTCGGTGGTCTGGTGGAGGCGGTCGACGACGACGGAATGGTGGGATCGACATTCTCTATTGGCGCTGTGATCGGCACCAGATCCGAATCAGCCGAGCCTTCACACCCACCTAGACCAATGATCAGAACCGCGGCCAGCGCCAGCGTCGCCCCTACCGGCGTCCCGAGGCGAACACGTTCCTTGCTGGGAGCACCCCTTCTCACATTCATAGAGACGAACCTGCGACCGAGATCGTTCAACACGCCCGCTCATCGGATATCGGTGGAACCTCTGGTCTCGTGGCGGTGTAGAGAGGGTGGAGGTGTGACTATGAGACGGATTCTGTTCGCAACCCTGTTGTTGGTGATGGTCCCCGGTGTAGCCGCTGCAGGTGGTGGTGGAGGCAGTTCGGCTTGTCCGGGGTACGACGAGGGGGACAGAGTCACGATGCTGGACTCATGTTTCTCCGGTGTCGCCCACTTCGCACCGGAAGGCGAGACCATCACGGTCGCCAACCATGGTTCGCTTCCCCACACGTTCACCGCTGTCGACGGCTCGTTCGACACCGGACAGCTCGGCTCCGGTGCAACCGCGGAGGTGTCGGTGGGCAAGTCCGGGGTCTATCGAGTTTTCTGCGTCCTCCACGGCACCGCTGATGGTCAGGGAATGGCAGGCGTCCTCATTGTCGGGGATCCCACGTCCGTCGAGGCGGCGCTCGTATCGAACCCGAGCGGCGCCGCGAGCCCAGGACCTGACGCACTCCCGGCCGAACCTGATATCGACTTGGAACGACCGGCGCTGTTCGGAGCCGTCGCTCTGGCGTTAGGGCTGTCTCTGGTGGCTCTGTGGCGCTCGAGCGTTCGACGAGCTCGCAGCGAGTAACGGTCAGTTGTCCGGCCTCCTCCTCCCATACCCATTGGGCTCTGATTCCGGGCTGAGAAAGCCGATATGGTCCGTCACCCATGGGTAAACCGCTTCTATGTCGAGGTCCAGCGCGTCATTCGAGGCGTCGCCAGGTCATGCCACTAGCCGGTGGGACGGCGCACACCATCCGCAATGAGTCGGACCGTGACGCCGATGCCAAGGCCGGACCACTCGCCATCCAGTATTTCCCCGTACTCGACAACATCGGGCGGGTCATCCAGACGACGTCATACGGCCTCACGGGCCTGACCGAACAGGCCTACTGATGCGGGTGGAACCCGTTCGACTCGAGTGGATCCAAGCCCTCGTCGAGAGCGACACCACCTTCACCGAACAGTTCGGCATCGCTGTGATCGAGGGGTGGGCCGGGTTCCCCGAAGCCCTCCCACACGCCCTCGACTCAGCCCGGCGCCACGACGCCAATCCGTGGGGATCGCACCTGTTCTTCGACGACGACGGCGCCCTCGTCGGCTTCGGCGGGTTCAAGGGACCACCCACCGACGAAGGCGACGTCGAGGTCGGCTACGCCATTGCCCCGGCCCGCCAAGGCAGAGGATTGGCCACCGCCGCCGTACGAAAGCTGATCGACGACGCCCGCAACGGCGGGGCCACCCGCGTCATCGCCCACACTCTCGCCACACCGAACCCGTCCACCGGCGTGCTCACTCACTGCGGGTTCACCCGCACCGCCACCACCGCCGACCCCGACCAGAGCGTCGACGACGACGTCTGGCGATGGGAACTTCCCCTCCCCTGAGCGCTCGCCGGGGCAGGCCAAGGAAAATCCGCGAACCCAGGGTTCACAGCCCCGCTCAGCGAAGTCCAGCGCCCTCGGTTCGACACGATCACGATTCCCACCGTGTATTTGCACTACGGCGATGGTGCAAATACATTCCGAGATGTTCGGGTACCCGAACGGATGGCAAGAGGAAACCCTGATCCGACGGTGAGAAAGACAAAGACATGAAACAGAAATCGTCAGCCCTGCTTCTAGGTGTCGTCGTGGCCACGTTGCTCACAGCATGTGGTTCCAGTGCCGGCGGTAGCGACGGTGGTGGCGACGACTGGAGTTATGAGTCCGGAGACGGCGAGACCTACACCGCTGACCAAGTCCCGACCAGGATCGTGGCCCATGCCTACGCGGCGAAGGTCCTCACGGAGTTTGGGATCACGCCGGTGGGGGTCTACGCAGATGGCCCGATTGCCTCCGACGTCGGTCTCCAGGGTGTGGACTTCGCCGGGATCGAGATCCTGGGCGAGGAGTGGGGTGTCATCGACGTTGAGAAGGCCGCCGAACTCGAGCCCGATCTCATCGTGGCCGACTGGTGGCCGGCAGAGCAGGCCTACAGCGGCATGGAGGCGGGTGTCGAGGACGAGAGCCGCCGGATCGGTGAGCTCGCACCCGTGGTCGGACCCAGTCAGGGCGATTCCATCGTCGATCTGATCGAGGGATACGCCCGGCTCGCCGAATCGCTGGGGGCCGATACCGACCTCATCGAACAGCAGCGGGCCGAATTCGAGGCCGCCGTGGCCGAGTTCGAGGCGGCCACTGCCGACAAGCCCGGTCTCACCGCACTGGCCATCAGCCCCTACGACGCCGACTACTACGTCGCCGTGCCCGAGTACGCCCCAGAGCTCCTCGATTTCCAGTCTTGGGGTCTCGCCGTCATCGATCCCGACTCTCCAGATGAGGACTTTCCCTACTGGGAGACGGTGAGCATGGAGAACGCCGACAAGTATCAGCCGGACATCCTCCTATTCGACGACCGGAACTACCCGGGTAATAGAGACACCCTCGACGCGCAGCCGATCGCCAATGAGATAGCTGCCTACGCCGCCGGCGCCTACGCCACCTGGCCGGCCTATTGGCTCCATACCTACCCCGACTACACCGAGCAACTCCGGTTGCTCACGGCCTTCATCCAGGGGGCCGACGAGAACATCGGGAGCTAGTGGTGTGACTTCCACTCGGGAAAGACGTCAGGCACCGACGACGCAACGTCGGCCCGGGCTGCTGCCCTGGCTAGTTCTGGCTATCGGTCTTCTCTTCATGGTCGCAGTGGCCAGTGTTGCCTACGGAGCGCGCGATGTCGGATTCGGGACCGTGATCCAGGCGTTCGTCGATCCGAGCCCGTCCGCCGACGTGACCGTGATCAGGGAGATGCGGGTACCGCGTACCCTGCTCGGGATCGCGGTCGGGGCTGCACTGGCCCTGGGCGGCACCCTGCTCCAGGGTGTCGCTCGCAACCCCCTGGCCGACCCGGGTGTGATGGGGATAAACGCCGGTGCCGCCGCTGCCGTGGCCCTCAGTGTCCTGGCGCTCGGATATTCCCCGGCCGGCACCCATGTCTGGTTCGCCTTCGCCGGGGCCGCCGTCGCCACCGTGGTTGTCTACACCGTGGCATCAGTGGGCCGGGAGGGCGCAAACCCGGTCAAGCTCGCCCTGGCCGGGGCGGCGGTGACCGCGCTGTGCGTCTCGATCACGTCTGCGATCGTCCTCAGTGACCCCGATGCTTTGAACCAGCTCCGGATGTGGCAGGTGGGAACTCTGGCGGGTCGCCACTTCCCGGTCCTCGGCCAGTTGCTTCCCTACTTCGTGATCGGCTCGGTGGCTGCTCTCTTCACTGGTCGTGCCCTCAACATGATCTCGTTGGGCGACGACCTGGCGCGGTCGTTTGGCTTGAGGTTGGGTCCGACCCGGGCTCTCGTCTTCACCATTGTCACCGTCCTCTGTGGTGCGGCCACGGCGGCCTGCGGACCGATCGTCTTCGTCGGGCTGATGATTCCTCACCTGGCCCGGCTCATAACCGGGCCCGATTACAGGTGGATCCTCGTCTACTCCCTGGTTCTGGGGCCTCTGCTCGTGCTCACCTGCGACATCCTGGGTCGGATGATTGTTCCGTCCGGCGAGGCGCCGGTGGGGGTCGTGGTCGGGATCATCGGCGCCCCGGTGTTCGTGGCTCTGGTCCGCTATCGACGGGTGGCGGAGCTGTGAGCCTCACCGTCCGCCTTGCAGGCATCGAACCCGTCTCCGGCCCCAGTCGTAAGGCGATTCGGCGCAGGATGGCCACAGTCGTCGTCATTCTCCTCGGACTCGTCCTGGCCCTTTTCGTGGTGTCGATGATGTTGGGCAGTTCTTTCATCACTCCCGGCGCTGTGATCGACGGACTGCTGGGAAGGGGTTCCGGCTCTTCGAACTTCGTGGTGAGGGAGCTGCGGCTTCCGCGGTCGGTGGCGGCGATCGTCATCGGCCTGGCCCTCGGAGCGTCGGGGACCATGTTCCAGCGGGTTCTCGGCAACCACCTGGCCTCGCCGGACTTGCTGGGTGTGGCGTCAGGAGCTGGGACGGCGGCCGCGGCATGGCTCATCCTGGGGACCGCCACCGGCACTTCGTTGACCATCGCCGCCACCTTCGGTGCCGTGGCGACTGCCGCCGCGACGTATGTCTTCGCCTGGCGTCGCGGGATCACGGGTTACCGGTTCATCCTGGTTGGCATCGGCATCTCCGTCTTTGCCTCCTCCCTCACCTCCTACCTGATCGCTCGAGCCGACTTCACTGAAGCGAGAGCGGCCACCCACTGGCTCATTGGATCGGTTGGCATGGCCTCACGCCAGGGCATCCTCATCCTCACCGGGGTCTGCGCCCTGGTCGCCTTGCTCGGCCCCGCCATCACCAGACGTCTCGCTCTTCTCGAGCTGGGCGAAGATGCGGCCCGCGGTCTTGGATCGGGAGTCCAGTTAGATCGTCTGTTGGTGATCGCCTGCGCCGTGATCCTGGTGGGGACGGCCACCGCCATCGCCGGCCCGATCGCCTTCGTGGCCCTTCTCGCCGGACCGCTGGCCGGCTTCCTCCTGGGGACGGCCGGCGCCAGTGTCACCGCGGCGGCCCTCATGGGGGCGGTGGTCACCCAGGTTGCCGACCTCGGGGCGCAGTACGCCTTGCCGTGGCCCATCTCGACCGGGATCGTCACCGGTTTCATCGGGGCGCCGTACATCGTGTGGCTCATCGTCCGGGCCAACCGGGAAGGGATGGGGGCATGAGCTCAGACCACAAACTGGAGACACGGGAGTTGGCTCTCGGCTACGGCCAGGGGCACGTGATAGACGGGCTCACCGTGCAGATACCTCCAGGGCGCATCACGGCAGTCATCGGAGCCAACGCCTGTGGCAAGTCGACACTGCTCAGGGGTCTGGCTCGATTGCTGGCTCCAACCTTGGGCGAGGTGCTACTCGACGGAGCACCCCTCGACGGTCTACGCAGCATCGAGGTGGCGAAGGTCATCGGCTTGCTTCCCCAGACTCCCATCGCACCCGACGCCATAACGGTGGGAGATCTCGTCGGTAGGGGAAGGTATCCGCACCAGGGTTGGTTTCGCCGCTGGACCCCGGCCGACGAAGAGGCGGTCGACGAGGCGCTGGCCGCGACCGAGACTTCCGACTTGATCGACAGACCGGTGGCCGGCCTGTCTGGGGGCCAACGTCAACGGGTCTGGATCGCCCTTGCCCTGGCCCAGCAGACCGACATCCTCCTTCTCGACGAGCCGATAACGTTCCTGGACGTCAACTACCAGATCGAGATCCTCGATCTGCTGGTCGAGCTGAACCGGCTGAGGGGGGTGACCATCGTGCTGGTACTCCACGAGCTCAATCTGGCGGCCCGCTACTCGGACCACCTGATCGCGATGAAGGACGGGCGGATCGTCACCCAGGGCCCTCCAGGCCAGGTCGTCACCGCTCAGGTCGTGGAGCATGTGTTCAATCTGCATTGCGATGTCGTCCCCGACCCCCACAGCGGTACCCCCATGGTCATCCCCATCTCCCGAAAGCCAGGCCCCGCTCCGGTGGTAGGTGCCCCACCATGGCCGGTTGGCGAACCCAGGGTTCACAGCCCCGCTCAGCGAAGCCCAGCGCCCTCAGTTCGGTCTGCGTTTGAAGCCGAATGAATCAAGAACCTCGGAGTTGATCGGGTGCTCTAACCGTTTCTAACGGCGGCGATTTCGAATTCGAGAGTCACTTTCTCGGAGACCATCACACCGCCGGCCTCGATGACCGTGTTCCATGAAACGCCCCAGTCTTTGCGGTTGATGACGGCTTTGCCTTCGAAACCGACGCGGGTGTTGCCCCAAGCGTCGACAGCGGCTCCGAGGAAGTCGACGTCGAAGGTGACCGGATGGGTGACATCGCGAACCGTGAGGTCGCCGGTGACCCGGAAGCTGTCGTCATCGGGTGCTCCATCGATCGAGGTGGTCTTGAAGGTGATCTCGGGATGTTCCTCGGCGAGGAGGAAGTCGCTACTGCGGATGTGTTCGTCTCTCTGCTCGTTGCCACTGTCGAAACTGGTCGCCGAGATGGTGACGTCCCCATACGAGTTGGAGGGGTCGACACCGTCGAGTCGGAGCAGACCCTCGAAGTCGCTGAACTTGACCCGGACCTTGGTCACCACTGCGTGACGGGCCACCACACCAAAGCGACTGTGAACTGGGTCGATGGCGTACTCCCCAGTAAGGGAGACCCGGTCTATGTTGGGTTTGACTTCTGCGGTCATTGGTGATTCTCCTATTTCGTCTCGTGCGCTGTCAGGTGCCCGAATGCTGGTTGATATGTCAACCGAATGTATCATCAGGTAGATGACATGTCAACCTCGTAGAATCAAACGCAATGGCCCAACGACCCATCATCATTCCTGACGACCACACCGTCTGGCGGTCCTACCAACGGATGAGCGTCAACATCTTTTCGCGTCTCAACCGTGAGCTGCTCGAGGACGCTGGGATCTCCTTACCCGACTACGAAGTCCTCGAAGCCTTGATCGACTCGCCCGAGCATCGTCTCCGAGCGTTCGAACTCGGAGCCGAGCTGCAGTGGGAGAAGAGCAGGCTCTCGCATCATCTGAAGCGGATGGAGAACCGAGGGTTGGTGGAGAGGATGGTTTGTGAGAGCGACGGCCGCGGACTCTGGATTGGGATAACCGACGCAGGTGTCGCCTCGATGGGCAAGGCCGCAGCCATCCACCACGAGAACGTCAAAGAACTTCTTCTCGACTCCATGGACCAAGACCAGCGAGCACTACTCGTCGAACTCTCCGAGAAAGTCATGGCCTCGACACCGACCGACGCCGAAGCCTGTGCATCGTGACCTCGCGACCCGAGAGCACATCGGGCTTGCCGGTGGCGGGGTGTCGGGGCATACTGCCCACTTCGACATGAGAGCATTCCCATCCACCGTCATGTGTACGCCCTGTATCTGCAAGCAGGGCAGACGGTGTTGCGCGTGACGACGACTTAGTTACTCGGCGTATCCGCCATCGAAGCCCTGCGAACCCCGCAGGGCTTTTTCTTTGCCCACTTCCAGTTCGATACGACGAAA